>FUFK010064296.1_pt1 | contig 44763 bp, 51 predicted proteins | sample 1021851 | NCBI WGS metagenome assembly FUFK01 (sample SAMEA51879418, study PRJEB19060) | metagenome
TGAACTTTCACAATTCCATCTACTGTTTCCTGCAGAACCCACCAATATAACTCCATCATCTATGGCATCTTGAATATCAGCATCCATCGCAGCATTTCGCACTGGCATGCGATATAAGTAAGGTATATTCTGTCCAGTAAAGGCATTCGTTATGTAAATTACAGGACATCCATTTGATCTAAGAGTGCTTACTTTATTAGCCTCAGTCATACTTGATAAATTGGTAGTGGTTCCCCTATAAGTCACTGAAGTTGTATATTGAACAGCACGAGTTACACTACCTCCCCAACTATTATTGACCACTGTTGGATTTCTTCTTCCAGTGCTAGTATTTACAGCTTTATTTTTGTGAAAGTGACGTAGATAATCCCACAATATTTCTGCCCAATTTGCTACACCTGAGTATGCAAAATTCATAGTGTATATATTTGCATCTCTTGCCCATCCTTGTGTATTACCAGCAGTGGTTCCAGCAGTATGTGCACCATGTGCGGTATTTGGAGGATCAGTATGAGAATATGTATTTGGATGACTGCTGTAACCCAAGGCATTTTTATATTGAAACCAGTTAAAAGAAAACTGACATCGACTTCCTCCTGTACCATTCACATTTACTGCAAACTCTGGATGATTAGGATTTGGATAATCATCTACAATTACAACATCAACGTTCTTACCTGACCATGTTGTATGTAAGTTCCGATTTGAAATCTCTGTAAAAGATCCATTAGTCCCCCAATTAGATACAGTCGAACCTTTATTAACACGATATAAACCCCAGTTCTTATCATTAGAATCAATAAATCTACCATAATCTAAGTCAACATCTATCTTTTCAAAATCCCCAGTTTGTTTCCAGTGAGGTAAAATTTCTACTTCTTGCTCCTCCCATGTTAGTTCACATGCTAATACTCTGGAATCATTTCTTAGTTCCTCTGCTTCACTTTCAGTCAACATATAATGTGTATTTCGACTGATTGTCCTTCGACTAGTTAATTCAACTGCACGATTAGGAATGTAAAGAGATCCACCAACAGTTTCCATATCATCATATAAACTCTCTAAATCATCCATTGATTTACATGTAACGATATATTCTCTCATCTAACTCTCCAATGCTAGGTAATGTAAATACACTCCAATTGATTGTGTGCTTCCACTTTTGTTAACCACCTTCGCATATACTGTTGACGCAGGTGTACCGTCATTATTCCACCCAATAACACCTGGTGTCATGATTTGAGTTGCAGCACCACTCGTTATTACCTCAGCAATCACACCTGAACCAGGTATTGGGTCAGTGGTTTCTGCTCTACTTGCATCATTACTTCTACTTGTTGAATCAGTATATAAAGTTACCCATGCTGCTGCTGACGTTTGAACTTTTAACAATGCATAAACCTTTGCTGCAGTGATTGATATGTTTGCAGACGCTGCGTTTGCTATGGGTGGTGTGAATGTATTCGCAGTTGTTCTTGATCCTGAAGAACCTGAATTACCTTGAGCACCTTGAGCACCAGTGGCTCCTTGAGCACCTGAACCCGTAGCACCTTGAGCACCAGTTGATCCTGAACCTGTTGCACCTTGAGCACCCACAGCACCCTGTGCACCAGTGGCTCCTTGAGCACCAGTAGCACCTTGGTGTCCTTGAGCACCTTGAGCACCTGTAGATCCTGTGCCTGTAGCACCTTGATGTCCTTGAGCACCTTGAGCACCAGTAGCACCTTGAGCACCCTGAACACCAGGATCACCATTATTACCCTGATGTCCTTGNGCACCTTGAGCACCAGTTGATCCTGAACCTGTTGCACCTTGAGCTCCATTAGTTCCACTAGAACCTTGAGCACCTTGTGCACCTACAGCTCCCTGTGCTCCACCAGTAGCACCTTGAGCACCCACGCCTGTTGCACCTTGAGCACCCTGTGCACCAATGGATCCTTGAGCACCCACGCCTGTTGCACCTTGAGCACCCTGTGCACCAATGGATCCTTGAGCACCCTGAGCACCAACTGGACCTGATCCTGTGCTTACCCACTGACTTGTATTACCATCGTTAAAATATACTAATAGATCACCAGCGTCACTATCCCACCACAAATCACCAGAATCAGGACTACTTGGTGGATTAATACTAGATACCAAACTCGCATCATCCCCTTGAGCACCAGCAGATCCTTGAGCACCAGCAGATCCTTGAGCTCCAGCAGATCCTTGAGCTCCAGCAGATCCTTGAGCACCTTGAGCACCTACCGCACCCTGTGCTCCACCTGTAGCTCCTTGATGACCTTGAGCACCAGTTGCTCCTGCATTAGTGCTTACCCATTGACTACTGTTACCATCATTAAAATAAACTAAAAGGTCAGCATCATCACTATCCCACCATAAATCACCAGAATTAGGACTACTTGGTGCACCAGTTGATACTGTAACACTAGCACCCCCACCACTAATGCCTGTTAAATTGGAACCATCACCGTAATATTTGTTTGCAGTCACTATTCCTACAGCTAGAACAGCAGTATTGTTAGAATCAACCGCTGATACATTTGTTGTTCCAATACCCACGTTTGATGATGTATTAATACCAGCACTATTTTGCTGCCAGTAATTGAATGCTGATAGAGAACTTAGAACTCCTGCATTTGAATCGACCCATTGTTGACTGTCACCATCATCATAATATATTTTTAACGATCCAGTATCACTTTCCCACCACAGATCACCACTATTTGGATTTGGTGGAGCATTGTCCGATATTGTAACTGTCTCACTACCTCCAGAAGTTTCAACCCACTGATTACTATCACCGTCAGTAAAGTAAATATAAAGTTCACCTATATCACTGTCCCACCATAAATCTCCATTAGACGCTGATCCTGGTGGATTAGGTGAAACAGTTACATTTGCTCCACCAGCTCCTCCTCCACCACCTCCAGCAGTAGTTCCGATTCCACTATTTGCTATTACCCACTGTGCACTATTAATGTCTTGATAGTATACGTTTAATTCACCCTCATCACTATCCCACCACAAATCTCCTGATCTTGGATTTGGTGGTGCGAGTGTTGATATTGATACAGGTGTTACCGTGATCGTTGATATGGTTCCACTCGCAGTCGCAGTAACTGCAGCACCAACGAAGTTTAATTTTGATACAGTATTCGCTGTTCCTACTAATACTCCTTCATCAAATATTGATATACCATTTACTAAAGTTGCAGGAGTGTCCTCCTGCCAGTAGCGATCATACGTGCTTCCGTTAGGAACAGTAATTAACTTATAATATGTGCTTGATACTGGAAGACTTTTTTCACCAGGAAATCCTAAATTAGGTTCAACTTGCCCAGATTCAACATACAGATGCCTATCTGTACTTAAACCAGAAAATCCAATTATCTTAGATCTTCCACTTAAATATCGCTGACTTGATCTTCTTCCTTCAGCCATTATGCAGTACTATTTTCTAGGATACTCGCTAAGAATTCCATTTGAAGTGGTGCGACCAATCCACCAGCAGAAGAGATACCCACATTAACTGTTATCGTGGTTGTGGTTGTAGATGCTATCGCAATATTAGTTCCTGCGTAGGGATCTGTTGCTCTTGGATATCCATGCTCTGTCGAGTTTCCATCCTGTGTACAAGTGAATATTATTGAATCGTTTGCTATCTGCACTGTATTTGATCCAGCAACTAAACCATGACCAGCACCTAATGTTAAAATAAGAACTCCATCCACACCAGTGTATGATGCGAAAGATGGTGTATACTTTGTTCCAGTATTTGCTGTGACTGCTTCACTCCGTGAACGTACAAAGTAATGTATCGCTGGATTATAGAAGTGAGGATAACCTTTTGAACTTCCTATGACTGCAGTAAATGTTCTTGATGTACCAACTGCGTTTGTTATTTCATCTACAACATAAGACTGTTGTGGATCAGGGAATATCGTGGTTGTTATTCCTGTGCTTCCTGAACAAGTAAAAGCAATTCCACTCATTGTAATTGGATCACCCACGTTGAAGTTATGTGGGTTCATCGTAGTTACCGTGGCTACACCAGTTGGTTCATGATAAACAACGTTTGTGATTGTTCCTACACCTGACTGCACACCCCTCAAAAACAGTCTGTCCAAAGTTAGTGGTGTCTTTTCTAAAACTAATCTACCATCAATAAGTATTGCTGCATCATTGGGCGGTATCTCTATATCTTTTATTACTCTTATATCTCTTTTATTACCTGTGCTTCTAGATTCTCTCCTATGTATTAACGAAACTGTTGGATATGTCTGACCTATTCCTACGTTGGATACTTGTGCGTACAGCAAAATTGCAGTAGTACCAGTAGGTACTTCATAAAGTTTCTGCTCACCTGGTGCTACAGGAACAGCGACAGTTAGAAACTTATTGACTGGTGCAATTGCCATATTATTTAATTATCCTCCCAAAGCAAGAATTAATGGAGTAAGGTTAGCTTGTATCGCTCTGTTGAAGTCTCTTCCTGAAATGGTTGAAGTAGTTTGGTTAATTTCTAGTCCTTGACCAATTCTAAAGTTACCTTTTTGATCTGTGCTTGTGAACGGAACTTGACCTCCATTAATCGCAACAATTTCATTTGCAGGAATTGGTTCACCACCTTGGAAGGGGTTTGCTCTATTTATGTCGGTACCTGCACCTACGTACTCAAAGGAATGTGAACTAGTGATGATACGACTGATTCTTAAAAACTCAACCCCCACTCCTTGAGCAACACTATAAGGAATAAATTCATTAAATGTAACAGTGGTCAATCCAGCATTAGCTCCAGTTTGTACAGGTTCTGTTGCTTCATCAACCGTAAATAATATTGGATCTGTGACCGCAATACCAACAGCACTACCAGTGCTGAATGAAATATCAATAGGTTGAATTGGTAAAAAGTTTCTACCACTTGCAATCACATCTACAGATGTAATTGTTCCAGCAGCACTCACATTAGCAGATAATTCTGCTAATATTCCTTCTGGACCTGCAGGTGCAGTAACTAATACGTTTGGTGGTGAACCAGCACTATATTCACCAGGACTTCCACCATTAATAATCTTTATACTACGTATAGTTCTCATAGGTTGGGTAAGAATACCACTATATCCAGCGACTTCAGGATAATCAGATAAATTTATCTTAAAGAATAATGACTGACCATCAAAAGGTTTACGAACATTATTATCAACATCTCTAACATTCAAGAATTCAAATACATCACTTTCAGCAGTTGCTCCACCTGTTGTTATTCCTGTAAATTCAGCATCACTCGTGCCATCTGCAACTAAACCAAAATCACCAAATGATGAGTTAGAGTTTGTAAGGTCGCACTGTCCACCACCTCCAGCAAAGATACCAATATGACTGTTGATTGTAAATATAGAAACTAATTGTGCATATGCCTTGTTTGTAACAGATACACCAATACCTGCTTCGTTATATTGTGTGAATGAATCACACACCATACTTCTTAAATCCTGCCCAAGATTATTAGTTCCAGAATATGCAGCGTTAGCATATCTACCATCAATCTTCAGTCCTATACTACCTGTAATAAAGTTTGTACAGTTTCTTGCATAAGGTGATCTCCATCTACCGCTTGGTCCTTCATTTGCAGGACCTGGTCCGATGTATCCAGTTCTTGTTGCTGTCGCATCACCAGCATCAATATCTGCCTGTATTGGTGGGAAAGCAAGACAACCACAACCCTCATGTAGCACACCGAAAGATGAAGCAGCAAAATTTAAGTTTTCAACCAAACATCCTCTCCTAACGTGGAATATATCATCATTTACATTATTTGGAACAACAGTCACCAATCTTAAATCTTGTCCAGACACTGAAACATCTGTTCTTAGTCCTACAGGATTATTCTCAAAATAAACACCAGGTCTTACATATATTGTATCACCATCCAATGCAACTGCAGCAGCACCACCGATTGTCGCTTTCGCATCACCTTCAAGCAGTCCTGAGTTTGCATCGTTACCATCTTTAGTAACATAAAGTATGTTAGTTGTCTCAACACCTGGTGGTCTCCACGATACACCAGTTCCAACAGACGATAATCTATAATCAGTTTTACCAGCAGCAACGCTGTTGTTTACATCTAATAGTGAAGAATTTAACTCAACCGTTCCATCAAATACTGCAGGTCCATCTACTTCAAGTTCATTCTTTAATGTAGTTTTCTGAAATACATCAAGAGTGCTGTAAACAGTAGCACCGCCACCAACTGTAAGTATACCTGCAATACTTACCTCACCAACTGTTAATAAATTATCAAAAGGATTGAATATTAAACCATCACTTGCATCAATTTTTAATTTATGGAAGTCATTTACATTATTTGAATCAATAAATGTAATTGGATGTGAGGAATTAACATCTGTAGAGTCTACATCAATAAAGTTAGTATTAGTTGATAATCCTGCGGTCAGTGCAAATCCTGCATTTATTGAAAAAGTAGAAATACCTGCTGTGAGGGCGAATCCTGCTGTTGTGGCAAATGTAGAAATACCAGCAAAGTCAGAAAATGTCGCAAATCCTGCTCTGTGAGAGTTAGTTGAAAAACCTGATATTGTGGAAACACCAGAGATATTTGCAAACGTAGCGATACCAGCAAAATCTGAAAAAGTAGCAAATCCTGCTCTTTTCGCTTCAGTAGCTAAAATTGAAGTTGATATCGTACCTGTGGTAAATCCTGTTATAATTACATCTTTTCCAATAAAAACAGAGTCATTAAATGTTGATAATTCATCAACAACCAGAGCGTCTAATGTAGTGTCACCATCCACATCTAAATCACCTTCTAAATCTGTATTATTCTGAACATTTAAAGTGTTTCTTAAAATAGCTGCTCCATCAACATCAAGTTGAGAATTAGCATACAGTATTCCATCAACATCAAGATCAGATCTGATTCTTGCTGATCCATCTACATCAAGAGGTTTTGTGGGATTGGCTATGTTTATTCCAACGTTGTCTGTTGTATGAATACCAGCAGAATTTTGAATCCATCTTGAACGAATATCAATGTCTAGTACACCACCACCTGCATCTGTACCAAATACTATATCTCCACCACTTCTAGTTCCTATTAAGTTTATCGTTGTGAACGATCCAACACCAATATTGATACCCTCATTTCTAGCGAATATACCATCAGCAGTTGCATTTGGTGGAACTGATACCCAACGTATACCACCAGAATCTTTACTTAAATAGTTTCCAACATTACCTGGTGTGTTATCTGAGTCAAATATTTGTTCATCAATATGAACAGATCCACCAATATCTAACTTTTGATCAGGCAATAAACTACCTATTCCTACATTACCTGCCCTTGATCCAGTTGCTCTAACAGTAAAGAATTCATCATTACCATTCTTAACTTTAAAGTAATCAGTAACTGTTAAGATTCCAACTTGAAGATTATCAATCTCTGGTAAAATTGCCTCCGTAAATGTAGCAATACCTGTTGAAAATAAATTTCTTAATGTTAAATCAAGAACATCTAATTTACCTTTAATTTCAACATCATTAAATGTTGCTATACCTGAGACATTTAATTGATCAAGATCTAAGGAATCTGTTCCATCAAAGTTGTAGTATAGGTTTCCATAAACATATAGATCCTCGTAAACACGAACATCCTTATTAAACCAAGCCTCTTGACCTGTTACTGTTGGTTCTACATTAGGATTAGGATCTGATGCTGCCATATCAATATCCGCTTGGGGGTTTTATTTGCTGGAGTCCTTGACCTAAATTAGCAAAAGCACCAGAGTTACTCTTTAAAGCATCACCTATTCCACCTATACTACCTTGTAAGGATGATCCCAAATTAGCGACTGCATCTGAGGTTGCAAATGATTCAAGGTTCTTACTAAGATCACCACCCACTTTTAAAAGTTCATCTTGCATACCAGGTAATTTGTCTCCAAGATTTTTTGCTAAATCACCTGCCTTTCCAGCAAGACTATCAAGTTCTGGTGTTAAATCATCAAGATTATCTACAATACCTGCTGCTTCTTGTAATCCTTTTTCTAAGAATCCACCAAGTGAATCTGCCCCTATAAATGATCCAAATGCAACTGATTGCATCCATGTCTTAGGAACAAGATTTCCTTTTCTACCACGACTCCATACTTTTGGTGCCTGTAAACTTATCTCATCAGATCCTTCCAACCTTATAGATCTTGCATTCATGGTGATAGACTCTGAAGCATCAATCTCTACATTATTTCCTCTCACTCTTACTTTACCATTCTGTGCTACATTTATATCAATCGTTCCACTTCTACTATGAATGAATATATCTGTACTATTCGCATCATTTTTTTGACCTGCGATAATATCAATACTCACATCAGAGTTCATCTCAACTCTACCACTTTCATTCATTCCAAGTGAAAACTTATTTCCTTGCTTAGTTGCACCATACATTCTGAACACATCGGATCCACCCAAACCCATAATTGGATTCGCAACATCTATTCTAAATCTCGGTCCGAATACTTTAAAAAACCTTTCGTTCCAATTTTGCTTACGTTGTGACATATATATTTTTTAATTATTTATCTCAAGTTATACAATCAATTACTTCCTTAACTTCACCCTGATAATCAGGTCTTACATCAAGATTAGCAAGTAATAATGCTCCATTTCCTCCTGTGGTTTCTAATACAGGAAGTTCTTCTACTTTAATTTGTGTTATGGGTTTGACCTTTACAATTGAACCATTCTGTATGGTTACATCATATTCATTCCCAATATTATCAGTAACAGTATCACCATCATTATATCCTGAACCAGGATTTATAATTGTAACACTAGTCACGACGATCTCTGATTGATCTCCCACTGGATAATTTTCACCTTCTGATACAATGTAGATGTTATTAATCTTACCATCTTTAATAGTAGCTCTCGCTGTAGCTCCAAGACCTTGCTTACAATTATCCACAACCTCAACAAAAGGTGGGAATTGATAATTATTACCAGGATTTGTTACTTTAATATCAATCACACTACCCGTGCGATATCTGTTATCACCAATTATACTTCCAAATATCGGAATTGCCTCTGCACCAGATCCACCTCCACCGAATATTTTAATCTTTGGTGGTTCACATACCACAGGGAGTCCTGAGTAACAATTACTAATTGCACTCTTAAAACCAGGTACTTTCATTTCAGAATTGAAGATATCTAATGCACCTGCAATATCTTGAATACCGTCCAATGGGAATCCAGTCAATCTAGCAGCATTTGCTAATGAATTTGCTAAGTTTGCATTTCCTAGTATAGATGTCAGATCAGCATCATTTGCTGATATAGGACCATATCCTAGTCTATATCTACAATTATTAAGATCTCTTGGGGGTGGTTGATTACATCCACGTAACCCAACAGCACCAGCGATTGAATTAGTGCTTTGCCTAATGATATTTTCTACATTAAATCCACCACTTTCTTTATCAAAATATCCAAGTATCTTATCTAATCCACCTAAAGCACCAGACATTCCAGCACCTACTTTACCAATCACGCTATTTGTAATCGCACCGACAACTTGATCTCCAACACAATCAGTAAAATTAAAAACATTATCAACTACTGAATTAAGTATATCCTCAACATTAGATCCCAAATCAGCAACAATATTATTTGCTAAACATCCTATTAAATTCTCTGCAACTTGTAATGGTGCAAGCATTGATGTTTGTGCTGCGACACCTGCTATATGAGCTATCGCTGGATTTCCAGTTGCTGCTTTTACTTTACTTTCTACATCACCATATAAATTCTTCAAACCTCCTTGAGCAATCGGCACCATCGCACCAAATGAACTGTCTATCATACCACTTACTAATCCACCAGCTTTAGATGTGATATCTTCAGTAGCTGCACTTATTTTATTTTTGATTGCATCTCTTGCAAATTCATTTCCTTCATCCAATCTCGCTTTCAAACCTCTCACATCATCAACTAAATTATTCACACTACTTTTTATTTCACTGATGGGACTTGCTCCACCACAGGTATTAACCTCTTTACCATCGGTGCTTGTGTATGTTGCTTTATTATCACCTTTAGACGCACTTTCTTCACCCTGTTTAAGTGGTGCTTGTTGTGAAGATGAAGTTGATTCATTTGTCTCATCCTGTTTTAAAACATAATCAGGATTAGACTTCATCGTTTCAGAGAAACCAGAGAAAGTACCAAATGGTGAAGGAGTTCCAGATGATGCTCTTTGCTTATCACCTGTATTTGCAAAGACTCCTAAGATTATTGGTATCTGTGCACTTGTACCATCTAAGAAAAATCCTATCACCACATCACCCTGTGCAAGTTTTACTGTCTCTGCTCTATGCACAGATCCACTATTACCTGGTGGCATCAAAACTTGTGCCCAAGGAAGATCTTCATCTTTTAGAAGTTCATCATCATATGGATGATATCCCATAATACGAACCTTGTATCTATTACCCCAAGAACCCTCACCATTTTTTATCTGAGTTTCCCATGACTTTTCATTAGGTATCTGACCAATCCACCAAATGAATCCATCCTTCCCTACAAAATGTGTTTTAAAATTTAAATTATCCATTATTCCTTCCCAAACTCCCCAAATGTATCACGAATTACAGTCATTGATGTAATAGATTGTTCAGTATCAAAAGCATGACATAATTCTTTGATAAGATAATATCCACTTTGTTTTCTATCATATGTGCTTCCTTCTGGGGAACCAAGAAAATTTAGTTTAACAAGTTCACCTACCTGTAGATTTGTATTGAGTGGTATAATAATACTAACAACTTGTTGAAATAGTAAATTATATCTCACTAATGCTTCCCTTTGTGTCTGACTTACACCAGGTGTGTCTTCTTTACTTGCTGTCTTACTTAAGGTTCCCACATCTTTAACAACAGACAATATTCTACTCGGAAGTTGACCCAAACCCATACCATCATCACTTAATAATGTAGGAACCTCTGGAACATCACCTAAAGTAGATATTTTTTTACCTTTTGGTTGATTCAAAATGTCCTTTAAATTAAATGATCCTTCTTCAACTTTTGAGAATCTTCCGTTTAATGGGTTAAAGGATGCTGTGAAGTTTGAATATTGTCCCACTATTAATTTTCTGAGTAGATCGTTATTTCTTTTAATTGAGTATGCTAGTATGTTAAAATCTCCAGTCTCATTTATATAATCTGTAAATTGTTTATGAGTGTACTCTCTAGTTGCCTTGAAATTTGTCCTTGCAGTTCTACCATCTAAACCATCCCTTATTAATGAATCTACTGATCTAAAGTTGAACCCAGATTGAGTTTGATAAAAAAAGTATCCAGTAAATCCACCACTGGATTGTGTTTGAGGAGTCGCTTTTGAAGCTAACCAAACCAATATTTGAAACGGTGATTTTAAATTGCCTAAAAAACCATACTTATTACTAGTGGAATCTATATTCCCCTTCCACCTGTTAACTTTAACTTTAAGATCTTTTTGTAAAATATTCTTAACGTGATCGTCTATCTTAGAGTATGGTTCAAATTTTCTATTTACATGAGTAACCTCATTTGTGATTGCTTCCCTAGACACTAAGTGTAGCACAAATATTTCTTTTTGTCCGTCTCGTATCACGTTTGATATCTTTGAAACGTATAAGTATGTTTCGGGAGTATCAAATTGTAATCCATTATTAACTTTAGAATTTCCTTTTATTCTTACAGATACTCTCTCTCCACCACGAATAGGTAATCCATTATAAAGAGACTCAATTTTGTTTGTTTTATCATCACTTACAACACCAGATGTGCTTATGATCACCATTTTTGCTGTTATGGTTGGTGAAAACAAATCCTCAAAATATTGGAATGATACCACACCAAGTCTTAGATCAATGGTAACACCTTGATCTGACTCTATAGTTATTAATTCATACTCGCAGGGACTTATTGCTGGCATTATTCTTTAACTTTTTGAATGAAAAGATCACGTAAGAAGTTATTACTATTTACACTATCAGTATTGAGTTTAGTTTCCTCTCCTTTTGAAGAGCTTCTATTTTGTATATTTTTTCTATTTTTAATAAAAACTTTGGTGGTGTTATTGTCTTCACTTACAAGTTTACGTTCTTTTACATAATTATCAACTTGTTCATCTATTTTTTTCTGATCAGATAATTTATCTACCTTTTTCTCAATACTTTGCATATCCTTTTTCATTTCTTCAGTCATCGGCATGAAATCACCAAGAAAAGTTTTTCTTGCAAACTTAGCAGCATCTTCCATCATGTCATTTGAATTTTGACGAAGTGCATACTCAATAGTTCCATCCTCTTGGATTATAGGAACAACACCCTTTTCCTTTAAAACTCTGATTAATTTTTCTGTATTTCTGCTTTCTATCAAACCAATTTCATATTTCTCTAGTTTTAAATCCTCCCTCTTGGTCATCAACAACTTAACAGCATTTTGTAATTCTGGTGATAATTCCTCAAATGATTGAGTGTCTACTTGTTCTATAACACTTCTATCAACTGCATCTTTAATCTCTTTATCAATATCCTCCTGAAAATATTTTACTAAATCCTCATCTTTCATTTTTGCAAATCCCAAAACTTCTCTTATAAAACCATTTTCCATTCTTTGAAATGATTTTTGTAAGCGAGTCATAATAGAAGTCATCTTATCCGATATCTGACTAAAATCTACTTGTAACAAACTTGAAAACAAATTACCAAGTTCAGATGTAAATTTTGTTAAAATCTCAGTAATTTTTGTTGTAAATCCTGTAATCAAATCAAAAAACTTTTTTAATCTTTTCATAAGATTTTCAACACCTTTAACAATCTTGGGAATATTCACTATCGCCCATCCAACTAATATAGTTCCCACAAAATCCAAAATCCTCCCCAGAAAACCTCTTGTGCTACTAGAGACGATTTTATTTGCCCTTCTCAAAGCACCACCAATACCTGATGCCTCAATTAAATCCTCTCTTATTCTTCTTCTTGCTGCTTGTTGTCTTCTTTGAAAAAGTTTTGCAGAATTAGATATTCTAGTTCGTATTCTCTCATTAGATTCACCCACTTTTTTATTAATATTTTCTATGAGTAACTTTGATTTACGAACCGTATCAGTTATATTACCGACTGCCTTATTAATTTTTGTAAGATTTAGTGAAGATATGTTCATAGCATTATATTATATTGAATATATGAATTTGTTAGATATGGGTTATCTAAATTTGAACTACTTACTGCTAAAAGTGAAGATGCATCGCCCACTGGTAATGATCCTCCAATATTTGTCTCATCAGTTTCATCTTCCACTACTACAACATTATTCTTATTTCTTAGTTGTAGTTGTCTATCTTGAACCTGACCAGCAATATCATTAAATTGCTGTGGTTGAAACACTTGATCCGTTATTTTCTGAGCACTGTATATACCAGCAAGAACAAGAGCGAAACGAGCATATGGATTTTGTGTTGCTAGAAGTGATCCTGCAGTGAACAAACCTGCAAGAGTACCCTCAGTTGCACCTTCTGCAACACTTCCAGTTTCAAAATATCTGGAAACTCCCGAAACTAGTCCCGTTATTAATGAGGGTTGTCTAATTCCTGCATTTCTTTTTTGAGTCTGACCAGCTTGAACTAGATTTTGACCTGGCTTTACTTTACTTCCTTGCACTGGCGGTGGAACTACAGTGCGAGCACCCGTTGTCCCTCTCAAGAAGGCACCTCTTGATGCAAGATCAAAAATTCTTCTTAATGGTCTTGCAAGTAAATTTGTGAATGCAATCCTTCCGATAAATGATGTTAATCTTACTACAGATCTTAAAGCGATTGCTAGACCCCCATTTATCGCCAGAAATATACCCGATGCTATTCCTAGTTCTTTTAGTATCTTTCCTTTGATTTCCTCTATTTTCTCAGTATTACCACTTAACAATGCAGATATAACTTGCAGTCCTCTTGTTCCAATAATACCTAACAATATTGTATTAAAGAACTTCAACAGACCACCCAGTACAGACCTTGCTTTACCACCAATCTTTTGTAAGGGTGCAGCTAAGGCAGTTTGCATTCTTTTTTCAACTAAACTTTCTTTACCTGCTCTTAGTTGTTGCTCTGCTAATTGTTGTTCTCTTTTTAAATTATTTGCGTCTCTTATCTTTTCTAATTGTGCTGATACCTCTAATTTATCTGATACAACTTTTAATCCCTGCTCAAGTGTTAGAAGTGCTGTATTGATTGTGTTAATATTAGTAATAAAATTTGTGTTAGATTGATTAAGATTTCTGTCGGTAACATTAATTCTTCTCTGTAAAGTAGTAATTCTTTCATTTACATCATCATTCTGTTTTCCCAAAAATGAATATAGGTTTACTCTATCTTTACGAACAGCAGAAAACACCTCAGAGGCAGTCCTATCAGACTGATCTGACGCTTCTGTAAAAGTAACTTCTTGACGTTCAGGGTCGTTACCCTGTTCCTCATTTACTTGATCTTCATCCATTTAGACCATTTTCCTGCTGTGCTTTCAAATTTTCTTCCTCAATAAACTGTTGGAGTAGGGTTAGATAGACTTCTCTTTCCCAAGGAATCATATTTTCAAGCTCTGTCAAACTATATTTATGGTGTTGTATCAAGGCAAAATTTGTTTTAAAGTATGACTCAAGATCTTCATGAGCCATACTTATGCGAAAAAAGCCGCTAATCCCTCCAATTTTATATCACTTTTTACTTTCGTATTAGGATTAATAACAGTTAGTGTATGAGATAATTTAGGCATAGTATCAAAAAATTTTTCAATTTCTTTGAACTGATTAGAATTAAGTTGATCTAAGAAGTCATTCATCTCCTCCTTTGTACAGTCAGATGTTGACCATGACTCTTCATTATTATAAATTTGTTCGATACACGAGATAATTAAATCAAAAGTATCCTCTGATTTAACCTCACTTGTAGAAAAATTAGATTTAATGAACTCATTGATGGATGGATATCTCATTCTCATTAAAAGACTATCATCTAGTTTTATGTCCCTTTTGTGGTCATTATGTGTAATAATCTTGATATCGTCAAGATTTATACGAACAGGCACTTTAGTTTTATTATCATCAGGACAAGTTACCAGGACTTCAACGTCTTCACCAACTGACTTACCTCTTATATTCAAGAATAGATATTCAATATCAAATGTAGACAGGGTATCGACTTTAACACCCTTTGTTAAAATGCAAGTAGATAACACATCTTTTACTGCATTTGCAATCTCAGTATCAGATTGACTTTCCATAGCGATAATAAGTATCTTCTCTTCCTTAACTAAAAAAGGTCTATATCTTATCTTTTTCTTCGTTGACGGAATTTCCAACTCATATGTCGGGGTACTAATCTTTGGTAAAGGCATAATATATTACAATTTTGTATATTATATAGTAGGTTATCCGATGACTGTTTCTATAGAACCACCTGCTTGTATTATAGCAGCTTCTTTTTGAGATAATCCACTGTCATCTGCTATTGCGGCTACTTCTGCTGCTGTTTTTTTCTTTTGCTTGAAATTTTCTTTCAAATGATTATATCTACCACGATACCTATCGTAACTTGAATATTTACCAACAGAGTATCTATCAAATGTAAAGAGAACAGTTGCCTTAAGAACCTCAGATCCCTCATACTTAACTGGAGTATTGTTCAAAGCTCTTGGAAACAGTCCGTAGAAATTGTATATCATTTCCTCATTATAATCTCTATCAAATTTTACTAACTTTGTTTGATAAGTTTTATAATCATCAGGGTACTCCATTCTAACAAAATAATCTTTTCTTGACTGATCTTGACCAGATCCATTCGCAATAAATTCTATCCAATGTTCAAAAAATTTAAGAGTTTTATATTCTTTGTCTACATAAAATTCAAGACTTGCCTCAGTGAATATCCTTGCATGAGACATATTTTCTATTACTCCAGTGTAATTACCTCTTATATTTGCAATCGCATTTGCTGAACCTGGTAATACAGCTCTATTACAAAGTAATCCTGATGTTTCTGTTAAGAATCTATAGTCCAAACCTCTTACATTTAAATGTTGCCTTAAACCTAAAGGTAATCCACCAAAAGTCAATTGATAGTGTGAAGTTTGTGCTAAATTAGTAAATGTTGGTTTGAAATCTGATATTCTACGGGGTTTTACCACTCTAAATACCTAAAACTTGTGTTATTATTATTTAGATGGCTTACAAAGGTAAATATCAACCATCTTATCCCCGAAAGTATAGAGGTAATCCCACAAACATAGTTTATAGGTCACTTTGGGAAAGAAAGTTCATGGTTTATTGTGATAATAATGAACGAATACTTGAATGGGGAAGTGAAGAAATGTATGTTTGGTATCGTTCACCGATTGATAATAGACCACATAGATACTTTCCAGACTTTTATATTAAAGTAAAAGAAAGTACGGGTGTGATTAAGAAATACATTATAGAGATTAAACCAAATAAACAAACAAAACCACCAGCAAAACCAAAAAGACAAACAAAGGGTTATCTACGTGAAGCATATGAATACGCTAAGAATCAAGCAAAGTGGGAAGCAGCAGATGAATGGTGTAAGGATCGTGGATATGAGTTTAAAGTCTTCACAGAGAAAGAGTTAGGTATTAAATATGGCACGTAGAGCAACACGACTATCACCAAAAGCACTACTGAGACTAAGACAAAAATTAGTAGATGAAGGTTTATATAAGGAAGACAGACCTGAAGACACGATTGGAAATCGTATCCGTCCAATCTCTGATAGTCTTGTTTCAATTAAAAATCCTGATGAATTAGCAGCAAGAGTTAAGACGGTCTTATCTGAAGGTCCTGTAGTGCCCATACCAGGTTCTTACTATGTGTTTCGATACATGGCGAAAACACCAGAGATTCGCTTTGATTTAAATCCATTGGTTCAAGTAACCGAAGTATTCTCATATGGATTCATAGCGTACAACTTTCACTGGGGTAGAAATAGAAAATATACATATCCAGAGGTACAAGGTGGATTGTATGAGGTAACAGCGGATGAATTAAAAGATCTTGAGTTAATACCTTTTCAGAATTTTCAAATGAAACCACCTAAATAATAGAATCACGCTAAATAGTAAAAAATACATAAAAAAATGTTACCAAGTGGCATAGGAGCTGATTATAAAAAAGATGAGGCATACTACAAATCGGAGTATTACCGAAAAAATGTTGCAGCTGGTAATATTATATCACGAAATGCTAAAGAGAGAGAAGATAGAATTAATAAAGCACAAAGAGATTCATATTCTGATACAGGGGGTTTGCCCACTAAATTAAGATATCCATACTCAGCAATAACTGAAGAAATGGATTTTTTAAAAGTTCAAATAGCGACATATACTCCACCTGGTTTGAACTTAGAAGGATTGTTAAATGTTAATAATAAAAACAAGGATATTAGCGGAGAGGGTGCAGATATAAGTCGAGGAGGAGGAACATTTGCACTTACAAATGCAACAGCATCTAATACAAATGCTGATACAGCACTGGGTGGTAGATCATTAAAACACCCTAAGCATACAATTTATTTACCCATTCCAAGACAAATTCAAGATGCAAATTCTGTTACATACGATAGTAGTAAACTAGATCCTCTTGAAGCAGCAGGGTCAGCGGTAATAAAGCAAGGTATTGAGAATCCTAGTACTGAAACTGTTAAAAATGCTTTTAAAGCGATTGGTACGGGAATAGATTTAATAGGAGAAAATACTGACGCAATTGCATCTGCGATTGCAGGTCGTGCGATTGGAGCATTGGGTGGTAATGTAACTGCTAACGCACTTATCGCCAGAGGTAGTGGAGCGATACTGAATCCAAACTTAGAATCACTCTTTCAAGGTGTAAAGTTAAGACAATTCCCATTTACCTTTGAATTTTTCCCACGCAATCCCACAGAGGCAGAGCAAGTTAAAATGATCATAAGAGTTTTGAAGAGATCAATGGCTGCTAGAAACAATAAAAACAGTGGTGGTGGAATCTTAATTAAACAACCAGACATATTTCAACTTAGATATATGAAAGGAAGCGAAGAACATCCATTTTTAAATAAATTTTTACCAATGCATCTAACAGATATGAAAATAAATTATGCTGCATCTGGAACTTACTCTACTTTTTACGATGGGACACCATCTCATATGAGTGTAAGTTGTTCATTCCAAGAAGTGAATCCTGTCTATCAAGAAGATTACGCAGAAGCTGGGGAAGGAGTCGGATACTAATGAGTTACTTTAGAGAACTACCTAATATATTTTACCAATCAACAAAGTCTGATAGGTCATCCTCAAATGATTACGTTGAGATTAAAAACATATTTCGTAGAGCAAAATTGCGTGATGACTTAAAATATGTTTTCACATCACTAGTAGATTACTATATTCGTGATGGTTATAGACCAGACACAGTGGCTCAAGAAATTTATAACGATCCAGAATTAGATTGGGTTGTGCTTACAAGTGCTAATATTATAAATGTAAGGGATGAATGGCCACTTAACAGTTTTGAAGTATATAATTATTCTCTTGAAAAGTATGGTAAAGATTTGAATCAAATTCGTTATTATGAAACAATAGAAGTGAAAGATTCATCAGGTAGATTAATTTTACCCAAAGGTAAAGTAGTAGACGATAACTTCACAATACCTGATCCATCATCACCAACTGCCACTCTGAATCCTGTTAGTGGAGTCACTAATTATGAATATGAAACTATTCTTAATGATGCCAAAAGATCAATTTATATCATCGCACCAGGTTATCTACAAATATTTTTAAATGACATGAAAGATATTATGAGGTATACAGATTCATCTCAATTTGTAAATACCAGTTTGATAAAGACAGAAAATACTAGAAATACGGATCCAAATTAAAAGACCGCAGATTTCTCTACGGTCTGATTTTACTTAAGTAGTAAGTTTAAATATGCTGCTATGACTAACAATGTTAGACAGAGTTGATTGTACCTCACTCTTCAGCAAGTCTAGCGAAGTATGAGAGTGTATCCTCTTCGTCAGCATCTGCACTAGCAGTGACTGGTGCTGAACTTGATGAACTTGCAGCAGTAACAACTTGCTCTGCTCTTTCTCTCTCAATGATTTCAACTTCATCTTCAACTTCTGCATCTTGACGAGGTGCAGCATTTCCAAGAACGTAACCAAGACGCTTCTTCAATTCTTCATATGATTTGAACTGATCTGCAGCGACCAACTCAGCAAGGGAGAACTGCTTCTTCCATAATGCTTCAAGAGCATCGTCATCATCTAGGATAGGACTAGGTGCAGCGAACTCAGAACTATCATAGTTTCTGTATCCTGCTACATTCTTTGCCTTCAACTTGAAGTTTGCACCCTGCCAGAAATCAAATGGGTCGATTGCTTCTTCGTCTTCAAACTCAGGTTGCATCGCAGCAGTAAGTTTATCAAAGATTTTCTTACCATACTTGAATAGGAATACTTTCCCTTCATTATCTGGATTTGCAGGATCCTTCACAACATATATGTTGGAAATGTAAGTTAGTTTACGCTTTTGCTTTCTTGCTAACTCTTTTCCAGCATCTGTACCGTTATTCCACAAAGATGTGTTGTATTCGGATACTGGGTCTTTCTGACCTAGTGAAGTCAGAGAGTTTTCAATATACCAACCACCAGGTCCTTGGAAGGCATGTGAATATAATTTTACAAATGGTAGATCTTCACCATTTGGTGCAGGTAGAAATCTGATAACAGCATAACCATTACCTGATTTATCGACATCTAGTTTCCATAGACGGTCATCACCTGACCCTCCATTATTATTCATCTTCTCGACCTGCTTCACTAATTTAGCGGTCAAAGAACCTAATTTGGATTGTTTTTTTAAGTCTGCGAATGACATTTAGATTACCTCGGATTAATTTGGATTCGGGGGATGTTTAGATTATATCAGAAAAGTCCTCTTCAGTCAACTTTTCGTTCGCATTTGAAATAAATGCGGATCTGATGATATTTGGGACTTTTGTACTCTTCTCTTTTAAGAGGTGTTGAGTATTCTCTGAGTGGATTACGGTGGATTGAAATTTGATCGTGTTTATGATACATAAAGTAACTAGTGTAACTAGTTATTTATGCTTCGAGAAACTCTTTCAGTGCGTCAATAGTAGCATGCATATTTTTAAATAATACAGCAATATCAGTTCCTTCGGGATACCCCATCATGGTAACTGTTTTGTTCAAACTCTCTTTCATAATAACTGCATCTGGATCATCTGATAGTGACAATCTAGTGTACATAATACGTTGCTTATCTAACAATTCTGTTAGTTTGCTTACATGATCTATTTGCTCATCATAAGTCATCGTGTGAAAATGGACGAGTTTTCCATAAACATCTTCTTGAAGTTTATTGATATCGTCCAAAGACTCTTTGATGATTTCGGAGTCAAAAAAAGCACTCATAGTAATTCTCTAAGAACCTTCTTGTATTGGAATACATCTATATTTATGAAAGGAATATATTTCCTTATTTTCATACTGACGGTTTCCCACACAGGATCATCCAACTTCTTATCAAAGTCTTTTACAAAACCAAAGATCTGTTCAAGTATAACAACTATCTCTAAATTAAGTTCACCACCAAGATATTTCTTCAATAGAAGTGGATGACCATTAGAACAATCAAACAACTCCTCCAGATTATTGTCGTCTAATAAATCAGTAATTTTATCTTTAAAAATATATCCTAAACTCTGCTGAGTTTTTGACCACTCAGAGTATATTTTTTCACCAGAGTTCATGATCTCACCAATCCACAAACTTTGCGGATTATCAGCAGACACAAAGTTAGATACAAGAAATTCTACAATCTCTTTATCAGGATATTTCCTTGATGTTTTCTCAAACCAATACTTATCTTTTCTTTTGTTAAATGCTGCTATCTTTGCTCTTGACCTACCACCGTATTTAAAATAATCATATTTCGGATTTGAAAAATGATTCTTTACGGAAAGATATGTTTGGTAGGTTTCAAATGGTGTCACTTTCATCAACTTCCTCACATTCCAATTCTTCGATTGCGTCCACAGGGACTTCATGACCATTAATATTATACCAGTGTTGGTTGATTCCGACACTATCTGGTTTGACTCCAATATATTTGAGATCACTGAAACTATTCTCTCGTAACATTGCTTGGAGTCTCCAATGCACCAGTTCTGATTTTTTCATTATAAAGGTAATTTTGCTCTAGATGTTTTTTTCATATAATTGAGACGAGTTGCATCCCACTTCAATCTTTCCTTTAAAGATTTTGATATGAGTTTCGTTACTGATTCTATCTCAAGATTGTTAATTTCGCAATAGTAACATATTGCATCTATGTAATTAAATTCTTCTTCGACAACAATCTTTTCAATTTCCATAGCAAATTTTTGAGGAGTCAGAAACTTACTCTCAATAGCTTTCTCTAATTCATTGATTGGTTCCATAGAGCTCCAGTTTATCTGCAACAAATTTCCTAATGTACTCTCCGAGCAGTTTGATGTACTTTGCTTTGTTGTATTCTTCGTAGACGACACATTCTCCATTTTCACAAGCCATAATGATTACAAGTTTTTTTACTGATATGTTCTTTAGTTCATACAGCATACATCCATATCCCATTGCTTGGACAAAGTAATGCTCAATCCAATCTCTTGGTTTGGGTTTCTTAGATGTTTTAAAGTCGATTATTGCTAACTCACCATCATAATCTGCGATGCAGTCAACAGTTCCAGCAATACCTAGTTGCTTACTATATAGGGCACCTTCCAGAGCGTGAATATTATCAATTTTATTTAATTCTGGTTTTGATATCTTAAATAAGAAATCTGATAATGGTTGTACTTTAGGAAGTTTTTCATCATTCTTCAGATAATGCTCAGTAAGTGTATGCATATCTGTTCCACGAGATGTGGCTGCCTTAGTAATTTTATCTGCTGTCTCAGTTCCAACTCTCTTTCTCCAATCAATAAAAATTTGTTTATTATAATGACTAGTGATAGATGTAATTGAAACTAATTTAATTAATTCCTCCTCATCAGGTATCTTATAGTATCTTACACCATCTATAGTCTCTCGATCTAGATGTGGTAACTCTATGTCTACGTGTTTAAAAGTCATGCCAGACAACTGCCCTGCGTTCATAGTATTCTTGATTTGGTTGTTCAATGTAGTAATACAATGCTAATGAATATCTTTCAATATTCGGTGGTGTTTTTAAAGGTATCGGATGTCCATGAACTGATTTGTCCGACAATGTAAAAATGACTGCCCGATTGAAAATAGGTTCAATCTTTTTAGCACATTTTTTACTATTCATGTCCCATAGTTCTAAACATCCCTCCCACTCACGTTTCCAATTTGGATTTAAGTATAAAAGTAAATTTAAAACACGGAAATGATTTGTTTGTGGATGAATATTGAAATCAACATGTAATGATAATTTACCACCTGTTGATATTCGATGTGCTCCTCCACCTGCAAAATTAGGATCACCTTTTAGACCTTTTATTCCTGTAAGATCCTCAAGATATGAGAGAAAAATATTAGAATTAAAATATTGTATTGTGTGATAAACAGTAGGAGTTTTATATTGCAATTGTATTGAACTTTCGTGAGACCAAGGTGTATAAAATTTGTTAACCTGATGATCTCTCATATATGCATTATTGGAACTTTCAGTTGCCCAATGATCAGTAGTTTTAAGTTCATTAAAACACTGAGTTGCAGTATTTGAGTTAATAAAATTGTCTAAGACAATATGAGGAAATGGTCTTGAGTTAAGATAATGATAATTTAACTTTGCACCTATCTCATAATCACTAAAAATTTGCATTACATACCTGATTGTAGTTTTGCAACGATGTATTCTTTAACCAATCCAGACCTAACAATATCATTAACATCAAACTCTATTATATCAAAAGAAACCATTTTTCGCAAGATGTTCATAAAATCTACAATACCATTTCTATCATTAGTTTTAGTTAAATCTGATTGAGTGGCATCACCACAGAAGCAAATCTTACTATTTTCACCAACACGAGTAATAATACTATCTAATTCGTGAAAATTAAGATTTTGAAACTCATCAACGATAATGATCGCATTATCTAAGGTCGTTCCTCTTATAAAAGATGTGCTCCAAAATTTGATAGTTTCTTGTGATCTAAGATTTCCATATAACATTTCAAAATCTGCATCAGAGGGCATTTGAAACATATATTTTACCATATGTTTATATGGTATCTGATATATGTCTGCCTTATCTTCATGATCACCTGGTAAGAATCCAATCTCACGAGTGCTCACCAATGACCTCACAATATAAACTCTTTCGTAAGGTGTTGTTTCACTTAATACATCTTTTAATGCATTATAAAGTGTGATAAAGGTTTTACCTGTACCTGCGACACCGTATGCAACAACATTTTTTTGTTGATTATAAGAATCAAATAAAATTTTCTGATTATCGGTTAGAGGTGTAATTTCAACCAAATATTCATTATTAATAGGTTTCTTTTTTCTCATTTGTTTTGTTGTGTAACCTATACCGATTGGTTCGGATTTTCTTTTGCGAGGCATTATATTTTCTTTACCCTCGACCCTGCAACCTTTCCAGCTCTTCGGAGAACCTCGTTCCAACCAGGATTTTTCTTTCTCAATTTATCTTTCCATTCACCAACCTCACCAACACCAGGCATTGTAGATGGATCTGAGTAATCACGAATCCAATCAGGATTATCTTTTGCCCATTTGTCCCACTCATGAACACTCATTGATACTTCTTTTTGTTCACCTGTATCTTTATTAACAACTGGATATGTAGCCATGATATTTTAATTTGTAAATTTATTTAGACCCATTCTAGAGCCTCTGAGACCGTGGGGAATTGTTCGGTAAAGATGGACTTGCAAGCGTTTGCAATATCCATGTGTTCTTTCTGTGTTCCATGTCCAGAACGAAGATCAATATAATGCACCCATGATCTCACACTGCCAGACATATAAATGCGAGTTGGTGTTGCTAAGGGTAATACGAATCTAGCACATTCTTTTGCAATACCTTCCCTTAGTAACTCATTATACAAATCCATTCCTTCGTTAAAATATTGTCTAATTCTTTCTTGTAAAAACTTAGTTTGTTTTTCTGGAATGTCATCAATACTATTCTGACGATTCTTTGTATCCTGTCTCCTCAAATCTGGTAGGGGTATATTTGCGTCTAATAAATTAGTATCTGCGTATCTTTGACTAAATTCTTGAAAAGTGAAAGAACGATGTCTCAATATCTGTGCAGCGAGTCCTCTTGTAGTGTTAATTTCAAGAGTCATAAATGCTTGCTCAAAAATTGACCAATGTTGATGTTTTATACAGTATCTGAGTAGACCTGCATAATTTTCATTATCCTGATTGTTTGGATTGCTTACACGAGCACAATATGCCATGTGTTTTTCAGCATCGGGTGATACGCTTACTAGAGATACGTTCATTTAAATCCTTTAGATGTTTTTTCTTCAATTATTGCTAGTTCATTTTTAGCGGTTTTCAATTGCTCTTTGATTAATTTAAGTTTATCTTCATCATAAAGTTCCCTTTTTTTCAAAAGTCTCTCAAGTAACTTAATTAATCTTTTTGCTCTGCTAGTCTCGTTCATTCATCATCCTCAAAAATCTCATCATAACCTAAATCGTGAGGTTTTGACCTTTTTACCTCTTCATAAGTGTCCATCGTCAAATATGCATCAGTATCAGATAACACTTCTGCCTTAATATTGTCCACAACCAATTCAAGTTGACGAACCATCAATTTAAGTTTTTCTCTATCCATTACTTTTTGAAATATTTTTGAATTATGTCTATTTGATCCTGATATTTTGCAATCATGTCTAATTCACCCTCTATTGCTTCTACAATATTTGAGTGTTCTCCGATACCCACAGGATTAGCCAGATATACCTCAACATTTGCTACATGTTTTTGAATGTCCCCTTGTGCATGAGCAAGAAGTGCTTTGATTAACTGTTCTCGCATAATTCTTTGTATTTCTACTAATTATAACATAAAAAAAGAAGGGGTACAACCCCTTCGTTTTATTTTCCATATAGAAACTTAACTTCAGCAGTTATGATTGTGAGAAAGATAGCGGATGCTACACATATCTCTAATGTTTCAATCACTTAAGACTTGTAAGTTCTTTTTCTGTTCTTACACCACGGTAAGTTAGATCGACCTTGTTAGTCTGCTTTGCTTTGTTTCTATCGGTGTCATACTTAACACCACGGTATGTGACTTGTGCCATTTGGTTTCTCCTAAAGTAGTTGGACTTTTTAAATCCGTTCCTTCAGTCGGCTTTTGCGTCCCTACAATCTAAACCATACTTTTCACCAAAATCATAATACAACTCAATAATTTCCTGTCTATCTTCTTTACTAAGGTCAGGGTAGACTTTAGCACGATCAACAAGAGTGTTTATATCTGTACATGATACTGTAACTATAGTAGTAACAGCACTTGATGCAGCAATTAAAGTTTCAATCATAAGGATGAACGAACCCGTTCCGAGTCGGCTTACTTGCGTCCAATAATATAAGCATCACAATCATCTGACACCTTTGTTCTTAAGTAATCTATAAGATACTCGTGAGCGTCAGAGTTAAGATTCTTATCGCTAAGTATCTCAATTCTGTTTTGATTCCATTCCGAACAAGACATTTCCCAGTGGGAAGCATTATGTTCAGCAAGGAGTGATGCTAGTAGTGTGAGTTCTATCATTGGATGAACGTAAAGGTATGTTAGCATACCCACACTATTTAGTCAAGTGGTCTGTAGTAAAAGTTACAGAAAACCCTACAGGTCAAAAATTTGGCGGGATTTTTTTTCCGATATTTTTGGAATTACTTTCGCTTTTTGGATTTGGATGGGGTTTTGTATCCCCACATAGCAGGTTTGATATTACCACCACCATAGTCTATACTCTTTAAGTTATTTTTAAACTTATCATAGTACATATCAAATAGTTTTGTACGACTACCCCTAGTTAAGTCATAACAATCTCTTTCATTGTGAACATAGTGAACTATAAGTGCATCTGTAGGAGCATTACGAGTATTACATTCAGATAGAGTTCCATTTTCAATGATTATTTCACAACCATACTCTTCCTTGTGTGATGACTTTTCCTCATCTGACCAAGTACGGTTCTTCTTATGTTTGGTTTCAGTCACGCTTTATCTCTCCATTGTATATCAGGATATGCCTCCTCTACTATTGATCTAGAAATTTTATATTTGTCTTCTAAACTTTTTTCTTTTACTAGACACATTATCTCTGCTTCTAATGGATGAAGACCTGAAAGTAAGTTTATAAACATACTCTCTCTACGAAGATTTTTCATACCATCGTTACCACCCTTCACAAAATGATAAAACTTCTTGCATTCTCTACGAATTGTTGTCCTACCCTGTTGATCAGTGACACCCATCGAAAATGAACCAGACTCATACATGCTACGGGTCTGCATATCTATTTTTTTAGATAAAGTTCCGCTTGAAGAGGTTTGTTCACCATATGATTCGTAAGGAACCTCGCCTGGTGGAAGTGCACTCTCCACAGCTGCATCAAAATTCCAAAGAAAAAGCATCTTTAGAGAAACATGCTCATAAGTTTTCAGAACTTCGACTTTTTTGTTTACTGATCTCTGTTTACTTGCGAGATCTAAAACTTCAAAAGCAAGAGGGTTATTTGGTAGTTTTTTGATAGGTGTATCAACCACCTTTCTTGGTCTACCAGGTTTTCTACCCGTCTTCGTCGTCGTCGTTGTCATAATTTTCAAATCTAAATGCTACAATATCATCTGGAACTAAGTTCCCATTTACATCAAACATCTCAGGATGTTGTCTTGGTATCTCTCGATAATTCATCATGTATTCTCTGGATACCCATCCTGCGAGTATTCCTATCACTAATGATAAGAATGATACAGGTAGTGCGAGCACTAATACGATGTCTAAATCAGACATGTTACCTCTTGTACTTGACTTATTTATAGTAGTAATTCAATTATACTTGATTCTATTACAAAAGTCAATCAAATTATCTTTTGTTCTCGTAAATACTTAACTGCGTCTATACAACCACCTAAATTCTTATTGTCTACAACCACTTGTGGAAAAGTAGAACCATAACCAAACTGCGAATAAAATTCTTCTCTTGTAAAGTCTGTACCTAAATCATAAACCCTATGCTGAAGTTTTGCTAATTGCATCACTTCCTTTATTTTTTCACAGTAAGGGCATCCTTCTCTACTGTAAACAGTAAAATTGTTCATATTTTTAGTAAAATTATATTTAGATTAAGACCAAGGAACACCCGAATACATTGGGGGTTCCTGCCACGCTGTTATTTGAGCAGCAATGTCTGTTTCTACTCTTGTGACTTCATCAGAACCAAGAGCATTCTTAACCCATGCGATTGCATTATCCTTTGTTATATCTGCGTATGTAACAAAAGATCCACTATCAGGATCAGCAATTGGTGTAGATCCATAATGAGATCCAGTGTATGTTTGATCACCTTTACTTACATCTTCAAAAGCATACCAGTGGATAGTGGTCACAACATCAGATAGACTTCCTACCGTTTTTGTTACATCCATTGAGTGCACATCCCAAGTTACAGCCATTTTCTTTTAATTTTTAAATATTTAGTCAAAAAAGAATATTTGAAATAATCTTGAATCAGTCATACTTTGACCGAAATATTGTGATGCAGCATGTATTGATTGAGCATCAAATATAAACAGACGATTAAATACGTTACCAATACTATCAACCAAATCAAACTTTGTTGAATCGTAATAACCACCAGTAAAACACTCATCAATGTTACCATGTCTACTATTTCGCATTCCATTTTTGTGGGCATATAAATTAGTGCCACATTGATATGGTGCATCTGGGGTTAAATAAATCATGGCTGCCCATGTTTGATAATCACAATGATAAACTAAGGCATCCTCTGCGGTACAATACTGAAATCTACCATTCATTCCGTGATCTTCCCACTTTGTTATCTTAATATCCATAATCCTCTCAAAGCTTTCTTTTGTGCCTGGTGCGAAAAATTGCTCCTCTGTACGAATACCCTTGTGATACTCAGGATTAGCAGAGAACTTTTGTTTAAGAGCAAACTCTCTAATAGCATGAGGATCCTTGTAAAAATCATCAACAACCCATACAGTCTTATTAGGGTTGACGTTTATTTGAGATGGTATAAACTTCATTCTTGATTCGCTATCTGATGTAAATGTTCACAATATTTGCCAGAATCATTGTAATGCTCCATATTCAGAAGAAAGTTGTATTGAGGAAAAGGTAACTTACGATCTGGACTCATCAATCTATCAGTTTGTAGTTTCATAGAATCAAAATCACTCAAATCTTTATAACACTCTGCTTGAAGAACTATATGTTCATTTCTGGATGGAGCAAATTCCTCTGCTCTCATACCACAATCAAGTGCATTTTCATAATTACCACAAAGTTTAAACATATCTCCCATAGCATACAATGCAAAGTATGCTAATTCATCTATCACCTCTGCTTTCCCTGTTTCTTTATAATTGTGTTTAAAATTTAAGTATTCACCAAAATAAAATATTGATCTCCTTGCATATTCTTTAATATGATCCATACCTAATGGATAATCTCCTAAAGTTGAATCATAATAACTCTTACCAATATACCAAAAATGATATGGGTCTTCTAATAATTTTCTTGTTGGAACTTTTTGTTTTTCTAACTCTAAAGCATCAGTTAAAAATTTATTCATATCATCCCATGTTTCACCATCATTAGTAATAATATGTCTGAATCCTTTTGGTAATTGTTCTCTCTGAAAATTATCTCCCACACCATCAATGTATATACATTCATGTCTGCGATCATGTTCAAACTTCCAAGCAATCTTTGAATTCCATAACCAAGTTCGGAAATAAATTGAACCTGCACCCATCGCAGTCATATTAAAGGATTGAATTGATGTATCATTCAAAGGTGTCCAATCAAAATCATCATCAACCTCTAGTTGTTCATCTGCATCCATTCTCAATATCCAATCACACCCATGATCAGATTTTAACGCTGTTTGTAAAGTGTGGTCACGATTCACACCAGGATAATCCCACTCATGATTATAAGTAAAACCAGGTATATTTTTTTCTTTATAAAATTCTTCTATAATACTCTGAGTTTTATCTGATCCATTACATTGAATCACCCAATAGTCGATATATTTGTATGATGACTCAAGCATTCTAAGAATAACTCTTTCCTCATTTCCAACCATTGCATTCAAGCAAATCTTACATTCTTTTTTCATATTGAAAGTATTCCAGGTAAACGTTTTTCATCTTTGATTGCAACCAACCAAGCAGTCACACAAGGAATGTGTGGTTGCATCTCCCAAGTATCTAGACGATAAGTTTGAAAGCGAATATCAGTGTTACGAATAAATTGTGCTTTATTTCTATCAGTATAATACCAGAAACTATGTTCGTTCCAGAAACTTACATGAGTTGGATCCTGCCATGCTCCACGACCATCAGTGGAAGGAACTTCTATCATTGCCCATCCACCATGTGCAAGAACACGATGTATTTCCCTCATAGTTCTAATAGGATCACGAAGATGTTCTATGATATGACTTGCATTTAATACACCAACGCTATCATCTTCTAGTGGTATACCAAGATCTAAATCCCAATTTACGTCAGCACCCTCCTTATCTATAGTTAAGTAACCAGATTTTGGGAATAGTCCACCACCAATATCAACCTTCAACAATCCACGAAGATCAGCATCTCTCTCTGCTAGAGCGAACGCATTTTCATTAAATAATCTAACAGTTTCTGTTTGTATTTTTTCATTTCTTTCTAACCAAGTATTATCTCCTGTAACTCTGTAAATATATAACGGTTTTTTAATATGGTGCATTTTAGTCACCATATATGTTCTAATCATTAACTCATGATCATCACATATACTTAAGTCTTCTTTGTGTCCACCAATCTGATGATAAATATCCTTTCTCCATGATCTCACATGATCAGGAGCATACCATATGAAACCTAAACTATGACTAGATGGTTCCCAAGTTCTCATAGCAGTCAAAACTTTATCACGAAATTTATATGGATAGTGTGTCCAACCATGATCAACATTGTATGGTACGAAGTCATCATCCCATATCGCTGCATCACTATAAGCAAAACCTACTTCTGGATCTTGATATGCTTCGTTTAATAATTGAAGACACTTTGGATCTATTAAATCATCAGAGTCAACCTCAACTAATACATCACCAGTTCCTTTATGAAAAGCATGATGTTTATGATATCCCACATTTTTTGATGTATTATCAGTCTCGTATATTGTGACTCTCTCATCTTCCTCAAATTCTTTTGGTAAAAGATCTCTTTTAATATCATTATTCAACCAAAGAATCCACTCCCAGTTAGTATATGTCTGTGCAAGAATACTATCATATAACTCCTTGTGATAAGGAGTATTTTTATGAGCAGGAGTAATTATACTAAACTTATGATTCATTCAAATACAATTATATAAAGATATTATAGCACCTATGTCAAGTTTTATCCACTCGATTTATCAGCAATTAATTTTGCTTTCCATGCATCTTTTATACTAGTTGTCCATACAGCATTACATACTGCTTTGATTTCATCTGTTATGTCTGTTACTCCATCTGGTTCTTTTGATAATGGATTATCAACAAAATTATCCGAAGCATCTAGGGTTCCACAATCGAGAACATATCTTTCAAAAGATCTTGTGAGTTCTACACCATCTTTTTTGATGACGGTAGCTTTTCTAACTTGAATGTGTTTGTACTGTGAAACGATTTCTATCTTATCGTATTCAATTGATTCTGTGAGTGCCATTAGGGAAGTCCTCCGAACTAAACAGATTTAGGCATTATTATATATCAGCAGTTTATAGACATGGATGGTCTATGCATCACGCTGTTGCTTCATATTGGAACTGATAATAAACTTCAGAAGCACCATTTAATGGTATATTAGCGTGACCAGCGTTACTTGTAGCTTTAGTAGTTCTATAGTTATCAAAAGCAGAACTACCAGATCCTAATGTTCCAATAATATCACCACCAATCTCAACTCTATAGAACGCTGGAGTCATACACATTTGATAAGAACTTCCCCTATATGCGAAAGGAAGAGATACAACATATCTAGCAGTAATATTACCATTCCAGAAAATTGCGAAATTGAGATATACCATTCTACCAATTTTTACATAAGAAATTGAATTATTATCAGATGTTGAATGTGGAGATCGGAGAGTATAATCATTTGATGCACCATAAGTATAAGTCGTTCCAGCAAAACTTATTGTGGGTGTGTAAGAGCCTTCTTCATAATCGTCCAAATGATTAGCTGAGCCAGTACCTCCATCAAAGTACAAACCTTTACCAGAAGATAAGTATGTGTTATTAAGTAGATAAAGATTACTACGAATTATAGCTGTTCCATTCACATCAAGTTTATCAGTAGGGGAAGCAGTATTAATACCAAAATTACCTGCTGATGTTATAGTCATATCTTGATCACTAGTATCACGACCAATAAAGAAGTTATCATTACTAACATCTATTCCCACTGCTCTTGATTGTTTACCAGCAGAAATAAACGACATCTTTAAATCAGCAGATCCATTATTAACTAAATGGAATTGATTACCAACGGTAGATGAACTCTGCCCTAGTGTTAAGAGAGCACTAGAATTTATTAAAGTAGTTCCACCAATCTGCGTTTGCCCGTTTGAGTAAATGCGAAGTTTCTCAGTGCCAGAAGTTGCAAATTCTAAACCTCCACTATTTCCAGAAATAAAATTATTATTATTTGATGCATCACGAAGAACCACCTCAAAGTCACCATTTGCTCTCTGATAAAATCCTGCACCATCTGATACTGAAGTGTTTATTCTAAATTTCCAACCTTGCGAGGCAGCAGTATAAACTGTTAATGGAGCATCAGGACTAGTGCTATTGATACCAACTCCAGAAGAATTCATACGAAGGTATTCAGTCGTACCCGCACCAATTGCAACTTGACCGTGCATTACGGTGTTTGATGCATACTCTTTACTTCCTATGATGGTGTTATTATTTCCATCAACATTATAACCAGCTCTACGTCCAATAAAAGTATTACCACTAACACCCTCATCTATGTGTCTACCAGCTTCAGAACCTACTGCGACGTTGTAACTACCATTGTTTATTTCATATCCACTCGAACGGCCAAGAAATACATTATCTCCTCCTCCACCAAGATTGTAACCTGAACTATTACCTAAAGTTATATTGTGACTTCCTGAAGTGGTTCTTCCACCCGCTGCAAAAGTACCCACAGCAAAATTGGATCCTCCACTAACATATGGCAATGCCCAATATCCAATAGCCACATTTTGATTTGCAGAACTGGCTTGACTTGTAAGTGCTCTATACCCTACCGCTGTATTATTAGATCCTGCTGCTGACTGACATGCGAATACTCCAACGGCAGTGGTTCCACTTTGACTGGTATTGTTTGTTCCTGCCTGATAACCAACAAAGGTGTTTTCACTTCCTGTATCCAGTGCATCACCCGCTAAACTTCCTATTATGGTATTTTTATCCGCTGTAGTGATTGATGTACCAGCATCCTTTCCTATTAAAGTATTGTGCTCTGCATTTGTGCCAGAAAATGAATCACCTGCACCAGATCCACCCACAGTATTACTTTGTGCATCAGACGACAAACCACTAGAAGCTGCAGAACCTTGTGCACCAGTAGGTCCTGTAGCACCTTGAGCACCCGTTGAACCAGTAGCACCTTGAGCACCTGTAGATCCTGAACCTGTTGCACCTTGTGCACCAGTCGGTCCTGTAGGTCCTGTTGCACCTTGAGCACCTGAACCTGTTGCACCCTGATGACCTTGAGCACCTTGTGCACCCGTTGCACCAGTAGCACCCTGAGCACCTGTAGCTCCTTGAGCACCAGCACCACCTTGAGCACCAGCACTAGATGATGTTCTCTGCCAGATTGTACCATTCCACTTCCAACTAACACCATTTGCGGTGTATGTGTCATTTACGTTTGGACTATTTGGAAAATCGAATGCGGACATTATCTACTTTTTTAGTTATTTATGTTGCGATACCAACAACACCCTCAGCATAAGCTGCTTCAATAATTGCTGTACTTCCAATCGCAGTTATTGCTTCTCCTTTGTTTATTTTAAACTGAGTGTATAGATTAATTATTTCATCTGTTGCAATTCTTGCACGATTAGAAATCGCATTTTGAGTCCAATCTTTTTGGTCAGGCATTACATACTGAAGTGCTAAAAATTCACCTGTTGAAATTCCGACTGTGTAACTTGTATGTATCATTCTAAAAATAATTGTTTTATTATATATTTATCAATATATTCTATCCCAATAACCAGATTGCTAGGCGATTTTGTGTGTTGCTTCTAAATCCATGATTTGAATGAACTCGAATTGTATCATTAACAGCACAGTCCATAATAAGAGAAAATCCAAAACTAGTGTGTATATGAGTACCACCATTATCTCCCTTTGTTGTTGCTACTGCTTCAAGTCCATAGTCAGCATTGTTTCTACGAGGTACAAGATTAGCATATGTTCCACTCGCTCCAGACTGAGTGTGATTATTATGTCCCTGTGCGTCTGCAGAAACAAGATATTTTCCCGCTATAGGACACGTAAATGTTCCTGTACTATTATTCCAATTACTACCGTTCTGCCAGAACTGATATCCATTGTGCATATATTTATTACTACTGCTCCAATCTAAAGCATCCAAATAAATTCCTGGTTGAGCAGGAATATTCATATAACCAGATGTATTTAATGTAAAATATGGAGCACCAGCTCCACCAGTCCACATTACAATTCTTTGTCCCGTACGAGCAACAAGTTCTAATTGATCGTTGTCATGTGAATATGCAAGTTCTCCCTTTGAAGTTCCATTTTCCAAGAATCTAATTCTATTCGCACCACTAGTGGCGGTTGTTGTTATATCAAGACAATTACTAGCACCTGCATCTTTATCAATTGTTAATGTGCTTCCGTCAAATATTAAGTTGGATTCAGCATTAATGGTAGAAGAATTAGTTGATGTAATAACTCTATTATTACTACTATTAGTATATGCAGTTATACCTGCATTAGAACCAGTTGCACCTTGAGCACCTGTTGAACCAGTAGCACCTTGAGCACCAGTAGGTCCTGTAGATCCTCCTGAACCTGTCGCACCTTGAGCACCTGTTGAACCAGTAGCACCTTGAGCACCAGTAGGTCCTGTTCCACCAGTCGATCCTCCTGAACCTGTCGCACCTTGAGCACCAGTAGGTCCTGTAGATCCTCCTGAACCTGTCGCACCTTGAGCACCAGTAGGTCCTGTAGATCCTCCTGATCCAGTAGCACCTTGAGCACCTGTAGATCCTGTTGCACCTTGAGCACCTGTTGGTCCTGAAGGTCCTGTAGATCCAGTCGCACCTTGAGCACCTTGAGCAGCAGTTGCACCTTGAGCACCAGTAGGTCCTGTTGCACCTTGAGATCCAGTTGGTCCTGTAGGTCCTGTTTGACCTATCGTATTTCCACTTGTGTCTTTGAATGTCGTTGCTGTTATGATACCTGAAACACCATTCATTTTTATGGAATTTCCTACTGTAACATCACCACTTCTGAAGAATTTTATGTCCTTTGTAGCATCTCCAGCCCATACATTAAGTGGGTAATCCTCTCCTGCCTGTAGATATAATTTAAGATCACTAGATGTCACCATCCACCTTAGTTTGGTGGAGTTATACATTTTATAATCAATGGTAAAATTACCATTAGCATTAAATACGTTATCATGTGCAGTGTTAAAGACTATATCACCAGTCGAATCCACACTGAATCTCTCTGTTCCCTCTGTCTCAACAAAAAATCTACCATTAGAACCAGTATCAGATACCTCTGCTTTTGTATTACCTTCAAATATTTTATCTGCTGTCGATGTTCCTGATCCAGTAGCACCTTGAGCACCTTGAGCACCAGTAGGTCCTGTTGAACCAGTCGCACCTTGAGCACCAGTAGACCCTCCCGAACCTGTAGGACCTGTAGCACCTTGAGCACCAGTAGGTCCTGTGGGTCCTGTTGAACCAGTTGCACCTTGAGCACCAGTATCTCCTTGTGCTCCAACAGATGCCGAATATCTTACCCACTTCGTTCCATCATACTGATACGTCACACTATTCAGTGTATATGTGTCTCCATTAGAAGGACTAGGTGGAAAATTGAATGCGGCCATTTTAGTTAAATACTCTCTTCAGTTCCCATTTTGTAAACAATATTTTCATCTATAGCAGCTTGAATAATTGCTGTGGATCCAATAGCTGTTATTGATTCGCCCTTATCTACCTTATATGTTGTATATTTTTGAACTATTCTCCTTGTTGCGTTCAAAGCTTTCGCATCAACCGCATTTTTAATCCACTCCAGCTGATCAGTCGTAGCAACTTCAAGAGCTAAAAATTGACCTGTGGTGATTCCTACTGTATAACTTGTATGTATCATATTAAAAAAATCCTCTCATGTATTTATCCTAGTAGATAACCACCAAAATTACAGTGACCTCTATAAACTTGAGTTCCAGAAATATTCTGCCATGAACCCACAGTTACATAATCATTTGCGTCTAGATCTCCTACAACGGTGAGTGCTAAACATTCATATGTATTAGTATTTCTAACTACTTGTCCATTATAGAAACTACTACCATTTATTTTAAAGTAAACTCTATTTTCACCGCTAGGTTGAGTTCCGTATAAGAATAAAGTAACCCAGAAAAGATATCTACCATCCACTGGACAAGTAAATCTTGAATTGCTTGTATTATAATTGTTAGTAACATCAAATCTTTCATTTGTAAATGGAAAATCTCCCTGATTACCGAGTGTATAATATGAACCACTACCAGTAGCAGCAAATGCTGGTGTTAATGGTTTTGTAACTCTACCATTACAGTCCATTCTCATCACTGTTTGATAATTATCAGCTAAATTACCATCATCATCCTTTACTTTAAATTGTAACTCTCCACCCCAGTTACTTACCATTCTAGAATGAATTCTTGCAAAGTTTGCTGACTGTGAACTATTTCCACCCCTAAATCTAATTCCAGGAGTATCCGTATTATTACCAGCAGCACTATGTAATCTTAATTCACCATCAGTCATGATGCGAAGTTTTTCTGAACCATCAAGATTAACTTGAAATCTAGTAGAACCCTTTTCATCATCCTTATCAACATCTAATATTAAATCACCACCTGAACCATCCAGTAATGTTTCAGGGGTTCCAGTTGCATCACTATCAATAAATTTTATCTTTGGGTTAGCATCCTTAATACTTACTTTTACAGTTGGACTATCATCACCTATACCCAATCGACCACTTGCGTCGATGCGAAGTCTTTCTTCAGGGGAGTTTGTACCAGTAGTCCTTACTTTAAAAGTATTAGCATCTATATTATAAGTATTATAAGATCCTGATGTATTTTTTGAAAGAAGACTTACACCATCAGTGTTACTCATACCCATCTGCCATCTTACAGAACCATCAGGAGAATATGTGATGATGCTTGAAGTATTAATTTGATTATTACTATTAACTACAAGAGAACCTGCATTAAAAGTTAAAGTTGACTCAGCATTTAAAGTATTAGCAGTTCCTGAACCAGTTATAACTCTATTGTCTGCATTATTGTTTATTGTTGCTAATGCACCTTGTGCACCAGTTGAACCAGTTGCACCTTGAGCACCTGTTGGTCCTGTTGATCCTCCTGAACCTGTCGCACCTTGTGCACCAGTAGGTCCTGTGGGTCCTGTAGAACCTGTAGCACCTTGAGCACCAGTTGCTCCTGTAGCACCTTGTGCACCAGTAGACCCTCCCGAACCTGTAGAACCTGTAGCACCTTGAGCACCTGTAGATCCTGTTGCACCTTGAGATCCAGTTGGTCCTGTAGGTCCTGTTGAACCTGTTGCACCCTGAGATCCAGTTGGTCCTGTAGGTCCTGTTGAACCAGTGGCTCCTTGAGCACCAGCAGCACCTTGAGCACCAGTTGGTCCTGTAGCACCTTGAGCACCAGCAGCACCCTGTGCACCTGTAGATCCTGTAGCTCCTTGAGCACCTGTTGGTCCTGTTCCACCTGTAGATCCAGTTGCACCTTGAGCACCTGTAGATCCTGTTGCACCTTGAGCACCTGTGTTTCCTGTGGGTCCTGTTGAACCAGTGGCACCTTGAGCACCAGTTGGTCCTGTAGCACCTTGAGCACCAGTTGGTCCTGTAGCACCTTGTGCACCAGTAGACCCTCCCAAACCTGTAGAACCTGCAGCACCTTGAGCACCTGTAGGTCCCATTGAACCAACCTCAACCCACTGAGCAGATGGAGATCCAGATCCATCGTCATAGTATATGGCTAAATCTCCAGTATCACTCTCCCACCACAAATCTCCAACAGTTACCCCACTCGAAGGGGCAGATGTACTGATGTGTGCTTGTGCACCTTGTAGTCCTTGAGCACCTTGAGCACCAGCAGCACCCTGTGCACCTGTAGATCCTGCTCCACCTGAAGATCCAGTAGCACCCTGAGCACCTTGTGCACCAGTGTCTCCCTTATCACCACTTCTAGCAAAAGTTATGAATATGTCTGCAGAATTTGAAAATGAAGTAACACTACCAGATACATAAGAACTTGTTACTTTGAAATATCCTGATGGTTCGGTGATTGAGGAAATTGTATATAAAACAAAATTATTTGGATTCGATTGTAATGATACTTTGTAATGACCCTTGATTGTAGATGTTGAGTCATCTATTGTTCTTAAAAAAGACTGTATATCTGTGTTAGTTGAACCACCTTCAGTGTCATCAATATAAAGAACAGTTGCTGATGTAAGATTTGCGTTATTAAATTTAAGTGTTCCTGCACCTGGATCACTATCTGTTGTATTTGTGCTAAAAGCATACTCGAAAGATGCTCCTCCAAATGTTCCTTCTGAACCTTGTGCACCTTGAGCACCTGTAGATCCAGTCGCACCTTGAGCACCTGCTGATCCTGCAGAACCAGAGGCACCTTGAGCACCAGCAGCACCTTGAGCACCAGCAGAACCAGTTCCACCTTGTGCACCAGCAGAACCAGCAGCACCAGCAGCACCTTGAGCACCAGCAGCACCCTGAAATCCCTGAGCACCAGCAGCAGTGGTTGTAACAACCCTAATCCAAGATGATCCATTCCATCTCCACTTGGTTAGATTTTCTTCGTGAAGATCATTTAAGGATGGACTATTTGGAAAATTAAGGGCCATTATCTACTTTTTTATTTATTTATGAACCCTCTAGGGTTGCTATCCTTGCTTCAAGAGATTCTATTTTTGAAATCGCTTGCTTCAAAGCAGCCATTAATACAGGCACAGTTTCAGTGTATTGAATAGCTTTAGGATTCTCTACACTATCTATAGTTTCTGTTGTTGAATTTACTACCTCTGGATAATTTGTTTCCCAATCTTGTGCAATAAATCCAATTTTCATATCTGTTGGATATCCAGTTGCATTCCATTTAAAAGATGCTGCTCTTGCAGTTTTTACATGATTATATGCTTTAGTTCCGTCTAACTCTGTAATGTTTGTTTTTAATCTTTCATCAGAATATGCTGACCAACTCGTAGAACCGTTACCCAAATAAACACCAGCATTAGAACTATTAACAATAAAATACTGAGAGTTTGTAAAGTTTAAACGGTCATAATAAAAACCAGCAGTAACAGCATATTGAGTCAGAGTAATACCAGAATGGTTAAATGTACAAACATTAGAAGCACCCGTATGATTCCCTAATCCAGTGGCAGAAGTTGTGCTTACCAATAATCCTCCACCTGATGGGATGCGAGCTCTTTCAGTAGCATTTGTCGCAAAAATTAAATTATTACCATTGTGTTCATATTTGACATATCCAGCATTTGCAGTTGTATCCCCAAATCTTAATTCACTTATACCTGTAGTGGACGCTGTTATCTGTACTGCGGTAAATGAGTCAGATGTGTTTCCAAAACTTGCTGATTTTTGTGCAGTAATAACACCATCTGATGCGATGAGAACTCTTTCTACATTATTTGTTGCAAGTTTAATACCACCATTTTCATAATTCCATAATAATCCAAGTGTGCCACCATTGTTACCAACTAAGAATCCATTAGCAGCACCAGTTCCAGTGCCTGAACCTTGAAATATTGCTGCTGCATCATTTGCACCATATACAGTTACTTTAGAAGCAGTAGCAACAGTGGTTCCTACTTGCACTCCTCCACCAGAGTCGATGCGAAGTGCTTCACTACCACCTGTTGCAAAAGTTATCACATCATCTGCGTCAGTTCCAAAAATATAATTATTATTAGTGTCTCCAAAATATAATGCACCATTATTAGATGCAGTTCTTCTTAATCTTATATCTGCCTTTGCAATAAGATATCCACTTGAATCAATGCGAACTCTTTCATTTGATGTATGTTGAAATCTGAAAGAATCATCAGCATGACTATAAATGATAATCCCTGCGTTTGTTGCATCAGGATCAGCAAATTTTATTCTTGATAATGAATCATTTGCTGTCAGGAAACTCATACCAACATTGGTAGCAGATTCTAATACTAATTCATTTGCATCACTTGCAGCAGTTACAGAACCAGCACTGGAACTATGTACATGTAAATTACCGTCTGGAGACGTAAGACCACCTATAGAAACTTGACCACCAACATCAATTAGTAATCTGTTATTATTGCTAGAATCATTAAAATATAATTTACCACCCTCACAGTTGATATTATAATCAGGATGACCGTTAGTATCAGTAAATATTATTTTTGGATTTATATTCTGTATGTTTATATCATCTGAGAATGTTGATACACCAGCAACACTTACATTGTCTAAATTTGTATGACCATCTACATCTAAATCATTATTTAATAAGACATTACCAGTTACATCAATATTACCAGTTGTATTTGTTATTAATAGATGTGAATTATTATGTTTTATAGAAGTGTCATTATTATTTCCAAAAGTTAATTCAGCATTATCATTTAATTGAAGGCGATTACTATTTTTACGCCAGATTGCACCATAATTTAACCCATAAAAACTAACGTTTCCGTTAAGAATACTTTCACCATTCACAGTTGCTGCTGCTGATGTTATTATTCCAGAAACATTTACATTGTCTAATTCTGTATGCCCATTTACATCTAAATCACCTGTAATATCAACATCACTAGAGAATGTTCCTGATGTTCCCTGAAGTGCACCCTTGAATGTTGTAGCAGTTAAGATACCAATAACACTTGCATTACCATGAACAGTAAGTGCAGCATGTGCTGTGGTCGTCCCTATACCAACATTACTTGATGTATTAATACCTGTGCTATTTGTCTGCCAGACTGTAAGATTGCTTAAAACTCCTGCATTTGCATCAACCCACTGAGCACTATCAGCATCCTGATAATATATTTTTAATTGACCTGTATCACTTTCCCACCATAGATCTCCAGAGTTAGGACTTGATGGTGCATTATCTGATACGGTGACTGTTTCTGATCCACCAGATGTTTCTACCCACTGATTACTATCTCCATCAGCGTAGTAAATATAGAGTTCACCGACATCACTATCCCACCATAAATCACCAGCACTTGGACTACCAGGAGGATTACTTCCTACAGAGACGTTTGCTCCACCACCACCGCCACCGCCACCAGAGGCACCCTGTGCACCTTGAGCACCTTGTGCACCAGTGCTACCAGATGGTCCTGTAGGTCCTGTAGGTCCTGTTGATCCAGTAGCTCCCTGAGCACCTGTTCCAGTGGCACCTTGTGCACCTGTTGGTCCTGCAGGTCCTGCAGACCCAGTAGCACCCTGAGCACCTGTACCTGAAGCACCTTGTGCACCAGTGTTTCCTGCAGCACCTTGAGCTCCTGTCGGTCCTGTAGGTCCTGAACCTGCACTAACCGTGATCGTTTTTTCTGCACCATTACCTGTTGCAGCAACACCATTACCAACAAAATTTAGTGTGGTTGCCTGTGTTGATAGTGTAGATCCCTCATCTTTGACAGTAACACCTGATGTAAATGCAGCACCGTCTTGAGTTAGATTTCCTGTAAAGTTTATATTACCGCCAACGTCTAGGTGATATTGGGCAACTGTAGTTCCAATCCCAACTTTACCTGATGTAAAAGATATGTTATATGCTGTTGTTCCTACACCCACATTCCAAGGGTTTACACGAACAACTGTATTACCAACACCTGCTGCACCCTGATCCTGCTCAAGGTATAACTTACCGTCGTATGTATTAATTGCTAATTCGCCTAACTCCAGTTGAGTTATAGTCGGCACTTTATTAGGAGTCGAAGATCTCCTAATCCTAATTTTCGGATCAGACATTATATGTGTTGGTATTTACCATTAGTCAGCAGTATATACTGCTGTATTATTTATCAAGTACAATTATTCCTTCTTGGGCGATACAAGAATAAATTTTCTTGTTCTGGTTTCATCCACTCTTTTATTTTTTCATACCTATCTTTATCAAAAAAATCCTGAGAGAAATACCATTCCTCCCAAGATTGATGACCCTTATTTCCATTACATGATGAGCAACAACACACTACATTCTTTGTGAAGTCTGCTCCTCCTTTTGATCTAGGAACTACGTGATCAATTGTTAGATCAGTGTCTGATCCACAATATGCACACTCATAATCCCATTTTTCTTTTATCTTTCTCCTCCATAATCTTTTTGCTTCTGCTGGACTCGTTGTTTGTAATTCATACAAATATTGGTTTGGAGTAGATAGAATATCCATATAGGATTGCGACTTAAGAATATTTATGTTGAAGAATAATTCTTTAGACTTGCTTTATGATCTGCGTCAAAGATCTCAAGTCCCTTATCAGTTAAAACGTGATTATACATCTTTTCAAATACTGCAGGAGGCATAGTAACTATGTTCGCACCGTTAGCAAATGATTGAGATACACTATTCACATATCTGATTGATGCTGACAGTATTCTTGTTCTATGAATTGCTTGAACTCTGTAGACCTCATCAATATCTTTGATGAGTTGTAAACCTGCGATAGAGTTATCATCAAGTCTACCAACAAAAGGAGAGACATACGCTGCTCCTGCCTTTGCTGCAAGTATTGCTTGTGCAACATCAAAGATCAGAGTTACGTTAACTCTAATTAAATTTTTCACTGATAGTTCTGCACATGCAAGCAAACCATCAGGTGTACATGGAACTTTAATTGTTGCTGATTTAGCAAACTTTGTTGCTAGTCTAATTCCCTCTTCAATCATTTCGTTGGAATCACCAACAACTTCCATGCTGATATCTCTTAAACCAATATCCTCTAGTTCTTTGTAAACATCTTCTGGATCTCTACCACTTCTTTTAATCAAAGTAGGATTAGTGGTTACTCCATCTATAAGTCCTGTTCCATAATATTTTTTTATAATCTCAGTTTCAGCAGTATCTAAAAAAATTCTCATAACTTCTGGTAAATGCATGTAATTATAATAGCATAAAAATTCAAAAAATCAAATGCCTTGATCTTTTTGTTTTGAAAAGAACTCTTTTAATGATGATTGCAATTGTCCTTCATTTCTTTTTGGTTCTAGCTTATCATATCCTTTCATTTTTTTCCACTCGTTATGTAAAGCACCTAACAACCATGCTTGAGAAAGACTCTTAGGTCCGTTCTCAAGTAATTCTAGATACCTTTTATTTCTTGTGTATCCTTTATACTCTTCCCTCCAATTGGAGTCATCATAAAGTTTATCCATAAGTGTAAGTCTTTCCTTTTACTTGTGTTTCACCTTCGGGGTTTTTACCTTGTGGTTTCATTTTCCCAAGTTTGATGTTTCTCTTGGGTAATCCACCTTTTCTTGTTCTTTTAAGTGTAGCATCACCACCACCCTTTGTTTGAGTGATGACTGAATCCTGTCCATATTTTTTACCTAATTTCTTTACCTCTTTCTTAAACTTTCTTTTTCCCATTTTACCAGAAGTCACAACATGACTTCTCTCTTTGACCTGTTTTTCTTCTCCTGTCTTTTCATCCTTTTCAGAGTAGCGACCAGTTACTTTAGTAGCACCTTTACCAAACTTACTACGAACATCACGATCTAGACTTTTAGCTCGTTCTCTGTTCTCTTTGGATGACTTGTCACCACGACTTGCTGAGAGCACTGCGACTCCTCCTTTATCGTGCTTTGATTTGATACGGCTAAGACTACTTTCGTCTAACCGAGAACATTCTAGCACAAAATCTGAAAAAGTCTTCATCTTATTATCGTTTTTTAATATTTATCATTTATAGCAAAACAAAAAGTCATTTACTAAAGACTCTGATTTCTCAGAACCAAACTTACCAGAAAGGTATCCTTTCACTGGATCTAGCTTAGTCATATAAGTATCAAAGTCTTTGTATACTGAGGTGTCCATACCAGTTGGTTTTGCTTCATCAACCATCTCTTTGTACTTAAGTAGATACTCTGTGAACATTCCTAAGTAATCATCAACCTCACTCATAGTGCAATACTGAATGTATATGTTTTCAGAAAAATGATTACCTGGTTCAAAGAAACGATAGTCACCCTTACCTTTTGGTAGACCCTCAACTGAGAACAAATAGTTTTCAGTAGGATGTTGAAAATCAAATACTATAATTACTTTCTTATCAAAAAATCCCATCAAGTCCATGCCAAAACATGGTAGATTAGATCCCGTCTTGGGATAGATTATATTATTGTAAATACAACTCTTATCATTCCAGATCTCTACCTCTCTTGCTTTTATAAAGTATTGATTTGTGTAAGTTCTCGCTAGTAAAGATGTTCCCTTACCTTCCCATTGTGCCCAGACACTCCCTGCTGCACCATGTAATGGAAAAGTTTCATGTAATATCTTTTTATAATTAGACCAAATGTTCATAACTCTGGAAAATCATAAGGTCCATTCAACTTTTTTTCAATATCTCTTTCATCTAACACTTCGTTTATCAATTGTTTCAATTCCTCTTTCAATGCATCTGATATTATATTAACTTTATTTACTTCCATCGGAGGTATAGAATCTCTCCGTTTCTGTATCTGTTCGGGAGTTGCCTTACCCCCAAGAGTCATCGCTTGAGTGTCCATAGCTTTATTTCTATTATACACTAATTTATATTCAAGTCAAGAAACTCTTATAGACAAAAAAATACCCCGAAATTTTTTTCGGGGTACTTGGAATCAAAAGGTGAATTTGAAATTAACCGATTGATGGTGCGGATAAAGCAACCTCTGTAGTCTCAGCAGATGCTAAGTCTAGTGGGAAGTTGTGTGCATTTCTTTCATGCATTACTTCCATACCTAAGTTTGCTCTGTTTAGAACATCACCCCATGTAGGAATGATCTTTCCGTTAACATCAAC
>FUFK010037477.1_pt1 | contig 44742 bp, 51 predicted proteins | sample 1021851 | NCBI WGS metagenome assembly FUFK01 (sample SAMEA51879418, study PRJEB19060) | metagenome
ATGTCTCCAGAAACGTAAACTTCTTCTAAATCTCTCAGGAAATCTGAATATTCCTCATGGGTGTCAAACTCGAGGACTAACGGCGAAATTTCATCACAATCTTGACACTGATATTGTTGTCCAGTCATAAAGCCAAGGTATGGATAAATCCTGATGCTGTGACAAAACATACAGGCTCTAAATGACATATTCCTGCCTATTGACAATAGTATTTGATTTGTTGTAAGGCATATGTAAAAACAATGCTTTATATTAACAATCAATGATGTACACACATGAAGCGCGAGTGCAACATAGACGCACGAGGCAAGTTTGTTAGACTTTTAGGAGGTTCCGTATCCTTATTTTTCGGAATCGTCGCAGTTGGACTTTTAATGCTCGATTTAGTCCCATCCAACTGGTTTACAATTTCTTCNACCATCGGTTTATTCGCTGGAGGTGCCCTCGGTATCTATGAAGGCAAATCTGGCTGGTGTGTGGCAAGAGCCATGGGTATCTGGACACCAATTTGACCATCTGATGGTCACAACTTGATAGTCAAATAGTGATTTTATCAACCTTATCTTAGGTTATGTTTATACCTAAAAGTACAGGTTTTGTATTGATGGGGTGCATTTAGTGGAGCGAAAGCAAGAATCATTAACCAGTAATTTTACAGAATCAGTCATAAAAGAGGTATCAAATAATGACTTTGAAGGCGATGAAATAAGTTTAGAGATCAAACCCAAGCCTGTTGTCCAAGAAGATGAATCATTTGGAAATTTGGCCACTAGAATAGTTGATGAGGTCATTGCCAAACAGTCANCTAAATCACTTGCTGAGCAGGTCCTTCAACAAATAGGAATAACCGCTGACAATCCAGTTGCGGCACCAAAGATCTTCAATGGNCATCTCAGGCACGTAGGTAAAAGAGCGAGAAAAATTTCGCAGAAACAAAATCAGAGTCATGAATTACGAATAAGGCGGGTAAAACGAGCTTCGCGAGGACCACCTCCTAATCTGCGTCGAATGGGTGCACCGCCCTCGACTAGAAACAGACCTTCTCTTGGCATGGAGGATGAGGTAAGACGTTCAGGTAGAGATGAAGACAACAAACGCGGTAGAACCAGGAAAAAGCGCCGATTGTTCAAGAAATAATTCTACAAATCGTCAAAAAGGGCAACGTTTTGGCCTACTATGGTGGTAGTTATGGACATAGCAAATCCCAGTGAAGAACACGCAATGCTCCGTTCGATGATTAGGGACTGGGTGGAAGAGTATGTTGAGCCACAAGCATTTGAACATGACAAGCAAGAATTATTCAATTTAGATTTGCTAAGGTCTATGGGTGAATTAGGACTGCTTGGCATAAGTGCTCCAGAAGATTATGGAGGTGCAGGCCTTGATGCGACTGCATGTGCGATCGTTCACGAAGAATTATCTGCTTCAGACCCAGGTTTCGCACTAGCCTATCTCGCCCATGCAATGTTATTTGTCAACAATTTAGCATTCAATGGTAACGAAGAGCAAAAGGCGAGAATTCTACCAAAGGTATGTTCAGGAGAATGGATTGGGGCAATGGCTATGTCTGAACCAGATGCCGGAACCGATGTCTTGGGGTTAACGACAACTGCTGAGAAACAACAGGATGGAACCTGGAAACTCAATGGCAGAAAAATGTGGATTACCAACGGCTGCCTAGATGAAACAGGAACTCCCGCTGATGTAGTATGGGTATATGCTCGGACAGGAACGGATGAAAAAGGCAGGGTTGAATTGTCGACATTCCTAGTTGAAGCAGGTATGCCCGGTTACTCTGTCGGGCAGAAAATCTACGATAAGACAGGTATGAGAGCATCAAACACTGCGGAATTAGTCTTTGATGATTGTATTTTACCGGCCGCAAATTTAGTCGGAGAACCGGGTGAGTCACTAATTCACATGATGTGTAACCTTGAAGTTGAAAGATTAACCTTAGCGGCCATGTCTTTGGGTATCGCAAGAAGATGTCTCGCTGAAATGAACCAATACGCAACCGACAGAACGGCTTTTAAGTCTCAAATTAGAGACTTCGGTCAAATCCAAAAACACATCGGAGACTCTTGGGCTAAGTATCGAGCAATGCGGTCCTATATTTACGATACTGCAGCAAATTTGACTTTAGGTAAAGCTGGCCACAGACTTGATTCTGACGGGGTGAAACTATTTGCATCAACCGCGGCCAAAGAAATCGCCGATTCAGCAATTCAAGTAATGGGTGGCTACGGATATGTTGGTGAATACCATGTTGAGCGACTTTGGCGAGATTCCAAGTTGCTGGAGATTGGTGGTGGAACGGTGGAATCGCATCAGAAAAACATCGTCAAAGATTTATTCAAAAATCCAGAGTCAATCAATCAATGATTTCTATTTCCTCTTTGACGGTTAGCAATCTCTTCGTCGATTTCCAAACACTCGTTATCAAACTAGCTGAAAGCAATAGGACTACAAAAACGATTGAACCCCATATCCAAACATTGGTAATCGCATCTGTTGAACCTCCATAAGCGACAATTGCGACAAGGGTTGTAATGCCTACAACCATCGCAATTTGTATCTTTAAAATCATAGGAAAATTCAACAACGGAGAATATGAACCCATCTTTTGCATTATGTAGAACACCCATATCGAGGTTCCAACTGACCAAATTATGTATCCAAGAGGATATTTATTATTAACAACAATATTGTTTTCAGTGGAATACCAATCTCCAACAATTAAACCAACTATCCAAATAACAGATACACCAAGCATGTGGATTATTTGATTAATCATCAATTCATTATTTACAGTGCTCTGTTGAATGGTTTCTGAATTTTCTATTTCCGGGCGAATTTCTCTTGTTGGTACCTTTACTCTAGATTCTAGGGAATCTATTCTTTCCGAAAGTCTTTGCATTTCTTCGACAATGTTGAGCATAGTATCGTTTTGTTCTGCAGCAATTTCCATTCTTTCCTGTTCGAATTCTGGCAGAGTAATCATTGACGGTACATCATCTAGTAAGCCATCTTCGCTTAATTCATTTTTTGTTNTCTCAATTTTTTCCTNGCGCTTTTTCTGCCGCTTTTCTTTGTGGTCAGTTATAGTTGATTTTATCGAATTATTTGTAGATTCGACCATTGACTTAGTTGTCGCTGCTACTTTCTTGGATAGCAGGTTTAGTTTTTCTCTAGTTTTGTTTAATTTTTCTGACAAGTTACCAGAGTTGCGCCCTGTCATGATTATGCTACTCTTGCTCTGTTTGTTAATTATTTGCCAACATTAGTAACCAACTGGCACTGGGTCAATCATTCGCCAAAGATACCAGGAAGCAGCAGTTCTAAATGGCGACCACCGCTCTGCAATCTTCTCTATAGATTCTTTAGATTCAGCTGATGGTACTAAAATTTTGACAGCCTTGACTAGTCCAATGTCACCAATGCTGAATACGTCAGGACGCATNAATGAGAACATCAACATCATTTCAGCTGTCCAAGGTCCAATGCCNCGAAACTTGACNAGATGTTGCTTAATCTCCTCATCTGTCATGTTCTTCCAATCTTGATTGAGCAGGATTTCAGAATCTTTTGCCAATCCGTAGATATAACCGGCTTTNGGTCTNGTNAGNCCNCAAGANGCNAGTTCTTGTTCAGTGAATTTAAGCACATTTTCAGGTGTGGGTTTTCCTAACATAGCAACTAGTCTGCCCCAAATTGCATCTGAGGCAATTACCGATATTTGTTGCCCAACTATTGAACGTATTGTGGTTTCAAATAATTCGCCCTTGCCTTCTAGTGAACCATCAGGATATTGCTTGACCACTTCACCGAGTAATTCATCCTGTTTTAGGAACTTTACTGCTTCATCCCACCAAAGCGGTTTTCCTTTGTCCATGTCGGGCAAATATCCGNTTAGGTTTTGACCTCTTGCATGTACCCACAACCATGCGAGACCGATTATTAGACTACCTTNCCTTGAAGCAACTTCCTCGTACTGGGTGGGTGAGATCGAATGTTGAAAATCCTGAATCAGTAGCTGCTCATTCTTGGGGTATGGCGATTTTAGCCCTCCGTCTTGCACCAAAAGACATTGATTTAACCAAGGTACTCTCGATGTGTTTAGTTCATGATTTGCCNGAGGTTATTGTTGGTGATTTGACGCCACATGATGATACTACTAACAAGGCTGAACTGGAACATGATGCAATGAAAGCATTGGCGCCTGAATGGCTTGCATTGTTTGAAGAGTATGAGGTCGGAGAAAGCAGAGAGGCAAAATTCGTTAAACAAATCGACAAACTTGACATGGGGCTCCAAGCAATACTCTATCAAAATGAACAAGGACTAGACCTAGGAGAATTTCTAGTTAGTGCTAAAGCCAAGATTTCAGACGCTAATTTGTTAGAAATTTTAGAGTGATTCTTCCGACAGTGACAAAAAGTAGGGCGTATCCCGATAGTTACCCAGCCCGATAGTGTAGGGGTCCATCATGGTGGGTTTTGGTCCCGCCGACGTCGGTTCAAATCCGACTCGGGCTACCATTATTACGAATAATCAATTTCAAATTTTGTAAATATTAAGTATATCATCGGTAAAAACAAACACATCCAAGTAAAGGCTGTGAATCCTTTCTCATCAACCTCATCAAACAAAATAGAATTCGTTGGTGCTATTATCATAAATAGTAAAATTCCAATCAACATTAGCCCAGATATTACAAAGGGTAGGATTTTATTTCCTGTTTGAGTGATTGAATAAATACCATCGGGAATCTCTAGAAAATCTCCGTTATCCAAAATGGTAAAAATTCTGGAAACTACCAAAACGGCACAAGCGATTAAAGAAATAATGAACAATATACTTGCAATTAATCCTGCGGTTCTCCAACTTTTAAACATATCAATGAAGTATTGATATTCTATGTCGTCAGAGCTGTCGCTCATTGGGCTTGCTTTTACTTCTTCTAAGTTACTTATCACTTCGGAGTACTTTGCCTCATCAACATTGCCGCTACTGCTTATCTCATTGAAAGAAGTCAATTTGAATTCCAAAATATCAGGGTCGTCTGATAGGGAGTAATAAACTGATGATAGAGACATAATCAAAATTATGAGCATTAAAACAGATAGCGCCAAACCCGCCCATTGGATTGGATGGCTAACTAATTGAGAAGCAGAAATTGACTTTGATGATTTTGCTTTCTTGGAAACGGCAGGAATATTCCATTCAAATTCTCCTCCACAAAGTGGACACTCAAATTCGCCAGAAGCATCGTCATCGAGTTCTATCTCGCCTTCACAATGAGGGCACAAAATTTCTACCATGTACGTAGGTAGAAAAATTTGACAATAAACGTTTTGCCAACATAGGCGAATTCATTTTTCCAAGTTTGGATGTAATTGGAATAGTTAGAATAATCATAAATAGTCTAATTCAAGTTTTGCAAATATTCCGTATGGAATTGGCAGTATCAGTATTAGCCAAGTAAAGAAAGTATACCCATAATCAATGCCTTCTTGATTATATCCCATCGTAGAGGAATCTGGAGAAATTATCATGAACAATAATATTCCAATTATCATCAAAACTGAGATAACAAACGAAGAAAATTTTGCAATGTTATAATTTATGGCAAAAACATTGTCGGGTAAATCTATTACATCTGCACTTTCAAGTGCATTCAATACTCTACTGATAACTGATCCAGTGCAAACTATTAGAGCGAGAATGAACATCATTTTAGTAATAAATCCAGCAGCCCCCCAGCTTTCAGCATTCTTTTCACTAACGAGTAAACTACCCTCTGAATAATCAAAATCAATGGTGGAACTACCCCAACTTGACTCATAATCACTTAATCTAAAATTCACTTCTATGTCACCACTACCAGCGGTGTAATAAGTTGCAGATAGCGACATAATTAGAATAACAAATATAAGTATATTTAAGCCAAAGCCGAAATATTGTATTGGATGGTTGACCATCTGGCTAAAATTTACCCCAGAAGTTGATGATTTTGCTTTCTTGGAAACGGCAGGAATATTCCATTCAAATTCTCCTCCACAAAGTGGACATTCAAATTCACCTGACGCATCATCATCCAATTCTATTTCGCCTTCACAATGAGGACATAAAATCTCTACCATGAGAAGATTTAACTAAATTTACAAAATAAAATTTTCCCCGTCAATGCGCACATTCAATAGGCTCTTGGCGTTGGCCAAAAACGATAGGGTATGGAGAAAATAGCAGTTATTGGTGCTGGACAAATGGGCAACGGAATTGCCCAAGTTGCTGCCAGTGCAGGTTATGAAGTATTGATGATTGATATCAAGGAGGAATATGTTGACAGAGGTATGGCAACTATTCAAAAATCGCTCAGCAAATTGGTTTCAAAGGATAGAATCAGCCAATCGGGCGCCGATGAGACCCTTGCTCGAATATCTACTACTACAGATAGAGGTGAATGTGCAGATGTTGATTTGGTAGTAGAGGCGGTGCCAGAAATATTGGATTTGAAAACATCCATATTTTCTGAATTAGACGAAATCTGTAAACCAGAGTGTATCCTTGCATCAAATACTTCCTCAATTTCTATATCAACAATTGCTGATGCAACAAACCGTCCAGATAAGGTAATAGGCATGCATTTCATGAATCCAGTACCCATAATGAAACTGATAGAGATCATTAATGGTGACGAAACAAGCGAAGCAACAAATTCTGCGGTAGTAGAAGCAGCAGAAAAAATGGGTAAAACTGCATTGTCTTGTAACGATTCACCAGGTTTTGTCTCCAATAGAATTCTGTGCCCGATGTTGAATGAGGCAATATTAACCCTACAGGAAGGTGTTGCTGAGCCTGCAGCGATTGATGGCATTATGAAGTTAGGAATGAACCACCCTATTGGCCCACTAGCCTTGTCTGACCTAATTGGTCTAGATACTGTTTTACACATCATGAATGTTCTCCATGAGGGCTTAAATGATGACAAGTATTCTCCTGCAGATTTGCTAAAAACCATGGTTGCTGAAGGAAAATTAGGTAGAAAGTCAGGCGAAGGCTTCTACAAGTATTAATGAAACAACAATGTTAGGTGGAAATATGAATCCGAGCGTCAACGTATTAGGTAAGGAACTGCAAGAGTGCTCAAAAGATCCACTGACTGGTTGGTATCGGGATGGCTGCTGCAATACCGATAGTAATGACCGAGGTTTGCACGTCGTATGTTGTATTGTTACTGAAGGATTCCTCAACTTCGCCAAATCAAAAGGTAATGACCTTATTACCCCAGCACCGCATTTTAACTTCCCCGGCCTAAAACCAGGTGACCGGTGGTGCGTATGTGCCCGCACATGGCTCGATGCAGTGAATAATGGAATTGCTTGTCCAGTAAATTTGGAAGCAACTCATGAAGAAGCATTACAAATAATTCCGTTAGAAATTCTTGAAATGCACGCTGAGTAGTTGGTTTCATGTCAGAATCTCAAGTATATGTCGTTACAGGTGCATCAAAAGGACTTGGGCGCTCGATATGTGAGATACTTGCAAGTAACGGATTTACCGTGGTTGGTATTGCGCGTAATTCCATAGAATTGTCATCGCTGGAAAATTATTTGAAAAATATCAATCCTAAATCTGGCATCTTTGCTTGCGACCTATCGAGTGAAAATCAGATTGCATTAACAGCTGATAAGATAACCAATGATTTTCCCTTAATCCATGGTTTGATTCACAATGCTGGAATTATTGGTCCAGTTGGCTCCATGTTCAATGTCGGAACGAATTTGTGGAATGAAACTATTCAAGTTAATCTACTTGCAGTACAGCAATTAACTAAATTATTGTATCCTTCAATGGTCAATGCACAACGTTGTAGGGTGACGACTATATCCTCAGGTGCAGCGGTTAATTCCTTGGAATCTTGGTCTGCATATTGTACTTCAAAAGCGGGTTTAGAGATGTGGACACGTAATTTGGCCGATGAAGGTTCAAGGCATGGTATCAGCGCGGTTTCTGTAGCGCCGGGAATAGTTGACACCGGTATGCAAGCAACCATCCGCTCTGTTTCTGTAGATGATTTCCCAATGGTAGAGAGATTCATTGGTTTCCACAACAATGGTGATTTAGTTGCACCAGATGTTGTTGCAGAGTCTCTATATGAATTAATCACGAACCACTCCATGGATAATTCCGGCAATAGATTTGATGTTCGGGAACTATAAGAAAACCAAAATTAGAGTGGGAATGGTCATAAGCCAATACTATGCCAGCATATTGAGGCAGACCCATGGTAGGAACTGATAGAGTTGAAATTAGAACGTTAAAAGTAGGTAGATTTTGTGTTGTTGATGATGAAGCCTACAAAATATTATCGATTTCCAAATCTAAACCTGGCAAGCACGGTTCGGCAAAAGCAAGACTTTCACTTGAGAGTATTTTCACCGGAAAGAAAATCTCTCACGTTGGTACAGTAACAGATTCTATCAATGTACCAATGATTGAAAAGGGGACTGCAACAGTAACCCATCTAGATGGAAATGAAGTTCATGCCATGAATGACAGAGACTATTCTATGATGATTCTTCCTATGCCTAGTTCAGAAGATGGAATGTCAATTGAAGCCGGTCAGAAAATCATGTGGCAAGAAGCCCTAGGTCGATATATCATCATCAGAGATCATTGAATTCTTCAGTTTAGAGTAAAACCGTGCACCTATTTCGCTTCGTAGGTGTTTAATTCATAAGCCTAATGGTAGAATTTGTATCATGGCAGAGACGGCTAACACGGCTTCTGATGATTATGCAGGCCTTTCCGCAAAACAAACTATTGACGCAATGAGTGACGATGAGAAAACTGCACTAAAGGGATGGTATTGGTACGATTGGGGTAACCAGGCATATGCACTAACAGTGATGACTGTTATCGTTCCAGCATTGATGGCAAATTTGTATAACAAGGCAACTGGAACACAAGGTGGTGCTGGGTTTTTTGCCCTAATATACGGTCTAGCTATGTTAGTAGTAGCAGTTACAGCACCAGCTCTTGGGGTAATTGCTGACCGAATGCCAATCAAGAAAAAGCTCCTATTTTGGTACACAGTTGTCGGTATATTATTCTGTGCTGCAATGGGTGCGGCACCGTATTTTGGTTCACAAGGTTACATGGTTCTTGCATTTATGTTCGTAATTGGCTCAATTGGTTTCTCTGGTGGTAACACTATTTATTATGCATTCATGCCATATTTAGCACCAAAGAAAGCAATGGATCATGTATCCTCATGGGGTTATGCATACGGATTTTTGGGCGGCTCGATCATACTATTATTCCACTTGGTGGTGCTACTTGCCACACCCTGGGATTCGAACTTCCAATTGGCAGTTATTTTCTCAACTTCAGCACTTTGGTGGTGGGGCTTCGGTGCACTAATGTTCTTCAAGACACCCGAGCCGCCGGTATTAGAGGAAATAGAATACAAAGGTGTTTGGGGGTCGACTAAATTTGCCTATGTTGAAGTTTGGAAAACTCTGAAGCAAATTCGAGTAGAATTCCCGGTGTTATTCCTGTTTATCATCGCCTATCTGTTGTTTTATGATGGCGTGAATACCATTAATGGCATGGCTTCAGCATTTGGTGAATCCGTTTTGAGAATAAATCCAACAATGAACATTGCCCTGTTATTGACGGTAAACTTCGTTGCTGTACCGATGAGTATTGTCTTTGGTAAGATTGCGAATAAATCTGGAACTAAATTTGCATTGATGCTTGCATTGGCTATCTACTGTTTAGTTGCTGTTGCAGCAGTTGGCTTTGCACCTCTTGAATTAGAAGATGACCATGAGAGATATGATTTCCAGTATGACTATGATTCGGAGGCTGACGAGTATACTTTGACAACACTGTATGATCGAGGTGTTGATGGATGGGTATCGGTAGATGGTTCAGGTGATGCTGAGTTCCGTGATGCATTTGGAACATGGATGTCATTTGACGCCGATGAAGAAGAAGCCGTTGGAGGATTCAAGTGGGTTGATGGATTTGGTGCAATACTTGTGATTGGAGTTGCCACACTCGGTGTCGGCGTGGCAATGATTACCATCATGCGCAAAGGCATGGGTTGGGTTGGGCTAGTCCTGATATTGCTGTTATCAGGTGTAGTCATGGCAGGAGCCTCTATGTTTAGCGAAGATGTCGTCGAGGAGGATAAAGAAACTTACAAACTCACTAGTTCAGAAGCAGCATTAATGGTCGCGGCATTTGACAATGCAAGTGATCACAGATTCTCTATACACTTCGAGGGTGGACCATTAGATGGCAGTGCAGAAGTTGGTGAAAGACATCCAACCGTGCTAGACCAGGGTGGTTACATGGATTGGTGGCCAGAAACTATGCGAGATAACGTCTGGGCGCCTCTTGGCATAACCGTTTCACTCCAGTGGATTATTCTTGGATTCTTTGTCGGTTGTGTAATGGGTGCAGCTGGTGCTCAAGCTAGGTCAATGTTTACAATGCTAATTCCAAAGAGTAGAACAACAGAATTCTTTGGGTTCTTTGGCTTCATTGGCAAGGCAGCGGCGATGGTTGGACCGTTTCTCTATGCTGCCGCAGCCGGATACTTTGATGACCGAATGGCGATTATGTCAATCGTTATTGTGATAATAAGCGGCTCCTACTTATGTGCTAGAGTTGATCTAGAGAAGGGTATGAAAATGGCCGATGACTACGATGCTCAATTCTTAAATAATGAAGACTGAATACGAGGTGCACTAATGAAAAATTTCGCTCTAGTTCAGACTATTGGCACGGTCGTTTTACTAATTTACACCATAATACTTTGGGGCTTGCCAATTGCGCCTGCATTGGCAACGTTTGACTTAATTACCGACCAATTTTTAACGGACCATAAAATAACCAATTACGTTATTTATGGATTGACAATCGGTGCCTGTTTTATGATTTACATTTTGTCACTATTATTTATGTCTGGCATGACTCAGCGATTAATCCATGTCAGAATCCCTCCAAATGAGGATAAGATAGTCGACAAGCTAGAATCATGGACCACCATAAGGTGGGCTGTTTGTGCGCATTTACATCGGTGTACTCACCCAGTATTGGTCCACACTATACCATCCCCGATATGCAATGCATACTATCGTCTTGCAGGGGCAAAAATAGGCAAAGGTGTGCAAATTAATTCTATTAATCTAAATGATCCATCGGTAATAACTGTCGGAGATAAGGTAGTTATTGGGGGCAGGTCAGTAATCAACGGACATCTTGTCGAACAAGGTCAAATTGTTCTCGCAAGAGTGCACCTAAAGAAAGGCAGTTTGGTTGGTTCTGGTACAACAATTCAGCCTGGAGTGACTGTTGGAGAGGGAGCGGTGATTGCAACCAACGGCTTAGTGGGTAAGTGGAAAAATATTCCAGCAGGCGAGGTTTGGGGAGGACTGCCGGCTAAGCTGATTCAAAAATCGTCGAAAAGAGACGATATTTAACCCGCTTCAAATTTGACATTTTCAAGCGCAATAGTATTCAAGTGGCCGCGTCCACGACGTTGTGTGCGGAAGCACAAACGGGGGAGTATTTGATGGGTGTCCAGAAATCTGCATATCGACAACCAGTTACTCCCGAGGGCTTGAAAGCCATTGAAGAAGGTAAACTTACCTGGCTAGATGACGAAATGTACAATAATTTTAACACCGGCTTATTAGAACAATATCTCGAGGAAAAAAACCTTCAAGAATCATTCGAAGTGTCACACTGGAATACCCCCAAAGTCCTCTATGGTATAGCAATCGGCGCAGTATTTTCTGGTGTCACTGCATATATCGGACTAAAACTTGGTCTAGCCATTTCTGCGGCATGGTATATCGCATACCTATTGGGAATGGCGCTTAAATGGTCACCATCTGAAGTAAATATAGCAACTTCAGCAACCACTGGAGCAACTCACGCATCAACTGGATTCATTTTCACCTTCCCTGCAATATTCTTGCTTGCTAGTAATCCGGATTATGAAGTTTCAACTGGTGCGCTGATTGAATTGAGCGGCAGTGATGCCTTTAATCTAGCCTTCATTGGAATAATTGCCAGCATGTTTGCTGGGTTTTTGGGCGTGATGTATTTCATTATTTTTCGTAGAGTCTGGTTAGTAGAGGATCCACTGCCGCTACCCGGATTTGAGGCAACTCTGAAAATGTTGGACATTGCATCAGACGTTAACACCGGGGCCGTGGAACATGCTAGAGACTCCCTGAAAAGTATTGGTTTGTGGACTGGCATAACAATGATTGGTTTGTTTTTAGTTGAATACCCTTTGATTTGGATTGGTGACAAGAAGTTGGCGCTTCTTGATTGGCTTGCGCAAACCGCATCCATTGGCGATTATGGGCTAGCATCATTCTATTCGAAAGGAACTATACATCAACCTACAGGTACAGTAGACGGGGTTTCAAATCATTACACCTACTGGACACCAGATGAGTCCTGGAATCCATTTGCCTATACCTATGTTGGCGTATATCTCACACCATCTATGTTCGCAATAGGTTGGTTCATGAAAACCAGGGTTGCTTTTTTGGTCAATTTAGGGACATTTGTCGGTTGGTTTTTCCTAGTTCCACTTGTAATCTGGTTTAATGTGCCGATTTATGATGCAATCACTCAGACAAATATACCCATTCAGCAATATGCGCAGACATCTACAGATGCAGCAACCGTGATTGCCTTTGACAACACTGTCAAAACCATTGCAATAGGCTCAATAATCGGTGGTGGAGTATTTGGTTTGGCTAAAATGTATAAGACGTTTATCAACATCTTTGGTGATATTGGCAAAGCGCTGAAAGGCGAAGGAAGTCAAGAATACATGGAAGGTAAGGGCTGGTATGAATGGCCATTGAAGCATATTCCGATCTTTATGGGTATAACATTTTTAGCAATGATTTTGATCTTTACTATCGGCGGTTTTTCCATTTTAGCATCGCTAATTTTCGCTACAGTTCTGATACTAACGACATTTTTGCTTGGAGCCATTGCTGTAAGNGTGATGGGCGAAACGAGCATAGAGCCAGTTTCAGGCACCTCATTCATAGTCTTGTTAATGTTACTTGGTGTATTCTTGAATGCGCAAGATTTACTAGACTTGACAACCCAAGATGCAATTCTTCTCGGTTTAGTGGGCACTACCGTCTTTGGCTCGGCAATATCAATGTCAGGTACAGTCATCGGCGATTATAAAAATAGCCTGTACATCGGCAACAGACCTTATCATATTTCAAAAGGGAATATTATGGGTGTTGTCCCAGGGGCAATAGTTGGTGCCGGTGTTGCAATATTTTTGTCTATACAATTAGCGAATAATACGATAGAACTGCAAGCCCCACAAGCAAATGCTTTTGCTACCTTCTCTGTCATTTTTGCAGAAAGAGAAGGTAATCTTATCCTCTTATCGCTCGGATTTTTATTAGGTATGTTTGTTGAATGGGCTACAGGAATGGGTACCTCATTCGGGTTAGGTATGTATCTTAAGGTGCCATTCACTTTGCCAATGTTAATCGGTGGTTATGCAAGAGATAGTTGGGAGATGAAGAAACTCAAGCCTAGGATTGACAAAATAAAACAAGAGCATGGTTCTAATGAGGCTGAAAAACAAAGGGCGCTTATTCTATTAAGTACCTTTATGATTGCTGCTGGCCTTATGACTGGAGAAGCATTCTTCGGTACGGAATCCAGTATTCTATCATTCCTCGATACTCTTGTTGAGGATCAGTTTTCAACATATTGGTATGCTGGCCGACTTGTACTATTCTTCATTCTAAATCTAACTATAGGCGGATTAATCTACTGGTTGTTTAAGCGGGCTGGAGTAATCGGTGGCAGCAGTGATTCGGATGTCTTAGAAGCAGAAGTCGCTTGAGAGTGAAGGTAATGGATTCACAGACTAGCACACCTAAGTGGGTGTGGTTCTTACTGACTGCAGCAGTATTTGGCGTGTCTAGTGCTGGTGCTTTATTTCAGCAAGTTGACGATGTACCACCCCTACTGCGAGCCTCGTGGCGTCTACAACTAACTTCGATTGTGTTAGCACCTCTAGCTTTGATGCAATGGCAAAGGCATGGGCAATCATTGAAATCTCGATTTATGGAAAAGGAAACAATATTGTGGCTGTTTGCTGGTGGCCTCTTCCTAGCCTTACATTTCGGGGCTTGGGTTGCTAGTTTAGACCAAACCTCATTGACCCATTCACTATTATTTGTTACAGCACATCCACTAATTATTGTGTTCGGTATGGCTTTTATTGCCCGTATATCTATGTCGTATTTTAGGAGCCCCAACCGGTGGGAAATTATTGGTGCTGGTGTAGGTTTCATTGGTGCAGCTTTAGCCTTGGTAGATTTAGGTGATGAGCAAGGCGGTAGAACCGTTACGGTATGGGGCGACTTCTTAGCATTCTTGGGTGCAATATTTGTTGTTGGTTATATTGTAAGTGGAAGAGTACTTAGAAAATGGATGCCAATCTTCATTTATGCATTTCCAGTTACTCTTATCGGGGCAATAATCCTGATTCCAGCATCATACTTTTTCGAACATGAATTTTCTGATTTTGGAGCAGTTGGATGGATTCAAGCAGATTACTTACCGTGGTTTCTCGCACTTGCGTTAATTGCAGGCTTATTGGGTCACACAGGATTGAATACCTGTCTGCGTTATATGCCACCGCTAGTTGTTTCCACCAGTGTGACAATGGAGCCAATTATTGGTTCCGTGATTGGGTTAGTGTTATTTGACACAGGATTACCAGGATTTTGGACTTGGGTTGGAGGTCCAATTCTAATTAGTGGCATTCTAATGGTTATAGTTGGTAGTTCGCAGGAAAATACGAACAATGAAACAGTTGAAGTGCTGCAGTAATCATGAGGGAACACAATGTCAAGCGCAAAAAATCAAGGTTGGTTATTACTTACTAACGACGATGGAATCCAAGCAACAGGTATGCGCCTGCTGGTTGAAGCCCTAAATAAACGTGGACATAATGTCGTAGTTTTCGCTCCAAGTAATAATCAATCAGCTACTGGTATGCGTATTAATTTGATGACACCATTGACATGGAGATTTAGAAATGACCTGAAGTCAGAGTGGGATGTTGAGGGCAATAATCTACATTTAATCGAATTAGATGGCACTCCCTGTGATACAATGATTGTCGCATTAGATAANGGATTAAGNCATATANTGCCAGACGTCACCCCAAGATTGGTGGTATCAGGAGTAAACCTTGGCCCAAACATGTCNCAGGATTCATATCACAGTGGTACAATGGGAGCAGCTAGAGAAGCCGGTCTGTACGGTATGCCAGCTATTGCTTCCTCACTCTCATCGTTTGAAGAAGAAGGCATGCAAAAGGCTGTGGATGCGACTGTCCAATTAGTCGAATTTGCCCTGGGAGTATTGCCCGTTGTGCCAGAAAACCTTAGACGCCCTCACCTAGATATATCCAAACCACATGTTAGTCGATGGCCTGTTATCGAGGATTGCCCCGCGTGGGAAGAAAACCCCATTGAAGCATTAAGGACAGCATTTAGGCATGGAGAACTAATGCTTAACATCAACACACCACCATCGTGGAATGGCCAATTTCAAACTACTCGGCTTGGCATGCGATGGTATCGAGACGCGATTTCATTTGCTGGGTCACCAAATGATGAAAACACCGCAACATTCACCATAGGAGCAGCTAGTATAGATCACACTCCTGTAAAAAATAGTGATTGCGATGCGGTGATGATGGATGAATCAAGCATCTCATGTCTACCAACTTGGCCACAGACTCATCCTCTGGCCATCGATGATAGGTTGCTTACTTGGTGTTTGAAGACTGGTGAAGATAATTATCCTATTTGGCTAAAGGTTTAGTGTAATTCCCTCATCAAGCAAAAAGTGGCAAATCCCGATTGCCATGTGTCCTTGAAGCCATGTTTGGCCAACTGACCGCTTAGTTATTCCATCATGCCCATCCAAATCTAGCGGTTGGTCATCGCTGATGATAAACCCAATGTCTATCCCACCGCTGTGTGACTTACTTTCCACCCCATGGTCGAAGGATAGTGGATTACTTTTCACCGGTATAACAGCATTTTCCAACCATAATCTTTCCGCATTGGCATCTAACGCAATAATGGTGGAATTCTGCCAATCCCGCAAGGTATCTTCAATACTACCGCCGCTATCATAAATGCCATTGGAACGTTTGGTCCATTTGCCAATCGGCGGGACGGGCTCTCGTAATACTTTAGCAATTTGCCCCGCGACAGAACGCTCTTCTGCATGTATTCCCTTTACCTCGCCTCCAACTATTTTCAAACGGCGCTTTGGACCTGGCCCACCCCACAAGTGGAGGATTATTTCTGAATCTTTTCTTACTGCATGACTTGTCATCAATGATGCCATCAATGCTCTAATAAGGACATCCATTCGGCCTGCAGCACCCGCCAAATCATTCAACTGAAGTTTGCCAAAGGATTGGGCGCGGTGGCCAATAATTGCGAAGCGGCGCATGTTATCACCGTTAGCCTCTATCAATTAGGGTAGTTATCGCAACGCAGACATCGTGAATGGTCTGAAGAGTGAAATCTGCCCCAGTGCTGTCAACCAGATAGGCTCTTGGCTTATTTTTGTCTGCCAAATCTTCTAATCGATTAGCGACTACCGCTGTCATTCCAGCGTACTCAAGTTGGGCTATGGCTCGCCTAACCAATTCCTTTTGTTTGATGCCAGTCTCCAACTTAAAACCAATCCGCACCGCATCTCGACACTTTTCTTTTAGNGCCAAAATGTGTTTTGAACTTTCNACTAATCTNATGTCTAATGGTCCTTGTTGGCTCGCTAGTTTACCTTCTGCAGGTTTATCAACTACGTAATCTAATACCGCTGCACAATGTACCCACGCGTCAATTTCATCATTACTAAGTGCCATTAACTCGCGTAGCATTTTATCTGGATTATCGGCATTGATTGCTAATGGTAGCCAATTTGGCTTTGNGTATGTGGTGATCCCAGAGACGCATGAAACATCATGACCATGGCGATATAGATAGTCCGCGATTTGATATCCGGTTTCTCCACTGCTAGTATTTTGAACGTATCTGATGTCATCAATAGGGGACCTCGTTGCACCCAATGTTACAACAACAGATTTTCTATTTGATTTATTTTGGTTTACAAAGTTAGCAAATCTAGCAACTATTTCGTCGTGCGGAGGAGTTTTTCTTTTACCTTCCTCCTCTTCCCCCCAGTGAACTTTTATGTCTAATTTTTCTACTTCAGCAACCAAATCAGAGGTTACTGGATCATCGGCTAAATCAGCGTGCATACTTGGAATCATCATAACCGGACATTTCCTTGACCTAGCTGCGCTTAATGCCATGAGAATAGGTCCATGCTGAAGCCCGTGTAGATAACTTGCTAACAGGTCTCTAGTTGCTGGTGAGATTAAGATACCATCAATTTCATTCAAAGCGGATAAATCACTCTCCCAATCGGTAATCACCTTAGCTTGTGTGGCCCACTCTACCGCCAATGGAGAGATTATTTTTTGGGCAGAATGAGTCATCATAACGCTAACTATTGCGCCATGTCGACGTAATTCACGTGCCAATCTGACCGTATCTACTGCGGCTATACCACCACTTACTCCCAATAGAATTTTGTTGCCAGATAGGCTATCGCCACGAATTTCCACATCCGTATCGCGCATCGCCATAACCAAGGGAAAGGTTTGTGCGATTTGACACCTTCGTTATTTTTCTATCAAATATTTAATGCAATGCTTCAAAATAAATGGCTCATAGCGTGACCCATGCAGCCAAACCGAGGCGACCAGTTAGTTGTAGCTGGGATGAAACCTAACAGTCTTGTTGCAAGAAATAGTGCATTTGACAGAATACACAGGGGAACTTCCTTTATTGTATTCATAGATGGACTCATCGTAATGTATCTTTTCTGGGCAATTGCTTCATTAATATCTCCTGCAATATCTAGTTTAGTGCTGGGTTTTGTTACCATTTTTGCCTTTNTGACNTGGAATGCCTACCGGTCCAGAGCAAGTTGGGCTTACTGGCCAGCCTCAATATTGATTTTGATTGCTGCTCTGTTTTTTGGGATAAATGCGCTAGAATCTCTTATTTTTGTCATTGCAGGTAACGTTGGTGGCTTGCTATTTCTTTTTTTGACTGGTTGGGCTACTTTGGGCTCATTTAGAAGATTCATGTATCATTTTAATCCAATGTATAAGGCAGGATATTTCAATAATGATTCGGATAGCATGGATTTCAAACTTGAACAAGGTGAAATGCTTGCGGCATGCCCTAAGTGCATGGCAGTCTTAGCAATCAGACCATCGATGCTCAGTGCAAGCGATAGGTGCCCGCATTGTCAAGCGCCACTTATTGATCCACAACTAGCCGCCAAGTATGGGATGACTGAAGAAGAGTAGGTTTAGCGAGAAGCTAATGTTAGATTCTTCCACATTTCTTCTGGAACTTCCATTGCTAGTCTTAAACCACCCATTGCACCAAGTCTGACTGGGTCATCCACAACATGGACGGTTACATCCCCTAAGTCACTCAGTCTTCGCTCAATCATTGCACCAAGACCGTTAATTCCAGAACCGCCACCCGCAAGGATCATGTTTCTGCGGAATTGTTCATGATATTCTGGGTTGGAACTAGCGATTAACTTCTTGACATTTTCAACAATAGGATCTACGATTGACTCACAGGCATTTTGAATGCATTCTGTGATGTCAAGAGTCATTGCCTTACCCTCAATCGAAAAATCAACCATTACCGGTGAGTCAGGTGTTGATGTTCCGACGAAAGAATTCTGTTCTTTCCATCTTCTTGCCATATCCTTGGTAATTTGTGCTCCACTGTATTTGGATTGAACCTCTTCAATTATTTTTCTATCTATCCAATCTCCGGCGTATTCAGTGTGCATTTGGTCATCCGGGGTAGGAATCGTACCGTACACACGGCAAAGATCTGTAGTTCCAGCGCCGATGTCAATAACAAGCGTGTGCTCTATCATGTCTAGTGCGTACGCAACAGCAAATGGCTCAGAAATAATCATGGCAGCATTCACGGTTCCGGCAGCGGCATCAAAAATTGCCGTTTTATCAACGTAACTCGCTTCTGCTGGAGCACCGATTACGGCGACTACTCTATCATATTCTTCAGGGTCTGAGAGCGAAATAAGATGAGTAATAAAGTGGGCGATGAAATCTCTATCTTCGTTAGTGTCCTTGATTACACCATGTTCAAGAGGCCTAAACAGGTTTAGCGCCAATCTATTCTTCAAAGCCTCTTCTCCAAAGAGCACGTCTCTCTTTAGGAAATTTCTAGCAATTGGGTCTTTTGGTGTACCAATTACTGTTAACTCTTCTTCTTCGTGACTATCAGAGGAAACCATAACCGAGCGGAAAGTCCCTAAATCAATTCCAATATACAATACATCTCCAGCCATTTGACTCGCCTAATTAACCCATTCCGACATACCTTATGAATAATCCCTATGTTATGAGGCTAAAAATATCTCAATTATTANANGAAAAAANTCTATAGAATAGGTTGCTAAAGGCGTTTTTTTATATTAACACCACTCTTCACAGGAATGACAATACCATGAACCGTATTCTACATACAATTCAGCCATACCCGAGCAGGTAGTACATTCTTTTAGAGTCTGATCGCCATACATGCTTACGACCATTTGGACGTGGTAAGCATCATCTATGCCTAACTCTTGCCTTAGCGACCATAATAACTGATCTTCACTTGGTGAAATAATTCCATCCTCCAGTACCATTTCCACAACTCTGCGATAATCTTCAAAATCCGAGGCATTTCTAGCATCTAATATTACACCATTCTTTTCTGCGATTATGTCGGTACCACCTGGGTCATCGACAAATAGAACTAGAGATTCTGGTCGCAAATCATCATTTCTAAGTTCAAATGAAATTCTCGCACCATCAACATTAGCAAAGACAAGATTTGATTTATTATTAATCACATTGGCTATTGACCTCGCCGTTTCTTCTGCGTTTTCACCTCTGCGCCAACCCATTCCATCATTAACATTGTAGGAGTAAAATTCGGTTCCTATGCCAGGATACTCTAATCGTATTTCTTCACCTCCGTCAAATCCATTGGATANGATTGTTAGCGCAGCCACCTCTGTTGAAACAATATTATCTTCATCATCAAACATAATCATGAGCGGTTTTCTTTCTTCAGTAGCNGTATTGAATCTACCTTGCATACCGCTCATCCACTTATCTTCAAGACGTGCAAGTGACGCCTCTTGTTGTTCTGAAAGATTTTTATTCACCGCTAATACATTTGCCAAGCTTCCAGATGCAACATCTTTCTTGAATTGTTCAATCAATTCTGCATCTCTGTGATATGTTGGTATGNCATCTAACTTTTTGTCTACGACATATTCAGGGTCAGCCCANTCATGTGAGCAAGAAACACATATCAGGTAACCAGCCAAAGTCGAGGGCTGAGATTCACCCCCACANCTAGGACAATCTCCTCCCTCGGTGTAGGATAAATTATCCACTGCATCGCGCCGACCTTTGCGAATCCCACCAAATCTCGCCATGTTTATCCCAAAACGCCTTTTTTCTATGAATGCTTTGTCGGCAAAGAGCTATTTGTGATGATAGCTTTTGTCCCGTAACGGATGATTCCTTCTTGCGCATACAACATTCTTACAACAATTTCAACAGAGTCTCCTATTGAAGGTGTGATATTTTGATCGTCTACCAGCAAAAATACACCATTTGGACCATCATTGGTTTCTAGTAAAACAGTAGAAATTCCTCCCAGAATAGGAGCTCTTATGGCAAATTCGGACGGTGCGCCGGCAGCACTCAGTTTAGTCCATGAAATAACAGTGCCATATGGCTTTATCTTGCTGAATGATTCGGTGATATTTTCACCTTCTGAATCCATTTGTCTTTGTGGCCATATCATGCCGTGGTGGTTTTGCGCCACCAATGACAGCCGAGACTCAAGGGTTTCATCATATTGTTGTCCAGAGATATAAGCGCCCTGAGAAGTATTCAAAATGTTGGATTCATCTTGCCATGCACCAATTATTTTTTCATAGATTTCTGGATCAATCTCTTCCATTTCATCATAATGTAGGGTAAAATTGCTTCGATTAGTTAAGAAAATAACTAGTGATGCATCATCATTGCATTTGAGGTGATAGCCACTTGGATCAATATTTAACTCCGTAGCAGCTAAGATTGCCTGGAGATTTATTTTTTCATCAATACTGGACAGTGAAACGTTCAATTTTTCTACAGAGAGATATCTTAACAACGATATAGCCATTGTAGTATAATCACTATCATAGCCAAAAACGCAATCGCCGTCCAATTTCCATGAGGATGAAATACAATGTGAATCAACATTTGATTGAATCAAATAACCCTGCCATTTCCTAGGTATGATCATTTTTTATCTCTCCCGTAGATATGAACTGCGCATGTCGCACCAGAGCCTCCGACATTATGGCTCAACGCGGTTTCAGCATCTCTTACTTGACGAACAGATTCTACTTCTCCTCGCAATTGTTTGAAAATCTCAACAGTTTGTCCAGTTCCTGTTGCCCCCAGCGGGTGACCTTTTGATTTAAGTCCGCCGCTGGGATTTATACAGGTATCAGCTTCATTTCGACGTCCCCTACCCTCTCTCGCATACAAACCGCCTTCTCCACGGTTAGCAAATCCAAGATCTTCAGTAGCCAATAACTCTGCAATTGTAAAGCAATCATGAACCTCTGCTAAGTCAATATCATTACTTTTTACGCCGGCCATATCGTAAGCCTTTCGCGCAGCTACTTGGGTGGCAATCAGTTGGGTAATTGATGGTCTGTCATGAAGTGCCAAATAATCTGATGCTGCAGCGGAAGAGTTTATCCAAACGGGGTCATCAGTAAATTGTTTTACGACGTGGTCAGCGGCCAATATCACACACGATGCGCCATCAGAAGTCGGGCAGCAATCATAGAGTGTTAGTGGGTCAGCAACCATAAAGCCACTTTTAGCTTTGTCAAAACTTACGTTTTTTCGTATGTGAGCAAACTCATTTTCCAAGCCATGGTGGTGATTTTTTACACTTATGTGGACTAAGTCATCATGAGTTGAATTAAATTCGTGAAAGTATCTTCTAGCCATAAGTGCATACGTACCCGGAAATGTTAATCCGGCTAAGCGCTCCCACTCAGTATCGCCCGAAACCCCGAGCCAGAACCGTTTCCGCTCAGGTGTCAAATCATTCATTTTTTCAATTCCACCAGCAACTGCAACATCCGCTTGCCCACTTTTAATCGCCATCCATGCATCACGAAGTGCGAAACCAGATGATGCACATGCATTCTCTACTCTGCGCACTGGCTTTCCTTGCATTCCAGAATGTTCCGTTAATAGCGCAGCAATATTGCCCAATTGTCCACCGCCGAAAGCAACACTACCAATGAAGGCCTCATCTATTTGTTTAGGATGAAAATCTTTGTCTATGCTATCGAAGGCACTTCTTGCAGCTTTAGCCCACATACCCTTCATGCCAAGTTGGTGATTGCCGTATTTTGTCTGGCCGGCTCCAATTATGGCAACATCAACCATGGTCACCCCATGAGCAGGTAGCATTTGATTGAAGCGGTCAATTTTATTGTGCAGTATTGATTAATGTAGTGTGGCAAGTTTGCGTAGATACTAAGAACCAAGGCACGCCGCCTTGAGTCATGCTAAGACAATGTAGGGACAACGGATGTGAGACTAAATTTTTCATTGGCAGTAACTGTCCAGTATGTAATCAAGAAGGCAAATTCATCATGAGCGACCGTGAAGCACAATCACTGGGCAGAATTCTGGCTCTTGTTTTGAGACATGCACCAGAAAAGTTTGGCGTTGACATGGACATCAATGGATGGGTTAATACAAGAGAATTATCGGATGCAATTTCCAATCAGAGAAGGCATTACCATTGGTTGAGAGGGTGGCATTTTGAAGCGATTGCAAACTCTGATGAAAAAGGTAGATACCAAGTAGAAGGTGAAATGATAAGAGCAACCTATGGACATTCTATTGAACTAGAGTTGGATTTACCAACAGACGATATACCTGAAGCACTTTATTGGCCATGCGATCCAGACCAAGTTTCAACAATCATGGAACTCGGAATCACAGCTGGTGACAGACAACATGTCCACTTATCCAAAACCATAAACAAGGCGATGGAGGCTGGACACGTAAGAATAGACAGACCTGCTATAATTGAGGTCGATACTAGTAGAGCAATCGCAGATGGTAACACAATTTTTCGCGCGGGGAAGTCAGTATTCTTGACAACAGATATGCCATCAGATTACCTGTATCAAGTTGAGAAAGATGATCCGGTAATTGTTGAGATTATTGCTAATTGGGAAGCTGAAGAAGAAGAGTGAATTACTTCTGAATCATTCCACATGCTGGACAGAAATCCAGGTCAGGATCTAGCACCGCGCCACAATTTGAACAAGATGAACCTCCAATAGATAGTGCTTGAGACTTTGTTGCGGGAGGGGGTGCTTCTTGACCTTCCTTTTGACTTACTAAAACTAGCGGGTCGATACCATGATTTACCAGTTCATTATATCTATTTTTGAATATAATTGCTTCTTGAATAGCAATTTCTAATTGAAGTATTCTTTCATGGCGCTCTAATTTGTCTTCAATATCCATTGCATCATCTAAACTAGCTTGTAGATGTCGCATGAACTCTTCTACCAATGGACCCTCCGCCATATCTAGTCTATGCATACTCTTATTCATCAATCCTTGTGAGTAACAATACTATTGAGGCAATAACTACTGGCTGGATTATGGGGGATGTTGTGGTCATCAAGTTTGGTGGCGGACTTATCACTGATAAATCTCAAATGTGTACTCCAGAGTTAACGATAATCGATGATTTAGTTGGAGTTGTAAGGCAGTGTGTAGATATTGGATTAAGAGTAATCGTAGTCCACGGAGCGGGTTCATTTGGCCACTTAAGAGCGAAATATTGGCGCCTAAATGAAGGTATTATCGAGGATGGCAATTTCACTTTGCAAGATGATTGTAAATCGCAGAAAGAGGCTGTCAATATAGTACGTAATGATATGCTTACATTAAATAAAATCGTAGTTGAGTCTTTTCACAGGCATGGCCTGTCTACGAAATCATCTCCTCCTCATGAATGGGCAAGAAATACTGGAAGTAATTTCTCAGGGGATATCGCAACCACTTTCAAATCTGATTCCGATGTAATAATCTCATTTGGCGATGTAGTAGATTGTGATGATGGAGAATTCGGAATATTATCAGGTGATGATTTGGTCGTGAGAATTTGCCGAGAGATTCCCAATGTGACTAAACTTGTGTTCGCCGTTAAGGGAGTTGATGGAATACTGAGGAGGCCGCCAGAAATAGCCAATGCGAGTGATCTAATTGAACAATGGTCGCCGAATGTTGAATATTCCGGAATTCATTATGCTGATATTGATGTTACCGGAGGTATTGGACTAAAAGCAATTAGAGGTGCTGAAGTGGCTGAGATTGGCGTATCAGTTTTGATAGTTAATGGAGAATATCCCGAGCGTTTGTTTGATGCGTGCCGAGGAATTCCAACAATTGGAACCCAAATATTCAGTGAATGAATTATCACTATCAGGGGAACTATTCATTTATCGAGTACTACTGCAATGCATGGTGATGACTTGGCTGGATACCATATAGATGATGTTCCGTCGGTTAAAATTGACGACAATTTGAAGCAGGTGCTCATCGATACTTCTGCCGATACGGAGCAAATGTCCTTGATGTCAGAAGCGGTTATTGTTGTGGACGAGAATGACCACAAAATAGGATCGGCATCAAAAGTTGCTGCCCATCATAATGCTGGACTGCTTCATAGAGCATTCAGTGTTTTATTGTTTGATAGCAATAACAGATTGCTATTGCAGAAAAGAGCAGATGACAAAGTTACTTTCCCCGGAGTCTGGGCAAATTCTTGTTGCTCTCATCCACTTAACTCAATGGAAGAAACAGAATTGAAAGACTCATTGGGGGTAAAAAGAGCAGCCGTTCGTAAATTACATCAAGAATTAGGTATTGACCCCGAGCGAATCAAGTTAGATGATTTTCATTTTGTCACCAAAATGATGTATTCCGCCAGAATGAATGAAGATTGGATTGAGCGAGAGATAGATCATATTTTGATAATTCAAGCGGATATTGAACTTGCTATCAATCACAATGAAGTCTCTGAAGTAAAATGGGTAAGTAGGGATGAGCTAGCATCTATGCTTGTAGGAGATGTCGAATTTGACGGCGAAATTGCTCCCTGGTTTAGATGCATAGCCAGCCGCTTGATGACTGACGATTGGTGGAAAGGCGTTGGTAATCCAACATTGTTATCTGAATTAAAAGATGGTTTGATTCATGATATGGGTGATGTTTCTCACATGCTTACCTATGCCAAAGGGGCAGGATTAGCGACCTCAATTATGGAAGTTAAGCCACTAGTTGAGGAAAGAATTTCTGACAGTTTGTGTGCATCAAAGCACTCCCGATTGAGTAATGCAATGATGCATTTAATTGACGGTGGTGGAAAGCGACTCAGGGCTACCTTGCCATGGTTAGTTGGAAAAGCAGTCGGTGATTCCCATTTTGGTTTGCTAGATGTTGGTGCGGCAATTGAGATTGTGCATAATTTTACTCTGGTTCATGATGACATTATGGACGATGATGATACAAGAAGAGGATTGAAAGCAGTACACATTGAATACGGACTGCCAACAGCAATCAATGCTGGTGACGCAATGCTAGCGATAGCTTTTGAAAGATTGGTAGGGGCCAAAGGTCTTGAGCATAAGGATGTGGGTCCGATGGTAAATCGGCTAGCATGGATGGTTAGAAGAGTTAGTGAAGGACAACAATTAGACATTGAATTCGAAGATCGAATTGCGGTCTCAGAAGAAGACTATTTTGAAATGATTGAAGGTAAAACCGCAGTGATGTTTCTAACTTGTGCAGAGATTGGAGCTAGAATGTCAGGGGCAGATGATGAAACAATACAGTGTATGGCAGAATGGGGACTTGCGGTCGGCTTATGTTTCCAATTAATGGATGATTTAATTGACGTCTTGTCAGATTCTGCTACATTAGGAAAACCAGCGGGTTCTGATTTAGCCCAAGGAAAAAGAACTCTTATGGTAATTCATGCTTTGTCACAACCGGAATCACCCGAATTAAACAATTTGAAAGCAGTGCTAGGAAAGGGTGATGCTGCTACACAAGCGGAAATTGATTTGGGATTAACTGCACTCAATGAGATTGGTTCGGTCGCTTATGCTAGAGGTAGAGCAGAAATGTATCACAAGAAGGCTCATGATTATCTAAATAGATTGCCAGAAAATCCAGCACTTATAGCCTTAAGGGAATTAACAGACTATCAATTAAAAAGAATTAGTTGATTATTTCGACCGGGTCATTCAATTCGATGTGGCCTTCAATAGTCACTTCAGCGTACCATCGAGTAATGTTTGGATATTTTTTGTGCGAAAGGGCATTAAAATGGTCATTGTAAAATGATTTTTTTATGGTTTTACAAGGTGGCGCATCTTGAGTAATAATTAATTCAACATTAGGAAATTTAACAATTGTTCCAGGTAGTATATCTCCTACCCTAATACCTTGGATTAGGATATTTTCTCCCGTGGTTCCAGCAGATATTGGATGTCCTTCCAAGTTCAATTGGTCAATTATTTCCTGCTGTAATATACAGACTGCTTTTTTGCGACCTCCGTGGTGTTTTAGGTCATTTTGCCGATCGCCCANACAACCGTCAACAGTAATTGACAGCATTTCCACAGGTAGTTTTGGCACTCCACCGTCAGAAGTGTGCAAGCCAGTAACTTTGGCTAGCATGGTGCTCAGTCTGAATAGTATGATTCAGGGTTTGGCTCTGGCTTGAGGCCCTTTCTAGTTCTAATCTCACCAACTACTTTGTCAAATAGTTGAGGGGGTAGCGGTTCAAAGCCTAGGTTTTCAGTATTCCAAACTGCTCTACCTTGCGATGCTGCTCTAATGTCGTTGGAGAAACCAAAGGTCTCAGCTATTGGAATAATTCCAACAACAGTCGTAACATCTCCGTCAGATGGCATATCTTCAATAATACCTCGCCTGTTGGTAACTTCTCTGGTTACTTGTCCTAGCCAATCATTGGGCACAGAAACAAACGCCTTCTGCATAGGTTCTAGAATAATTGTTCTAGCTCTAACCATGGCACCCTTCATACCATTTCTTACCGCAGGTATAGTTTGCGCTGGGCCTCTGTGGATTGCGTCTTCGTGTAGTTTAGCATCGACAAGTCTAACGAACATACCTTGGACAGGTTCATCAGCGATAGGACCTTTGACACACACTTCATTAAAAGCCTCGATAATCAACTCTCTGGTTTCGTGAAGGTTCTGGATACCCTTTGTATCGTTTACTAGGACATTGGTTCCTTTGATTGCGTAAATCTTTCTCATAAGGTCTTTATCCATTCCAAATTCTCCAAATTTGTTGCCAACCTCCTTGGCGTCTTTTGACCTAACTGGGCCGTCACCGAATTCGCCAGACTTCAATGCTTCAATAACTTCAACAGGTAATTGTTCAACCTCAAAGTAAAATCTGTTATGCCTGTTTGGTGATTTTCCTTCGAATGGTCTTCCATGGTTGTTGCCTTCAATACCTTCTCGATATACCACAATAGGTGGGCTAACTTTGACCTTGATGTTCTGCTCTTCTTCTATGCGATAAACGGTTATCTCCAAATGTAACTCACCCATACCAGCGAGTAGCGCCTCGCCAGTTTCTTGATTGGTGGTTACTTGCAAGGACGCATCGGATTTTGCTAATGCTCTTAGTGCGTCGATAAATTTAGGCAAGTCCTTCATGCTTTTTGGTTCTACAGCGACAGTAACTACAGGTTCGGAGTAATGTCTAATCGCTTCGAATGGTGTAAAATCTTTGTCTCTAGAAATAGTAACACCAGCCGCAGCTGATCTAATTCCTGTCAATGCAGCGATATTTCCTGCTACAACCTTAGGCACAGTAATTCGGTCGCCTCCGACCATCATACTAACTTGTTGTACTCTCTCTGCCTTGGCAGCACCGATGGCAAAGACAGATTCACCCTGGCTAATTGCCCCCGAGTAAATTCTGCCGACAGCAACTTCGCCGGCGTGAGGGTCCATCCAAATCTTGGTTATCATCATGGCTAATTCTGCTTCTGGGTCACAACCAATCATTGATTTTCCGACTGACGATTCTAGATCGCCTGTCCAAATATTTGGAATTCGGTAAGGCTGAGCTTCGACCGGGCTGGGAAGTTTAGAAACCGACATATCAAGAAGAACTTCGTGTACTGGTGCTTTTTGCGCCAATTCCTTTTGTTGTTCGTTGTTACAATATTCAAAAATGTCCTTGAAGGAAATTCCTGACTTCTGCATGTATGGCACGGTAATTCCCCAATTGTGATATGCTGAACCAAATGCAACTGTTCCGTCACCAACACTTACTTGCCAACTCTTTTTGAATTCAGCAGGAGCAAATTGTTTGATTAATCTGTTGACCTTGGTAATGGTTCCTTTAAACCTCTCCATCATGTCTTCCGGAGTGACTTGAAGTTCGTTGATAAGTCGGTCGACTTTGTTGATGAATAAAACTGGCTTCACTTTCTCTTTCAGTGCTTGCCTAACGACAGTTTCAGTTTGTGGCATGGGTCCTTCAACGGCACAAGCGAGGATAAAACAACCATCCACAGCGCGCATTGCTCTAGTTACATCCCCGCCGAAGTCTACGTGACCTGGGGTATCGATTAGGTTGATTAGATAGTCAGTACCTTCGACTTGGTGAACCATAGAGGCTGATGCAGCGTTGATAGTGATTCCACGTGCTGACTCCTGTTCGTCAAAGTCAAGGACACGTGCTGCACCGGCCAAATCACTAGACATCATTCCTGCGCCGGCAATTAGATTATCAGACAGAGTTGTCTTTCCATGGTCAATGTGTGCAGCAATACACAGATTACGAATCTGTGGCAGGATGTGCATTACTTCGGTTGCTTTCTTGATATTGTCTTCTTTTCTGCCCATGTGTTCACCACCTCTCGATGATATACTCCACTAAAAAGGGGTTCTTAAGCAACTCGCATGCAAATGGCACACAGCACTGACTGTTAGTGGTAAACAAAACGTGCCACGTTGGTAATCTGATGTTGTTTAAACGAACTAGATTCACAACTTAACTGAACCAACCACTGGATCATCATCCCAGTTTTCGTTGTCCCCGCCATAGGTCACTCCATCAATTACAAAACCGATATCAATTTCGTCAAATTCATATTCTATGGTCCATGATTTATCGTGATTGAGGTAAACGTATGTCATGTGATGTGAAAAATCATCGATTGTGCTGGTCACACCATCTGAGTCAACAAAGTTTACTCTCCCACCCCAGCCGGAAAAAAATTCGTTGTTGCCATCAAAGAATTCTAACTGATAACAGTTGGGCCGAAGAGGGAAGAACTTTATGTCATCTTCGGAGTGATTAAAAGAGCTTCTGAAGTCATCTGCACCTAACAATCTCTGAAATGCTTCATATTCGCTGTCATCTAATAATCCATCATCGCCACTAAACTCGTCAAACACTTCTTGTAATTCTTCTTGTAATGGGTGTTGTTCAAACATCCCGTTTATGAATTCATTACTGTCTAAATATCCGCTGCCATCCAAATCTAGTTCGACAAAGTCAGGTGCTCCGCAGTACAAACTAAAGCATATTCCTAAATATTCATTGACGCCTAAAATGCCATACAATGTTTCATTGAGACCAATGACCACATCGCCTTCCTGATTGCTTCCTTGATCATTTTCATCGTCATAATCTTCATCTCCGCCATCATCATAGTCGTCATCTTCGTCATCATCATCATAATCTNNCAACTCATAGATTATCTCTTCAAATATTTNAGAATAACTTTCGTAATTATACTGATCATCGAACTCATGTAATCCATATACAAACTCATACACATCCAGAATACCATTACTATCATTGTCTAGGCTATCAAAGGCTGGAAAACCACAGGATAGTCCAACACATACATCATTGTTGCATCCACTTTCATCGGTAGATTCACCAATGCTCAAATCTTCTATGCAGCCACTCATACTGGCTGCAAACATCAATGCGCTCAAAAGCACACCCATACTTCGCATGGGCTTTTTTTACTCGTTCGGTTAATCAAATTTGTCCCGATTCCATCATAATATGCAGGGCGAAGGTGGACGATTTGTCAGTATCATCGAGCAGAGGCAGCGATTCTTTCGAGTTCTTCCTTCTTGGACACGGCATAAGATGTCACATCGCCATCTGCAGCCTTAGTCAATTCATTGATTATACAACTGGTTAGAGTTCTCTTCGACTTATGAGTTCCTTGTTGTGCACCCTTTGCTAAGTTTCTCAATGCGACATCAAGTCTTCTTGATGGCGATGAATCAACAGCCTTTGGTTGTGAGACAGCTCCAAATTTGATTCTGGTAATTTCTTCCATTGGCGCACCATTGCAAATTGCATCGACAAAAGTTTGTAGTGGATTCTCTCCAGATTTATCTGCTATACTGTCAAGAGCGCTTTCAAAGGCTTTCATTGCTCCTTGCTTCTTACCAGTATATGGCCCAGTCCTCATCAATTTGTTGATATATCTTTCAACAACAGATAGTTTTGCTTTCCCAAACCATGCATTCGCATGTCTACCTCCTGTATGTGGTACGCCGACAGTTGTAAGGTTGATGTATGGAGAAAGTCCGGGATCTTTGCAGGTTACTTCAGAAGCATCCCACTTTCCGAAAACCAACGTGCCAATTCCGGCGATCGGCTTGATTTCTTCTTGGGTTGGTGTTGTCTCTTGTTCCATTTCTGCTTCTGTCATCAAAACACCTCATCTAACCGGCTTCTCTTTTCGTCCTCTAACCATCTCATCAAGAGATACGCCGTTGACTTGGATTACCTTGTATCTAACCCCAGGAATGTCACCATATGAACGACCCATACGTCCACCGATACCTTCGACCATAACTTCGTCGTGTTCATCAATAAAATTTATTGCTCCGTCACCTGGTGCAAAAGCAGTTAGTTTATTGCCATTTTTAATCAGTGAAATCTTAACTGCCTTTCTAATTCCAGAGTTCGGTTGCTTAGCTTCAATACCTACTTTTTCGACTACAATACCCTTAGCTTGTGTCGAGCCTGCAAGAGGGTCGTGCTTGGCTCTTGACTTTAGCATACGCTTCTTGTATCTACGATCTGACCAACGAAACTTTTGTCGGTCTTTAGCCATCTTTGCACCTGCAAATAGTCCTCTACCCATGTACTACACCTCATTGAAGCACTTCGCCGACTTGAAGCCCCTATTTAACAACGACCCTTGACCAATCAAAAAGTCGCCGACGGGATAAATATAACTCGGCCTAATTTACCATCAATATACTACCAATTAGTATGAAAGGTTAAGCAATTGATTCATGTGGGGTGGTTATGGCCTTCAGAGACCATCTTGGTGCGGCTGAAACAATATCACAACCGATTAGTCTTATCCATGGCATGTGGGAGTACTCGAGGACCAATCAGCATCCACTTTTGGTGTTTGAAAATATATCTGAAACTCCGGGTCATAAAGCAGCGGTAAACCTTCTAACTAGAGAGAGACTGTGTGCTGCGATAGGTATCTCACCAGAGGAATATATTGACACTCTCGCTTGGGCGATGGACAATCCAAGAAATCCGGTTTTAGTAGATTCAAAAGTTGCTGAGTGTTTCCAAAATCAACAAGATTCAGTGGACTTGGAAGCGATTCCGATTCCTCATCATTGGCCTCAAGACAGAGGCAGATATTCGTCTGCCAGCGTCATAATTGCTCGGTATAATGGGGTTCGCAATATGTCTTTTCACCGGCAATTCTTACGCGATAAAAATCACACCGTAGTTCGTTTAGTACCACGTCACTTACGTACAATGATGACTGCAGCAAGGGCTAATGGAGATACTGTAGATATTGCCGTAGTCAATGCTCCTGACCCAGTGGTGTTGTTAGCAGCAGCGATGTCATTCGATGATAATATCGATGAGTTAACCATTGCCGCATCGTTACATGAAAAATTATACAATAAGCCGCTACGATTAACAAAGTTGCCGAATGGTATAGAAGTACCGGCATCAGCAGAATATGTCTTTTGGGGTAAAATTACTCTAGATAATGATGATGAAGGACCATATGTTGACATTACTGGGACACTGGATGATATTCGTCAAGAACCGGTGATTGAATTTGATGGTTTAATCCATAGAGATAATCCGATATTTCACGCCCTAATTCCGGGTGAAGCAGAACACAAGACATTGATGGGATTGCCAAGGTCGCCAACAATAAAAGATGCTGTTTCAAAGGTATGTGAATGCCTTGACGTCCACATGACAGAGGGTGGTTGTGGCTGGCTTGCTGCAGTGGTAAAAATACGTAAAAAACACAACGACGACGGTATCAAGGCAATAGAGGCGGCGCTTGCCGGTCACAGAAGTATGAAGATGGTTACAATTGTCGATGAGGATATTGACATTGCCGACCCAGTCCGAGTTGAATGGGCGATGGTTACGAGATGGCAACCTGATAAAGATACCATCATTTTATCAAATCAAAAGGGCAGTTCTTTAGATCCATCAAGAAATCCCGACGGTACAACCGCAAAAGTTGGATTTGATGCTACGATATCACTTGATGTAGATAAGTCCGGTTTTATGTCTGTCCAGTAAGGTGATCTTGTTGAGGGACAGTAAGGACCTCTTGCAGCATCCACGAAGAAATTTGGGTAATCGATATCGTTCTCAAGCAATAAAATTTACTAAATTAGCCACCACAAATGAAAGTAGATTTGCCGATAATATTGGATGGGCAGAACAGAGCGCCCGTCAAGCGATACTCTACGATTTTACCGATGAGGAAAATTGGCGCTGTTTAGCGAACATCAAACAAATTCTTGGTGATTCTGAAGGACTTAGCGCAGTTCTTGAAGACTTATTTTCAATATTGGGGAGAGATCCTGAGCAGATTGAACAATTGAAAACTGTAGATTTCCTCAAACTTGGTCTGGAGTTGCTTGAAGCAGCCTTTGCTAGGGATCCGCTCAACCCAGACGTTTGGTGGCAAAAATTAACCGCAACAGAGGGGTCAATTGGGAGTTTAAACGAATTTGTTGAACGCTGTAATCGACTTGATTTTAGAGATCAAAGAGCCAACATAATTTTCAGCAGGCGAATTGAGCGCATAAGAGATTCTGGACAAACTGAACTGTTTATACAACTTGCTCGAAATTTATTAGCACATCGGCCACAAAATCACGAGTTGTGGCTTGAATTGGGGCGCCTCTATGAGCGCTTGGACAAAACCGAAGAGGCGTGGATTTGTTACGACCACGTACAAACGTTACGGCCTCAAACCAAGGTTAGAGATGAATATATGAGTCGATTGACCAACAAAATGGATGGCAAGAGTAAGCAACCATGGACTAGACCCCCAATATCAAAGCGCGAAGAATTCCTCACCCAGATGGAGGACCTAGCAAGTCGAGTTTCGATGCCGGAAAGGATTGATGAAGTGAATGAAGTTGATGACTCATTCACCAATAAGGAGGAACATAAGTTAGTCCGTTTGCTGAGCCAGAAAGATTACTCGGAAGCGTTTTTTATTGCCAGAAGGTTGGTGGCGCAAGGCGAAGATTGGGCGGAAGAATATCTCAGTAAAGCAAGGCGAGGGTTGAATTAAGATGATGCCTAAGTTTGTGCTAGCATGGATTACTTCTACCTCTGAGCGGAATCAATCAATGCAATCAAGAGGCCATGTTGTATTTGTTCGGCACCCAGAACGAGGCTGGGAAATTCCCGGTGGCCACCTAAATTTTGGTGAATCGCCAGAAGATGCATTGATTAGGGAAGTTAGGGAAGAAACAGGACTTGAGGTAGAGATAATGACATGGAACAAGGAATATTATTCAAATGGTTGGGTTGCTCATGCAGTAACAAATACGACTCCTCAATCTGAAAGTTGGAATATTGCTGATGACAAAGTAGATGAAATTGCTTGGTGGAATTCTGTTCCTCCGGTAATTAAGTGGACTAAACAAGAATTTGTTGATTTGGATAATTGGTGTAGTTCAATCAAATGAGTGTTAAAACTGACAACCTCTCGCCCCATATTCTTACATGTTCTTCATCTTCTGAACAAACTTGAATCATGGCGGCTAACGTCGCATCTTCAACTTCATCGGGTTCAGAGAATAGGCTACTAAATGATTCCAGTTTATTCAAGTTTTTTGCTATACTTACCATGGCTCTTAAATCGGGCCTATGCTCACCAGCATTGGTTTGCGGGAGATTTTCCAAACACCAGTCAAACACTCCATCGATGTCTCGTGGATTAACGGAAAGTATTGGTTCAGGCTCCTCTACTTTCCTAGGTTTGGCATTCTGTACTTGTTCCATCATTCTTTCAGCATCTTCATTGATATATGCCAATGATAGTTCGAGAAATAACGTTCCAGCTTCTATTGCCATGTTTGTTTGATAAGCTTTGATAGCATGCGCATGGGCATTCCATGCATGTCTAGCAGCATCAAACATATGACCTAGCGACGCTCTTATTCTTGAAGCTCCTAGTCTTGATATGGCAATTGTTTCATCGGCATGTTCGCCATCTCTGGTAATTTCTGAGTAGACATGCAGCGCCATCAGTGGTGCATTTATTGCCATNAGTAGAGCCGCTCTATTAAGCAATGACAAATCGTGGTCTCGGCTTGCTTTGGCAACGGATTTCAATCTCAATTCAGCCCATTCTAAATCATCTTTGGCACCATCAATGTCACCATTTTCAAATCTTGTTAAACCTCTCTCCATTCTCAACCGTCCCTCGAGTTTTAGGTCTCTAGTCTCAGGATCCTTAGCAATTTTGATTGCATCATCAATTGCCTGTTCTAACTTATTGTCACCTAACATTCTTCTTCTTACTAAGCCTATTGTTGCACTCTCAGCAGGTGATAAATTTCCAGCAACTTGTTCAAACAATTCAGCAGCATCAAGAAATAGTGCAGCCTCAGCAATCATCAGCCATGATTCAATAGCCATCTCATCTTTCCATTTGGCTAATGTAATATCATCTACTGGGCCTACAGAGCGCCATTTAGAAACCAACTTTCCTGGAGAATCGGGTACTTCGATTTCAGTCATAATCACTCAACCCCCTGCGGAATTTTCGCTACATTAGCGATAAATGAACTCTCTGCTGTAATTCTATCAACATTTCCAGTCCACCCAGCAGCGCCCGCGTGGCCACCACCCTCACCACCAATTTGTTCAGCCATATTACTCATTATTTCTGCTAAGGAAATCCCTTGATAAGTTGCCTTTTTACTGGCGCGTGCTGTCAGACGAGTTGCCCCGTCTCTACTTCTACTAACAAGAGAAATATCGTATCCAGTGCTAAGTAACAAACTAGCAAGTCTGCCCTCGAGCGTACCACAATATGAATGAATTATCGACCAATCTCCCGATTCAGTAGCCTTTGCGCGCTGCATTCCTTTGAGTAGGCTACCTCTTTCACTGGAATTTATCTCACCTATCTCCAACCATTCTACAAAACCTGCATATTCTATTTCTGAGTCTTGGAGAATTTCATGTGCTGTAGTGAAGGAATCCTTGGTATTATGCTTGAATCTTCCACTATCGGTGATCAATCCAGCGATTAGCAATTTTCTCACCGGCTCAGTTAATGTGCTAGAAGAGTGTTTTGTAAGATATTTTGCAATGATTTCAGTGGTTGCAGAAACATCCATATTAATCATCAAATCTGAATTGGAGAGTTGCCAATGACTTGAATCATGGTGGTCTATAACGCATTTTGGAACGCCATCTGGCAACTCAAAACCAATTTGACTTGGCGAGGCAGCATCAACCACGATTATTCCACCCAAATTGTGTGGTAAATCAGAGTCATCACTTATTTTTTTGAACGGTGCATTTAACTCTACGCACACTCGCTTGGAAATTCTATTTAGGTGTAAGCCGCAGGCCATCATTTTCGGATTTGAAGCCGCAAGCGATATTGCAGAACCAACAGTATCCATATCACCATTCATCCCTGTGATTACTGGCACTGCTCCATTAGAGCATGCTTTTTCTATCCAATCGTGTAAAGTAACAAGATTGCCACTTGCAGAATTAGCTCTCTGACTCAATTAGATCCCTCTAGAACCTTTTTTAGTTCTTCATATGAGTTAATCAATTCAGTTTCACGCGCTTGCAATCTCTCTAGGTGTTCGGAGATGGTTTTGATATCATTTTCAAGTACTTCAACGAGGGATTTACGGTCAGCTACCTCAATCAACACACCACCAAGTTGCTGGTGAAGTGCCAATTCTTTCGGCTGGTTTGATACTGCATCAGAAGTTGCTTTCAGTTCAAGAATTTGAGCGTTCAGACTCGCCATCTGTTGACGCGTAGCCTGTATCTCCGAAACGACGATTTGAAATTGTTCCACCTCACTCATATATGCTCACCAGTTTTTCTCATTAACTACTTGTTGATGAATCCTCGCCTGAGCCGAGATTATCTATCATGTATACCAGAGAATCCACGGCAATTAATCCGCGCACTCTAGTATTCCACATAGCTCGCAAATCTTTGGCCTTGGCCTCAACAATCTCAATGGAAAATGAATTGTCTAGTAAATTAATCTCACAATCCGTAATCAATGCAGCAGCAAGAGATTCAGTATTTGCTTTACTACTAGATTGTGCCTCTAAGGTTAACTTCCATTCAGCGGACATGTCGGCCCCTCTGAATAATCACTCTTCTTCAGCCTCAGTCAAACTTCTTTCGTAATCGAGTGCTGCTTGTTGAGCAATAAACGCCATATCAGCGGTGGTAGCACCTTCAACCGATCTGCGCATGATTCTGCTATTAGCATCAGATGCTCGAGTAAATGGCTCCCATGCACCACCAGCGAATGTGTAGTCACATTTGCTACAGTGCCAAATGCCAACAGATCTTCTGGAAACTTTTTGATATTGGCAAACAGGGCAAGTATATTTCTTGCTCTTCTTGGCCAAAGCCGATGCTGAATTCCTTCTTACTGAAACACCATATCTAGCACCGAATCTAGCGGTTGCTCCCGCTTTTTGGGTTCTCTTTGCCAATCAGTTCGCCTCCTTTTCTGCAACGATTTTTCTTAGTTCTGCACACTTTTCTTGGGCTACCTCGAATATCTCTGCAAATTCCTGCGGCGTGAATACCCCTCTTAACCCCTTTTGTAGAGAGTGAAGGTGCCCTTCATCTCCAATAGTGATGTGAATTCGCTCATCTCCGCCCAATTCTTCTTCTTCACAAGGGTCGTAAACATATCTTCCACCAACTCTGGTGAATGATGCCATAATAGGGGTTCCATTGACAGAAAGCGTGTAGTCGTCTCCAACATCAAAACGCTCAGCCGGGACGACTGCGGTCCTTAATGCTGCAATCGCAGCAAGTCCGCAAGCATCGAAGATATTGCCGCCATCAGATAATACATGAATATCAATCATTACTCCCCAAACTTTCTCTCCAGGAATGATACACAAACTGTTCATATCGATACAGCCAGATTCTCGAATTCCTCTGTCGACAACTCTACCAAGTTCAATAGATTCTGGCGAAGGTGGTCCTGGCTCGTACTTCCTGTGAGCCACTGGCCTTAACTCAGCGCCACACATTAGTGAGCCTTCTGACGGACGGTCAGGCCATGGAGTTCTGATTTCGAATTTTACTCCAGCATAAACTACAGTTTTTCCCATAGTAACCTTCGCAGAACCTTCAGCATTGTATAGGCAGTTGGTCTCGAGGGTAATTTCTCTTCCTTCAAACCTACCTCTGCCATCTATTCTTGCATCTTGTTGTGCAAGTCTAGCCATTTCTTGACGAAGCAAATTAGGAACTAGTTCGACCATCAGTTTTCACCTCGTTCATATCTTGCTTTTAGAGCATCAACCATGATTTCATGAATCTCCTTCGCTGCTTTGAAGTTATATTCCATTGCAAGATCAAATTCTTCGGGCGAAAGGTCACCATCCATTTGCAAAAATGCAATCTCACCAGTATTTGGTAAAATTCCTGCCGGTAGGTCTGCTTGACCGTAGTTATCCTCGGCTTTATCTAAATCCAAAACAACAGTGTCTTCGATTTTTCCAGATGCCACGCCTACAATCATATCTCGCATTGGTATTCCAGCATCTGCCAATGCAACTGAAGCAGCGGTAATTCCTGCGCATCTAGTTCCTGCCTCAGCAGCAAGAATCTCAATTTCTACTCTTATTTTCGAGCGCGGAAATCGTTCAACTAATACTACAGATTCAAGGGCTTCAGCAGTTACTTTGGATATTTCTCTAGATCGACGATTAAAACCAGGTCTAATTCTGTCACTTGTAGAGAAAGGAGCCATATTGTATCTTACATCGATTACCGCTCTATCCTGTCTCTGAATCTTTCTTGGATGTGCTTCCATTGGCCCATAAACTGCAGCTATTGCTACGTTGAGTCCATGAGTTACCATTGCTGAACCATCAGCAGCCGGTAAAATTCCCGCTTGAATCGAGACAGGCCTTGATTCATCCAATTTTCTTCCATCTAGTCTAAGTCCATCATCTCGTAATAATTGTACATCGCCATATCCACCCATTAAACATCACCTTTTCTCGTAAAAGTTCCTTCATGTTTCTTCATAATTGAATCAAAATTTTTCTTATGGCCATGTTGCTTAGCGATTGCTAAAGCCTCCCTAGTCCATGAGGTTCCATTGTCATCGCCATCTATCCAAACTCGACCATTTTCGCCAACAATAATTCGACAATCACTGGTATCCTTCATTCGGTCAAGATTAGAATTGTTTTCACCTCTTATTCTGTCGAGATGATTGACAGGTAGTTCAACAACTGCGCCTTGAGAAAGTTTTCGCAATCCTACACCCTTCATGGTGAGGACTACATTATGACACTCATCTACTTCTTGAACACGAGCCAATGCCGCATCCCCAATATCCATGTGTTGGCGCGCATGGCCAAATTCAACTTTCCAAGGTGCTAATGACATTGGAAGTAATCCTTGGAATGAACCATTGATGTCCATGAACCAAAGATTGTTTCTTACCTCAGCAACGGTGGCAATAACTAAATCACCAGAGCGTGGTAAATATGGACTGTTTATTGGGTCGACGGATATTGTTCCGTTTAGCTCCCTAACCCAACCAAGTTTGGTGGCAATAATTTCGTCGTTTTGGCTGATTGCGCCACTTCCGACACGCATCCCGGACAATGACCCGATGGTCATTCCCGGGGTCACTAGGCGCTGCTCGGCGCCGCTTCGACCTTGGGACATTTCTTTCTCTCCAAACTGGCGACTGGCCAACCCATGATAAACTCAACCCCTTGAGAAGGCGTTTGCGATTCACATTTCTTTAACTTCAGTTTGAGATGAAACTTTCATTATTTGACCGATTATTTCACCTTTCATGCCTGCTGGAATCTCGACAACACTAGCCCATGAACCATCTTCTAACCAACCATCTTTGATCTGAAACGGTCTTAAAATTCTCATCGCTCCACCATAACCCGAACCAGGAACTTTGAACGCCAATCTAATTGTTTCAAATGATAATGGGATAAGTGGTTTGAGTTTATCAATTGCATCTTTAATCTGTTGATCTAAATTTTTGAATGGGTCAACAGAATAGCGAGATTCTTCTAAAGCTAATTCGATTCTTGTTTTAGGATGTGGGCTCTTAGTTCTTGGGTCAATAGCTTGACTGTGTATATGATGGACTATCTTTTGTCGCATTTGCTCAACCATAGCCTTTCGTTGATTTGTGGTTAGTTGAATACTACCTTTTTCAAAAATAACCGTGGCTATCTCAACTATATCTTGAGTACCAAATGTATTTTGTATTGCTTCTTCAGTAGGTCTTTCGCCACCTCTTGCATCATGAAAAACCTCGTCCATCGCAAAGAAATCATCAATATTAATGCTACTGGGTTCTTTTTGAAATGAGTCTACCAGACTTGGGTCAACGAGAATCTCATACCTTTTTCCACCCTTTTCCATTCTTGCTAGAACGGCGTCGTCTAAACTTACCATCTCACTGCCCCAATATACCCATGGAACGGGCAACTATTGATTGTGACGGTCACTCTTCTAGTGGCTTTAATCTGTCAATCTGCTTGTTGACATCCTCGCGGTCAAGGAATCGGTAACCTTCATCATCAATAACCGCTACTTCGACTGCATCTCTATTCAATTCAGCATCGTTAGCGTTTCTTAGTGCTTCCAGACCAAGCTTCATCGCTGCATTGAGTGTCATATTCTCCTTCCAATTCTTTTCAAAATATTCAATCACTGTATTTCTTCCACTGCCTATTGCTCCAGCATGATATGACTGATAAGCTCCACTTGGGTCGGTTTCGTACAGGTGTATTCCATCGTCATCAACTCCACCAATCAGTAGAGCAGTACCAAATGGTCTTGAGCCGCCATATTGTGTGAAAGATTGCTTAAAGTCACAAATTTTCTTGACTAGTACTTCAACTGGGACAGTCGCTCCATAGGTTATTCTATTGATTTGTGCTTCTACCCTAGAGCGAGCGACCAGTTGTCGTGCATCGGCCATCAGACCAGATGTTGCAACACCAACATGTTTGTCAATTTTAAACATCTTTTCTATTGATTCAGGAATGATCAACCTACTGATAATTCTCTTGTCACAGACCAATACGACTCCACCTTTGAATTTCAAACCAGCAGTTGTAGTTCCTCTTTTTACCGATTCTCTGGCATATTCAACTTGGAATAGTCTGCCGTCGGGGCTGAAGGTTGTTATTCCATGGTCATATCCTCTTCCACTTGGTTGCATTATCTCACCTGTATATTCCTTAGGTCGACACTTTATGAGTGTAAGGGTAACAACTCACTAAGTGCGCTCGGTAGTTTGTGCAGTTTTAGCGACCATTATAATCCCTACGAACACATAATCAAATTATTGAGCAATTAGTATCTCGGTAACATCATGCGAGTGGCTATCCTCTCATCTGGCGGCAAAGATTCAGCCGCAGCATGGTGGTGGGCAATCTGCAAAGGATGGGATATAACGACTATAGTTACCATGAGAGTGGTTAGCGGAGATTCAATGATGTTTCAAGTTCCAGGGACAGAAATAGTACAACATCAGGCTAAACTTGCCAATGTTCCGTGGCTTTGTATCGATACAGAAGGCGAAGAAGAAATAGAAATTATAGATTTGGAAAATCAACTTGGCAGTTTAGAGATTGATGCCCTTGTTTGTGGAGCCTTGAGAAGTGATTATCAAAAAAGCAGAATCGAGCGTATGTGTCAAAGATTGGAGATAATCAGTTACACCCCGCTTTGGCACCAATCTGGCCTTAATCATATATCTGGGCTAGTTAAGCATGGATTTGGAGTAATGATTACTAGTGTGGCTTGTGACGGCTTAGATCAGGATTGGATTGGTAAAATACTTGATAAGGAATCTCTTGAGTCACTCATCAAGTTGTCGACAAAGTATCGATTTAATGTTGATGGCGAGGGCGGCGAGTACGAAACTTTAGTTGTATATGGCCCACATTTTGATGGACAAATCGTAGTTAAGGGGTCTCCTAAATGGTATGGTAGGAGAGGTGAATTACTAATCAGCGAGATTAGTTCATCATGAAATTGCTGAACGAGCCAGCTCTACTGCTTCATCGACGATTTCACCAGAAACGCCGATGTGGTTCATAGGATCAAACATAGCCTCTAGTTCTTCAGCAGAAAACGCCGCGGTAATTTCAGGCGTCCTGCTGCATACATCGATGAGTTCTATTTTCTTATCAACTGCTTCAAAGGATGCTGACCGAAGTATTTCATGTGCTTCGTCTCTTGGGATTCCGTATTCAACTAGTTCAATCATGACTTTCTCAGCCATAACTAGTCCTCTTTGAGATTTGATATTCTCAAGACATCTCTCGCCATCGACCCACATGTTAGTCAAAACTTGTCTAGTTTTAGATACCACATCCTCACAAAGGGCTGAAGCATGGGAAAGTGTGAACCTTTCACTACTTGAATTAGCCAAATCACGCTCATGCCAAAGTAAGGCATTCTCGTAAGTTGGTATTATCATTGACCTAACTATCCTAGCTAGACCAGAAGCATTTTCAGACTTAATTGGATTTTTCTTGTGAGCCATAGTTGATGAACCAACTTGCTTTTTGATATCGAAACCTTCACCTGCTTCTTGAATTTCAGAGCGCTGCAGATTTCTAATTTCCTGCAGAATCTTCTCACAAGTTGCTGCAACATTTGCTAGCCAAGAAACATATTCGATATATCTGTCTCGACCAACAACTTGTGTTGTTGCAAGTGGTACTCCTAAGCCTAAATGAGTCAAAATTAATCTCTGTAACTCTCTAGCATTTTCTCCTTGGGCAGCACCTGTTCCAACGGCCCCCAGGAATTTTCCAACAGAGATTCTTGGAGATGCTTCATCCAATCTTATCAAATGTCTGCGGAGTTCATCAAGCCATACTGCAGCCTTCAATCCAAAGGTGATTGGAACTGCAGCCTGACCGTGAGTTCTACCTAGCATTACTGTATCTCTCTCTCGTTCAGCAACATCGGCGCAAACTCCGATTAGCAAACATAATTGCTTCCGTAATAGAACGATACTGTCTCTTAGTTGCAAAGCAACTGCCGTATCAACAATGTCATTCGATGTTGCTCCAAGATGAATACACCATCCAGCATCGCCTGCCGCTTCAGCCATTGCTTTGGTTAAGGCCATTATGTCGTGTCTAGTTTCAGCTTCTATTTCTGAGACCCGCTCTTTAGTAACAGAATTGGGGTTTGCAATTGCAGCAACAGCCTCATAATCTTGTTTGGAAACCTTACCTAGTTGCATGTGAGCCCAAATTAGAGCCCTCTCTACCTCAAGTTGTCGTTCATGTCTCCCAAGTTCAGACCATATGTGTTTGAAGTCTTCATCGCCGTAGCGGTAATCTAGCGGGCAAAAGGCCATGTGCGATGGTCATGAATAACCTCCTATAACATTTCGATTAACTAAATCTAGTGTTCGCCAGAATTTAGACACAAAGAAATTCAATATTTTTCTTCAAAAGCAACAAAAATTTGAAACCACAGTTGGTCAAATAAGCAACATGTCCGATAAGTCAGTGAATGTTGAAAGCAGAACCTCATCACAAGACAAACGTTGGACAATAATGGCTGCATTGTTGGGAACTAATACAGCAATAATGTTATTTCAGGGGATTGAGCAAGAATCCGATCCCAAACAAATCCGTGAAATTGCGTTATCTATAATCGCTGCGACCTTACCATTCCAAGGAATTTACTTCCTTATTTACACCTACATGCTGGAAAATAATGGTAAATTGAGTCTCGAGGTAACGAATCGCTTGGACAGAGCATCCGCCGTTTGTCAACTAGTTGCCTACCTTTCCTTGATTGGAGTTGGAATGATGTGGTACAATATCTCAAACTACGTCGGAATATTTTTCTTGGTTTCGACAATACTTGCGATAATATTTATTCGAATAGCAATGGCACCAGTTGAGTCAGAAGAGTCTTCCTCAGCGACTCAATAACTTAAGTACTAATCCAGTAATAGTAGCCACAATCAACAATAGNATCATCATCGAAACTGGCCCATACTGGTTCTTATCATCCATGGCGGTTCCCAAAAACCCGTCACGAGCGATTGCTTCTCTCAGGCTATCTACCTCGGAGTATTCTCCAAGTGGCTTTCTTGGTATCCTCTCACCTTTCTTAACAGTGAAATCAACCACGTTATCTGAATCCGCCATGTAAGGCTGTCGTATTCATAGGTCAAATAATGTTACTATTAATTACCAAAATAGTCATTCACTATCGCCACTTAACCTGAATTATGCGATGGAGCGGTGATTCCTTATCCAACAGAATTCATTTGGCGGTTGAGGGTAGTGTCGGTGGGACTACCGTTGGCCTGCACATGTCGGCTGATGTCATTGAAAATGGTGGCCGAGTTTTGTGGGTTGGTCTAGATATGCCAAACCCCGACAGATTCCCCCAATTGTTTAGTCATTTATCGCCAGTATCTTCTGCCAGATTTCATGCCTTGATGATTGCTGGTGCTTTGGACAAAGCTATAGAAACTATTATTTCCGCAGCCAATACATTACCTTCAGTAGAATTAATTGTTCTCGATGACTGGTGCGATTCTAGTGGTAAAATTCCAAAAAATCAACTTGCATTGATATCCAATTTGGGCAAATCAGTTGACACAAAAATCAGACTGTTGCTGATAAGTAAAGGCAGTGTAGATGTGAGTGGGAAACTACAAGGAGGAATATTAGCAAGGGCAAGGAATCATTTTGTCAATGATGGTTATGAGATATGGACACTCACTAGAAACTCATCTAGCAATTTAAGAAAATTAACCTGTGATGGCTCATCCATCAAATTAAAGATTGTAGATT
>FUFK010064593.1_pt1 | contig 44717 bp, 58 predicted proteins | sample 1021851 | NCBI WGS metagenome assembly FUFK01 (sample SAMEA51879418, study PRJEB19060) | metagenome
CAACATAACTGGGATCAATAGTTATAAAGGTACTTTATTTAGCTATATTTAGGGGTNNTCCGAAGGCACGAAAGTTTTTTAGCGTGTAGTTTTGCAAGTGGTTAACAAGTTAACTATTATGGTTGCATAGGGTTAACAAACACTATTTATGAATATTACAATGACTCAATTAGCTGAACTTAAACAAGTCAGTAGAGCAGCAGTTATGNAAAAAGGTAAAAAGTGGAAAGTTAGACGCAGCAATGGTTATAGAGAATGGAAAAAAGAAATTTAATAGAGATATAGCTTTAAAACTATGGGAAAATAATACTGATCCAATAAATCAAATAGTTCAACAAAAAGTTAACCTAATGGATCATATAGAAGAATTACCAGTAGAAAAAATACCAGATTTTAATATAAGTAGGGCTAAAAAAATGCACTATGACGCTGCATTAGCTGAAATAGAAGTAAAAATAAAAGAAGGTGCATATGTAGATGCAAAAGAAACAGAACAAAAAGGTTTTGAACTAGCAAAAAGTTTATCTGACAAATTAATGACGTTACCAGATAGGGTTAGTAGTTTATTTGCTGCAGAAACAGACCAATCTGTAATTGGTAAAACGTTAAAAGATGAAATTGTTTTAGCGATAAATTCAAGTATTAAACAATTTGCATGAATCCATTTGTTAAGGGTTTTTTAGAAGGAATACAACCACCAGAACCTATTACTGTTAGTGATTGGTCAGATCAAAACCGTATTTTAAGTTCAAGGGCTTCTGCAGAAAGTGGTGCATGGAGAACTAGCAGAGTACCGTATTTAAAAGAACCTATGGACTTGTTAAGCGTAGAAGAAACGGATGTTGAACGTGTTGTATTAATGTTTGCTGCACAATTAGGCAAAACAGAGTTAGGAATAAACACTTTAATGTATTGGATAGATGTAGCACCTAGTTCAATATTATGCGTAGCACCTAGTTTAGATATGGTTAAAAGAATGACAGTACAAAGACTAGAACCAGCATTTGATGAAACACCTTGTATAAAAAATAAATTACCCAAAAAAAGAGCTAAAGATAAAAGTAATTCNATGTTTATGAAAGAATTTCCTAATGGGATATTGATGCTTACAGGTAGTAATAGTTCTGTAGGTTTAAGATCAGCACCTATAAGGTATTTGTTTATGGATGAAGTTAGTTCTTTTCAAGAATCTGTTAGCAGTACTTCAGGAATAGAAGAAGGTGATCCTTGTTCATTAGCAGAAAAAAGAACTACAAACTATGCAAACAGAAAAATAGTATTAACTTCTACACCTACTGAAAAAGACCATTGCAGAATTGAGCAAGAATTTAAAATGTCAGATCAAAGATATTTTCAAATAAAAAGTCCTTGTTGCGGTGGTTATCAAGTACTTAAATTTGGTCAACTTAAATGGAAATCTAAACAACCAGAAACTGTTGAATATGAATGTGCGTTATGCGGTGAAAGATTTAGNGAAGCATANAAAACAACAATGTTAAGACAAGGAAAATGGCAAGCAACAAAACCATTAACAAGAAAAACNGCAGGGTTTCATTTATCTGGTTTATATAGTCCTTCAGGCTGGTTAAGTTGGGAATCTATTGTAGAAGAATGGGAAACAGCACAAGAAGCACCTGCTTTAATGCGTAGTTTTATAAATACAAGACTTGCAGAAACTTTTGATGAATCATATATGTCATCTATTACAGTTGATAGCTTGTTAGATAAATTAGATGATTATTTACCTGCAGAAATTCCTGAAGATGTTTTATGTTTAGTAGCAGGGGTAGATGTACAAGGTGGTGGTGGCACAAAAGATGAACGATTAGAATGTAGTGTTTTTGGTATTAGTAAATCTGTTGTAGAAGGTAAAGAAGAACTATGGCTAATAGAACATTTTGTTATACATGGTGATCCTACGCAAAGTGAAGTATGGCAAGGGTTGGATATTATTTTAGATAGTCAATATGACCATCCTAAAGGTGGCAAGTTAAAAATACAGGCAATGGCGGTTGACTCTGGTGGACTAGCAACACATAGCGTTTATAACTGGTGTAGATTACGTAAACAAAAAGGTGTTATACCAATAAAAGGTTCATCATTACAAAACCAACCTGTTATTAATAATGGATCATTTGTAAATATAAGTTTAAGGGGTATGAAAACAGCACAAGCTGTAAAAGTTTATTCAGTTGGTGGTGACACTATTAAAGATGAATTATTCCCACGTATAAAAATGGGTAAAGGTATNCATTTTCATAAAGAAACAGATGAAAAATATTTTAAAGAATTAACAGGTGAATATAAAGAAAGTAAATTAAATAATGCACGTAGAAGGGTCTATAGATACGTACAAAAAAGAAATCAAAGCGTTGAAAAATTAGATTGCCTTGTATATGCCTATGCAGCGTGGCATTTTATTTTAAAGCAAAAGCCAATTACTAAAATTTTCCCTTATTTAGAGAAAAAATTGCAAAATAATGCAAAAAATCCACAAAAAAAGCGAAATTTAAAGAAAAATAGCACTAATACTACGAAGCGTTATGATGTATTTAATTGGAATTAGGAGCTATTTTTATGTGGGTAAGTGGCATACCAAAAGTATTTAATGCTGGTAGTACGATTAAATGGAGGGATGAAGTTGCAACAGTACCTTTTGACCAGCAAGTAACAAGTACAGATTGGACATTAACCTATTACTTTAGAAGTGCAGAAGCTGGTGCTTTAACTGTTGTAAGTAGTGCATATAATTCAGGATTTGAAACTACAGTATCTGCTACAGCATCTGCTGAACTAGGGGAAGGTATTTGGTTTTATGAAGCAATAGCAACTAAAGGTTTAGAAAAACATTCTTTAGGTTCAGGCAAAATAACAGTAAAACAAACATTATCTTATACAGGAACTGCAGGTAAAATTGATCCTAGAACACCTAACCAGATAGAAAGAGATAATATTATTGCTGCATTGCGTAAATTTAATGATGGTGGTCAAGAATACAGCATAGGAAACAGGACATTTAAAAGGGTTGATATGGATAAATTAAGAACTAGGTTAGCTGACCTTAATGCAATATGTTTACGTGAAGCAAAAGCAGAAAAATTAAGTCAGGGATTAGGTACAGGCTTAAAACTAAACGTTAGATTATAGGAGTTAAAACAATGGGATTAATTAACGCATTTAAAGGAGCATATAAAGGCTTTTTAAATAACAGGCATGAAACTGAAGTATTGCCTAGAAAAAAAAGAAGTAGTTATAAAGCTGCTAGTTATGACAGATTAAATTACAGTTGGAAAACTAACGGTAGTAGTGCTGATAGGGCAATACAAACAGATAACAAGACAGTAAGAAATAAAGCTAGGGATATGATTAGAAATAATGTTTATGTCAAACAGGCTATGCGTAGTTTGATGTTAAATGTATGCGGTACAGGTACAAAACCGCAGTTACAGATAAAAAGAACAAACGGTAAACAGAATGACAAGTTAAATGTAGCTATAGAAAGTGCATGGGCTAACTGGACTAGATACGATTCATTTAGTGCTAACGGTATTGATTGTTTAGCTTCAATAGAACGTAAGATTATTAATACTTTATTTAGTGATGGTGAAGTATTTATTAGATTAATAAAAAAACCATTTGGTAGATCCAGAATACCTTTAGCTATTGAATTATTAGAAGCGGATCAATTAGATGATGATTATGTAGATGCTAGAACCAGTAAGCAAGATCAATGGAGGATGGGAATATTAAGAGATAAATTTGGCAGGGCAAAAAAATATGCGTTTTTAGCAGAACATCCTGATGATTTGCCTTTAGCGTTTAAATACACAACTAAAAGGCATATGATTGTTGACGCTAGTGAAGTAATACATTTATGTTTAGGTGATAGGGTTGGACAAACTAGGGGTATAAGTTGGATAGCTTCAGCATTATCAGATATGCACCAATTACAAGGATTTCAAGAAGCTGTAATTATTGGTAAAAGGATTCAAAGTTCAACAATGGGCTTTATTACTACAACTGATCCTGAAGGTTTAATTGGTGATGATGTTATGGATAATGAAAGAGTAATGGACTTTAATGCAGGGCAGTTTCATTACTTAGGTGCTAATGAATCAATAACTGTACCTGATCTTGGAAATAGTAATGATAATTTTGAACAATTTAATACTGTAATGCTTAGAGCTTTAGCAGCTTCATGCGGTGTTTCATATGAAAGTGTAAGTAGAGACTTTAGCAAAACTAATTACAGTAGTAGCAGGTTAAGTTTGCTAGAAGATCGTGACCATTACAGGATGATTCAAACATATTTAAAAGATCATTTTTTTCAACCTTTATTTGATGTATGGCTAGAACTAGCTGTAGCTGCACAAGTATTAGATTTACCAAATTATGAATTAGATCCTGATAAATATAGAAGTGTGCATTGGATGTTTAGGGGTTGGTCTTGGGTTGATCCACAAAAAGAAGTTGCTGCTTGTAAAGAAGCTATAAAAGCAGGTTTTAAAACACAATCGCAAATTATTGCTGAACAGGGCGGTGACATACATGAAGTAATGGCTGCTAGAAAAAATGAAATTGATTTAGCAGAACAATTAGGTTTAAATTTTGATGTAAATATGTCTGGCAGCCCTGACAATATTGCTACGCAGGGTAATATAGAAGAAAGTAATACTGAATCTAATCAAGAAAATGAAGAAAACAAAGAAACAACGTGATCTTGAAGCGACTATTGAACATAGAAGTAGTACCGTTGATTTTAAAATTGACAAAGAAAAACGTACATTAACATTTCCATATGGATCTGAAGAACCAGTAAACAGGGGTTATTTAGGTTACGAAATTTTGGATTTTACAGAAGAATCTGTAGACCAATCTAGGTTAATGGCTTCAGCACCATTACTCTATAACCATAATCCTGATGATGTTTTAGGAGTAGTAGAAAAATCTTGGATAGATAAAAGAAGGGGTTATGTAACTGTAAGGCTAGGCAAACATGAACGTGGTGAAGAAATACTAGGTTTAATTAATGATGGAATTTTAAGAAACGTATCGGTAGGCTATTCAATTAGCAAAACAGAAAAAGAAGAACGTAAAAAAAATGATGACGATTCCAAAGAATATTATCGTGTTACCCAATTCCAACCTGCGGAAATTAGCATTGTAACTGTGCCTGCTGATTATTCTGGTGCTGGTATTGGAAGGTCAAAAGAAGCTACAAAAACACCTGAAAAAGTTGTAAATGAAGTTACTATGGAAGAAGAGTGTAAATCTGCTACTCTTGAAGAACAGCGTACTAATGCTGTTGCGGATAATTCCGTACCACAGTCAAATCCTATTTCAAAAAAAATTATGGCTACTAGCACCCCAGAAACAAATGATGTGGTGCGTGACCTAGAAAAAGCACGTAATGATGCTTCTACTAACGAACGCAAACGCATTAGAGAAATCACTTCTTTTTGCAATAAAATGCAATTAGGTGATGAAACACTTAATAATCTTATTAGATAATCCTAAAGCTACTATCAATGACGCTAGAGCTATCTACTGTGACAAAGCAGAAATGCAACCAGTAGAAAGCATACAAGCAAAAGCTGATATTCCAGAAAAAGAACTTTCAGAAATTTCTTTAGTTGCTGGTGCTAGGGCTGCTTTAACAGGAGATTGGACTTCTAGGGAAGCTGGTCTTATTCGTGAAGTATCACAGGAAGTTGAATTAAAAGGTGGTAAAAGAACTACTGCTAATTCTTTCATGGTTCCTTTTAGTGCGTTTACACCNCANNAANGGGCTACATACGTAACNTCTACTGCTAATGTNGGNGGNAANTTAGTNGGTACAGACTACAGACCACAAGATTTTATAGAATTTTTATACAATGAATCTATAGCTTTAGGTGCTGGTGTACAGGTACTAAATGACCTACAAGGTGATGTTGCGATACCTAAGAGATCAGGAAAGGGATCTACATACTGGTTATCAACTGAAACTACTGCTATTACTGCTGGAAATAGCACATTCTCACAGATAACAATGACCCCTAAAAACGTTGCAAGTTTAGAAAAATATTCTAGACAGCAAGTTTTACAAGGTTTACCAGCTATTGAAACTTTGATTAGGTCAGATATGACAACTAATCTACAGTTGGCAATGGATTCTGCAATTCTCAACGGTTCTGGCTCAAGTGGTGAGCCTACAGGGATTCTTAACACTTCTGGCGTTAATTCTATTGCTATGGGTACTAACGGTGGTGCAATTACAATAGATGCACTAATAAACCTAGAAGGTAACGTTGTTATTGATAACGGTATTGTTAACCCTGCTTCTACAGGTTATTTAACAAACGGAAAAGTTGTTAATGATCTTAAGAAGTTAAAAGATTCTGCTGGTCAGTACCTATATAACATAGGTTCTGTTGTTGCTGGTAGAGGTGCTACACCTGCAAGCATTAATGGCTATACAATTAGCGATTCAATGCAGTTACCTTCAACACTTACAAAAGGATCTAGTTCTGGTAATTGTTCTTCTGTTATTTTTGGTGATTTCTCACAATGTCTGGTTGGACTCTGGGGAGGTCTGGAAATCACGGTGGGAGAAGATAGTGACGACTTCAGTAAGGCACTAACATCAATTAGAGGAATTATGACAATGGATGTTGCAGTTAGAAACCCTGTTTCATTCGGTGTTATCAAAGACGTAACTACAACTTTATAAGTTGTTTATTAGGGGTACTCTGCACCCCTTTTTTATTATGAAAATTCAAGTTTTAAAATCAATCCAAATTGCTGGTAATCATGTTGAAGCATTAGATGTTGTTGATGTTGACGGACAAATGGCAGATGAATTATTTTCTGCTAATAGAGCAATACCATACGTAGAAAAACCAAAACCAAAACGTACAGGAAAAAAAGTAAAAAATGTCAATAGTAACTGATTCACTAGATGCAATTTTTTCAGATGATTTAACAACTTCTGTTTATTTCAATGGCATTTATGGAAAAGGAATATTAGAACAACCAACTGCAGTTACATTAGGCGATCAAGTTTTATTTTATGATTACACTTTATTTTTAAAAAATAGCGAATTTAATACTTTAAAAAATGGTGATTCTATAAAAGTTAAAGATGATTTTTATACAGTTAGAGAAGTGCAAAAAGGTTTAGATGGTGAAGTTTTAGAAGTTTCTATACAAAAAACATAATGGCAACACGTAGAGAAAATGTTTTAAATGCTGTAGTTGCTGCATTAGCTGGCACTACAAATGTAGGCACTAGAATTTATAGATCAAAAGTAACTGCATTTAATAGGGATGAAGTACCTGCATTATTAATTAGTTGGGATAATGATACTGCAGAACAAACTACTTCACTTGCATATCTAAATTGGTCATTAGATATAACAATAGCTGTAATAGTAAGGGGTAATATACCTGATACAGTTGCAGATCCTATTGTTGAAAGTGTACATAGCAAACTTATGGCAGATAGAACATTAGGCAATAAATCAATAGATATAATTCCAATTAATACAACAAATGAAGCTGTAGATAGTGACCAACCTGCAGGTATTGTAACTTTAGGCTTTCAAATAAAATACAGAACGTCAAATACAAATCTAGCAACACTTTAATATGCGTAAATAGCTGCTATTGTTAATATGAAGGCATAGTATCAGCTAAAAAGATGGCTACATTAAGAACACCTGAAACATTTGTTTTAGCAAAATTAGAATCAACATATGGAACTGCAGTTAGTTTAGCTGGTTCTGATGCTCTAACTGTTGTTAATTTTTCCCTAAATCCAGTTGTATCTGACATAAAAGAAAGAACATTAATTAGAAATTTTGCTGGTAATTTTCCTACAGTTAATTCAAACGTTAAAGCAGAAGTTAGTTTTACAGCAGAATTAATACCGTCAGGAACCGCAGGTACAGCACCACCTACATTAGATAAATTGTTAAAAGCGTGTGGTTTAACTAGAGCAGATACTTCTACTACAAACACATATACACCAGATCCTGATTTAGATACTGCTGATAGTCTTACAATAGGTGCTTATATTGGAAAATATGGATACCACAGATTAACAGGTTGCAGGGGTAGTTTTTCTATTGATTTGCAAACTTCAGAAGTACCGTCAATATCTTTTACTTTTGAGGGCATATGGGAAGCACCTTCACACGTAGCTTCACCACCTACACCTACATTTAGTACGTACCAACCAGAAGCTGCTAACAGTACAAACACAACTGCAGTACAAGTACATAGCTTTGCAGGGTCATTAATGTCATTTACTTATAATCATGCAAATGCTTTATATTATTCTGAACTATTAGGAGGTTCTAAAAGTACAAGAATTACAGATAGGAAACCTTCTGGCAGTTTAGTATTAGAAGCACCTACATATAACACTAAAAATTTTCATACACTTACAAACAGTAGTACTACAGGTAATATAACTTGGCAAAATGGACAAACTGCAGGTAATAAAATTACGTTTTTAGCTAGTTATGCTGATTTAGATGGTATTGGTATAGAAGATAATGAAGGGTATTCAATGGTTAATTTAAACTATAGGGCATTACCTAGTAGCGGAAATGATGAAATGAGTTTAAAATTTCATTAACTCTGCTACGTAGTTTTATGGCTTTTATTCTTGATGATCTTGAAGATACATTTGATTGGAAAGTAAAATTACCAATACCTACAAAAAACAAAAGAGAAGTTCATACATTTACAGCAACATTTAAACGTATAACGCAAGATAGATTTGAAGAACTTGCAAGATTGCAAAGGGATGAAGGTTTAACAAATACTGAAATATGCAAAGAAATTATGGTCGGTTGGTCAGATATGTTAGATACTGAAGGTAATGAATTACCTTTTTCAGATGCTTATGTTAATAAATTTCTGGATGTTGCTGGTGTTGCTGCTTATATTGCAGATGCCTTTAGTGAAGCTTATACAGGCGGGCTAAAAAGAAAAAACTTCTAGACGCTGTTGAATTTTGGTTTAATAGCGGACAAAAAAATAAGGGTGACTCTTTAAAAGACGCTGCAGAATTTTTTAAAATAGATTTACCAGAAAAAAAAGAAAAAAATTTTAAAATTTTAAAAGAAAATGTAGATGCACTTAAATTATTTCTTAGTGTACAAACGCAATTTAGAACAGGTTTTGGTGGTGTAACTGGTTTTGACTATGCAAGCGTAATAAGTGTTGCTAATATGTATTCATATGATCTACCTTCTGTTTTCGAGGATTTGCAAGTAATGGAAGCTAAAGCATTAGAGTTAATTAATAAAGATAAAGATGGCGAAATTTGATGTAGTAATAGCAGCAAAAACTGTAGGTGAACAGAGTATAAAACGTCTTGGCAATTCAATGCAGGGCGTACAAGGTAAAGTTAAAAATTTAAAAATTGCTGTTGGTGGTTTAAATGGTGCATTAAAAGTATTTGCTGGTGTATTAGCTGCAGGTGCTTTTACTAGATTTATTAAAGGTGCTATAGATAGTGCTGATAGTTTTGGCAAGTTAGAAGATCAAACAGGAATTGCTGCAAATACATTACAGGCATATGTTAATGCTGGAAAATTAGCAGGTATAGAACAAGCAACTATTGATAAAGGTTTAAGGCGTTTAAGTCAATCAATGCGTGAAGCAGATCAAGGTGTTGCTACATATAGCGATAGTTTTAATGCTTTAGGTTTGTCAGTACGTGATTCTGAAGGCAATTTAAAAAGTAATGAACAAGTATTAGGTGAAATTGCAGATAGATTTGCAGATATGCCAGATGGTGCAACAAAAGCTGCATTAGCTATGGAAATATTTGGTAGAAGCGGTGCAAGTATGATTAATATGCTTAATGGCGGTAGTGCAGCAATTAAAGAATTAAATTATGAAGTAAGTGATAATTTTGCACAGAACGCAGAATTTTTTAACGATCAAATTGCACTTTTAACAATTAAATTTGACGGATTTAGAAAACAACTAACTGATGCTTTATTACCTACGTTAAATAATTTATTAAAAATGTTTAGTGAAATATTTAGTGCAGATCAAGATTTTGATGCGTTTTTTAAAGGTGTAGAAGTAGGTTTAAAAATTATTTCTAGTTCTGTATTTACAGTAGTTGCTGGTTTTAGGTTTTTAGCAACAACAATATCTTCAATTTCTAAATCAATTAGTGAGTTAACTAAAGGTAATTTTGGCGGTGCTGCTAATGCAATTACAGGAGGATTATCAGAAACAAATAAACAATTTAAAAAAGATATGGAAACATTTAATCAAATTTGGACAGGAACAGAAAATGCACCTGCAGAATATTTTAAAGAAGGCACAAAAGAAGCTGCAGAATTTGGTAAGCAATTAGATAAAACTTTTGGTACGCAAATTAAATCAAAGATGGGTCAGTTTGTTGACTCTATAAAATCTGTTGGTGAAGCAATGGCAGATGTAGCAGTAAATTCATTAAAAAAATTAGAAGATCAGCTAGTACAGTTTGTTACTAAAGGTAAGTTTGAATTTGGTAAATTAGCAGATTTTATTATTGAATCTTTTGCACGTATCGCAATACAACAAACAATTACTGAACCATTAGGAAATTGGTTTAAAAGTGTATTTAGTGCAAAAGGTAATGTTTTTGAAAATGGTCAACATATAAGTAAGTATGCAAAAGGCGGTGTTATAAATAGTCCTCATTTTAAATATATGTCTAATGGAGGTATAGCTGTAGCTGGTGAAGGTATGAACGCAGAAGCAATTTTACCTTTAAAACGTGGTGCTGATGGTAATTTAGGTGTTGTTAGTCAAGGCGGTAACGGTGGTGGAACTATAGTAAATGTAAATGTATCTGCAGATTCTGTTGATGTAGAAAGTGAATATGAAAAACAAAAACAATTAGGTCAAGCTATAGCTGCTGCTGTTCAATCAGAAATTGTTAATCAGCAAAGAGCAGGGGGTTTACTGTATGGCTAATTTTAATACTGATGTAAATATAAATCCTAGATATGGATTTAAAGTAACTGCAGAACCAAGAGTACGTAATGTGCAATTTGGTGATGGTTATGAAATGTCTATACAGGATGGGTTGAACTCTGATTTAGAAAAGTTTGATTTTACATTTGAAAACGTTACTACAGCAGATGCTAATGCAATAGTTAATTTTTTAAGAGCTAGAAAAGGAGTTGAAAGTTTTGATTGGCAGCCACCAACTAGATCAAGTGCAAGTAAGTTTAAATGTAATGGTTGGACACGTACATTAGTACAAGCAAATATTGAAACTATTACTGCAACATTTAGAGAGGTTGCAATACCATAAATGGCTGTAAATTGGTTTCCAAATACAAATTTTAGTTTAAATACTATTGTTAAAGCTGGAACAACACAATATACAGGATTTCATTTTAAATGTACTTCAGCAGGTACTTCAGCAGGTAGTGAACCAGATTGGCCTACAACATTAGGCGATACAGTTATAGATGGTTCTGTTACTTGGGTAGCAATTAGTAGTTTATATGGTGAAATTAATAATTTAGAACCAGATCCATTTATAGATTTATTTGAATTAAGACCATTACAAAATTTACATAATACGACTACACCTATTAGATGGCATAACGGTGCAAATGAAGCAATTACAGGAAGTGTTGTATATGCTGGTTTAACTTATAACAGAATTGCAATAGAAGCTACTGGTTTTGAAAAAACATCTAGTGGTACAATACCTAGACCAAAATTAACAGTAAGCAATACAGATACATTAGTTAGTTTATTGTTAAATCAAGTAAATACTTTTAATCAAGGTAATGATTTATGCGGTTGTGAAGTAAGACGAATACGAACAACTAAAGAACATTTAACTAATGGTAGTGATCCTGACAATTCAATAACCGCACCATATGAAATATGGATTATTGATAGAAAAGAATCAGAAAATATGAATACTGTTACTTTTGAATTAACTTGTAATTGGGATAGACCTAATGCCTATGTACCAAAAAGGCAGTTAATTGGTAATTGCTGTCAATGGCAATATAGAAGTAGTGAATGTAGTTATGCAGGTAGTAATTATTTTGATAAAAATGATAATGCTGTTAGTTCTTTAGCTAATGATGTTTGCGGTAAAAGATTAAGCAGTTGTAAAGCTAGATTTGGTGCTAACAATCCTTTGCCTTTTGGGTCATTTCCTTTAGCTGGTCGAACACAATAATGATAGAACTTAGTTCATTTGTAAAAAAACAAGCTTTAGCACACGCAAAAGATCAATTTCCAAAAGAAAGTTGTGGTTTATTGCAGATAGTTAATGGTAAACAAAAATATTTTAAATGTAAAAATATTGCACAAACACCTGATGAACATTTTGTTTTAGATCCAGATTGTTATGAAGCTGCAGAAAAAATTGCACCAATAATAGGTTTAATACATTCACATCCATTAACACCACCTGATCCGTCACCTGCAGATAAAGTTTCATGCGAAAAAAGTAATTTAATTTGGTTTATTGTTAATCCACAAACTGAACAATGGTCATCATATAAACCACAAGGTTTTGAATTAGGTTATATAGGAAGGGTTTTTAATCATGGTGTTGTAGATTGCTATAGCTTAGTAAGAGACTTTTATAAAAGAGAATTTAATATTGAATTAACTGATTATTACAGAAGGGATAGATGGTGGGAAGGTGAACAAAATTTATATATGGATAATTTTGCAAAAGAAGGTTTTAAAGAAATATCACTAAAAGAAATTAAATATGGTTGCGTAATACTAATAAATTTAGAATCTAATAAAGCTAATCATGCAGCTATATATGTAGGCAAAGAAAACGAAGATAATAATAAAATTTTACATCATGTTCAAGGAAGATTATCTGGTATTGATACGTATGATGGCTATTATCTAATTAATACGTCTAAGGTGCTATTACATGAAAACTGTTAAAGTATATGGACAATTAGCAAAATATTTAGGTCAAAGTACTTTTAAATTTGATGTTATAACACCAGCAGAAGCTATAAAAGCTTTATTGGTAAATTTTAAAGGTTTAGATCAATGGTTACTTGATAGTCAAAAAGATGGAGTTGCATATAAAATAAAAGTTGGTGAAGAAAAAATTTATAAAGATAATATTGATGATTTAGCATTACCTTTTACTGATAAAAATGTATTTAGTATAAGACCTGTTATACAAGGTTCTGGTAGAGGATTTACAAGATTTTTAACAGGTGCATTAATTCTTGGGGCAGGGTTTTTAGCAGGCGGTGGTTTTTTCGGTTCTGCTATTGCTAAAAATCTTGGGGCAATTTCATTTGTTAAACAAATGGGTTTTATTATGGCTTTAGGTGGTGTAGCTGAAATGTTATCACCACAACCTACATTACCTGACATGAATCAGGCATTAATATCAGATAATTTTTCTATAAGTGGCCTGAGAAACGTTAGTACCGTTGGAACTGCGATACCTATTTGTTATGGTCGTGCATATGTTGGTAGCACAATAATTTCTACAGGTTTAGATACTGACGAGGTAGCAATTTAATGAAAGAAATAAAACAATATCTTAGAGGTAGTGGTAGTGGTAAAGGTGGTCAGCAACATACACCAGTAGAAGCTGATGATTCACTATCTTCAATTCAATATGGTCAAGTGCTGGACTTACTTTCAGAAGGTGAAATTGAAGGATTAGATACAGGTGCAATAACAGGTTCTGGACTACAATCTATTTTTTTAAATGGTACACCAGTACAAAATTCTGACGGATCAAATAATTTTACAGGATTTACTGCAGCGTTTAGAAAAGGTACACAGGTACAAACATATATTCCTACTTCTGAACAAGGTGTACAAAGACAAGATATAGGTTTAACTCAAATTACCCAATCTACACCTTTTACTTTTACTGTTACTAATACAAATATAAATAGGGTAAGAGTTACAATACAATTACCAGTTTTAAGAAAACAAGAAGAAGATGGTGATATAGTTGGACATTCTGTAAAACTAAATATAAGAGTTAAATATGATGGTGGTAGTTATAACGCTTCTGTTTTTTCACAAAATTCTGATACTTCAGTAAATAATGGCTATTGGACAGAAATTAAAGGTAAAACTTCTAATGCTTATAGAAAAGATTTTATTTTTAATTTAAACAGTTTTAATACAAATGCGATAATTGAAGTAGCTAGAATAAGTGCAGACGATCCTACAGGCGGTACAGAAAAATTTTCAAGTATTACACAAATTGCAGGTGCAACAGAAATAACTGATAGTAAACTACGTTATCCAAATAGTGCATTATGTTTTTTACGTTTTGATTCTAGGCAATTTTCTAGTATTCCTTCCAGAAAATTTTTAATAAGAGGAGTAAAACATCAACTTCCAAATAACGCAAAAGTAGATATTTCAACAACACAAAGATATGTAGTAGCTACAGGTGCAACTGAAAATATAACTTCTGGTGTAGGACATATTGGCAGAGTTACTTATTCTGGTATTTGGGATGGTACTTTTGGGGCTGCTACATGGTCAAGCGACCCTGCATGGTGCTTGTTTTCACTTTTAACTAATGAACGTTTTGGGTGTTCTATACCTGCAAGTAATTTACAAAAATTTGAATTTTATCAAATTTCACAATATTGCAATGCTTTAGTTAATGACCAAAAAGGTGGTAGTGAACCAAGAATGTTGCTAAATATTTTAATTAATAATCGTAAGCAAATATATGATGCTGTTAAAGATATTACAAGTGTATTTAGAGGTATGAGTTTTTACGGTGCTGGTATGATTTCTATGTTTCAGGATGCACCAGCTACAAGTAAATACCTTATTGGAAATTCTAATGTAGTAAATGGTTTTTTTGAATATACTGGTTCTTCACAAAAAGCTAGACATACTACTTGTACTGTTGCTTATCAAGATTATCAAAAATTAGGGGAAGCAGAATTTGAGTTTGTAGAAGATGTTGATGCTGTTAGTAAATATGGTGTTATTAATAAACAAATTAAAAGTTTAGGTTGTTATTCACAAGGTCAAGCACACAGATTAGGTTTATGGACTTTAAAAACAGAACAAATATCTACACAAACTGTTTCTTTTCAAGTAGCAGTTAATAGTGGCATTGTTTTAACGCCAAGCATGGTTATTAGTATTGCTGATAAAGGTAAAACAGGTTATAGACATACAGGTTATGTAAGTTCTGGCAGTACTGTTAATCAAATTAAAATAGACAGTATAGAAGGTATAAATACAACAGATAGCGGTTTTACTATATCTATATTACTTTCAACTGGATTAGTAGAAAAAAAGAACATTAACACTATCAACTTTCAAACTAAAACAATAATATTAAATAGTGGTGAAGCATTTACAGAAATACCACAAGCACAAACTGTATTTTTATTAGAGTCTAACAACGTAATAGCACAAAAATATAGAGTAATAGATGTTAAAGAAAATAATTTACTTTATGATGTTTTAGCACTTGAATATAATGATTCAATTTATAATGCTGTTGATTTTGGTGAACCTTTAAATTTCCCACCAATAACAGATTTAACTACAGCACCTGCAAAAGTAAGTAATATAACAGATCAAGAATTTTTATATTCAGATGGACAAGGTGTTTTTGTAGGTTGTGATATTTCATGGCAACATGACAAGCAAAGGGTTACTGAATTTGTTGTAACTTATAGGGTTGATGATGATAATTGGGCGACTATAACAACTGCAGCTACTTCAGTTACGTTAAGACAAGGTGGTAATTTTGGTGCATTAAGGGCAGGTAATTTACAGTTACAAATTTCTGCAATAAATTATTTAGGTAAATCTAGTGGAATAGTTACACATGAAGCTAATCTAGTTGGTAAAACTGCTTCACCACAAGGAGTAGAAAATTTTACAATGATTCCTACTAATGGACTTGCAAGATTGCAATGGACACAAAGTACAGAATTAGATGTGGTCGTGGGCGGTTTAGTAAGGTTAAGACATTCCCCTTTATTAGCAGGTGTTTCATGGCAAAATAGTAACTCAATACATGAAGATGTTACTGGTACTGCTAAAGAAGCATATGTTGATTTAAAAGAAGGTACGTATTTAGCAAAGTTTGTAGATTCAGGTGGCAGAGAAAGTGTTAGTGCAGCGTTAGTAGAATTTGATGAACCAAATTTAGATAATTTATTAGATGTTAATACACAAATAGAAAATCCTTCTTTTTCTGGTACTAGGACAAATTTAACAGTTACTAATGGTGAGTTATTAATGGCTGCAAATGGCAGCGTTTTGCATACTACTGGTACATATTATTTTGCAAATAATCCAATAAATTTAGGTGGTGTATTTAGTGTCAAATTAAAAGCAGAAATTAAATCTAGGGGCTTTTTCCCTAATGCACCATTTTGGAATACTTTAGGTACAGATTTTGACCCTACAGCACCTTTAAATACTACTGGTTTTGCTGCTGTTACTTCTGTTGCTGGTGATGCACCACAAAAAACTAATGTACGTTTGTATGTAAGGACAACACAAACTGATCCTACTGGTTCACCTACATGGTCATCATGGCGACCATTTAACAATGCTGAATTTAAGGCGTGGGGTTATGAATTTAAAGCAGAATTTGAAACTGGTGATAATACTGCACAATTAGCAGTATATGGTTTAAAAATAATTTCACAAATGCCACAAAGAACAGAACAAGGGTTTATACAAAGTAATACAACTGCTAATACTTTAGTTTCATTTGCAAATCAATTTGTTGGATCACCAGTTATAGGCATAACTTTTAGTGCTACAGATTCTGGTGATTATTATAAAATATTTGGTAATACGTCTAGTCAATTTACTATTGCCATATACAATAGTAATAATCAGCTAATACAAAAAACGTTTAGCTACATAGCAACAGGTTACGGTAAAAAAGAGTAATGGCACAAGTATCTACAGGAAACCTACCAATACCTAACGATACAGGGGCGAATGTTTTAGCAGATATAAATGAAAATTTATTAGCATTACAATCAAACAATTCTGACACTACACCACCTGTAGTTGCTAAAGCAAATCAATTTTGGATAGATACAAGTACAACACCTGATACTTTAAAAGTAAGAGGTAATGCAGATAACGCAGCTTTTATAACATTAGGGACTATTGAAACTAATTTAGGCATGATGCCAAAAACAGGTGGTATTTTTACAGGTGCAATTAGAAGTCCATCAGGTAATGAAGTTACCCCTGCAATTCAAGTAGGAGATAGTAATACAGGATTATATTTATCTTCTGCAAATGTAATAGGTATTACTTGTAATGGTGATATTACTTCTTCAATACATCAAGACGGTATTACTTTAAATCAAGGTCATGGTTTATATCTAAATAACACTAATGAATCTGCTTCTGTTGGTTTAAAATGTCAATCTACTTTAAGTTCAAGCTGGACTTTAGAATTGCCTAATGATAATGGTGATGCTGGCGAAGTTTTAAGTACAGATGGCAATGGTGTTACAAGTTGGGTTGCAATACAAGGTGTACCTACTGGTAGTATTTTTGCTTTTGGTGGTAGTGAAAATAATATACCTAGTGGTTATTTAGAATGTAATGGACAAAGTACTTCTGGACATACTGCTTTAGCAAATTTAGTTGGAAGTACTGTACCTGATTTAAGAGCTAGATTTATTAGAGGTTGGGATCATGGTGCTAATAGAGATCCAAATAGAACAAGAGGATCTTGGCAAGAAGCAAGAACAAAAAGACATTCACATTCTGCACAATATAGCGTTTCAACAACAGGTGGTAATCATGGTCACGCTATAAGAAAAATATCATTACAACCATCTATTGCAAACGAAGCTATTACTTTAGGTTCTGGTCAAAGTTATCAAATTGGTTATGCAACTAATAATAACGGAGATACTAACCAAGCTATTTCTACAAGTGGTAATTTAAGTCTTAGTTCAACAATGAATTTAACGATTAACCATGATCCTGTTAATGCTTTTACTGATGAAGATGATACAAGACCACAAAACATTGCATTAATTTACATAATTAAAACTTAGATTTTTTTACTATTTCTACGTAAGCGTTATAATAAAAAAAAATAGTTATTAACTAAAATGTCTACAATTTTAGCTGTTAAATACAATATAGAACTTTATAGAAGGCAAGATTTTATTAAAAAATTTACTCATACTGACCCTAATGGTACACCAACAAATTTTAATGGTTGGAGTTTTGCAAGTCATATATACAACTTTGAAAGAACAAAGAAATATACTGAAATGTCAGTTGTTAACTCTAATGTTTTAACAGGTGAAATAACAATGTCATTAACTGATACGCAGACTACTATTTTACCAGACTTGAGTTACTATGATATTAGAGTAACTTACGGTACTACTTCTTATTATATTTTAAGTGGTACTATTACTGCTTATCAAGGCTACACAGCATGACCGTTAACGTAACTGAAAACAAACACGTTATAAATATTACTGAAACTCACCCTTCAGTAATTAGTGTTCAAACACAAGGCATACAGGGGGCTAGTTTTAGTTCTACTAATGTAACTATGGATGATTCAGGAAAAGTTGATGGTAGTGTTGCATACTTTGATGCTGTTGCAGGTATTTGGAAAGCAAACAGCACACGTACAGTTTTAAATTTAGTTGATGGGGCTAACTTTTAAATGGCTAACATTTTAAGATTTAAAAGAAGAGAAACAGGGGCTGCTGGTAGTCCTTCTTCTTTATTCCAATCTGAACCTGCATACAATGAAGTAGATGATACCTTGTATCTAGGTGTTGGATCTGGTGGTGCTGGCGGTACAAGTAGCAGTATTAGAGCTATTGGTGGATCTGGCTATTATGTAAATAAAACAGGCACACAGACAATATCAGGTGACAAAACTTTTACTGGTTCAATAGATTTATCTGGTGCTACAGTTGCAGGTTTTACTGTTGCACAAAATTTAATAGTAAGCGGTAATTTAACAGTAAATGGTACCCAAACGGTTGTTAATTCTACTACTGTTTCTGTAGATGATAAAAACCTAGAATTAGGTGCAACATCATCACCTACAGACGCTGGTGCAAATGGTGGTGGTATTACATTAAAAGCTACAACTGATAAAACATTTAACTGGATAGATGCAACTGATAGTTGGACATCTTCAGAACATATAGAACTTGCAGCTAATAAAGTATATAGAATTGATGGTGTTGGGGTTATTGCTAAAACAGGTCTTGGATCAACTGTTGTTTCATCTAGTCTTACATCAACAGGCACTATAACTTCTGGTGTTTGGGCTGCTACTGATATTGCAGTTTTACATGGGGGTACAGGGGCATCAACAGCATCACAAGCACGTACAAATTTAGGGGTAGCTATTGGTAGTGACGTACAGGCATATGACATTGAATTAGCTGCTTTAGCTGCTGTTACAAGTGCAGCAAATAAATTACCTTATTTTACTGGTTCTGGTTCTGCAAGCGTTACTGATTTTACTGCTTATGCCAGAAGTTTATTAGATGATGCAAACGCAGCTACAGCTAGATCCACACTAGGTTTAGGAAGCATAGCAACACAAAACTTTAACGCAGTAAATATAGACGGAGGGACAATAGACGGTATTACTTTTGATATGGGTACTTTTTAACCCATAGACCACCTATATAGGAAATTGGTAGCCAAATGGCAAACACAGCATTAATTAAAAGAAGTTCAGTACAAAACAAAGCACCTACTACTTCTGACCTTTCATTAGGAGAATTAGCAGTAAATACATATGACGGTAAATTATTTTTAAAGAAAAGTGTTAACGGTACAGAATCAATAGTTGATTTAACCAATGCAGACAAATTAGATGGTCAGGATGGTAGTTATTACACAGGTTATACAGATACAGCAATAGCAAATCTAATCGACAGCAGCCCTGACGCATTAAATACACTTAATGAATTAAGTGCAGCTTTAAATGATGACGCTTCATTTTCTACTACAGTTACAAACTCAATAGCAACCAAAATGCCTATTGCTGGTGGACAGTTTACAGGGGATGTCACATTTAATAGTGGTGCTAATGCAATTTTACTTGCAGCAAATTCTGATATTAGATTTGCAAATGGTTCTAACTGGACAGGTGATATTACAGGAAAAATTCAACATTATAATAATGTGTTGTATATATCAGGTGGTACTGGTGGAATAATATTTAGAGAAAGTGGTACAAATAGATGGAGAATAGATGGTGATGGTCATTTTATACCAAATAACGGTGATGGGCTTCTTGATATTGGTACAAATAGCGTAAGAGTAAGAAACGGATATTTTGATAATTTATATGGTGATGGTTCTAATTTAACTAATATCCCTGCAGCCCAATTAACTGGTGTTTTACCAGCATTAGACGGTTCTAATTTAACTGGTGTTGTTGCTAGTGGTACAAATGCAAACACTTTAGATAATTTAGACAGCACACAGTTTGTAAGGTCAGATGCGGATGATACATTAAATGGTCAATATACAATTTCTGATAATGCTAATGAAAAATTAATTTTATCTGGATCTCCAAACCCCTATATGAGATTCCAAGAAGGCACAACAAACAAAGCTTATATACAATGGAGTTCTGCTGGATATTTTCAATTTGTAAATACAGAGAGTGGGGAAATATTAAGAATAAAAGATGGTAATAATGGTCTAACTTTTACAAGTAACAGTACTGAGAGTAAGGTATTTCACGCTGGAAATGACGGATCTGGAAGTAACCTCGATAGCGATACCTTAGATGGTTTACATGGTTCTAGTTACTTAAAGTCTGATGCTGCTGATACTTGTAGTGGACAAATAACATTTACAAATCAAATAATTTCTAAACAAGACGGAAATAGAAGTACGCAAGGTGGGTGTGCTTTAGTTTTAACTCATAACACAACATCAGCTTTAAGAGCTAATCATTTTATACATGATGATTTTCCATCAGGAAAAGGAACTTATTATATACAAGTAACTGAATCAGGGGTAAGTAATGATAGAAATATGTGCCTTCAAGGTTATGGAGGTAAACTTGGCATTGGTACGATTAATGAACCAACAGCTACAGTAGATATTTCTGGAACTTTTAAAGTATCTTCAACTTCAACATTTAGTGGTGATGCAACATTTAGTGGTGGCTCTGGTGCAATTACACTTGCAGCTAATAGTGATATAACATTTGGTACTTCTGGATCATGGTCAGGTGAAAAAGTAAAACTACAGCATCATGGAAATACTTTATATATGCAGGGTGGAACTAATGGAATAAATCTTAGAGGAAGTGATGGTGGCACAATAGCTGAATTTAAAGATACTTCTATAAGATTTTATGACCCTATTACTATTACTGACGAAGATATTAGATCAAATGGTACATCAAATTGGACAGGTAACTTAGGTAACGATTTTGGAAAAATCCAAATGCACTCAAATCGTTGGTATATTGTTGCAAACGGTAATTCAAATAGACTTTTACAGTTAAGACAGGATGGAACCGATAAAAGTTGGTTTGCAAATGATGGTCAACTTTATCATGGTAGTAGTAATACTAACGACAAGTACTGGAGACAGGGAAATGACGGATCTGGAAGTACGCTGGACGCTGACTTATTAGATGGTGTTCAAGCTAGTAGTTTTGTAAGGTCTGATGCAGAAGATACAATAACAGCACCTTTAAATATTAACGGTGGTACAGCAAATGGATCTAATGACGCTACCTTATATGTCACAGCAAGTAATAATAATGATTGGGGATTAAAAATAAATAATTACAATAGTTCTGCAACAGAATACGGAGCAAGAATTGATGTTGGTTCTAGTGCTAATTATGCTTTACAAATTACTGGTAATGGTAGTGAAGTATTCCGTGTTACTGGTGCTGGAACTGTTTACGCTGGCGGTAATGGTGTAGTATTTCATACCAATAATGACGGAAGTGGCTCTAATCTGGATGCTGACAAGTTAGATGGTGTTGAAGCTGCAAGTTTCTTAAGGTCAGATGTAGTCAATGCTCAAGCACCACAAAGAATTGAGTTTACAGCTAACGATACTAATAATTGGGACACAATAGCAACTGCAAGTTCCCATCAAGGAGCTATTGAAGTTTTTAATAATGGTGTTGGAAATGATGCGTTTATGGCATTTCATTCTGGTAGTGATTTTGCTATTTATTTTGGATTAGATGCTGATAGCAATAAATTAGCTGTTGGTGGTTGGTCAATGGGTGCAAATAAATATGCAATTTATCACGAAGGTAATAAGCCATCATTTAGTGATATAGGGATTACAGCAGCTAATATTAATGGTCTTGGCATAAACGCTACAACTTTAGATTCTATTGATAGTACAAGTTTTTTAAGATTAGACGCTGATAATGCTGTAACAAGTTATCAAAATAGAACAAGATGGCCTTCTAGTTCAAGTATAGGTACAGCATCAGGACATCAAGCATCTTTAGAAGTTTATCAAGGCACAGCACAATCAGATGCGTTTATGGCATTTCACGTTGCTGGTGATTATGCTGGATACTTTGGATTAGATGGTGGTGATAATCAATTTAAAATAGGTGGTTGGTCATTAGGTGCTGTTGCATATAAAGTTTGGAACGAATCTAATGATGGTTCTGGTAGTGGACTTTCGGCTGACAATGTTGATGGATTAGATGTACATACAGGTAGAAATAATGAAGCTAATAAAATTGTAAGAACTGATGGCAATGGTTTTATACAAGCTGGATGGCTTAATACACCTTCTGGCGATACTGGCACAGGATCAGATTGTAAGTTTTATGCTTCTCAAGATGATTACATAAGATATATAGATTTACGCAGTATGCGATCTGTAATGAATGTTTCTGCTAGATCAACTGCTTTTTCTGGCAGAGAAGATCAAACTACAGATCAAAACTATTGGATTGGTTCATGTGGTTGGGGTTCTAATAATTTTGATACAAGTGTTTGGGATTTTGGTTCTTGTTTCTTTGATGTATGGAGTAATCCTACTGGTCAACCTAGTGGTACATCACATTGGAATGGTGTTCAGGCAATGCACTATACAAATGCTTCTTCTAGGTATGGTATGCGTATTACAATGGGTGCTGGTCAGCCACAATTAGCATACATACAAGGTAGATGGAACCAAACGACTTATGGTTGGGCAAAATTGTGGAACGCACTTAATGACGGTTCTGGATCAGGGCTAGATAGCGACACTTTAAGGGGTTGGAGTGGTTTTCCTGCTGGTACTTTAATGCTATTCCATCAAACATCAGCACCTACAGGATGGACAAAAAGTACAAGTCATAATAATAAAGCTTTAAGAATTGTTAGCGGTTCAGTTGGTAGCGGTGGTTCTACAACTTTTGCTGATGCCTTTAACGCAAATAGGGTAACTTCTGGTGGTAGTGTCAGTAACCATACTTTAAGTACTGCACAAATGCCTAGTCATACACATACAGGTAAAACAACTAACCATGATACAAACTCTGCAAATTCACAGGGTTATCCAGCAGGTAACAACCATCAATCACATAGAACATCTGATAGAGGTAGAACACATAATATGGTTAGTGCATCACACGCAAATACAGGTAGCTCAAATTCACATAGTCATGGTTTTTCTAATCCTTCATTTAACTTGAACGTACAATATGTTGACGTTATTATTGCAAGTAAAGCCTAATGGAAATTAAAGCTGGTAACTATTGCCCTTTATTGCAAAAAGAATGTATAGGATTGCAATGTGCATGGATTACGCAAGTAAGGGGTACAAATCCACAAACAGGTAATGAAGTTGATGAATGGGATTGTGCAATAAAATGGCTACCAATGCTGTTAATTGAAAATTCACAACAACAAAGGCAAACAGGGGCTGCTGTAGAATCATTTAGAAATGAAACTGTTAAAAAATTAGTTGAACCAATGATGCAACCAGTAACAGATCCCTTTAAAATAGATGGTATAGATATGCCAAAATTATTATGAAACTTACAGTAATTGCACCAGATAAAGTTGTAATAAAAGATGGTGAAGCTTATCCTATTGAGGATTTAAGTTATCTAGATGCAAATATTCATGCAATACAATGGCAAGATACAACTGGTGAAATTGAATATAAAGATGCTACACCTAATTTAATTATTTCTGATATAACACCTTACAATAAATGCGTTACAGATTGGGAAGCAGTAAAAACTAAAGAACTTGAAAAAAATGTACTTAGTGATGAAGAATATGAAAAATGGTTTAGAGAAATACGCAATGCCTTATTATTAGATTCTGATTGGACACAATTTACAGATTCACCATTAACAGATACAAAAAAAACAGAATGGAAAACTTATAGACAAGCTTTAAGAGATATGCCTACAACAAAAACAACAACATATAAAGAGCTTGCAGAAAATACTGGACATTCTGATTATCCATCAAAACCTTCTTAGTTAGTTTGCAAAATATATAAATTAAAATATAATACGTAGTAATAATAAATTTTTAAATGGAAAAACCACAAATTATTGAACAAAAAGAACAATTTACAAAACAAATAGAACAGCTAGAAATTAAAAAAAATGCTTTAGAAACAGAACTAAAAATTATTAAAGATAATATACAACAGTTAGTTGGTGCTATAAAAGCTGCTGATTTATTTGTTGATTTAGATTCTAAAGAAAAAACAGTTCAACCAACAAGTGAAAAAGAAAAACCAACTGTTACAGAAAAAAATAAATAGGTATAATACTAATAAGTAGTAATAACAATCATGGCAACAACTTTTTCTTGGCGTGTACAATCTGTTAAATCAGATCCTAATGATGATGAATACATTAAGGAAGTAGTCGTGCAAATTTATGGTACAGAAGGTTCAGTAACAAAGATGGAAACACAAAGCTGTATTTTTACAGGCGGTAAAGCTTCTGTTGCTGATTTTAAAGCTTATTCAACACTAATAGATAGTAAAAAAGCTTTTACTACTACAGGCGAAGAAACTATTATTGGATGGGTTAAGGATGCTTTTATGGATTACAAGGTTACAAAAATCCAAAACAGAATACAAGCACAGATAGATACGCACAATAATAAGGTATTAGAAACTGATGTAGAACCTACATCTACTGTTGCAAAACCAGAAGTTACTGTTACACCTGACCCAACAGAATAATGCGTAAAGCTATTGATTTTATTAGTTTAATTAGTGCTGTATTAACTTTAACTATGTCAGGGGGTTTAATTTATAGCTATTTATATATAAAAAATCCTGATAACCAAGAAAAAACAAAAGCATTTGTAAAAAATGAAATAAAAAAAATGTTACCTGATCTTATGCCAAAAATGCCTACAGGAACTGGTAATGCTATTCCTACTAAACCTTTATCAATTTTAAGTAAATGACAGTATTTATTGTATGGATCTGTTTAGTAGTACTTTTATATATTTTTTTAAAAAATTTTATTAATCATGCCTAAAAACGTATTGGTAGGACAAAAATTTAAAATAGGTGATGTTGTATATAAAAAAAATGTATTTGGTAGTAGTAAAAAATTAGAACATAGAACTGGCACTATTTACGGTGTTAAAACAAAAAAGAATAGTAGGGGCAGTAGTTATTTTTATTACAACATTCAATGGAACGATAGAACTAGAACAGAAAACGCACAACATAGTATTGAATTTATAAAAAATATATAAAAACAAATAACATTGTTGACAAAGAGTAGACTCTACCTTATATTTATTAATGTACACATAAGCGAGGGCTTACTACTATGTCAAGATCGTTAAACGTTCTTTCAAAAATTCTTGCACTAACAGCAAGTACAAATCCTAATGAAGCTAAAGCTGCTGAAGCAAAACTAGAACAGCAACTAAAAGCTAGAGGTATTACACTTGAGCAATTAGAACAGCAAATAGGTGATACTTCAGTATTAGATGAAGAAATTGAAGTTATTGCTTTTAGATGGGGTACACCTTATAAGCGTATTGACCCTGCAGTATCTATTATTGTTTCTGCTGTTGCAGATTTCTATAACGGTAAAATTGTTTTTACCCCTTTTAAGTTTGAAAGAAGTGGAAACAAAAAACACCAAAAAGAATATATTAAAGATTCTAAAGGTGACATTTATAGACAAATTGAAATTTCAGCTAATAAAGCTAGAAAAATAGAAATTGAAATTTATACTGAATACCTTATACAAGCATTAGCTGATGCGTGGGCTAGACATTGCAAAGAAGATCCATTTCAAGTTGCTATGGAAGGTGCTTCACACAGAAACAGTTTTAGAAAAAACTGGGCTTGGGAAGTTAGTAACAGATTTGATAAAATGAAATCTGAAGAACAAAAAAATGGTAGGCAGTTACAACTAGCTGATAAGACTATTAATGTTTCTGCACTTGCTGTAGTTAATGCTAATAAAGCTGAACTTGCAAAAGTAGAAGAATTTTATGCTGACCGTTATCCCGATATAAGTAGAGGTGGAGCAGGTTATTCTACAGGCGGTTCTGGTGCTAGTGCTGGTCGTTCTGCTGGTGGTCAGGTTGGTCTTAGCAGACAAATGTCTGGCAATAGTCAAAGACAAATAGCAGGGTACTAAACAATGCAAAACATATTAATGCTATTAGCTGCTTCAGGGTTGTTTTATACAGCCCTTACTTCAACCCTACATGACATGACAATAACGGATTGTAATGCAGGTATAGAATTAGCTTGTAAGGAGGTAAACAAATGACACAACAAGAAGCAAAAGCTTGGGATTATTCAGTTAAAACAACCAGACAAGCTTTTTGGAAAATGGTTGAAAAAGGTGAAGAAGCTGACATTTTTGATTTAGTTTTTAGTGAACTAACTATTCAACAATGTAAAAGAATTAATAAATTAATTGATTCAAAAATTTGGACAGAACTTTATTTACAGGAGCATGACCAATGAGCTATTTACAAACAAACATAGGCGATCTTAAGAACGAACTTAAGAAGCTACAAGAAACTACTAATGCACAAATAGAAAGGTTACAAAATCTTTTAGAAAAAACATCTAGTAGTAATTTTAATAAGTTAAGTTATGCAGATCAGTATTACTATAAAAAAGAACTTGCAGATACAGGTAAATTTATTAAAAACTTTATTAGAGAAAGTTGTACTAAATTAGATAATTCAGCATTTAAAATATTGCATGATTGTTCATTTGGTTATTACGCAGAAAAAGAATTATACAAAAAAGTAAAAATAGAAAGTGTACAAGATGTAGAACCTAAAGATATACCATTTGATATTTTTAAGGAAATTATGAAAGATAAAGGAATAGATCAAGAATATAAAAATATACTTATAAAAGAAAGGGGAGATAAAAGATACAAAATTAAGGAGGTAAACAAATGAACAACAAACAACTTTTGGTTAACCTTATAACTAATTCAATGGATAGATTTAGTACAACACATATAAATGTTGCACATCTATCCTTACAAGCTAATAAAGCTTTTTATAAGCTACTAGAAACAGATTATTGGAGTAATCAGGATGTAACCAATTTTGAATTTTGTGATGCTGGTATGTGGATAGAACACAATAACAAAAGCTATAAAATTGATAATATAAAAGATGATTGTGGTTACTATATGTATTCTTTTAATAACCCACCAGAACATTGGGATGAATCAGAATCATATTGGTTTTATAAAGAAAGTAAAGAATATGCTGATTTATGTAAAAAACATTTAACTGTATAGTTAGTTAGTCGGGGAGCTTGCAATAAAAAACCCTTAAGGGAAATACAGAGCAGCTAGTAGTGCTGACCAATACCCCGACNTTTATTACAAATGTAAATATTTTATTAATACTACGNATTAAAGTTGACATATTATAGAGTCTACTCTATTATTAAGAGTAAGAAGCGAGGGCTTCACTACTAAACAATCAAATGACTTTTACAATCAACACAAACCACAAAGTTTTTCTAGAAGAAGAAATTTATGTAAAGCTAGTTGCATCTGCTGAAGCTAAAGCAGAACGTTATAACAAAATGTGGGCAGCTAGAGAAGAAGAAGGTAAAACATACCATACACGCAAAACTTTTCATGGTGAAGAAAAAGTTTACTGGTATGCAGAAACTAAAGGGTTTTTAACTATTTCTTTTTATCAAGTTGAAGATTCTGCTTTTGCTAGTGTAAATGACTATTACAGACCAATGAGTTGCGTAGTTAACTTAGAAGCTTGCAGAACAAACGCACAACAGCAAAGAGATCATAGCGTAGCATTACTAGAAGCTAGAGTTAATGGACATTTAGCAGTTACAGATACTATTACTGGTAATAACCTTAAATTAGGTCAGGCTAATCTTATTGAAGGTTTTGTTTCAGGAGTAACTAAAAACAACGAGGAATTTAAAGTACATACTCAAATGATGTGGAACTACCGTTATGGAGAAAATTCAGCTAACGGATACTTAACACAGTATGTACAGTTTAGAAGCGATAGAAGGGGTGCTGTACAAGAAGGTAAGTCAATACAGCAAGCTAAGATTGATGAAGTTAAGCAAGCTAAAGCAGATGCTAAACAAGCTATAGTTGACCAGAAAAAAGCAGCTAAATGGGAAAAGTTTTCTAAGCTACCTGTTCAAATGGAAAAGTGGTTAAACAAGCAAATTAAAGAAACAAGTTCATGGATTTCTGAAGAAGGCATAGCTACTAGACAAGCAGAAGCAGATAAATTTGGTTGGAACTTTGATAGTGCATGGTACATAAAGAAAACAAATGAAGATATTTCTGCTTACAACGATTTAAAAAATGATTGCATTAAATGGCAAAAAGATAACACACAACTAAAAGCATTGTTTGATAAAGGTATTGATACACGCAACAAACTAAAAGAAATGTATTGTATCTAAACACCTGATACCTGACCCCTTAACAGGGGTCTTTTTTTTTGGCAAACTAAAACCCCCTATGGAGGTAATACAGGGGGTTAAAGCTAGTTGACCATTGCTCTGCATCAAGGCAACTAAACAAACGCTACCTACAGCAAAATAAACTGCAATACTATTATTTACCTTTAGGGTACATTCTGGCTTCTACAATCCTTACAAATTGGTCATCTAAACTGTTATCGGTCATTTTGCTTAATTCTTTTAAGGCATATATCAATATATTTTTAAAAAAATTTTGTCTAATTAAATACCTGAATACTGTTCTTGCAATTTTCATTTCATTAATAATAGGTAGTATTAGTACTTTAGCTTAATGTTAAAAGAAATACTAATTCTATCTTCATCTGTTTCATTTTGTTCAACCCTATGGCTAAACATAGCTGGAAAAATAATAATAGTACCGTCTTTATATGCTGGACACCATTCAGGTAGCATTTTTTTTGATATTAAATAATCCCTATTCATAAAATACAAACTACTACAATCCCTATAACCTACATCCATATTGTCAAAAACAAATCTTCCTTGTTCTGGTGTTTGTTTAATCCATAAAACACCACTAAAATCTGCTAATGGGTGGCGGTGACTTACATTATATGCGTTTTTACCATTTACATTAATCCACATTTGTACAATATCTGCTTCTTTAACTATTTTAAATTCACTTATTAGTTCACCAATAATAGGAATAATTATATTTTCAAATTCTTTAAATCCTTCATCTACAAATACATCCTTTCTAGCTGATTGCCAGCCACCTTTATTTGATATTCTGGCAATATCAACATTTTTTTCTTTATAGTCATAAATCCATTTTATTAATTTATCTTGTATTTGATCGAAGTCAGGAATTTCACCAGATACTATTTGGGTAGGAAATAAGAAGTCACTTCTCTTATCAAGTGCTTTAATCATTTGCAGAGATTAATATTTAACTTTAGTATATAAGTATATTTGCTATTGAACTATGGAGGAACAACCAGAATCAAGTCGAATAGAAACTATTGTTAAAGTAAGCATTTTGTTATGGTCAGCAGCATTATTAACGCTTAGTTATTATGAACCACCTGACGGTAAAAAAATTGTAGACTTTGATCCTACTTTTATAGCTTCAATTTTTTCAGCATCTACAGCTAGTTTAGGTTTATCTATTGGCAAAAAAAATAATAATAATTCTAAAAAATTACCTGAAACATCTACTACTACAAAAAAATGAAAAATTTTTTAATTTTTGGATTATTGTTAATAACTACACCTTTTGGTAGTTGTTCTAAAGTTAATGCCGATCTTAGTCATTCAATTTCGGCTTCAGTAAAACTTACAGTAGGAGGAGCATCTACTTCTAGCTCACGACTAGGTAGCAGTTATAGTGTAAGCGGTGTTGGAGTAGATACAACGCATGGTTCTGGTGATAATGCTGTAGCTAATGGTGTTGGTTCTTTAGTAATTTCTTCAGGAGTTGGTACACCACCAGATTTAACTGTTACACAAGACGTACCTGCAAATAATTTTTCTTTTAGTCAATCTTTTAATCAAGCGGATGCACTACAAAATAGTGCTGTAACTACTGGTGACGCTGCTAATTATTCTGATGATGTTGTTTCAATCGCAGGGGGTACAGTTGCAAATTTAGCTGGTACTGTAACTAATTCTCAAAAATTAACGATTACAGCAGGTGGGGCAAATACTGAAGCACTAGGACAAATGACAACTACATTAATTGTGGATTAATTAATGCAAAAGCTAATTCTGCTAATAGCTTTATTTAATATTCCTGTTTATGCACAAAATGTGATTCCCAATTTTCAGCAGGGAGTTTTAAACCAGCGTAGTGAGACTAAGAGTACGACAGTTGAGGACATAAAAAGCTTTGATTTTTCTACAGGATATTCTTTAACAGTTGGCGGTGAAAACGTAGAAAGTAGTACTGGTTTTGTTAACCCTAGTGGTTGGACTAAGGTAGATACAACAGTACAAGGTACAGGTACTACATATGTTTCCCCAAATCTAAATACCAAACCTACGTTTTCGATCATAGAAGAAGGGCAGCCATTTATGTATTATGAGACTTTTGAAGGCGGTGGTTTACGTAACTACACACATATTCAAAGAACAACGGAAATAGAAAATATAACTGATACTACAAGTACGTTTAGTCAATGAAAAAATATTTAGTTTTACTATTGCTTATTAATAATCCTGTTTTTGCTACTTCTGTAAATACAACGTCAAATTCTACTGGTAGTGTTGTTAATCAAGCTGTACAAGTAGTACCTTCTAGGCAGTTTCAGTACCAAATGAATACTATTGTATGTCAAGGTGCTACTTTAAATATTTCCCCATTTGTTTCTACAACTTATGGATTTTCTACACCTTATGAACCTTATTGGGATAGACCCATATACAGCAATAGAGATATAGAAGGTGATTTTGATGATGACAACAACCCTACAGGTGATGGTGATGTAGATGCTGGTTATAGAGGTGAAATCTTATATTTTGAAAAAGTACGTACTGGCATGAAACAATCTAATGTTTCACTTAATGGAGGAATTACAGCTACTTTTAGTATTCCATTAGATAGAACTGCATTAAAAGAGTGCAGGGCAGCAATGAAAAAACAAAACGAACTATATGACGCATCATTAGCAGCAAAGCGGTTAAATTTTGAAATGAGTAGGGCAAAAACTTGCCACCAGAATTTACTTGATGGATTTAGGTTTAAAGCTAATACAGCTATGGCAAAGCTATGCGAGGATATAGAGCTAGTTACACCACCAAATGTTGAACATACACATAAAATTAAATAAATTGCCCCTTCAGATTGGCTTGTAACAGGCGTTAAAGAAGTGTTGCTTATGTTTATACCTTGTTAATTTTGCTTTTTATAGGCTTTTTACCAGCAAACCTTGTACCCTTTTTACCTATTAGTTTTTTGACTCTACCAATAATTTGTTTAAATAATGGCTTTAATACTCTATTTAATAAAGGTGTTAATGTAGCTGCGGTGGTGGCTACTATCGTTATTGCAAATGTGGTAGATACGGTATTTAAGCTTGGCAGATATTTTTCGACTTTTGTTGTAGGAGTCCATAAAATTACACATTCTTCTTCTATTAATTTATAACCAGTTACTTTTTCTGTACCTGCACTATTTAGATCACCAATTCTAGGATTATTTTTTTTAGGGTCTGGACATTCTATTTTTGTATCTTCAGGTATTTCAGGTATTTCAGTATTATCTATTTCAGTTTCAGGTGGATCTACATTAGTAGGTGGCTTTGCTTCTTCAATTAACTGTATTTCTTTAGCGTTATATTGTATTGGTACATAGTAAGGTAAAGGGCATACTGTTTTATTATTTGCAGGGTCTAATTCAAAAAGTTGGTTATTACGTGTACCGTCATTTCTTAGCGTTACACAAGGCATTGTTAATGTAGGTGGCAATATTGTAGTTATATGTTTTGTAGTAGGTAAAGATTGCTCTACAGGTATTTTTATAGGGTTTATACGTGGTATTGCTGTTGATGGAATTATTTGGACTTCGGACATTTTTCCCAATATTTAATTAAAGTTTCTAATTCTTTAATTCTTTGTAATGCGTATTTTATTTTTTCTGTATTAGTCATTTTGTTCATGTTCTAAGGGTCTAATTAAAGCATTTAAAGAGTTATATCTAATTAAATATTCTTTCATGCTTAGACTTTGGTTAAACCAATATTCATCTTGTAAAGCTGCTTTTTTTTGTTGTAATTGCTTTAATATTTTTTTTGTTGCTTCATTCATCACGTAACCACCCAATAATAATTTTTACCACCTATTTTTGCTACACCATCATTTTGTTCACTATTTTTTTTATGTTCTAATAGATTAATTTCCTTAGTTAATGCTTCTGAATATATCCATTTTGGTCTATAAGTTCTTTTAGCTGTAATACCTTCAATACTGTAAGTACTCATAATAGTACCGTTATCTTTATGTTTTTCTAATTCACTTTTTAATTCTTTTATTAAATTGCTGGCTTCTAAAATAATTTTTTGTTGTTTACGTATGTTTTTTAAAATATCTTTAGGAGCATTAAGATACTTTTCATCACTTGCTTCAGGATTAACTTCTTGCATAACAGTTTTCTAAATAATTTTTTGTTGTTGATAAAATTTTTTGATCTTCAAAAGCAGCTAACCAAACATATGTATCTAGCTGTTCTAAAACATCATCTTTTTTTTGAGTTTTAATTTTTTGTGTTTCAAGTTCTAGGTAAATGTATTCCCTAATGGTGTATAAACAGCCCCTAAACATTCTTAAAGGTAATGTAAGCAGAGAAATTAACCTGTTCATGTTTCATACGTTTGCAGAGTATTTAATAGCATTATGCAATATGATTAAAGGCAAAGCAATATTAACTCATATCAGCCCAATTTATTTTTTCATAATACAAACTTCTACAAGCACTATATTCTGACCAACAATCAAACGTTTCATAGCGTTTTCTTATTAATTCATTTTCATGTACAAAAATGACCTGACAAAAATCTATTTTTATATCTTTATAAGTTTCTTGAAGCATAAAAGTGTAACCACCTAATTGCATTTTTACATTAGGGGCAGTTTTACCTGTTTTTATATCTGCTAAAACTAATTCACCTGTTTTTTTATTCTGCAAAATTAAATCTAATGTACCTGCTATAGCCCATATACGATCTATAAGCATAAATTCAGACACAACTACATCCCACGTATCCCAAAAATCTGCTTTTATAAAATTTTCTACATAAGATTTATATTTACCAGCATGAGCATAAGCTAGACCAGCATCTTTAGTTTCTACATAAATATGACAAGCTTCATGTACAGCATTGCCCCTTTCAATACCTTCTTCTATTGCTGCATTTCTATAAAACAAACCTTTTTTTAAATCACTTATGGATCTAGGCACTTTGCGTTTAGTTTTTAGGTCAAAGTATTCATGGCTATCTTTTTTAAATTTAATAAAAGGATCTTGTACTAAAATTTCCTTTGCAGTTTTTTTACCTGAAACAACCATTATGCAACACCTCTTTTAGCTGCTTCTGCTTTTAATTCAGCTAATGTTTTTGGTAAATCTTGTTCACTAGCTTTAAATACCCTTCCACTAGGATGTTTTCCTACTGGTTCAGGAGGTGTAAATTTATTGTTTTTTAGGTAATACTGTTCATAATTTTTTACGGTCAAACTACACCACGTACCATTTAAAATTCCAGTTTCTAATTGTTCTATTAATACTTTGCTGTTGTATTTACTTAAAAATTTCCTATATTCAGTAATTTGTTGCTTCCACGCTTGTATTGATTTACTACCTTTTTTTACCTTCCAAAAGTTTCTAATTAATTCTGTATAAGCTTTTAAATCTTCAGGTATTACTTTTTCTTCTGGTTTTTCTTTTTTATTTATTTTTTCTTTTTGTTCTTCTTTTTGTTCTTCTAGGTTTTCTGTTTCATTCTTAAGTGTATATATATAGGCTTGCATATTTTTTATTTTATGTAAATCTTCTAATTTTTTTTTGTATCCTTCTTCTATTAAATGGTGTATAAAAGCAGTAGTTGTAAAGTGATTGGGCTTAACTTCAATAACAGAAGCTAATAGTTGACTATCTATCCTTGTTTGAAAAGAATCCATTTTGTATGGTTTTTGTATGTATTTTGTATTTACTATGTATGCTAATTTGAAAATGTCAATATTAACAAATAACAGAAACTGTTAAAACTCTTAATAATTACTTAAAAAATTGCTAATATATAAGTAAATCCTAACTTAGAGGTTATTATGGCTTCAAAAAAGGTGTTAAAGGATTACATACATAAAAAAGATTTAAGGGCTATTAATGACCCTTTAGAATTACTAGCTGATGCGTTATTAGATAATGAAAGACTACGTAGAAAAATAACTAAATGCAAATGTGATTAATATTAAAAGGGTTGACTCTAAATAATATCTGAATTACAGTTAATAGAAATTATTGTTTTTTATGTCACAAAGTTTATACGAAAGGGCATTAGCAATTTATGAAGGTGGTGCTATACAACTTGAATCAAGTGTAAGTGCTATAAATTTCTTAGTAGACTCTATTGATAGATCATTAATAGATGAACAAGAATATTTAAAAATTTTAGATTTTCAAAAACAATTAGAAAATGCACAACTTAAAACAAGGGGGTTAATTTAATGTCAACAAAAGAAATTACTAAAGCATTAAACGCATTTATTAAAGAAGTACCTTCACTTTCAACATTATCAACTGCAAAAATTCCTACAAAAAATGGTAAAGGTTTTGAATTTGAATTTGCTGAACTAGGTTATATCTGTTCTGTAATTAATCCAGTTTTAGCTGAACATGGTTTACATATTTATCATTTTGATGAAGTTATAGATGGTAAGGAAGTATTAGCTAGTACTATTTACCACGTTAGCGGTGAAAGTTTACCTACAAGCAGAAAATTAATACCTAAAGGCATAAATAGTAATCCATTATATGAATATGGATCTGCAAAAACTTATTTTAGAAGATATGTCACATTAGGGATGCTTAATTTATGGCATGGTGTAGATGATGCTGGTTTTGAATATGAACCTAGACCTGAAAATGTAAATGAATCTACTATTGCTACCTATGAAGATACAGAATCTGTTGGCATTGATTCTGAAACTTATTTAGATAAAGCAGAAAGAAAAAAATGGATTAAAGAACTTACAAAAATATTTAATCAAAATAGACCTAAATTTGATGAATTAAGTGATGCTTTTAAATCGCATTTTAAAGTTGATGTAGTTTCAGATGCAATAACACAGCATAAACATATTGAATACATTTTAAATTACTTACATAAAAAGGAGGTAACAGCATGAAAAGACAACCTAAAACAACAAGACCTGATGCAATAAGTGAACAGGCATGGAAAAATAGAACAAGGGTATCTTGTAAATTAAAAAGCGATATATATGCAGATTTTTTTATTTATTGTCAAAAAAATAACTTTAATTTTAATTCTGGTGTTAACCACCTTCTGCAAACACATCCTGAACTAAAAAAATGATTAATTTTCAAATTTGTGGCAATCTTGGCAAAGATGCTTTATTAAATCAAAATATTGAAGATAGTGGTTCTGAATCATCACTAATTGAATTTCCTGTTTATTCAAATCAATATAAAGGTGAATCAGGTTGTTATAATATGCAACTTTGGTGTAGAAAAACAAATGATAAAAAAATTAAATTAATTTTAGAAAGTTTTAAAAGTGGTACACAAGTTACCTGTTTTGGAAGAATAGAACAAGAAAAATACCAAGATAAAAATACTGGTGATAATCGCACAAAAACTAAATTTATTGTTTCTAGTTTTGAATTACCACCTTTAAAAAAAGTACCTGAAGTAGAAGCATTACCGTTTTAATTATGAAAAGATCAGAAAAATACAAAATGTTTATAGAACTTAAAAAAAATGAAGCAACTACTTCTATAAACACTTTTATTCCTTATAACTTAATTTGGAAAAAAGATACAGACAATCATGGGTATGCAGTAATAGTTTTTATAACTGATATTGCACCACCTATGTCTTATGAAGATTGTGGTTTACCAAAAGATGTTTTTTTTGCACTAATTGAACAATATGGTTCACAATTAAGAAAAGATTTAAAACAAGCATTAGATTTAGTTGACCAAAGAGAAAAATTAGAAAAATTATACAAATTATGAACAAAATTATTGAATTTCCTATTGTTGAACGTCAAAAACGTCAAATTTCTGATTTAGAACACAGGGTTTTTATGTTGGAAACTACTGTTAATCAATTACGACTTTTATTACACAAAAAAGGTATTAAAAAATGAAAAAACAAATTTTAAATTACAAAAATGGTGAATTTTTTTTTAGTGAAGAAGATGAAATGCTATATCAAGCTACCAGAACTGGTTTTAAACAATTTAGTTGGAGAAATTTAACACAAGCAATACAAAAACAACTAGATAGGCTTAAACAATGAACAAAGATAAACTACAAAAATTATTTGCTTTAGCTGCTAATAATCCTAATCCTAATGAAGCTAGTGTTGCTGCTTTAAAATTTATTAAGGCACTACAAAAATCAGGACAACCTATAAATATTACTTTAGGCGATTCTAAGCTTTTTACAGAACAACAAGTTAGAGATATTGCTGATAATGCTTATAACAAGGGTTATCAATGGGGTTATGAAAAAGGATATAACGAAGGTAAAGATTATTCAGTTAATCGTCAATATTATGAACAAAAATATGTAGTTACTAATGGTGGTACTGCACAAACTACTACAGGTAGGGTAACTTTTGGAAATAGAATAGTTATTGGACAATGATTAAATTAGATATAAAAAGCGAATTACCGACAGGTATTAAATGGACTAATGAACATACTAAACAATTACCTTTTTCTATTGCACAGGCATTAACAGCTACTTCAAAAGGTATAAAACTTATTCCAGAATCTAAAACAAAAAATATATTAGCTGATTACAAACGTATTATTAATAGCAAATTAGATAGACCTACAAAGGGCATACAGGATGGCTTCTTTGCTTCTACAGCAAACAAAAGAACATTACGCACACAGATAACCCCTAAGAGCAAATACAAGGGTAAAGGATGGGATAGAGGTAGATATATAGAAGGTAATATTAAAGGGGGTGATAGACCTAACAAATGGATAGAATTAGAAGCTAGAAGATTAGGTAATATACCAACTGATTTAGATTTAGTACCTACACGTAATGTACCTAGAGATAATTTTGGTAATCCTAAACGAACATTTGTTAAAACAAAACTAAGAAACGTTAGTTCAGGTAGAACTTTTATTGGTAAACCGCAGCAAATAACAAGGCCATATGGTATCTATGATGTGTCTAAACGTGGTAATTTAAAAGCATTATTTGTAGCTGTACCAAATACTTCTTATCCTTCACCGTTGGCAGGTTTAAAAAGTAAAGCACAAGCTAGAGCTAATAATGTGTTTGGTAAATACTTACGTTTACGTCTTAAAGCTAATGTTGCAGCCAATGTAAAAAAGGGTAGTGCAGACCTACGTACAGGATTATTTTAGCCAAATCCATTGGTATCACTAGGTTCTTTCTAGGGTATGTACTGCAGGTCATCCGAAGGCACGAAAGTTTTTTAGCGTGTAGTTTTGCAAGTGGTTAACAAGTTAACTATTATGGTTGCATAGGGTTAACAAACACTATTTATGAATATTACAATGACTCAATTAGCTGAACTTAAACAAGTCAGTAGAGCAGCAGTTAGTAAAAAGGTAAAAAGTGGAAAGTTAGACGCAGCAATGGTTATAGAGAATGGAAAAAAGAAATTTAATAGAGATATAGCTTTAAAACTATGGGAAAATAATACTGATCCAATAAATCAAATAGTTCAACAAAAAGTTAACCTAATGGATCATATAGAAGAATTACCAGTAGAAAAAATACCAGATTTTAATATAAGTAGGGCTAAAAAAATGCACTATGACGCTGCATTAGCTGAAATAGAAGTAAAAATAAAAGAAGGTGCATATGTAGATGCAAAAGAAACAGAACAAAAAGGTTTTGAACTAGCAAAAAGTTTATCTGACAAATTAATGACGTTACCAGATAGGGTTAGTAGTTTATTTGCTGCAGAAACAGACCAATCTGTAATTGGTAAAACGTTAAAAGATGAAATTGTTTTAGCGATAAATTCAAGTATTAAACAATTTGCATGAATCCATTTGTTAAGGGTTTTTTAGAAGGAATACAACCACCAGAACCTATTACTGTTAGTGATTGGTCAGATCAAAACCGTATTTTAAGTTCAAGGGCTTCTGCAGAAAGTGGTGCATGGAGAACTAGCAGAGTACCGTATTTAAAAGAACCTATGGACTTGTTAAGCGTAGAAGAAACGGATGTTGAACGTGTTGTATTAATGTTTGCTGCACAATTAGGCAAAACAGAGTTAGGAATAAACACTTTAATGTATTGGATAGATGTAGCACCTAGTTCAATATTATGCGTAGCACCTAGTTTAGATATGGTTAAAAGAATGACAGTACAAAGACTAGAACCAGCATTTGATGAAACACCTTGTATAAAAAATAAATTACCCAAAAAAAGAGCTAAAGATAAAAGTAATTCAATGTTTATGAAAGAATTTCCTAATGGGATATTGATGCTTACAGGTAGTAATAGTTCTGTAGGTTTAAGATCAGCACCTATAAGGTATTTGTTTATGGATGAAGTTAGTTCTTTTCAAGAATCTGTTAGCAGTACTTCAGGAATAGAAGAAGGTGATCCTTGTTCATTAGCAGAAAAAAGAACTACAAACTATGCAAACAGAAAAATAGTATTAACTTCTACACCTACTGAAAAAGACCATTGCAGAATAGAGCAAGAATTTAAAATGTCAGATCAAAGATATTTTCAAATAAAAAGTCCTTGTTGCGGTGGTTATCAAGTACTTAAATTTGGTCAACTTAAATGGAAATCTAAACAACCAGAAACTGTTGAATATGAATGTGCGTTATGCGGTGAAAGATTTAGCGAAGCATACAAAACAACAATGTTAAGACAAGGAAAATGGCAAGCAACAAAACCATTAACAAGAAAAACNGCAGGGTTTCATTTATCTGGTTTATATAGTCCTTCAGGCTGGTTAAGTTGGGAATCTATTGTAGAAGAATGGGAAACAGCACAAGAAGCACCTGCTTTAATGCGTAGTTTTATAAATACAAGACTTGCAGAAACTTTTGATGAATCATATATGTCATCTATTACAGTTGATAGCTTGTTAGATAAATTAGATGATTATTTACCTGCAGAAATTCCTGAAGATGTTTTATGTCTAGTAGCAGGGGTTGATGTACAAGGTGGTGGTGGCACAAAAGATGAACGATTAGAATGTAGTGTTTTTGGTATTAGTAAATCTGTTGTAGAAGGTAAAGAAGAACTATGGCTAATAGAACATTTTGTTATACATGGTGATCCTACGCAAAGTGAAGTATGGCAAGGGTTGGATATTATTTTAGATAGTCAATATGACCATCCTAAAGGTGGCAAGTTAAAAATACAGGCAATGGCGGTTGACTCTGGTGGACTAGCAACACATAGCGTTTATAACTGGTGTAGATTACGTAAACAAAAAGGTGTTATACCAATAAAAGGTTCATCATTACAAAACCAACCTGTTATTAATAATGGATCATTTGTAAATATAAGTTTAAGGGGCATGAAAACAGCACAAGCTGTAAAAGTNTATTCAGTTGGTGGTGACACTATNAAAGATGAATTATTCCCACGNATAAAAATGGGTAAAGGTATNCATTTTCATAAAGAAACAGATGAAAAATATTTTAAAGAATTAACAGGTGAATATAAAGAAAGTAAATTGAATAATGCACGTAGAAGGGTCTATAGATACGTACAAAAAAGGAATCAAAGTGTAGAAAAATTAGATTGTCTTGTTTATGCGTATGCAGCTTGGCATTTTATTTTAAAACAAAAGCCAATAACTAAAATTTTTCCTTATTTAGAGAAAAAATTGCAAAATAATGCAAAAAATTCACAAAAAAAGCGAAATTTAAAGAAAAATAGCACTAATACTACGAAGCGTTATGATGTATTTAATTGGAATTAGGAGCTATTTTTATGTGGGTAAGTGGCATACCAAAAGTATTTAATGCTGGTAGTACGATTAAATGGAGGGATGAAGTTGCAACAGTACCTTTTGACCAGCAAGTAACAAGTACAGATTGGACATTAACCTATTACTTTAGAAGTGCAGAAGCTGGTGCTTTAACTGTTGTAAGTAGTGCATATAATTCAGGATTTGAAACTACAGTATCTGCTACAGCATCTGCTGAACTAGGGGAAGGTATTTGGTTTTATGAAGCAATAGCAACTAAAGGTTTAGAAAAACATTCTTTAGGTTCAGGCAAAATAACAGTAAAACAAACATTATCTTATACAGGAACTGCAGGTAAAATTGATCCTAGAACACCTAACCAGATAGAAAGAGATAATATTATTGCTGCATTGCGTAAATTTAATGATGGTGGTCAAGAATACAGCATAGGAAACAGGACATTTAAAAGGGTTGATATGGATAAATTAAGAACTAGGTTAGCTGACCTTAATGCAATATGTTTACGTGAAGCAAAAGCAGAAAAATTAAGTCAGGGATTAGGTACAGGCTTAAAACTAAACGTTAGATTATAGGAGTTAAAACAATGGGATTAATTAACGCATTTAAAGGAGCATATAAAGGCTTTTTAAATAACAGGCATGAAACTGAAGTATTGCCTAGAAAAAAAAGAAGTAGTTATAAAGCTGCTAGTTATGACAGATTAAATTACAGTTGGAAAACTAACGGTAGTAGTGCTGATAGGGCAATACAAACAGATAACAAGACAGTAAGAAATAAAGCTAGGGATATGATTAGAAATAATGTTTATGTCAAACAGGCTATGCGTAGTTTGATGTTAAATGTATGCGGTACAGGTACAAAACCGCAGTTACAGATAAAAAGAACAAACGGTAAACAGAATGACAAGTTAAATGTAGCTATAGAAAGTGCATGGGCTAACTGGACTAGATACGATTCATTTAGTGCTAACGGTATTGATTGTTTAGCTTCAATAGAACGTAAGATTATTAATACTTTATTTAGTGATGGTGAAGTATTTATTAGATTAATAAAAAAACCATTTGGTAGATCCAGAATACCTTTAGCTATTGAATTATTAGAAGCGGATCAATTAGATGATGATTATGTAGATGCTAGAACCAGTAAGCAAGATCAATGGAGGATGGGAATATTAAGAGATAAATTTGGCAGGGCAAAAAAATATGCGTTTTTAGCAGAACATCCTGATGATTTGCCTTTAGCGTTTAAATACACAACTAAAAGGCATATGATTGTTGACGCTAGTGAAGTAATACATTTATGTTTAGGTGATAGGGTTGGACAAACTAGGGGTATAAGTTGGATAGCTTCAGCATTATCAGATATGCACCAATTACAAGGATTTCAAGAAGCTGTAATTATTGGTAAAAGGATTCAAAGTTCAACAATGGGCTTTATTACTACAACTGATCCTGAAGGTTTAATTGGTGATGATGTTATGGATAATGAAAGAGTAATGGACTTTAATGCAGGGCAGTTTCATTACTTAGGTGCTAATGAATCAATAACTGTACCTGATCTTGGAAATAGTAATGATAATTTTGAACAATTTAATACTGTAATGCTTAGAGCTTTAGCAGCTTCATGCGGTGTTTCATATGAAAGTGTAAGTAGAGACTTTAGCAAAACTAATTACAGTAGTAGCAGGTTAAGTTTGCTAGAAGATCGTGACCATTACAGAATGATCCAAACATATTTAAAAGATCATTTCTTTCAACCTTTATTTGATGTATGGCTAGAACTAGCTGTAGCTGCACAAGTATTAGATTTACCAAATTATGAATTAGATCCTGATAAATATAGAAGTGTGCATTGGATGTTTAGGGGTTGGTCTTGGGTTGATCCACAAAAAGAAGTTGCTGCTTGTAAAGAAGCTATAAAAGCAGGTTTTAAAACACAATCGCAAATTATTGCTGAACAGGGCGGTGACATACATGAAGTAATGGCTGCTAGAAAAAATGAAATTGATTTAGCAGAACAATTAGGTTTAAATTTTGATGTAAATATGTCTGGCAGCCCTGACAATATTGCTACGCAGGGTAATATAGAAGAAAGTAATACTGAATCTAATCAAGAAAATGAAGAAAACAAAGAAACAACGTGATCTTGAAGCGACTATTGAACATAGAAGTAGTACCGTTGATTTTAAAATTGACAAAGAAAAACGTACATTAACATTTCCATATGGATCTGAAGAACCAGTAAACAGGGGTTATTTAGGTTACGAAATTTTGGATTTTACAGAAGAATCTGTAGACCAATCTAGGTTAATGGCTTCAGCACCATTACTCTATAACCATAATCCTGATGATGTTTTAGGAGTAGTAGAAAAATCTTGGATAGATAAAAGAAGGGGTTATGTAACTGTAAGGCTAGGCAAACATGAACGTGGTGAAGAAATACTAGGTTTAATTAATGATGGAATTTTAAGAAACGTATCGGTAGGCTATTCAATTAGCAAAACAGAAAAAGAAGAACGTAAAAAAAATGATGACGATTCCAAAGAATATTATCGTGTTACCCAATTCCAACCTGCGGAAATTAGCATTGTAACTGTGCCTGCTGATTATTCTGGTGCTGGTATTGGAAGGTCAAAAGAAGCTACAAAAACACCTGAAAAAGTTGTAAATGAAGTTACTATGGAAGAAGAGTGTAAATCTGCTACTCTTGAAGAACAGCGTACTAATGCTGTTGCGGATAATTCCGTACCACAGTCAAATCCTATTTCAAAAAAAATTATGGCTACTAGCACCCCAGAAACAAATGATGTGGTGCGTGACCTAGAAAAAGCACGTAATGATGCTTCTACTAACGAACGCAAACGCATTAGAGAAATCACTTCTTTTTGCAATAAAATGCAATTAGGTGATGAAACACTTAATAATTTANTAGATAATCCTAAAGCTACTATCAATGACGCTAGAGCTATCTACTGTGACAAAGCAGAAATGCAACCAGTAGAAAGCATACAAGCAAAAGCTGATATTCCAGAAAAAGAACTTTCAGAAATTTCTTTAGTTGCTGGTGCTAGGGCTGCTTTAACAGGAGATTGGACTTCTAGGGAAGCTGGTCTTATNCGTGAAGTATCACANGAAGTTGAATTAAAAGGTGGTAAAAGAACTACTGCTAATTCTTTCATGGTTCCTTTTAGTGCGTTTACACCTCAGCAACGTGCGACTAGGGCGACCTACATTACCAGTACTGCGAATATAGGCGGTAACCTAGTTGGTACAGACTACAGACCACAAGATTTTATAGAATTTTTATACAATGAATCTATAGCTTTAGGTGCTGGTGTACAGGTACTAAATGACCTACAAGGTGATGTTGCGATACCTAAGAGATCAGGAAAGGGATCTACATACTGGTTATCAACTGAAACTACTGCTATTACTGCTGGAAATAGCACATTNTCACAGATAACAATGACCCCTAAAAACGTTGCAAGTTTAGAAAAATATTCTAGACAGCAAGTTTTACAAGGTTTACCAGCTATTGAAACTTTGATTAGGTCAGATATGACAACTAATCTACAGTTGGCAATGGATTCTGCAATTCTCAACGGTTCTGGCTCAAGTGGTGAGCCTACAGGGATTCTTAACACTTCTGGCGTTAATTCTATTGCTATGGGTACTAACGGTGGTGCAATTACAATAGATGCACTAATAAACCTAGAAGGTAACGTTGTTATTGATAACGGTATTGTTAACCCTGCTTCTACAGGTTATTTAACAAACGGAAAAGTTGTTAATGATCTTAAGAAGTTAAAAGATTCTGCTGGTCAGTACCTATATAACATAGGTTCTGTTGTTGCTGGTAGAGGTGCAGATAACCTTGGAATGCAGTGCGGAGGATGGACTATCAATTGGCAAGGTGGTCAAGGCGATATTACAGTTGGTACAACAATTTTAGATGGGATCAAAAAATCTGTGTCAGCAGATACAAATGTAATTTATTCAATCTAATTTAATGTTATCAATTAGCCTTGTCTGATCAACGTTAACAGCAACAAAAATTCTGAAATTTTTGTTATTTTCTATTTTTTTTATAGGAATTA
>FUFK010067304.1_pt2 | contig 44693 bp, 48 predicted proteins | sample 1021851 | NCBI WGS metagenome assembly FUFK01 (sample SAMEA51879418, study PRJEB19060) | metagenome
TGCTTGGCTGCGCGAACCAGATATGCGCGCCNTCACCGTGCTCGTCGGTCCAGACNGGGCTGGCCNGGCCAAGCANGNGNTCGCGCGCGATGGGTCCGAAATAGCGCCCGTCGAAGCTGCCTGACGCGCGCCGGTTCATGACGAATATCTGGCCTGCTGCGATGGTCCGGCAGCCTTGCCAGACCGGCAGAGCGCGCCCGATACTGTCTGCCGAGCGCGCCACACCGGCGCGCGCACNATTGATGGTGATGGTCAGACCCTNCCTGCAGACAGTGTCGCCGGGACGNGCCGCGANTTCCTTNAGCAGCGGAATTCCCGTCGGCAGATANCCGCGTGTCGCAAGGTAATCGCGCAGCCGAGGCGGCGGATCNATCGCCACGCGCTCGCCAACCTGCAGACCNGNCGTNCCGCNGATATGATACAGNCCCGTCGGCACNCTGGCNGTCGCNTTCCAGATCAGAACGCGCGAGAGNGGCAGCNCGGCGCTGACCAANGCGGCGGCACAGACTGTGCCCGCGATAATGAGAGTGCGGCGCTTCATGGCCGAAGATTCCGGTAGCGCAGCCANANGNNGTGCCGGTCTGGATGATAGNCGCGNGGCTGCATTCCAGCNGCAAGGCGGTTGTGCATNTGCCGCCAGTGGTCGGGCGNNACNTCNCANGGATCGGTGCCNCCTGCCTCGATTGCATCGATCAGGCCNAGGACCTGGCGCACCTTTGGCCATCCCCGGACCGAGAGCAGTATCTCTGCGCCCGGATCGACTTGCGGAAGCGTGGAATAGGTGTCGCCAGCTGCGACCGCGCGCGCAATTGCGAGAGCCGAACGGATGGTGCCATATTCGTTGGACGCCCAGCGCACGAAAGCGAAGATCTGCCCCGGCGTATAGCTTTCNACCCGTGTCCTGCGATCGATGATGCGCTGACCAACCGGCTTGCCGAAACGCAGCCAGTCTTCGCGCAGGCCTTCCTGCCACACCAGAGTGACNTGGGTCAGCGGCGGATCGCCGTCACAACGCCCGGCGCNGCTGCGCGGCGGTGTCAGTCGGCCGGCCGTGCACAGGCGCGGCGACGTTAGCAGGAATCGATAAGATTCCTTGTTAGGATAGTTAAGGAGCTCGCAAGGCCAGCATTTCTGCGGGTTTGCGCAGCGTTTCGGTTCCCGATAGTCCGAACTTGCGGTTCCTGATAGTCCGTGCGCGGGGGTTCCTGATAGTCCGAACATCACACCGACTTGTCCACAGGAGGCATGCCGATGCGCCGCCGGGCGACATCGAAGGGATCGACNGGAATTGCCACGAAGCTGAGCCGCTCGCGGCCCAGCTGGTGGTCGAGCGAGAGGGTGTAGCCCGGGAGCGGTTGGCGCTGGACGATTGCGCGCATCTCGAAAGCGAACCGCTTGAGCGGTGAAAGCGCACCAGATTTGAGGTGAAGATGGGCAATGTCGAAGCTCCATCCGCCCTTTTGTTTGCCGCCATGCTTGCGCACGATCCGGTATAGCCAGCGCTCCAGGCCCCCGGTCAGCGTGAAATAGGCCGGGTCGATCGTGAGTACGAGCGCTCGGTCGATTACCGCTTCATAGAGCCAGTCCGGCACGATCATCTCGATGCCGAGCGCGCGGCCATTGCCATCGAGGCATTCGCGCCATTCGTTGATCCAGGAAAAGCGGTGGCGACGNCGTNCGCCCAGCTGGCGGATCGATGTCGCGATGCTGGTNGATTGCAGCCTGTCGAGCGCGGCTTTCAGTCGCTCATAGGCGGCCTTGNCGGTACCGCGGCGGGTAAAGGCGAGGATTTCATGCGGGGTGGCGGCAATGAGCCGCGACGTCGGCTTTCCGGCATCGCGCGCCTCGACGATCTGGCTGGCCACCCAGATCAGCACATCGGCGTCCCANATGGTNGCCATGCCATGTTCGGCAGTNGCCTCGACAAGAATTGAGATGTCGCCCATNCGAAAGTCGATGGGCTTCACCCGCTTCGATTTGGCGAGGCTGAAAAAGGGCCATGCCATCAGGTCCTGCGCATCGCGCGCCGCGATNGCTGCGNNGGTTCCGACGAACAGATCGAGCTGCTGTGCTGCGCTGGCAAAGGTCGTGCGGGNCGNCATNGAACAGGCCCTCAGCGCCGAACCGGGCCGGTGTAGCCGTCAATCCTTTTNGCNGGATGGACCACGCCCTTGCCCGGATCGCTGGTCGAGCGGCGCANCCCTTGTTCGGCCCAGGCATCGAGATCNTCGCGCCGGTAGACGATCCGCCCGCCNAGCTTGTGGTANNCGGGACCGGTCCCGTAGCAGCGGTGTTTNTCNAGNGTACGCGGCGATAGGCCCAGATGAACGGCAGCATCGGGCGTTCGCAGAAAACGGGGGCGAACTGGTTCNGGAACGGCNGTCATNGGTAATCTCCGCAANACATGGGNTGGATGGTGCGGCGAGCTGCCGCTTGTTGCAGAGAGTGATGGCGGGCAATTGGTCCCATGGGGGAGCGACAGAACTACGCGAGAACAATTGTCGCCCGTGCCTTGCNGCCCTGTCCGCCAAATATNTGTCGCTGNCCGTGCGGACGCACGAGAGTCNATCGTCCACCCGATCATGAGCGATGCCCCCAACAAGCTCCGCACCGCGAACAAGNCGGNGGCAAAGGATCGCGTGCGGAGCCAGGGACCGGGACTTGTCGGTCCCGCCAGCTTNGCGCCGGTCCGACCCGCTGCCGGTTCGCAGTGCGCGCGGGGCCCAAAACGAANANGCCGCGCCCTCAGGAGCGNTGCNGNAGGCAGCGCGGGACAGAGCGCGTCCCCAGCCCCGCTCCGCNTTTCGCAGCCATCCCTCCTGCATGCGGACACGCAAAAAGGCAGGAACCGGAGAAGGCTCCTGCCCAATCGCGCGTCAGAACTCGAGCATCGCACCGGGCACAGTATGCACTATGCGGNTNGCCAGATGCNCCGGCAGCGCATTGTAGTCGCCCTCATCGAAGGCGAAGTGACCNAGNTCGTCATCCTCGACGACNTGCTGGTCAAAGAAGCTGTGCAAAGCACGCCGTTCNGCAACAGCCAGAGCTNCGAAATAGCTGTCCGAGCTCNGTACAGATTGAGTGAGTGTAGCCATGATATCCTCCTGATGTCTGCCTTGAAACGGCAGGAGGACCGGCNGACGGGCNTGCAGGTNCCGGGTCACAGGATCGCCCGCACGGGCGACCACGAAGTGGCGTTGGGGGAAACGATTTTGTCGNACTGCAGCGCAGCNAAAGGAGGCAAAATGGTGGGGCCCCGCCGTCCTTGATGCGGTGGCTGCACGCCCGTCATGATCAGATTTCCGTGGGTCAGCCCCTCCCCGCTCTTACGCTCCTGAACAACACAAGAAGGGGCCCTGTCCGGTGAGGACAGGACCCCTTCGGGAGAGATCGACTGGGAGAGATCAGTCGATTTCGGGAGCGTCGCGATTATCGCTCTCGCCGCCAGATTCACCGCTCTGAGGGTTGCCGCGCGAGAGAAAGTCGACCTTGTCGGCGAGGATCTCGCAGCCGTACCGCTTCACGCCGTCCTGATCGTCCCACTGGGTGTAATGCAGGCGGCCCTGTACCGACACCAGCTGGCCTTTCGAGCAATACTGGCCGACCGTCTTGGCGAGGCCGTTGAAGCAGGTCACGCGGTGAAATTCGCTGTCCTTGGCGGTGTAGCCGTTTTCATCCTTGTAGGTCTTGCCGTCCTTGTCGCGAGCGGGGCGATCGGTNACGACGGTGATCCCGGTGACGCTGGTNCCGCTCTTGGTTTCCCGTGTTTCGGGATCNCGGGCAATGCGGCCGGTGAGGATNACGATATTGGTCATGATAAATTCTCCTTCAGCTCTCAACCCGGAAACCATTTCCGGCTTGCGACCGTCGATGAGAAACAGGGCATGGGAGGACTGCACCGCAGGCGCGCAGCGCCAAGGGAAACCCATTTACGCCGGGTGGTGCGGGCAGCCCGCGCAGCGGGCAACACGGCCGGAAAGAAAATGGGTTGCCGGGCTCAGCTGACCTGGTTCAGACAGGTTCGCATGAAAAGCCGGACTGGGTTCGGAGTGGGCATGAAGGCAGCGCAATGGTCCAACGCTTTATTCGCAGGCCGCGGTGCCTCCGCTTGCAGCAAGAAGGTCCATGAAATTGCGGGCAGCGCCGCAATCATCAGGAGACTCCAACACGGCTCAAGGTCAGNNGCANNCCCNNNCCTATGNGGCANNNCCCNCNAAGCGAANCGCTTCNNCCGGTNNTGCTCAANGCCGAAATNGACCNNGCAGCGCTCGATACCCAAGGCCATCATCTCNGGGCTAACCGGCGACACATCGGTTGCAAGGACATNGCGTAAAAGGANATCACTGGNAGTTACGGTGACAAGCTAGCCTTTTTCATTTCTGCGCCATCAGGCGTTACGTTGNTTGCATCAGAGCGTTCGGGACTATCGCGTTTGTCACATGCAGCTCCCACAGCTTCTTGCGGTCCACAGGGCAGCGCGCCGCCTTCTTCTTCCCATCGCAAAAGGTCTCTATCCTTCTTCTCGATCACCATATGGAATTCTCCAAATTGAAGCGGCGACGCAGCAGTCAATCATCGTATCGGGCAGAGGCCCAGCGTCTACAGAACCGTTAGTATCACAGCGCCGATAGCACTGTTCCGGTCGCCTGTTCGGGACAGGGATGGCACTTGCACGACACATTATTCATTTCAGGTCGCGGCTCTCCTGAAAATTGCCTTGCGCAGAAGAAACCCCGCGCATGAGCGTGTCATACGCGGGGTTTCAAAGCGGCCCAATTGCACCTGCGNCCCGCAGGGCTCCGGGGGGACGTCGGGACCGCCTGTTCGGTGAGCGATGTAAAAGACGCTCGATGTTCTTTCCCGCTCGCGTCACATGTCTTTCATGTCGTGATCCGGCATCGTCCGCATATCGTGACCTGCATGCGGGTCGGCGGGCTCGGCTGTCGGCGTGACCGCGCTGGCATCTGCCGGTAAAATTGGCGTCACTGGTGCCGCGCGCGAGTTGCCGGAGCGCGGCCTGGTTGAGGCCTCGCCCATGCTCTCAGGGGAAGTTCCTGCGGTCACTGACTGCGTCTCGCGGTTAGCATCCGAGGAATTTTTCGGAACCCTCAACATCGAGGGAAGCTGTGGCAGCCGATGGCACAGTTCCGATGGTAATTGGCGTCTGCGCGTCAGGTGCCGAAACCCGCGATTCGTCACACCCGGCGAGGAAAAACAGAGCACCCACGACTGGAGCGAGACCGGCGGCTGTCATCTTCGATTTGCTTTTGCGCATCATACGATTCCCTTACAGCCAGGAAATGCCGAGATGGTTCTGGCCATGCGCCAGTTCGCCGCCCAGGAATCCTTGGGCGAGAATGAGCACAGCCATCGAAACAAGCGCAATGCGCAGTACCGTCCTGCTCTCCGGGCGGCGGTGCGCTAGTGCGGCGAGTACAACACCCAGAACAGCAATCAGCATGCCGTTCCAGCGGTGAATCTGCATAGCCGTATCCCCGCCAAACCACAGGCCGGTATGTATCCACCCGAATATGGCTGCAATGACGGCGCCGCCCGCCCCGCCATAAATGAGCACGCGTACGGCGGGCTCCAAGCCGGCTTCCCTACGCTTACCGACGAAGAGCTCGGTCAGCGCTGCCATCAGAAACAGGGCAATCGGGAAATGTATCGTGGCGGGATGCAATCTCTTGAGCACACCGACGATGCCTTCCTCGTTCACATCGGCGGCCTCACCCGATGCTTCGTCGTGCCCGCCGGAAGCATGAGCGTCGCCCGAAGCTCCATTCGATAATTCCTGGGCTTCACCAAAGTTGTCTGCTGGACTGCCTGTCGCAGGCGCAGCTGCGCTCTCGGCCCCGCCATGCGCTTCGTCACCATGCGCGTGGACCGGGCTGACCCAAAGAAGACTTGCACAAACAAGCGCCAACAGTTGGAATGGTTTCAAAATGACAGGTGCCCTTTCATGGCGGCTTACCGCTGCCCATGCAGATTGTTACGCATCTGGAGCTCTCACCCCTCAGAACAGTTTCTTGGGGGTGGGCTAGCGCAGGATTCATTCGAAATGTGTGGGGTCGGGCAATTAAACGTCTGCCCGAATTGCAACTCATTGCAGCGAGCGGAGCCCGGGGGAGCGTCAGCACACCGACCCGGGTCGCCGGTTCCTAGTCTTGCTGCGCCATATCCTGCTGGGCAGCTATCTGCTCCATCATATCGTGCATCATCGTCATGCGCTGGTGACAGGCCGCCATCATGCCAGCGTTGTCCCCCTGCATCATGCCCGCCATGTGTTCCTGCATCTTTTCGCGGTGCTCGGCCATCAGCCTTTGGCGTTCGGCAGGATCGCTTTCGGCGCGGGCCTGCTGCATCAGTGCGCGCATCTCAGCCATCTTCTCACGATGGGCTGTCATGGCCTCGGAATCCTGCATCATGTGGCCACTGTGATCCTGCTGCTGTGCTGCAGCTTGATTTGCATGGTCATGCTGCTGCTGTGCCATCACCGGGGAGGCTGTCAGGCCGGTGGCGAGCAATAGGGCTAGGGCTGTGCGTTTCATCGTCGAGTTCCCTTCTGTAACTGTGTGGTGGATGCCTTGTGCATTCATCACCTTTACGCAGCGAACGTCGCTGCCCCTCAAACAATCACGCAAAAGATGGTGGCGGCGAAGGGCAGGCCAACAGCCGAGCCGGTTGCAGCATTACTGATTTTCAGCCACGTTTCCGGCATAAGCCGNGAGAAAANANAGAGGTANCGTCATGNNATCNGAAAAGNCGCCGGGAATGCNGCAATGAGCGCGGTCAACGAAGACGGCAGCTGGGAAGTCCCGGAACCGGANCACGCCGANCTGGTGCAGATGCGCATTCGNCTCATAACGCTCGAAAACATCGTTCTTGGCCTGCTGTCCGGAGCGAGCAGTGAGCAGATNGAACAGATCAGAAAGCGCGCGGACATGATTGANCCNCGTCCCGANGCGAGCAGGCACCCCCTCACCGAACTGGCAGCGAANGACATGCGCAAATTTCTTGACCGNGCTGCTCGGCTTGCCGACAACGCGGATNATGGAGAGGCTGAGTAATCNGGCAATGCANACGCGATNGAGGACCGAAAATGCAGGCCGGGCGCGGCTTCGTGATGCACATATCTGCGGTATCCTGGTAACGTGACCAGAACCCATTGGCTAATCTATATTTGCGGCAGCTTGATCGCGTTCGTCTGGGAAATCTACCAGATGCCGTTTTTCGTTTCCGGGCAATCTCGAACCCTATGAACAGACCATTCGCTGCGGCATTGCGAGCTTGGGCGATGGACTTATCCTGCCCGCAGCCTACTCGCTCGCAGCCATCAACGGCGGGCGGGCCTGGTTTCGCCGAGGCGCCAAGATACCTTATGCAATATTCTTCGGTTTCGGTCTTGTCGTTGCGATCGCTGTCGAAATCATCGCGACGTCGCTACCGTCAGACAGCCTGCTGAGCTGGCGCTATAGCGCTCTGATGCCTCGTGATCCATTGACCGGCATGGCTCTGATCCCGATCGCGATGTGGACGATCGTTCCTGCGCTGACGATCCTTCTGGTTCGGTTTGCTCAAACCGAGCGCAACTGAACTGAAAGCAGTCTCAACGAGCGACTTGGCCACGTCTCGCCCGGCGCTTCATCCTCGGGAACCTGTTGGCCAGCAAGACGAAGCCCGAGATCGCGATAATTGTCCCGCCGATGCCGAACAGCAAAAGCCACCAGCTGTTGATCCGGTCGCGCTGCGTCCAGTCCATGATGTGCAGCCCCCAGATGAAATCGAAGAACCGCCACGTGTCGCTTCGCGCGGAGAGGACCGCACCGCTCGATGCATCGACATAGACGCGCGTGTTAGCCACGTCATTATAGGTGATTTGCCATGCAGGAAACGGGCCCCTGAATTCGGTGCCAACGCTTTCGTCGACCAGGCGCGCCGCATGGATGGATGTTTGCGGNCCGACCCAGGCGCGNCGCGCAATTGAACGTGCCGTGGCTGCNGGAATGGGAGATANTATCCGNCCGCTTNGTGGCTCATGCAGGCTCACCGCGCCATCGGCTCGCCGCACCTCAGTAACAGTCTTGCCATCAAGAACCCGGGTCGTGATTGCGGTAATGTCATCGCTGTCGGACAGCCATCGCGGGATGGCGGCATCGTCGGGAAGCGTTTGCGCTGCACGCGAGATGACGTGCTCGGATCGTACTTCCTCCAGATCGAGAAAGGACATCAGAGCTCCGGTGGCCATCCACACAAGCACCTGGAGGCCGACGAAGATCGCCAGCCATTTGTGCAGCTTGCTGCCCAGGATATGCAGGCGCAGCTTGAACGAGCGTTTGGCCACCCGGTTGCCCCCTCGCACTCCGATCAGCGGTTGCGCGGCGCGCGCGATGAAGAATGGTATTGCACGATCTTCCAGCCATCGGCGTNATGGGCAAGTACGGATGTTGCCACGCCTTCGCGNTCGATCACCCGCCCATCCGTCAGTTCGATCCGGTAGGTATAGGTCTCGCGCCCGTAAGCGAGATGTCCCATGCGGGTGACCGCGACGGTCGGATCACCGAAGGTGAAACTTGTAATTGCATCCAGTTCGGGCCCGAGATGATGCTCCATATAATGCGTGAAGCTGCCTTCGTCCTTGCCGTTCTCGTAAACGAAAGATTCGTCGGCAAAAAGGGCATCCATTGCGTCAGCNTCGCGGGCCATCAATGCCTCACGGTAGGCGACCAGAGCCGCTTCTGCACCGGCGACATCATCGTTCATGGCCGCCATGCGATCGGCATGGTTCATGCCTTGCGCCGAATGGTCCATCTCCATCGCTTCAGCTTGTTCCTGATGCGCCGAATGATCCATGGTCTGCGCCATCGCCGGTACTGCGGAAACTGCGAGGGCCGAAGCCATCAAACCTTGAATGATCATCGACTTTTTCATTAGTTATTCCNTNTTTTTAGAACCAGAACCGGACACCGACGACATAGTTCGTCACGCTCGGGTCTTCGCCGGCCGCACGGGCATAGGCGGCACTATCGCCTATCCGCCATTCCTGAGAGACGCCGATATACGGCGCGAATTCGCGTGCGAATTCATAGCGCAGGCGAAGGCCTGCTTCGATTCGGTCGATCCCCGCGCCAACTCCCAGCTCCGGAATATCCTGAGCCGAAAGTGCAAGTTCCGCGCGCGGCTGAAGGATCAACCGCTGGGTGATGCGCTGGTCAAGTTCGCCCTCGATGCGGGCCGTCACATCGCCCTTGCTGGAAATAAACGCCGCAGCATCGACTTCGAACTTGTAAGGGGCAATACCCTGGATGCCGATCACCGCATGGGTGCGTTCAGGTCCGGTCAAGTCTTGTCGGACACCAGCCTGGAAGTCGAAAAAGGGTGCGATGGCGCGGCTCCACAGAGCCTGCACCTCGGCCCCTTCGATCGGTTCGCCGAAGCTGCCCTCGCCTTCCGATTTGAACCAGAACTTATTGATATCGCCGCCGTAATAACCCTGAACGTCCCAAAGATAGCCGTCCGCGCCTTCGCGCGCCCGGTATTCCACGCGGTCGCCCTGTATCCATAGCCGCATGCCGCCATCGGTTTCGCGGACCAGCTCCTGCCGGGCTTCGTTCATGGCTTCCTCGCCCCAAATTGCAATACCGGCGCGCGCGGGGCCGCTGCCAGCTTCGGGCGGAGGCGGGAGGAGCGGGATCATATCGTCGGCAGACCCTTGCATTGCGGAATGATCCATTCCCTGCATGGCTGGTGACGGCGCGGAAACCTGGCCCATCTGACTGTGGTCCATCTGGCTGTGGTCCATCTGGCTGTGGTCCATCTCGCTCTGGCTCGCCTGGCCTTGAGGCATATCGCCATGATTCATCTGGCTGTGATCCATTTCCATGGATTCCTGACCGGACTGCGCCATGGGCATCTCCATGCCCGAACTTTCTTCACCTTCGGCCATCGCCCCTTGGCTCATCTGCGAATGATCCATGGTTCCGTGATCCATCGCCGGTTGGTCGCTGGCGGTCGGCTCGCAGGCGCCGTCCGCAACGGCATGGCCCATGTCCCGATGGCGCTGCGCTTCCTGCGCACACCTGTCCGCAGCATCCTGGCCCGTGACCGGCTGAGCCCCGGGCTGGGGTTGACTGGTGTCATGCCCGGCATGCTGTGCCGAAGCCGGTGCCGACAGCATCGTTCCGGCAGCGAGCGAGGCAAGCAGGCTTGCTAGAAAAGTCTTCATGCTTCGCTCCCGTCCGGATTGGCGACCGTGACGATCTGAAACATCCCGGCGTGCATGTGGTAAAGAAGATGACAGTGAAAGGCCCAGTCACCCGGCTCGTCGGCAGTCAGGTCGAATTGGGCGCTGCCGCCTGGCTGCAGGATTACCGTGTGCTTCAAGGGCTGGCGATCCGCAGGGGCACCATTGACCAGTTCGAAGAAATGACCGTGGAGATGGATCGGATGCGCCATCATCGTGTCGTTGATGAGCTTGACCCGTACCCGCTCGTCATAGGCAAAGCGGATCGGTTCGTCGGAGACGGCGGAAAACTTCTTGCCGTCGAACGACCACATGTAGCGCTCCATATTGCCGGTCAGATGGATTTCCATCCGCCGGGACGGNGTTCTGCCNTCCTNGTGNGGCNTCAGCGCGCGAAGCTTGCGATAATCGAGCGTGCGATGGGGCACATCGGCAAGGCCAATGCCCGGATCGCCCATGCGATCGACCGGGTTCATCGATACCATGTCGAGGCCCGGGCCGACCTTCACGTCAGGCGGAAGGCGCGACGTATCGCGCATCTGCATGCCAGACATGCCTGCCATCCCCGCCATTGCGTCGCCGTTCGGCGCTCCGCTCGAACCATGATCCATGCCCGCCATGGCACCATCGGTTCCGTGATCCATCCCTGACATGTCACCACCAGTGCCTGCACCGTGGTCCATACCGCTCATGCCCATGTCGGCCATGGTGAGCAGCGGCGGATCGCGCAGCGGAGGTATAGCTGCGCGCGCGCCGGGCCTGCTCGCCAGCGTCGCGATGCCCATGCCAGAGCGGTCCATCGACTCCGCCACCAGCGTGTAGGCCGGTTCCTCGCGCGGGGTGACGACAACGTCGTAGGTTTCGGCGACACCGATCTGCAGCTCATCGACCTCGACCGGTTCGACATTCTGTCCATCAGCCTGAACCACTGTCATGGGTAGGCCGGGGATGCGTATATTGAAGAAAGTCATCGCGCCGGCATTGACAAAGCGAAGGCGCACCCGCTCACCCGGCCGGAACAGATACTCCAGATTGTCCAGCGGGCCATGGCCATTCAGAAGATAGGTATAGGCCGCGCTCGATACGTCGAGGATGTCAGTCGGCATCATGCGCATCTTCGCCCACATCCGGCGGTCTTCACCCGACAGCGGATAATCATCAGTCCAGGTGTTCTGGTTGTAGTTGAAGTAGCCTTCGCCCTTCTTGAGCTTGTCGAAGATCGCGTGCGGCGACATGTCGCTGAATTCGCTCAGCACCACGATATATTCGCGGTCGGCCTGCACCGGATCGGGACCTGCGGGATCGACCACGATCGCGCCATAGTGGCCCGCCTGTTCCTGAAGGCCGCTGTGCGAATGCCACCAGTAAGTTCCTGATTGCCGCACGGGAAATTCGGCGGTGAAGGTCTCACCCGGCTTGACGCCGGGGAAGCTCACTCCCGGAACGCCATCGAGCTCAAATGGTACGAGAAGCCCGTGCCAGTGAATGGACGTATCTTCCTCAAGCTGGTTATGCACGTTTAGCCGGACCGTCGTTCCTTCCTGCAGGCGCAGGAGAGGTCCTGGAATACTGCCATTGACAGCGATCGCGCCGCCGCGCCTGTTGCCGCTTGCGAAGGCGGACCGGGCTACGGTGAGGTCGATATTCGGCCCCGCCACCTCGTCCAGTCCCTTACGGGCATTTCCCGCCAGGAGGTCACCGCCGCGCGCCCAGGCCGGCATTGCTCCGGCAAGGCCAAGCAGGCCCATCCCGCCTGCTCCCGTACCAAGGAATTTGCGTCGATTTACGGAAATCATTGAATGCGGCTCCTGATGTGACATACACCCACCCTTACGCGCCTGTCAGCTGTACCCCTCAAAGTTTTTGACCCGTTCTCTCAGCCGGTTGCGCGCACGATATATGCGCGTCTCGATCGCCTTCTCGGTCGTGCCGAGCAACGCGGCGGCTTCGGCCTGGCTTCGGCCTTCGACACTTACGAGCACAAGCGCTTCGCGCAGGCGTATGGGCAACCGCCCGATCTCCGCCTCGACGAGCCTGAGTTGCTCACGGCTCGCTGCAAGGTTTTCGGGATCGGGCGTGTCGTCGGCCACCGCCTGTACCTCGTCGGAACTCGGAAAACCGAAGAAACCGACGACCTTCCTTCGGCGAAGTCGGTCGCGACACCGGTTCAGGACAATTGTTGTAAGATAAGGGCCGACGGGCTTGGAGGCATCGAGACGATGCCGGGTGAGCCAGACCGATGCGAGGCTATCCTGGACCACGTCCTGAGCGGAGGAGGAAGACCCCAGCATGCGCGTCGCCAGCGCAATCAGCCGCGCGATGTGGGCTTCGACAAGAGACGAAAACGCCTGCCTGCTGCCGGCCACGACCTGCGCGACAAGTATTTGTTCTGAATTGCCCCCCTTTTTTACCGGCATGCGGGGTCAGCTGCGCGGGCTGTCGGTGAGAGCTTTGGACACTTGCTGGTCAAATCGTCTTTGCTGATCGGGGTCGAGAATTTCACGCATGTCGAAGACATGGCGGACCGTTGCTTTTTGGAGATCGCCCATGCGTGCATGAACCTNGTCGATGGCCGCCCCCACCCTGGGTCCGTATTCGTGTTCGGCTTCCATCGCCTGCGCGAGTTGGGCGTTGGCAGCGCGCGCAGAGGCCTCGAGCCTGGCCCGTTCCACAGCGAAGCGCGCTTCGAGTGTCTCAAGGCGTTGCTTCTGCTCGTTTGTTAGTGTGAGTTCATCATGCACGAACGCATGTAGGCCCGTATCAGCATCGTGATTGGCCCAGCGATCTGCGGCGAGCGCACCGAGACAACCGGCGAGCGCCGCGAGCAGCACCGCGAGGGCAATATGCAATTTCTTCAATGTCTAGCGCTCCACATGCAGCAGCTCGGAGGGCGAGAGCCGCTCTCCGACAATGATGCTATCTGCTATGCCAGGTTGGGAACCAGCAAATTGTGCAGGCCACCCGCTGGTGCCTGCACCGGCTCCCAGGCCGACGACGAACAGGCCCGCGAACAAGGCCATCCTGCGGCGTCTTTCAACGATTTCGCCAAGCTGGCCTGCCCGTTGCCACACGCCGGTCATGAAATCGTCCGGAACTTTGAAGGAGTCCCGTGTGTCCAGCGTCCCAAGCATCGCATCGAGTGTCTGATTGTTACGCATCCATTGCTCCTGTCGGTTGCCCGCTTCCTATACGCGATAGAATACCCGAACCCTTAAGTTTCTTTTTTGAGGGCTGCGGCCCGGCTGTGCGTATCAGAACGTGCAACGAACAATAGCGAAGGTTGTTTGAACAGATCGGAAATTATGTGGTGAAAAATGCACGCCTCACAAAAGTGGAACGGGAGTTCACTCCTCTGCTTGGCCACAGCTGGCTCACACCGCTCTACGATCGTGCGATTGGCGTTTTCACGCGCGAGGCGAAATGGCGCCGGGAGATCGTCAAACAGGCTCGAGTAAAACCTGGCGACAAGGTCATGGATGTAGGTTGCGGCACGGGGACGTTGTTGCGAGCCTTCATGACCAGCTGCCCCCAAGCAGATTTATTAGGCGTAGAACCCGATCCGGCAGCGCTTGCGATCGCACGGCGCAAGCTTGGTCCTGCTGCGGGCCTCGTTCGATGGCACAACGGATTTCTCGACAGTCTCGACCTTTCGGGTGATCGGCGACCCGATACGATCGTCAGCTCGCTTGTTTTGCACCAGGTTCCCGTGTCGCAGAAGCGCGCGATCCTCGAGCAAATGGAGGCCTTGCTAGCTCCTGGCGGCATGGTGCTGATCGCTGATTACATGCGCCAGGACCATCCGCTCATGCGCGCAATGTTCCGCGCGACCGTTCAGCTTCTCGACGGTTTACCAGACACCCAGCCGAGCGCTGACGGAGCAGTCGAGAAATTGCTAGGCGAAATTTTCGCAAGCGCAGAGCTGCTCGCTCAGATCCATACCGCAACCGGAACCATTTCGCTCTGGCGCGGCTCCAAGAAAGGCATGTAACATGATCAAAGACAATCCATCGAAGCCGCTGCGGCGTTCGCTGACGGCATCGGTTCTTCTCACGCTTGCGGCCTGCTCGAATGCCGCACAGGCCGCCACCTACACGATGTTCAGGGACCCGGGATGTGGTTGCTGCCTGAGCTGGGCAGGACATGTCGAGGGCGGCATGGAAGCAGAAGTGGCTTCGGTCGATACTGACGATATGAGTGCGCTCAAGGCAGCCAAGGGCGTACCGCAGGATATGTGGTCGTGCCACACAATGGAAGTCGAGGGCTACATCATCGAAGGTCATGTGCCCGCCGAAGCGATCGCGCGGCTCCTGCGCGAAAGGCCCGAGGGCGTGACCGGCCTCGCCGTTCCCGGAATGCCGCTAGGCTCCCCCGGCATGGAAATGGGCGATCGAGTGCAGCCCTATGAGGTCATCGCTTTCGGTCCGGACGGCCAGAAAGTCTTCGCATCCTATCCGTAAACGCCGACCAGCCCAGATGACGGTAATTCAACAGGAGAACCATGATGTCAGAGCGTTCGCTCAAATCCTCGATCATCGCCTGGGGCTGGACACTCAGCCTGTTTCTGCTCGTCAGCTATTTGATCTGCATAGCTTTCGGCCTGCTCGCGCCCGAACGGTTCCATATGCATGAGGCCTGGGAACCGCTGCTTCCCGGATACGAATGGCTGACTCTGCCTGGATTTCTCGCAGGCGCAATCGGCAGCTTCTTATATGGGTGGTACATCGCGGTGATCGTGGTGCCGTTATACCGGTACTTCAGATAACGCTTGAGGAAATCAGACTGGCTTGAAACGGCGCTCTATCGATCGGAACAAGCACTTGGTTCCACGCGGGTGTCGGATGCGACAAAAGAAGGCTGGCGACACCAATCAGAATGACGCCTCGACAGGAGACGAACAATTTCGCGATATCGATCCAGCGACGATAGACGGGGTCTGCTCCTGCACACCGCCATAGGCGCAGTCATGGGTTTCGCGATCCTTCATCCGGTGACGACACTTGTCTACTGGTATGAATTCGGTGCCTCGAATATTGCCGCCCAAAGCAACGCGCTCGCTTTTCTGCTTGACCGTCTGTCTTCGGCATTCGCGTTTGAAATGCTAACGATGAGCGCTGTGTATGTGGCGTTGGGCGCTGCGATTGGGCTGGGGTTTGGTATTTATCACAGCCGCCTTTTGGATGAACGCTCGAAAGTTCGTTTCCTCGAACGCGAGCTTGAAGAAGAGCTACCTTTGCTCATTGCCCGGGGCGAAGGAGAGCATGTCGAGTTCAAGTCGTCTATGCGTTGGGACAGACGCGAAGAGCGCGTAAACCGGCGCCTGCAGCAGGTTGTCGTGAAGACAATAGCGGGTTTTCTCAACCATGAAGGTGGCACGCTCTTGATCGGCGTGGAAGATGACGGGACTGTTGCGGGCATTGAAGCGGATATGCGAACGCTCAAGCACGCGAACCAGGATGGATTCGAACGACTTTTGATGGACACTGCAAGAGACGCCCTGGGCGGGGATGCTTGTGCCCTGGTCCATAGTCGTTTCCATGGGCTTGGCGGGCTGACCGTTTGCAGGGTGATCGTCGAGAAAAGCGTGCATCCGGTCTACTACACCGAAGGGGGTGTCGCTCATCTCATGCTGCGCACCGGAAACAGTACCCGGGAGCTGGATGTTCGCGAAGCTCAGGCGCACCTTCAACGAAGAGAAGCCGGGCCGATGTAACTATAACCCGGTCGCACACAGGCGCCTGGAGTCTCGCAGAATCTTTTTTGAGGGGTGAAGCCCTGCCGAACGTACTGTTCGGCAATGATGTTTCTCGAACGGGAGGACATCCATAGGGGAATGTATTGCAAGACCATGGTCACGATCGAACGGGCAATACCGCAGGCTCCATAACGCTGCTGGGCGGCATCGCCATGGGCACCGGCGTTATGATCGGTGCAGGCATCTTCGCACTCACCGGGCAGATCGCCGAACTTGCTGGCCCCCTCTTTCCGCTATCCTTTATCGCCGGGGCGCTGGTCACTTCATTGTCGGCCTACAGCTACATCAAGATGTCGAACAAATGGCCCTCATCGGGCGGCATCGCGATGATTTTGCAAAAAGCATACGGGCCCGGCGTCATCGCCGCATCAGCCTCGCTGCTGATGGCGCTGTCTATGGTCATCAACGAAAGTCTCGTGGCAAGGACCTTCGCAACATATGCGCTGCGTCCGTTCGATCTCGAGAGCAGCGGATGGCTCGTTTCTCTGGTAGCGCTCGCTCTCATTATCTTTGCCTATTTCGTCAATGCAGCGGGCAACAAGTCGGTNAGCGGGTTTTCACTTATCATGTCGGCGATCAAGATCGGCGGCATTGCGCTATTTGCAGTAGCTGCGATCTGGGTGAGCGGTTTTTCATCAGGAGCATTCTCGCAGCCTGTAGCGCTGACCAACGCAGAAGCCCTGGTCGCCTCAGTTGCCTTTTCGATTCTCGCTTTCAAGGGCTTTACCACGATCACCAATAGTGGCGGCGAAATCGTCGATCCGCACAAGAATGTAGGCCGCACGATCATGATCTCGATTGGCATCTGCATCGTGGTCTATCTGCTCGTCGCTGTTGCGGTGGGCTCAAGCCTCAGCATCTCCGAGATTATCGAAGCACGCGATTATTCACTGGCGGCGGCGGCGCGCCCGGCACTTGGCGATCTCGGTTTCTATTTCACCGTCGCGATCGCGATCGCTGCCACCACGTCGGGCGTCATCGCGAGTGTTTTTGCGGTGTCGCGGATGCTGACGATGCTGACCGATATGAAGATGATCCCGCATAGCCATTTCGGCATGAGCGGCGGGATCCGCAGCCACATGCTGGTCTATACGGTTGTCGTTGCCGGAACGCTGGCCGTATTGTTCGATCTTTCCCGTATCGCATCGCTGGGCGCCTTCTTCTATCTCGTCATGGACATGCTGGTTCACTGGGGCGTCCTGCGCCACCTGCGCGGAAAAGTCGGCGCACGCGCCTCGGTGCTTCTCGCTGCACTCGCAGCCGATGGCGTGGTCCTGGCAGCTTTCACTGTCGCGAAATTGCGCAGCGATCCTGCCGTCGTGGCCTACGCCGTGATCGGGATCGCCGCCGTTTTTCTTGGCCAATGGTTCTACCTCTCGCGCAATCCCGGCGCACCAGCATCGCCCGAGAACGATGGAACGGGAGAGGCGAGTTGACCATGCACTTCCTTTCCAGGTGGGAAGCTCTCGAGGCGGGCTCCACTGCACAACCGTGCCCGGCTTGCGCATTGCCCAGTAGCGCCATCACGAAAAACAAACGGAGCGAATTATGACGACCCGAACAGCGACGGTTTACCGCATGGTGATGGAGGATCACGTTTGCCCCTATGGTCTCAAGACGATCGATCTCCTCAAGCGACAGGGATTCGAGATCGACGACAATCACCTGACAAGCAGGGGAGAGACCGACGCGTTTAAAGACAAGCACGAGGTCGAGACCACGCCCCAAACCTTTATCGAAGACAGGCGCATCGGTGGCTATGACGATGTGCGCGAATTCTTCGGCAAAAGCCGCTCGCAGCCCAAGGAGGGCGAAACCAGTTATCAGCCCGTCATCGCGATTTTCGCGGTAGCTCTGCTGCTCGCGCTCGGGCTGAGCTGGGCGTTCTTCGACAACCTCTTTACCGTGCGCGCGGCAGAGTGGTTCGTGAGCCTGTCGATGACCTTGCTGGCCGTCCAGAAGCTGCAAGACGTGCGCAGCTTCTCGACAATGTTCCTGAACTACGATCTGCTGGCCAAACGCTGGGTCCCCTATGGCTTCGTATATCCGTTCGGTGAGGCCGCCGCAGGTATTCTCATGACCGCTGGCGCGCTGACCTGGTTTTCTGCTCCGCTAGCACTGTTCATCGGGACTATTGGCGCCGTCAGCGTATTCAAGGCGGTCTACATCGATAAGCGCGAGCTCAAATGCGCCTGCGTCGGGGGTAGCAGTAATGTTCCGCTTGGCTTCGTCTCATTGACCGAGAACCTGTTCATGATGGGCATGGGTCTGTGGATGGGCGCAAAGGCCTTCCTATGATCATTGCGCTCATTCTTTCCGTCTTCCTGTTCCTCTTGGCTATCGCCTCACACCTCGCGATCCTTGGTGTCGGCCACCGCCTGCTCGGCCGCAGGCGAGACACGCTGGCCAAACTTGGCGTCTCGCTGCTCGTCCTCAGTTCGCATTTTCTGGTCGCAATCCTTTTCGCGGTCGGCTTCTGGCTCGGCGCGGAATGGGATCTTGGAGGGTTCGACAAGGCCCCGACAATGGACTGGATGGACTACTTTTATTTCTCGCTCATCAACGTGACCACGCTTGGTCTGGGCGACATCTATCCGACCGACCACCTGAGGGTGCTCGCCGGCATCGAAGCCCTGACAGGCTTCGCACTCATCAGCTGCTCGGCGCAGCTATTCTGGACCATGATGCATGAAGGAGAAAAAGCATGACTGAGAAGACGCGCCACTCGGACAAGGGAGGGGGAGGCAGCTACTGGCGGTTCATGGCCATGGTTTCGACCTCGACCGTGATTATGTTCTTCCTGATGTATGCCAACACCTTCACCGTCGACGATATCTTCTGGAGCGAAACCCGCTTCTGGATGATGTTCGTCATGGGCGGAATGATGATGATCGTGATGCTCCTTTTTATGTGGGGCATGTACAAGGACCGGACCAAGAACTTTATCATTCTTGGCGTCGGTGCCGTCGTGTTCGCCCTCGCCCTGTGGCTGGTGCGCAGTCAGACCACCGTAGACGATACCGAATATATGGCCGCGATGATCCCGCATCACTCGATCGCGATCATGACCAGCGAACGCGCAAGTCTGAAGGATCCAAGAGTGCGCGAGCTCGCACAGGCTATCATCGTCGCCCAGCGCCGCGAAATCGCCGAGATGAAATATTTGATCGACGACATCGAGCAGAACGGACCGCGAACCGAAGAACGCCTGCCAGAGGAGATGCAGCAATGAAAAACTTCGCGCTTATAGCGGCCATCGCATTGCCGCTCGCCGCCTGCAATTCCAACACCGCCCCGGGCAATGACCGCGAGGCACAGCTAGACCCGCCCGCAACCGCAGCCCCCATTGAGGATGCCGCCACTGCTCTGGCAAATGTCAGCCCCGGCCTGATGCTTCCCGAAACCATGAATGGCGCAGATATCGCTGCACTGGGCGCGCAAAATTCCTGTCAGTTTCGTCTGACCGAAATTGCCTTCCCGTCCTTCGTCTACGACGATAGCGGCCAGGGTGCGGTCAAGATCAACGGTACCCTTATTCCGGTCACTGCCGATGGCCCGGACAGTTATTCGAACGGCGAGCTTCGCATCAAGACGCGCATGCTGGATGATGAAGGCGATGCGGGCCTGCAGATGCAGGAGATGATCGTGGCTGCGCCAAGAGCCAAGGATGAATTCGGCTTCTGGGGCTATACCACCTGTCCCAGCGGCGGAGCCTGATTGAAGCAGGGCGCACGGTCGAGTGATGGCTCACCCGTGCGCCCGCTAAAGCTGATTTTTCTTGCAGACATCATTTCTGAAAAGGAGCGATCCCATGCCCGATACCAGGCCGATTGCTGTCTTCGGTGCCGGCGGTAAAGCAGGCACCGAGCTTTTGAAGCATGCCTTTGGCCGTGACGTACCGATCCGCGCCTTTGAACACAATCTGCCCGAGCCGAGCGAGCGTATAGGCGAGTTCGAATATATCGACTGCGATGTTCTGTCGGATGATTTCGCACAGCAGCTCGATGGATGCCGCGCGGTGATTTCCACTCTCGGTGTCGGGTTTGGTCCAAGCAATGCCATCGATCCGCCACCGCTTTATACCGAAGGAACGCGGAATCTGCTCGAAGCGATGAAGCAAACCGACATAGACCGAATTGCCGTGATCTCCGCAGCGTTCGTGGAACACCAGTCGAGCGTTCCTGCCTGGTTTGAGCTGACGGCCAAGCCTGCACTGTTCAACATCCTGGAACAGATGCGTGCAATGGAGGCGATGCTGAGTGACGCTCCGGATGTCAGATGGACTGCTGCGCGGCCCGGCTGGTTGCTTGACGAACCCTATACCGGCGAAGCGGTGATTACCGACGAACGTCTGGCAGATGGTTGCTTTAGATGCCGTCATGCGGATCTTGCAGCAAGCCTTCTCGAGTTTGTACTCGAAGACACCTGGATCAACGCAAAGCCTGCCATCGGTCGGCCCGAAAACGAGAGCTTGGAGAGCCCTGCCGCCATCAAAGCCGAGCTGGGGATCGATTAAGCCTGGTACCAACGATTGAGGCTCAATCGGNCTGAACATCACAAATTTCGAGTAGGACACAAGGAAGCCGTATGTATTTCGAGACGATCAAGACCCCGGGTCTTTCGCAACTTTCCTACATTATCGGTGCCGGCGGGCAGGCTGCGGTCATAGATCCGCGCCGAGACTGCGAAGTCTATGTCGACAAGGCCCGCGCCGAAGGACTGGAGATCACCCATATCTTCGAGACCCATCGCAATGAGGACCTCATCAGCGGATCGCCGATCCTTTCCGAAATGACCGGCGCGAGGGTCTATCACGGGCCCAATCCAGCAGGCGAAGTCGTGTTTGCCGAGACTGCGCGCGAAGGCGATTGCTTTGAACTGGGACAACTGAGAATCGAAGTGCTCGAAACGCCCGGTCACACTGACGACCATCTCGCCTTTGTTATCCATGACAGCGAATATTCCGAAGGACCGGTTGGCGTCTTCACCGGCGATGCGCTGTTTGTCGGCGATGTCGGGCGAACCGATTTCTATCCCGAACGCAAGGAGGAAGTTGCCGGGCTGCTGTACGATTCCCTGCAAAAGATTTGCCGTCTCGGAGACCAGGCAATCATTTACCCGGCGCATGGCGCGGGTTCGGTCTGCGGATCGGGTATGGCGGACCGGGAATTCTCCACGGTCGGCCACGAGCGCCGCAACAATCCGCGCCTGCGCATCTTTGATCGCGACGAGTTCATTCAGGCGAAAATTGCAGAGCACCATTACCAGCCGCCGTATTTCCGGTTGATGGAGCGGCTTAATCTGGAAGGCGCAGATGCTGCGCCGCGCATCATGCGCCCCCGCCGGATGGGGCTCCAGCAAATTACCAAGAGCGGCGCTGACCACCTGATCGACGTTCGTGAACCGCTTGGCTATGCCGGCGGCCACCTGCCGGGCGCGATGTGCCTTCCGGTGGGAATGATCCCGGCTTTCGCCGGGTGGTTCATCACCGAGGGCGAGACGATAGCGCTGGTCGCCTCCGAAGAAGACCAGCTTGCCGAGGCGATGGCGCATCTGGTGCGCATCGGTTTTGACAACATCATTGGTGGTTACGTGGGCGTCGTTCCTGCAGCTGCACAGGGCGCGGCGATGCGCAGCGTTCCCATGATCAACACCGATGAAGTCGCGCAAAGACTCGACCAGAACGGCGGCCAATGGACCTTGCTCGATGTGCGTGATCTCGAGGAGCGCCAGCAAACCAGTATCGATGGCTCAGAACATATCTACGTCGGCGAGCTGAATACCCGCTGGAAAGAGCTAAAGCAGGATCATCACTACACGCTGATGTGCGCCAGCGGGATGCGCGCGAGCGTTGCTGCGGGCTGGCTGGCCAGCAAGGGTTTCGAGCACCTCGACATCTATCTTGGTTCCATGGGGGCGTGGAAGAACGCGTCCGGCTGAAGCGCGTAGCTTGAAGCGCGAAACTCTTGCAAAGCACGTCAAAATCTTTTGCGAGATTTTGCTCGTATGTGGCGGGTCAGCGTGCTCGTCGCTCAACTAGCGGCGCGACCGAGCGCCGTATCCATTGAATGACTTCCTGGTCCGCGAACGAAGACAAATGCCAGCGCCCCCAGGATAGCGATATTCTTGAGTAGAGGGCCTGTGTGGCCAGGGGCGATATGGATCGCGAAAGTTATCGGAACGAGAGTGAGAAATAGCGCGGTGCATGAGAGCCGAGTCATCCACCCCAAGGCCAGCGATGTGCCTGCACCGATGAACACCAAGCCAGACAGCCACAAAAGGATGGACGCATCACCAATTAAAACAACATGATCTTTCCATGGCGACAATGCCATCCGGTCAAGCATATATTCATGCGCAAGAAAATGCCCCACTCCGCCGATGACGAATATGAGGCTCAAAGAGAGGCGGAAGACCGGATCGATCAATCGCACTTTTGTGGCCCATGTCGCTAGGTTGTTTTCGACATTCCGGATCATAATGTACCCTCCACCCTCAGGTTGATGCATCGACGGCAAACTTACTGGGTGCGTGGACCTGTTTCTTCGGGCGGTGTTTGCGGTTCACCCAAAACGTTGACCGGCAGTTTCAGATAGATCGTGCCGTTTTCTTCTGCGCCAGGCATGTTCCCACCACGAATGTTGATCTGGATTGATGGCAGGATGAGACGTGGCATACCCAGCTGTTCGTCGCGCTCCTCTCGCATGGCCACAAATGCATCCTCGCCGATCCCGGCGTGGACATGGATGTTGCTGTGCTTTTGGTCTTGTACCGTAGTTTCCCACCGATGCTCCGAGCGGCCTTCCGGTAGGTAGTCGTGACACATAAACAGCCGCGTCTCGCCTGGTAGCTCGAAGATCCGGCGAATAGAGCGATAGAGCGTACGTGCATCGCCGCCGGGAAAGTCGGCGCGCGCCGTGCCGTAATCGGGCATGAACAGCGTATCGCCGACAAAGGCGGCATCGCCGATAACATAAGTCATGCACGCGGGCGTATGTCCCGGCGTATGGAGTGCCCGAGCCGATATGGTGCCCAGGTCGAAGCTGTCATTATCGGCAAACAAATGGTCGAACTGGCGCCCATCGCGCGGCAGGTCCACCCCGGCATTGAAGATCGGACCGAAGGTATTCTGCGTGACGGTGATCTGGCTGCCGATAGCGAGTCTGCCGCCTAGCGCGCTGCGAATGTAAGGTGCGGCGGACAGGTGATCGGCATGGACATGGGTTTCCAGTATCCACTCACATTTGAAACCCTTCTCCCGGACGAAATCGATCACCTTATCGGCGGACTTTGTCGCGGTTCGTGCCGCTGCGGCATCGAAATCGAGCACCGGATCGATCACCGCGCACACCTTGGCCGCGGGATCGGACACGACATAGGTCACCGTATTGGTATTTGTGTCGAAAAATGCCTCTACGTCAGGTTTCATCGAAAGCTCTTTTTGTATGCAGGTTGAAGGCGGGTCGGAGTGATCAGTCCTGCGCTCGGTCGACGTAATTACGGACAAAATCTTCCAGCGCCGGTTCATCGCAAACGAAGCCCATATCCGCCGCTTGCTGCAGCGTCGCGTCGCCGCCCATTCCCTGTTGCGCCGCCAGATGCATCATTGTGAAGGCCCCTGCGCGCTTGCCCGAAGCGCAATGGACCAGCACCGGCTTCGGGAGCGCTTCGACGCTGGCCCTGAATTCATCGACGAGTTCATCCGACATGGCGCCGCCCGCCACCGGCAGGTGACGATATTCGAGGCCAAGCGATGCCACAACTTCACCTTCCCGGTCCGGGGCGATTGGCTGATCCGCCTCATCCTGGCAGCGCAGGTTGACGACGGCTTTGTAACCATCCTCCGCCAAGGCGCGCAGGTCGCTCTCGGAAGGCGGAGCAGCCGAGACGGCGAAACTGTCGTTGAGGGTCTTGATGTGGGTCATAAGGAATATCCTGGATCTGGTTCAAAGCTCCCGGCCCGCAATAGCGCGGCGGCAGATTACGATTGACTTTATATGCACACCTTCGCATATATGCAAGTATGCAAGCCGAAGATATTCGCAAACAAGCCGAAAAAGCGGTGACCCTGCTCAAGGCATTGGGCAGCCACAACCGCCTGATGATCGCCTGCCAGCTTGTGGAGGGCGAGCGCAGCGTGGGCGAGCTGGCCAATTTGCTGGAGATCGGTGAAACCGTCGTCTCGCAGCATCTTTCGCTGATGCGCAAGGACGGTTTGGTCGCAGCGCGGCGAGACGGTCGCTCAATCCACTATTCCCTGTCCGGCGATGCGACACGGCGTGTGCTGGAAACGCTTTACGCCATCTATTGCAGTCCGGACGGCGAAGCCGGCAGCGGACCCGGCGAGACAAGTTAATGACGGCTGCGCCCGCCTGATGGATATCGGTCTTGTTCAGGCGTCATTGTCGCTAGCCTCAGGGCTCCTCGTGGGGTTCTCGCTGGGCTTAATCGGCGGCGGGGGATCGATCCTCGCCGTGCCGCTATTGATCTATGTTGTCGGCGTTCGCGACACACATGTCGCAATCGCCACATCCGCTGCCGCCGTGGCCGCGAGCGCCTTGGCCAACCTGCTGTTACATGCCCGTGGCGGCAGTGTGAAATGGCGTTGCGCAAGTCTTTTCGCGGCATTCGGTATTATCGGTGCAGCGGCGGGATCGACTATGGGGAAGATGACACAGGGCGATCTCCTGCTGGGCCTGTTCGGCTTGGTGATGATCATTGTCGGCCTGTCGATGATACGCGAAAAATCGGGTGGGTCCGACCCGGATGTCCGCCTTACCGCAGCGACCGCATTGCGGTTGACCCCGCGGCTGGCGGCCGGTGGGTTTGTTGTCGGCGCACTGTCCGGCTTTTTCGGTATCGGCGGCGGGTTCCTGGTGGTGCCGGGCCTGGTTGCCGCGACGGCCATGCCGATCCTCAATGCGATCGGCTCTTCGCTAGTCTCCGTAACCGCTTTCGGCGCCACCACGGCCGCCAATTACGCATTGGACGGGCTGATCAATTGGCCGATCGCCGGGTTCTTCATTGGCGGAGGCGCGATGGGGGGCTGGCTGGGAACCTGGGCCTCGCACAGCCTCGCGGCGCGCAAGCGGACGCTAACATACATTTTCTCTGCAGTCGTGATCCTTGTCGGTGTGTTCGTCACCGGCGAATGGGTAACGACGGCTTTGTTGTGATCGCCGCCATTCGGCGTCATGTGTCCAGGCGCAGGCTCCGCAGCCGCAGCGCATTCGCGATCACCGATACAGAAGAGAGGCTCATGGCCGCCGCCGCGATCATGGGACTCAGCAGCAATCCGAAGAACGGAAACAGCACGCCTGCGGCGACCGGAATGCCAAGCGTGTTATAACCAAACGCGAAGAACAGGTTCTGCCGGATGTTGCGCATCGTTGAGCGCGACAGCACGATGGCCTGGACTACCCCTGTCAAATCACCGCGCACCAGAGTCACGCCTGCGCTCTCAATCGCCACATCGGTGCCGGTACCCATGGCGATTCCGACATCTGCAGCGGCCAGCGCGGGGGCATCGTTGATGCCGTCTCCGGCCATACCGACGCGGCGGCCTTGTGCCTTCAGCTCCTCAATCTTGCTGTGCTTGTCTTCCGGAGAGACATTGGCATGCACCTCGTCGATCCCCATTTCGCGCGCCACCGCTTCGGCTGTGCCACGGCTATCGCCGGTGAGCATCACCACCCGGATGTCGCGCGAATGAAGCGCCGCAATCGCCGCAGCGCTGGTCGGCTTGATCGGATCGGCTACCGCAATGAGACCTGCCGGACGGCCATCGAACGCGACGAACATAACTGTCTGGCCCTGCTTGCGACCGCCCTCCGCCGAGCCAAGCCAGACGTCATCGTCGATACCGACACGTCGCATCATCTTCTCATTGCCGATAGCAACGCGGCGGTCCTGCACGCTGGCCTCGACACCTTCGCCGGTGGTCGAGGCGAGGTCTGTGGCCTCGGCCGGCGATACGCCGCGCGCTTTTGCGCCTTCGACGATCGCATGGGCCAGCGGATGCTCGCTTCCCATCTCGACACCCGCGACCGCGGCCAGGAATTCGGTTTCGTCAATTCCGTTTGCAGGTGTCACTGCCACCAGGTCGGGTTTGCCCATCGTCAGCGTGCCTGTCTTGTCGACCACCAGCGTATCGATCTTCTCCAATGTTTCGAGCGCCTCGGCGTTACGGATCAGAATGCCATGCTGCGCGCCCTTACCGGTACCGGTCATGATCGACATCGGCGTGGCAAGCCCAAGCGCGCACGGACAGGCGATGATCAAGACTGCGATGGCATTGACCAGCGCATAGGCCAGCGCGGGCGCGGGGCCCCAGATAGCCCAGACTATGAACGTGACGATGGCGATCACCACCACGGCGGGCACGAACCAGCCCGCCACCTGATCCGCCAAGCGCTGGATCGGTGCGCGGCTGCGCTGCGCTTCGGCTACCATCTGGACGATCTTGGACAGCATCGTGTCCTTGCCTACACCGGTGGCGCGCATGACAAAGCCGCCGGTCTGATTGACTGTCCCGCCTATAACTGTGTCGCCGGTTTTCTTGGCGACGGGCAGCGGTTCACCACTGATCATGGATTCATCGATTGCGCTCGAACCCTCCTCAATCTCGCCATCGACGGGCACTTTGTCGCCGGGACGGACGCGCAGACGATCACCGGTGGCCAGCTGATCGAGCGGCACCTCGCGCTCGTCGCCGGACCCGAAGATTTTGACCGCGCTTGGCGGAGCCAGTTCGAGCAGCGCGCGCAATGCGCTGGAGGTCGAGCCCCTTGCCTTGAGCTCGAGGACCTGCCCCAGCAAGACCAACGTCGTGATGACAGCCGCGGCCTCAAAGTAGACCCCGACCCGCCCCGAATGGTCATGAAACGCGGGCGGGAAAATATGCGGTGCAATCGTTGCCACCACGCTGAAAATGTAGGCGATCGCCACGCCGAACCCGATCAGCGTGAACATGTTGAGATTGCGCGTCTTCAGCGACTCGACGGCGCGGGTGAAAAACGGCCAGGCTCCCCACAGAACGACGGGGGTAGCGAGAGCGAACTGCGCCCATTGTGCATAGGCAGATTCGATAAGCTGGTCGAAACTGATCCAGGGAACCATGTCGCCCATTGCATAGACGAACAATGGCAGCGTCAGGAGCGCGCTCCACCAAAAGCGGCGACGCATATCGATCAGTTCAGGGTCTGGTCCATCGTCGAGCGAGACCATCTCCGGTTCGAGCGCCATTCCGCAAATCGGGCACGAACCGGGGCCGGGCTGCCGGATTTCAGGGTGCATTGGGCAAGTATAAATCGTCCCCTCAGGCACCTCTTCGACCGCATTGAGGTGCGCGCCCGACAGGTAGAGTTCGGGATCAGCAAGGAACTTGTCGTGGCAGCGCGAAGAACAGAAATAGTGCTCGGCGCCTTCATACGGCGCAATGTGCTTCGCGCCGTCGATCGCAACGCTCATGCCGCATACCGGGTCGATGGCAGTGCCCTCGATTACGCTTTCATCCTTGCTCACAACATTTCCTTCCTAGCTGTTCATGACGACGAATTGCCCCATCATACCTGCATCCTCGTGCTCGAGGATGTGGCAATGGTACATGTAGGGCAGGTCCGGGTCGGTGTTTTCCTCGAAGCGGACCAGTACGCGCACCTGTTCGCGCGGGTTCACCACCACGGTGTCCTTGTATCCCGTTTCCAGCGGCGGCGGCGCGCGGCCATTGCGCTCGATCACGCGAAACTGCGTATTATGGATATGGAAGGGGTGCGCCATCATCGAAGCGTTGGCGATCTCCCATATTTCCCATTGTCCGACCGGCACGCGTTCGTTGATGACATCCATGTCCATCGCCGCGTCATTGATCGACATTCCCCCGCCCATCATACCCATATCGATCACAAACCGGCGGGTTCGCACGGCGAGCGATGGATCGGGCACACCAAGCGGAGCAAGTTCGGCCGGCAGCCTGACAGACCGAGCCGTATCTGCGGGCCTGATGTCGAGAATGCGAAATACCCCGCCGGAAGGATCACCGTCATTTCCACGGCCCATCATCCCTCCGCCCATCATGCCGCGGCCCTGTCCGCCCATCATGCCCATCATGTTGTCCGGGCTGCTGGCGACAAGGCGCAGCGGGCGTCCTTCGGCGAGATCAAGGATGATCTGCGCCCGCTCCCCCGGCGCAAGCCTGAGCGACCGGACAGGATGGGGTCGATCAAGCAAGCCGCCGTCGCTCGCAATAAGCTGCATCGGTGCACCGCCCTCAAGCGAGAAATCATAGAACCGTGCGTTCGATCCGTTGAGAAGGCGCAGACGGAGCTGTCCGGTCGCTGCGTCAAAGACAGCGTCTTCGGTGCCGTTGACGTAAATCCGGTTGCCACGAACGCCCATCATGCGCGCTTGCATTCCGCTTGGGTAAATCAGTTGACCGGACCCATCGATCATCCGGTCCTGGACGATCAGCGGAATGTCGTCGATGCCATATTCGCTCGGCAGACCGAGGCGCTCTTCTTGATCGTCGCGCACATAGATCGGCGCGGCAAGTCCGGCATAAACCTGCGACCCGGCTCTGCGGTGCAGATGCGAATGATACCAGTAGAGCGAGGCGCGCTGGCGCACTTCGAAAGACGGGCTCCACCTCTCGCCTGGGCAGATCAGTTGATGCGGTCCGCCATCGGCAGAGGCGGGGAGTTCGAACCCGTGCCAATGGACCGTGGCGCCTTCGGCCAGATTATTGTCGATGTGGAAGCGCACCCGTTCGCCGCGGCGCATTTCCAGTGTCGGCCCGAGATAGGGTGCGTCAATGCCGATCGTGGGTGAGGCGACGCCAGCCACGAATTCCTTCTGGCCCGAGGTCAAGGAGAGGCGAAAAACACGCTCGCCCTGTTCGATCCGGCCCACCTGCAACGGCGGTATGGCGAGCGGGTTGGAACCGCCAGTGCTGCCCTGCAAAAGCTTGTTGGGTGCCTCGCACGCTGCAAGCGGCATGACCGCAAATCCCGCTGCGGCCAGGCCCGCGTGCTTCAGCAATGCACGACGCTCGATGGGGAATACCTGGCCTTTGCGGTTCATGATAGCGTTGCTCCTCGAGGGCGACACCGGATTTGTCCGACGCCGCCCCATCGTTTCACTGCTTCGTGATCGACGTGATCACACTGCCTTCAGGACCAGTACGAAACTCGAAGGAAATTCCCTCACCGACGCTGACATCACTCCGCAGTTGCTCGTCTGCCTCGAACGCCATCGTCATTGCCGGCCAGTCAATTGCGGCGACCGGGCCATGCTCGACGGTGATCGTGCCAGCTTCGCCATCGATGGCGGTGACGGTTCCCTCAGCGCTGGCGGTCTGCATCATGTCACCAGGGTCCATTGCCGACATGTCCTGATCATCCATCATCATGCCATCTTCAGCCATCGGCATATCGTTCATCTCAGCCATATCCTGGCCGGAATCACAGGCTGCCAGCGCCAGCGGGGCGGCCAATGAGGTCAAGAGGGTTGTGGTACGCATTTTTCTTCTCCTTCGGAGTGGTTTGGCCGATCTGGCCGGGGACGCCGCAACAACAGATATGCGGCGGGAAGTACAAACATGGACAAAAGCGGAGCTGTGATCATTCCGCCGATCATCGGCGCGACGATTCGGCTCATCACTTCGGAGCCAGCCCCAGTGCCGATCAGGATCGGGAACAGACCGGCCAAGAGAACCGCCACGGTCATCGCCTTGGGCCTCACTCGCAGCAAGGCGCCTTCGCGGATGGCGGCAGAGACTTCCTCTGCATCTGCATTCTCGCCGCGCCGGTCCAACGCGGCTTTCAGGTAGATCAGCATGATGACGCCGAATTCCGCAGACACACCGGCCAGCGCAATAAAGCCGACAGCGGTTGCGACGGACTGGTTGTACCCCATCAGGTAAAGCAGCCAGAAGCCACCGGTCAGCGCGAATGGCAACGTGCCCATGATGAGCAGCGCCTCGTCGAACCGGCGGAAGATCAGATAGAGCAGCAGAAATATGATTGCGAGCGTCGCCGGGACGACAATCTGCAGGCGTTCATAGGCACGTGTGAGATATTCGAATTGCCCGGCATAGGACAGGCTGACACCCGCTGGCAGATCGACTTCTGCGGCGATGACTTCCTGCAAATCGCCAACCACCGAGGTAAGATCGCGTCCGCGCACATCAATGTAGACATAGCTTGTCGGTCGGCCCTGCTCGCTCTTGAGCATGGGCGGGCCGCTGGTCACGCTGACAGCAGCCACGGTGCCAAGCGTAATCTGCTGACCCGACGGGGTGAGAACCGGCAGGTTACGCAGCTCGTCCACGCTGTCACGAATTTCGCGCGGATACCGCACGTTGATCGGATATCGCGCCAGCCCCTCCACGCTGCGGGCCACGTTTGCACCGCCGATTGCGCCAGATACGATCTGCTGGACGTCGGCGATGTTGAGGCCGTAGCGGGCTGCTTCCAGCCGGTCGATATCGACATCGACATAGCGGCCTCCCGATAGCCGTTCGGCCAGTGCAGAGCTCACGCCCGGAACGTTCTTGGCGGCTTGTTCGACCTGGAGCGCAACTCGTTCGAGCTCGCCCAGGTCTTCTCCGGAAACCTTGATCCCTATCGGGCTCTTGATCCCTGTAGCGAGCATGTCGATCCGGTTGCGAATTGGCGGGACCCAGACATTGGCGAGGCCGGGCACCTGCACGGCACGATCCAGTTCCTCGACCAGCATGTCGGGCGTCATGCCCTCGCGCCATTCCTCGCGCGGTTTGAAGCGGATGGTTGTCTCGAACATGGTGAGCGGGGCGGGGTCGGTGGCGGTGTCGGCACGGCCGGCCTTGCCGAACACGGTTTCGACTTCCGGTACGGTCATGATCAGCCGGTCGGTGCGCTGGAGCAGCGCCGACGCCTCGCCGGGTGACAGTCCGGGCAGGGCGCTGGGCATGTAGAGAAGGTCGCCTTCATCGAGCGGTGGGAGAAACTCACCGCCGAGCCGGGAAAAGGGAACAAGCGTCGTCAAGAAGATCAGACCGGCGATGGCCAGCGTGGTCTTGGGGCGGCGCATAACCCAGTCGAGACCGGGTCGGTAAGCGCGGGTCAGCACGCGGTTAACCGGATTGCTGTCCTCTGCAGGGATCTTACCCCGGATCAGCCAACCCATCAGTACTGGAACCAGAGTGATTGAAAGGATCGCGGCAGCAGCCATGGCATAGGTCTTGGTGAAGGCGAGCGGCGCGAAGAGCCGTCCTTCCTGCGCCTGCAGGGTAAATACCGGCAGGAACGACAAGGTGATGATCAGCAGGCTGAAGAACAACGCCGGGCCGACTTCCTTCGAGGCATCGGTGACGATACGCCATCGCTCGTTGACGGACAGAACCGCATCGGGATTTTCCTCAGTCCACCGTTCGATGTGTTTATGGGCATTCTCGATCATGACCACCGCCGCATCGACCATCGCCCCGATCGCGATGGCTATACCGCCGAGCGACATGATATTGGCGTTCACTCCCTGAAAGCGCATTACGAGGAAGGCCGCGAGCACACCCATAGGCAGCGTCACGACCGCGACCAGAGCCGAGCGCGCGTGCCACAGGAACAAAAGGCACACCAAGGCCACGACGATAAATTCCTCGATCAGCTTGGTGGTCAGGTTTTCGACCGATGCGTCGATCAGTTGCGAGCGGTCATAGGTGGTGACAATCTCCACCCCTTCGGGAAGGCTCGCCTGCAATTGTTCGAGTTTGGCTTCCACTGCCGTAATCGCGCTCCGCGCGTCGGCTCCCTGCCGCAGGATGACGATACCGCCTGCAACCTCGCCTTCACCGTTCAGCTCGGCGATGCCGCGCCGCAGTTCCGGACCGATCTGGACATTCGCGACATCGCCGAGCGTGACCGGCACGCCGCCCGCTTCGGCGCGCAGCGGAATGCTGCGGAAATCCGCCAGAGTTCCGAGATAACCCGATGCACGGACCATATATTCCGCTTCGCCCATCTCGACAATTGAGCCGCCAGTTTCCTGATTGCCCGCCTGAACTGCCCTGACAACCTGCGCATGCGTCACACCCAGCGAGGCCATACGGTAGGGATCGAGAACGATCTGGTATTGTTTGACCATGCCGCCAACGCTGGCGACCTCGGCGATCCCGGGTATGGTCTGCAACTCGTAGCGCAGGAACCAGTCCTGCAAGCTGCGCAGCCCGGCAAGGTCGTGTCCGCCGCTACGGTCCACCAGTGCATATTCGTAGATCCAGCCGACCCCGGTGGCATCGGGCCCGAGCGTACTCTGAACTACTTCGGGCAGCCGATTCTGGACCTGGTTGAGATATTCGAGAACCCGCGAGCGCGCCCAGTAAAGATCGGTTCCGTCTTCGAAGATGACATAGACATAGCTGTCGCCGAAGAAGGAATAGCCGCGCACTGTTTCGGCGCCGGGGACCGACAGCATGGTTGTGGCCATCGGGTAGGTCACCTGATCCTCGACAATTCGGGGAGCTTGTCCCGGATAGTTCGAGCGGATCACCACCTGCACGTCGGACAGATCGGGCAATGCATCGACCGGTGTTGTCCTCACAGCCCAGAAACCGGCCAATGCCAGCCCGATCGCCGCCAACACCACGAAGAAGCGATTGGCAATCGAGCTATCGATAATGCGCGCAATCATTNGCCGGTCTTTCGGATCGAGACAATGCGGGGCCCNGTGNCGGCCTGCGCAAANGTGAAGGAAACCCGGTCACCGCGCGCGAAACCGCGCAGTTGCTCTGGCCCCTCGGTGGCGAAAGGCATGGTCATCGCTGGCCATTCGAGTGCAGGCACCGGGCCGTGCCGCAGGGTCACACTGCTTGAGGTGATACGCTCAATTGTACCGGTTGCCCTATAGGTTTGCGGCTCGTCGGCCTCGCTTGACGTCTGGTCTCGGGTCGCCGCCGATGGGGCCTGATCGACAGGACGCACATCGATACCGGTAAGACTGGCTTCGGAGTCGAGCAGGAACTGGCCCGAAGTAACGACCTGCTCGCCCGCAGCAAGGCCAGCAAGGACTTCGGTGCGCCCGTTCGCTTCGCGGCCGATGCGAATTTCTGCGGGGCGATAGCCGCCGCTTTCCTGTGCAATCATCACAAGAGTCCGCTCGCCAGTGCGAATGACCGCTTCCGAAGGAACCAGCAACGTCTCACGTCGCTCAGGTGCCAATGTGACTTGCGCGAACATGCCCGGTTTGAGCCGAAGCCCTAGATTAAGCATGGCGGCCCGCACGGTAATCGTCCTGCTTGTGTCCTGCGCGCTCGGCAGGATGGCGATGATCCGTCCAGCAAATCGCTCGCCAGGAAAAGCTGTGAGCGTCGCGCTGACCGGCTGCCCGACGCGGGCGCTTCCGGCCAATGCCTCGGGTACAGCGGCTTCGAGCCAGATCGGGCTGTAGCCGCTAATTTCGGCAAGGCTTTGGCCTGCCATGACGGTCATGCCCGGCCTTATACCGAGCGATGTGATTGCGCCCGATTGCGGCGCGGTGACGGTAATCGTCGATTGAGGTCTGCCGCTTCGAGCGACTGAGGAGATCACGCCTTCCGGCATACCGAGCAGTCGCAACCGTTGGCGGGCAGCATTGGTAAGCGCCGCGTCTCCTGTTGCCGCTACGGCAAGGAATTCCTGCTGGGCACCGCCCCATTCGGGGATCAGCAGATCGACGATCGGTGCACCTCTTGTAATCAGGTCTTGCGGCGCGTGACCATATGTCCGCTGCACAAAGCCGCCCGCGCGCGGCTGCACGATCGCTACTTCGCTACCGTTATAGGCGAGCGTGCCAGTCACACTCACATCCGGTTCCAACACGCCGTATTCGGCCTCGGCAGTGCGAATTCCGAAATTCTGCACTTGGGTCGAGCTGATACTGACGCCCTCGCCCGCCTGCGCTCCGCCTCCGGCACATTTTGGGACCAGTTGCATATCCATGAACGGAGATTTGCCCGGCTCATCGAAGCGCTGGTCGGGCACCATCGGGTCGTACCAGTAAAGCACTTCGTCGCAGCCGGTGTCGGCACCGAGCGTCTTCGCCGCTGCTATCTCCGCCGAGCATCGACAAGCCGTATCCGGTCGCCAGACTGACAAGGGCGATGGCTGCGGCGGTCGCATAAGTGCGCTGGCGCGGCGTAAAACGTTCGAAAGCGGCGTTCATGGCCTGTCCTCCCCATATGTAAGACGTAGAGTTGCAGCGGCTTCGACAGCCATCTGTTCGCGTTCAAGGATCTCGAGTTCGAGCAATGCCAGCGCAGATTTGGCCGCGATCACATCGACGAGGTCTGCACGGCCAGCAGCGAAGCTGGCGGTCTCGAGCTCGGCACGGTCGCGCGCGAGCGGAAGAAGCTGATCACGCGCACGTTCCCACTGCTGCAGTGCGCTGCGCCACGCAGCCAGATCGGCTTCGAACCGGGCCCTGATCACTCTCAGGCGATCGACGCGCTCGGCCGAGGCGGCAGCGGCGTCTGCTTCGGCTGCCGCGATGCGCGGGTTCTGCCGCCTGTCGGTGAAGATGGGTAAAGTGACCGATCCCATGACCGATACGGCACTGCCGAAATCGGGATTACGGTGGCCATAAGTCACGCTGACACCGAAATCAGGTCGCTTTTCAGCGCGTGCCAGATCGGCTGCAGCTTCGGCACGTCGCTGCTCGGCATCCGCCAGACGCAATTCCGGATTGGCCTCCAACGCGAACCGAAGCTCTTCCGGGTCCACGGTAACTTGGGGAGCGCCCCCCGCAGCGACGGGCTCGCTTCCGGCGATATATCGCTGCAGCCGGGCACGCGCGGCTGCGCGCGCGGCCTCGATCCGGGTAATGGCATCCTCGATTTCGAGAAGCTCGCGCCGGATCGCAAGGCTTTCGGCAGGTCTGGCCGATCCCGAAGCGACGGCACTGACTGCGACCGGAACGAAGTCCCTTAAGCTGTCCAGAGAGTCGCGCGCAAGAGCGAGGCGCTGCTGAGCATAATACAGGCCAATCCAAGCCGTCCCGGCCTCGGCGAGGATGGAACGTTCGGACAAGCCAAGACGGGCTTCGGCAATACCGATTTCGGATCCGGCAAGGCCGTATCGTGCTCGCCGCCTGGCAAGATTGGGAATTTCCTGCTCGATGCCCACCGCGAGCTGCGTCGGCAATTGCGCATACGGATTAAATGCAGCGGGTCCGGTGACCGGCAAGTTCATCACGCCTGCACGAACGCGTGGATCGGGCAATTCGTCCGCTGCGTCCGCAGCATCGCGCCTCGCCTGTACACGCAAAGCGCCCGCTTCAAGCATGGGCTGTTCCGCCCGCGCCGCCGCAAGGGTTTCTTCATAGCCGACCGACTGCGCTTGGGCAGCCTGCGCGACCAGCAGGGCCGAAAACGGCACCCAACCAATTCGCCAGTTCATAAATCTCACTCGTGCAGAGCGAGCTGACGACATAACATGCCGCACCGGCGAAGACCGGTTCGTGCGGCTGCATCGTTCGTCAGTCTCGCAAAAGTCGCAACGCGCCTTCAGGGAAAACTAGACGGTGAGGATTGGTTTTGGAGGAGGCGATTCCGGTCGCGGTGGATCTGTTTCAAACCACGGGGCCGCAGAAACAAGGTAGCTCGGTACCAAACGAAGGGGCGCACCCTCCATTTCAGTCGCATTCGACAGAGCCAAAGGCGGCAAGCAATTCATGGCAATCACGCAATCGAGCGTCATGCTGGAACATGGTCCTGCCGGATCGGTGGATGTATCGTTATCGGCCATCTCGGCACAGTCGCTCATCTCCGCCGCCTCGATCTGAGGAAGGGCTGCCGCATTCGCTCCAACCTGGACAAAGAGTCCGAAGCCAAAAAGGATCAAGGTCAAGGTACGAATGAACTTCACCGGCCCGAGATAGTCGGGGGCGAGGCGATTGACAAGTAACGAGCGATTGCGGACGGGGACCGATCAGATCGCCCCGTCCGCTTTATCCGCGTAAAATCAATAGTCTTGTGCGACTAGCAGCATCCCGCCGAAGCTGGCTCCGAACTGGCCTCCGATACCTCGCGCACGAGGTCGCCGGTTTCCTTCTCAGCTGCGCTTCTGGCGATATCGGCCTGCGCAACGATGCCGCAGCATTTGCCTTCGTCATCGACCACCGGAAGCCGCCGAACCTGATTGTCTTCCATCTTGGTGCAGCATTCGTCGACGCTTGCATCGGCGGTGACAGTAACAGGTGATGATGTCATCACCTCCTCAACGCGTTGGTCGGAGGAATTGCCTTTGGCAACACAGCGGCAGGCGATGTCCCTGTCGGTCACCACGCCCACCAACGCACCGGAATCATCGACAACGGGGATTTGGCCGCAATCATTATCGACCATCAGTAAAGCTGCCTCTTGCACGGTGCTCGATGGATTGCAGCATGCGGGGTTCGATGTCATTACGTCTTGGGCCTTCATGTCGCCTCCTACTCTTCGAAAATTGTAGTTTGATATGACAGAACTACGGTCTCCCCTTACCATGTGTTCCTATTTCAAAGCCGACTCGTTGGTCTTTCGCGCTGGTCCGTATTATCGGCTGCCGAGGAAACCCGAGGCTCGGCAGGAAGGGTGCCGTTAGTTAAATCCAATGCCCGCTCGCTGCGGAAATTGCTCTCGATGTGAGGGAAATCGATCGTTATTTCGTAACAGGGAGAAGGACTGCGTTTTCCCGCACGCTTTCGGGTTGGAAACTCTGTTAGATTGAGGTTTTTAGGCACCGCTCAAGGGTCGTGAGGTCGTTCAAAGTCGAAGCAAGGATCATATCTTGACTGACAACTCCGATAAACCTGTCGTGATCGTTACTGGCTCGAGCGGCTATATCGGCTCAGCCATCGTAAAGAAGCTTGCAGCGAGATACCGCGTGATCGGATTCGACCGCGACGCCGCTCCCCATCCCCCGGCAGAGGCCGAATGCGTCTGTGTCGATGTCACCGACCAGGCGAGCATCGATGCCGCCTTCGAACGCGTTCGAACCGCCTATGGCAAAAGGATCGCCTCCTTCGTCCACCTTGCTGCCTATTTCGATCTTACCGGTGAACCGAACCCCAAATATGACGCGGTGACGGTCAAGGGAACCGGTCGATTGCTCGACGCACTTCAGGATTTCGAAATCGACCAGTTCGTGTTCGTGAGCACGATGCTGGCCCATGCCCCCATCAAGGGCGGCGGGCTGATCGACGAGACCTCGCCGCTGGACACGGATCTGCCCTACCGCGAATCGAAGGTCCGCACCGAGCAGTTGATCCGCGAGAAGCGCGGCGACATCGATGCGGTCTTCGTGCGGCCTGCGGGCGTATACGACGATGAAGGCCATTCGGCGTTTCTGGCACAGCAGGTCGCGCGAATTTACGAGAAGCGGCCGAGCGCCCGCGTCTATCCCGGTGACCTCGACACCGGACAGCCATATTTGCACCTTGAGGATTTGCTCGACGGGATCGAGCGAATCGTCGACCGGCGGAGCGAGCTTCCCAGTGAATGGCCGGTTCTTCTCGGCGAAGATGACGTGATGTCCTATGGCGAACTGCAAAAGTCGCTTGGACGCCTGATCCACGATGAGGACTGGACGACGCGCACGGTGCCGAAGGGCCTCGCCAAGACCGGCGCCTGGGTCGAAAACGAAGTGCTTGGCGAAGAGACTTTCATCCGGCCGTGGATGGTGGACATTTCGGACGACCACTACGAACTCGATCTCAGCAATGCGCGGGAAAGGCTGGACTGGACGCCGCAGCACAGGCTGAGGACCGCCCTCCCGCGGATCGTCGAAGGTCTGAAAGCCGATCCTTCGGCCTGGTACGCTGAGAACAAGCTCAATGCCGCGCGGGTGGCCGGCAGCAATTTCGATGAAGCCGATGAGGCAGAGCCTGCCCCGCTAAGCGAAGATGCTCTGGCGGACCACGCCGGTCACATGCGCAAGATGCATTTCAACATGCTCTGGGTTCATTGGTTTACGATGTTGCTCGGCCTATGGCTCGCGACCACACCGTTTGTCTTCGGGACCTTCGACCAGAGCGAATTTACCGCTGCAGTCACGCGCATAACCGAGGATCGCGATCTCTGGGATCCCGCGCTACGAAGCTGGCTGACAGCCTGGAACGATTTGGTGAGCGGCGTGCTGATCATGATCTTCGCGGCCATTTCCCTTTCGCCGCGCGGAGGCTGGGCGCAATGGGCGAACACCTGTATCGGCATCTGGCTGCTCGGCGCCCCGTTGCTGTTCTGGACGCCCGATGCTGCCGTCTATGCCAACGACACTTTCATCGGCGCACTGGTGATCGCTTTCACCATCCTGGTGCCCATGATGCCGGGCATGGCTCCGGAAGGCATGATGGACGACAGCGACGTGCCGCCGGGTTGGACCTATTCGCCCTCGACCTATGTCCAGCGCATGCCGATCATTATTCTCGGCGCCGTCGGTTTCTTTCTTTCACGTATCCTCACGGCATATCAGCTCGGCCATATCGACGGCGTGTGGGAGCCGTTCTTCGCTTCGCCAAGCGCGCTCAACGGGACCGAATACATCATTACCTCCGATGTCTCCAAGGCCTGGCCGGTGGCCGATGGCGGCATCGGTGCGATGAGCTACATGTTCGAGATCCTGATGGGCGTCATGGGCGGCAGGGCCCGCTGGCGGACCATGCCCTGGATGGTGACACTGTTCGGCATCGTCGTCGTGCCCCTCGGCGTGATCAGCATCTACTTCATCATCATCCAGCCGATCATGATCGGCACCTATTGCACGATCTGCCTCATGGCGGCGGCCGCGATGCTGATCATGATCCCCTATTCGCTCGACGAGCTGGTCGCGATGGGCCAGTTCCTGGTTCTCAACACGCGGCGCGGGCGACCGTTCTGGCGCTCGTTCTTCCGCGGCGACGCGCTGCCAGGCGGCAGCAAGGACTCACATCCCGGTTTCGATGCTCCGCTCGCGGCGATCGGCGGTTCGGCGGCGCGCGGGGTCACGGTCCCATGGACATTGGCCATCAGTGTGCTGATCGGTGCTTTCCTGATGTTCTCCAGGCTCGTTCTTGGGAATGTACCGCCTCTTGCTGACAGCGACCATCTGGTCGGCGCGCTGGTCATCACGGTATCGGTAATTGCCATGGCGGAGGTCGCAAGGCCATTGCGCTTTCTCAACGTCGCGTTCGGTGCCTGGCTCATCGTGGCTCCGTGGCTTATGGACGGAGGCGCCAGTACTGTTGGCAACGTTGTCGGTACGATGCTCGGAGCGCTTCTGATTGTACTGAGCCTGCCAAGAGGGCATCGGAGCGACGAACATTACGGAAGCTGGGACCGGTTCGTTGTTTAGCGGATCGGCATGGCGATGGCGGAGCCAATGCAATAGGATGGTGAGCTTTGGAGCCTATTAATACGGGTAGGCCCGAAGCAGTGTGGCGGGGCGCGCATCCCGCCCTGTGGATCGCCATTTTCGGCGGACTGATTGCCTTCGCCTGGGAAATGTTCCAGCTCCCGTTCTACAGCACTGACGGGCTTGGTCCTGTTGAAGCCGCATACCGATGTGGTCTGGCATCGTTCGGTGACGCGGGTATCATGGTGGCGGCCTATCTGGGCGCCTCGTTGGGAAACCGCCGAACACCTTGGCTTGTCGACTGGCCAATATCCCGCTTCCTTATCTATCTCGCCATCGGTCTCGCGATAACATCCGTGGTCGAAATATTGGCCGTTGGGGCTGCCTGGGGCTGGACCTACAGTCCCACTATGCCGCTAGTCCCTGGGACAAAGATCGGACTCGTTCCCATAATCATGTGGGTTCTTGTCCCGACCGCGACCCTTTGGCTCTCACGAAAAATGGGACTTGGGTCAGCCTAGTCGAAGCGAGCGAAAGTGATTCCTAATGAGCAGCGGTCGCCGGGATGAGCAGCGCGACGAATTGCATCAAGACTGTCACCATCAGGAGAGACAATCGTTACCCGGCCGCCGAAAACATCACCGTCTCCGGAGTCCACCGCAAGGATGGTTTTGATGGACCAGTACTCATGCGGTCACCTGCAATAATTGAAAGCGGTTGGCCTTCAATGGGCTTTGAAAGGAAGTTAGCGTAAGCCAGCAGAGGTCGTGCTATCACGTAACTGCCTGTCGGAGTCCCTTCTCAAGCAGAGCGCAACTCACCGCGCGCTTGACCGAATACCTCAATACTGCCCCAAATTGCTAGGCTGGCCATAATGGCGGCCACGACCAGGTCGGGCCACGCGCGCCCGGTTCCGAAGACACCCAGCGCCGCGCCCAGAACCGCTACATTGCCGATCGCGTCGTTGCGCGAGCAAATCCACACCGAGCGCATGTTGGCATCACCCGTGCGAAACCGGAACAACATCGCGGCAACTGCGAGATTCACCGCAAGCGCGACGGTTCCGATAATGCCCATGGTCCCGGCGTCCGGCGAGGCACCGACAAAGAAACCCCAGATCGCGGAGCCAAGCACCCATAGCCCGAACGCCAGCATGGTCGCTGCTTTGGCAATGGCTGCGCAAGCGCGCCACGCAAGCGCCATTCCGGCAACGCAGAGACTTATGGCGTAATTTGCCGCATCGCCCAGAAAATCGAGTGCGTCAGCCTGCAATGCACGCGAATCAGCAGCAAGGCCCGCCACGATTTCGACGCTGAACATAACCGCATTGAGAATGAGAGCGATCCACAGGATACGGCGCCACAGCGGATCATTATTCGCCTCGACGTCCTCGACAGGACCGCAGCAATTTTTTCCCATTCGCTCGACTCCTTGTGTCGAATCGATTTATACACCTTGTAGTCGCTACAAGGTCAAGCGATCGAGGGAAGCCTATGCGGATCGGTGAACTCGCCCGCGCGGCGGGCGTAAAAGCGGAAACCATCCGTTACTATGAACGCGAGGGCGTTCTCGCGTCCCCGCCCCGCACACAGGCCAACTATCGCGACTACGGTCCCGAGCACGCCCGGAGACTGAATTTCATTCGCCGCGCGCGCGACCTGGGGTTTTCCATGACGCGCATTCGCGAACTTCTCGAACTGGCCGACGACCGGTCGCGGTCGTGCCATGCGGTCGACACGCTGGCACGCGCGCACTTGTGCGAAGTCGACCGCAAGATTGCCGATCTGGAGGCCCTCCGAAGGGAACTGCGCCGGATGCTGGAAAACTGCGAGCAAGGAACGGTCGGCACCTGTCTTATCATTGAAGCGCTCGCCGATGGGACTGAAGCGTGAACGCGATATGGATCTATCCCCTTGCCGCGTTCGCCGAGATTGCGGGGTGCTTTGCGTTCTGGGCCTGGTTCAGAATGGACAGGAGGCCTGGTGGCTCCTTCCCGGAGTATTGGCGATCGTGTTGTTCGCCTATCTCCTTGCTCGCATTGAGGCGGATGCTGCAGGGCGAGCCTTCGCCGCCTATGACGGCGTCTACATCACCGCGTCGCTTAGCTGGCTCTGGCTCGTCGAAGATACTCGGCCGGATCGCTGGGATGTGTTGGGAGCATCGATATGTCTCGCCGGCGCTGCGATCATCCTTTTTGCGCCACGCGCGGCTTGAAAGGCTGCGGAGAGTTTCTGGAAAAGAAAGCACCGACCAACCTCTCAAGGCACGCGATTGTACTGCGAGCGCTTAGGCCCGCGGAAGAATTGATGCGCCTCGGCGTTCGCAACAGCCTTGCCGCAGAGTATCTCGCTTTGCCGAATCCCGAGCAGCATTTGCTTTCGAGCTCAATTCACCTTTCAAGTCAGTTCTCGCCTGCAAGCACGCAAAATGAAGGGCTGGCGCGAATATCAGCGCCAAAAGCCTCACGCGGAGTTTAAAAACTGACCCGAGCACCACCCACAATGCGCCGCGGGACCCCCGGACGCAGCCCGAAGGGGCGCCTGCTCACGGCGTATTGATTGTCGAGAACATTGTCGACGCGCGCAAACAGGGAGAACTTGTCAGTAAGCGCGTAACTTCCCGCAATATCGAAGACGATGCGATCATCGATCCTCTCGTTTTCAGCAACGGCTCCGCTTCCTGAGATCGNCGCGCAACTCGGAAACGTAGTTGGCGCCAACGGTGGCTGCCGCGCGTCCCATGTTTACCCCCGCTTCGGCATAAAGCTGATGGCGAGCGATGTAAGGCAGGTCATCGCCTTCGTTCACATCGCCAAAGAATTCGCTGTCGAAGCTGCTGTCGAATTCTGCATCCGTAAACGTGTAGGCAAGCGACAGGGGGAATGAGATGGAATTGGAAAGGCGAGGTTCCGCAGCCGCCGACAGTTCCAAGCCTTTGACCGTAACCGCGCCGCCATTGAACTGATCGCCAATGTCACCGACGCTGCAGCCCACGGATTGAGTGCAGTTGCCCAGAAGGTTCGAGTAGTCGTTGTAGAAGCCGATCGCGGAGACCTGGACCTTGTCGCTCCGATAGCGGACCCCGGCTTCGTAGTTCCAGCTTTCCTCGGCCCGCGCATCAGGATTGCCGGGACCGGGAGGCGAGAAACCGCGCGACACACCTGCCAGCAATATGGCATCACCCAACTCGTAGGTGGCGCCAAGACCTGGCAACCACTGATCGATATTGGTCTGACGGACACGTGTAGGCCCATTCGAGCGATCCGGGTCCGACCCGGCATAGTCGAGCCGGGTCAGGTCAATCCCTTCATACCTCAAGCCGGGAGTCAGTGTCAGGGCACCGATCTCGATCCGGTCCTCGATATAGAACGCGATCGCCTTTGCTTTCGCTTCCCGGTTGGCTTGCTGACCAAGATCGGTCTGCCGTTCGAAGACGAGATCACCCCCGATCTGTGAGTAGAATTCCTCGTTTTGCAGCCTGTCTTCCTCATCCTCGTGGTAGCGGACNGATACGGCAAGGTTGTGNNTCGCGCCGCCAATNTCGAAGGGNCGCTCAAGCGAAATCTGAGCGCCTTCGCTGCGATAGACGCGGTTGTTGTTCCGTATGCGAACCGCGCCCTCGAAGCTATCCGCCCCGCGCAAGATGCTAAGCGCCCCGGCATTGTCCTCTGGATTANCGAAAACCGAGNTAATNGAATCGAAGCTGCCATCGCCGTCGAAGTCGATATCCTGGAGCTTGGACCAGCTGCGGGCAAAGTCGTTNCGGTACAGCGTAGCTGTGATCCTCGTTTCGTCAGAAAACGCCAAGCTGCCGGTAACGCGATATTGATCGTGCTCACCGGAAAAAGCGTCGCGCTGGCTTGCCGCATAGCGACGATAGGGCTCCGCCGCGAAATCGGTATCGGCCAGTCCAAGGTACGTCTCGTTGGCTTCAAGGTCCGATCGGCCATAGACGAATTCCAGTCGTGCCTCGACAGGCGCGTCCGGTGCTGTGTGAACAGCCAGGCGTCCACGGTAATCCTGTCGCTCGAANCCGGTGTCGGCGNCGGNANGCCCNTCGATCGTCTTGAAGCCGTCGCTTCCCTGCTGGTAGGTTTCGAGCAACGCGCCGACGTAGTCCGTGTCTCCACCGACCCAGGCCTGTCCCTGATAATAGTCGCGCGACCCGTATTGCCCGGAGGCGAAGCCAGACAGCCCGTCGGTCGGAATGTCGGTCGACCGAAGATTGACCGCCCCGCCAATCGTACGGGGCCCATAGCGAATGGCNGCAGCGCCTTTNGTGACNTCGACCGCCTGCATNCGTCCGATGGCCGGGAAATAATACGCTGCCGGCGCGGCATAGGGAGCAGGCGCGATCAGCACGCCGTCTTCCATGAGCGTGATGTTGCTCGAACGTTCGACCGGACTGCCGCGCAGACCNATATTCGGGAACANNCCNAACCCGTCTTCCTCCTGCGTNTTGACGCCGGGGANNTGGCGCAGGACGCGATTTACATCCCCATGATCGAACCGGCGCAGATCCTCGCTATCGATAANATCGGCCGATCCCGCGATACGATAGGGATCGATCCGGCCGCCGACCACAATGATCGATTCCACCGGATTCTCCCGGCGCTCGTCTGCAATCTGTTCGGCGCGCACCTCTCCGTNATCAGGCCCGGTAGCCTCTTGTGCCACGGCCGGTGCGGACAGAGCGATTGCGAGGGACGAGACGGCAGTACGATACATAAAAACTTCCTGTTCTCCGAGTGTGGGAATCGGGGCCCTAACCTTCTTGCGATTGCCTCGCAAGAGCAAAAAGGCTCACGGAAGTTTGGCGGTGGCGCTAATGCGCATAGTCTTGAGATGCCGGACGCGGGATCTTGCGGCTACTATCTAGCGAGAATGAAGGCGCCTCACCTGAATTTGGAAGAACAAGTCTGACGGTCGGCGATCTCTCTTTTTATTCGGCCCGCCACATTGCATTTGCCACCACGCGTGGCGTCGGTCCCTCGAGCGTGATCATTGCCAGGCCCATGGCATGGCCGCACATTATCGCCGGTCTGACTTAGNTTTGTTTTTCATGCACTTATANACACCCGGACCTTGCAGCTGAACTTTGGCAAATCGGGTTTCGACTTTTCCAGCAAATTTCCAAGATCTGCCGCAGCCATCGGAACGAGCATACCGATTAGTGCTGATGGGGTCCGCCAACTTCATGCGGATGTGCGGTTTGATGCGCGGGAACGAGATCGGCTTCGCAGTCCGTTTCAAAACACGCTTCGAATGTCGCATGCTCGATCTGAAACTCTTCTTTCAACATCGACCTAGCCCGGCCCTTCACTTTCTCGAATTGCTCAAGTGAAGCGCCTTCAGGGGTTACATGCGTTTCCAGCGCCCGGTGA
>FUFK010040760.1_pt1 | contig 44679 bp, 50 predicted proteins | sample 1021851 | NCBI WGS metagenome assembly FUFK01 (sample SAMEA51879418, study PRJEB19060) | metagenome
CCAGCAAACCATTTGAGATCTGGCATACTGTCAGCGCCGGCCACACCAGGTCATAATGAAAACAGGTATCGCTATACCACTGAAAAAATCTTTGAGCATATCGCAGCTAACGCTGAGCTGCTGCCTGATCTGCAAAACATCACTCACGAGATGTTGCTAGACCAGGCAAAGGCGCAAGCCAAGGATGCCAAGGACACCTATCTCGAGCTGACTAACAGGTCGCCTGGCTTTGTAAACATGCTGGCTAGGTTTACCGGCAGCATGGGCGGGATAGCTACAGATCCGGTTGTCTATGAAAGCCTGGGTGTGGGCGGTGTAGCAAAAACACTGTACGGCGCCATGTTCCGCGAGGCTGCTATCGGGGCCGGCGTCGAAGCCATTGCCCAGTCCGGCGTCAAGGACTGGTATGAAACGCTAGGTTACGAATATACCTACGAGCAATTTTGGCAAGCCGTTGCCTTCGGTGGCGTTGTTGGCGGTGCCACTCCACTTGCCTTCAAAGTAGGCGGCAAAACAATCACCATGACTGGTGAGCAAGCAAAGCGCGGGTACAAAGCCCTGGTTGATAGCGGCGCTGCTAAAGAGACACCACTGTCCAGGACGGCCGAAACAGCGGCAGAAGGCGCTGATGACGCGGCTGCGGCAAACCCGTTTGATGATAGCGCTAATCCCCTGGTAGAGATCGAGCATGACGCCCGCCTGGCAGACGCTGACAGAGCCATAGAGAACGGGCAGGCCCCAACCATACCTGACGAGCCTACGGTCCCTGTACGGGCGCCAGACAGCGCCTACGGGGCAGATAACCTGGACGGCTTGATATTTAGATTTGACCCAGATGACATTGGCGTTGATGCCGAGACATTCCAGTTTAAGGCCGGCGGCGACGAGTTTGGGGTCACTGACCGGCTGCAAGGCATCACAACCTGGGATCCGATCAAAGCAGGGCAGATCAGTGTCTACGAGTTTGCAGATGGCCGTAGGTTCATAGCCGACGGGCACCAGCGACTCGGCCTGGCTAAACGCATCAAGTCGCAGGATCCGACACAGGATGTGCAGCTATACGGTCATTTGTTGCGAGAGGTGGACGGCATCACGCCAGAAATGGCCAGGGTGATTGCGGCCGTCAAAAACATTGCAGAGGGCACAGGCACTGCAATCGATGCCGCCAAAGTGTTGCGCGATGCGCCTGCCAGGTTCGGTGAGCTGCCGCCCAGGTCAGCCCTGGTCCGCCAGGCACAGGGCCTGGTACAGCTATCTGATGAGGCATTTGGTGTTGTCATTAACGGCGTAGTGCCGGCAAACTATGCAGCGCTGGTAGGCCGATTGATCCCAGAGGACGAAGGCTTGCAATCTAATGCGCTGGCCGTTCTAAGCAAAACAGACCCAGCTAACGAGTTCCAGGCAGAAGCAATCGTGCGCCAGGTGCGTGACGCTGGCTCAGAGCAAGTGACACAGATTGGCCTGTTTGGCGAAGAGGTCATTACTGAAAGTTTCTTTGCCGAGAGGGCAAANATCCTGGACAGGGCACAGAAAGCACTACGCCAGGACAAAAATGCTTTTAGAAGCCTGGTGCAAAACGCTGAGCGACTAGAGGCAGAAGGTAACCAGCTTGCAAAGCAAGCCAACCAAAAGAGGGCAGACAATGACGCGCAAGCAATCGCGCTCCTCCAGGCGCTTGCAAACAGGAAAGGCGGACTCTCAGACGCGCTCACAGCAGCCGCCAGGGAAGCCAGGGAAACGGGCAGCTATACCAACCCTACTAGAAACTTCGTCGATGCTATCAGACGATCAGTTGAATCAGGCGATTTCGACAGGTTATCAACTGGCGATGTTGGACAGCCTGTCAATGTTGCAGCGAAAAGCCGCGAGGCTGCGAAAGAGCCAGAGCCAGCAGTAGATGAGTTTGATCAGCCAGGCGGTGCAGGGGCACAACGTCAGGCAGACCAGCTCGAGCAGGATAACTTGCCGCCGCGTCGTGAGGGTATGCAGGAAGACGAGCTGCTGCTCGATGATCTGCGGCAGTTGCTCGAGCGTGGCGCAGATGAAACAGAAGTAGACGCGCACCCAGCCGTCACAAAAGCTATCGATGACGCGAAGGCAATCCCAGAAACACAGTTTATGGATGGCTATCTTTCGCCACAATGGTTGCAGTCCAGGCAGTTCAAGTTTGGCGAAGAGACCGTTACGGGGTATGTTGAGGCTGTACAGAGGCTATATGTAGGCGCTAGTAAGCTGGCATGGGGCGATAAGCCTGTGCCGGCCAACCCAACCAGGTTTGAGCGCCAGGCTGTTATTGTATTAGGGCCGCCGGCCGCCGGCAAAAGCACGATTGCAGATCCGATTGCTAGAAAGCAGGGTGCTGTCATTGTGGACTCTGACGAGGCAAAAAAGGTTTTGCCGGAGTATGGTGGCGGTATTGGCGCCAGCGCCGTCCACGAAGAGAGCAGCTTTATAGCCAACCTCATCGAGCAAATCGCCATGGCCAAAGGCGCAAACATGGTGATCCCTAAAGTCGGCGGCAGCCCTGGCAGCATCAAAAAGATCATTACCAGGCTCAAGGATGCTGGTTATGAAATCAATGTAGTCGATATGAAGGTTGGCTACGCAGAAGCGCGGAGTCGCATGTTTATGCGGTTCGTCAATACTGGCCGGCTGATCGATCCCGACTATGTGCGGGCTGTGGGTGATAACCCATCTAAGACATATGACACACTAAAGCAGGAAGGAGTAGCAGATGGCTACGCGAGAATCGACAACAACGGACCAAGAGATGCAGAAAAGCCCCTCCTCGAAGACACAACAAACCTTTTGGAAGGGACGGACCTACGACTATCAGAAGGCAGAGGAGAGGGCGGAGATCTCGGCGCAAGGGCCAGAAGCGAAGAAATTAGTAGACCAAGTGCTGAAGATGATGAGCTGATCAGTTTCCTCGAGGACGTCAATGCGTTTCGCGCCGGCCGCGAGGAAGAGTTACAGATCCCTGTTGCAGAGCGGGTCAACGAAGAAGGCGAGGTCGTTGCGGAAACTATGAGTCTGCGCGACATTCGTAACGAGATCGATCAAGATCAAAAGATGTTAGACCGCCTGGAAGGATGCGTGACATGAGTTTGCGTGACTGTATTAACAACGCTGAGGCCGAAGGCACTATCACACAGCAACAGGCCAACCAGGCACGGACGCTGTTTGACGAGCTGGAAACCGAATACCAGGGCAAAATGGCACCTGGCGCAGCTCAGTCCCAGGCTGCACGGGATACCTTCGATGCGTTGCAAAAGATCGCCACAGAAAACAAACGTCGGCGCGGGCTGCAAATCCAAAACTGGAAACAGATCACTGCGAATCTAAACGAGTACCGAGATCTACGCGGCAACATAAATTACGGCAAGGCTGCCGAGGCTTTGTTTGATGCTGACCAGTTGTCCAGGTATTCGAGTGTCGTGCAGCGTGAGGCGGCCGTAGAACGGGCAGCAACGCGCAAGCTGTATGACGTCCTGGCGACGTTCCGGCGGAATCTGATCGGCCAGACCAGGAACAAAGCCAAGCTCAAAAACATGGTGCGTGAGGTCTTTAACGAAGATACTGGCGATGCTAGTGCAAGGGAAATGGCACAAGCCTGGCGCGAGGCGTCAGAATATCTGCGTAAGCGCTTCAACGCTGCCGGCGGCCAGATCGCGTCCAGGGTCGATTGGGGTATGCCCCAGATGCACAATACCCTGGCTGTACGCAAAGCGACGTTCAATGAATGGCGCGAGTTTATCTTGCCCAGGCTAGATCCCGAGAAAATGGTTGATGAGCAGACAGGTCTGCGTATGACACCAGAAAAGCTCGAGCTGGCTTTGCGGGATGTGTATGAGACAATACGCACTGACGGCATGAATAAAGTGATACCGAGCGCCACAGGCCAGGGCAAATCGCTGTCCAAGCGGCGCACAGATCATAGATTCCTGGTATTTAAAAACGCGGATAGCTGGCTCGAGTACCAGGGCAAGTTTGGTAACGATAACCCATTTGATACGATGTTTGGCCATATCAAGAATATGTCTAAGGACATTGCCTTGATGGAGATCCTGGGGCCAAACCCCAAGGCAACGGTCAACTTTCTGAAGCAGACAATCCAGAAACAGGCATCTGTTGCGGCTGATGAGGCAATGGAAAACGCAGCCAGGCGGTCATCGGCAAAGCTAGATACATTCTACCTGGCGGTGACCGGCGCTAATAACGCGCCCATCGATAGCCGTGTGATGGCCACATTTGCTGGGTTGCGTCAGATCCTGCAATCAGCACAGCTAGGGGCCGCCGCTATTTCAGCGCTGACTGATATGAATTTCCAGCGCATGGCTCGAGGCTTCGTCGGGCTGCCACAGGCAAAGATTGTCAGCGACTATCTAAAGCTGCTGATGCCCATAGGCGCGACAGAGCGAGGCAAGACAGCTATCCGCCTGGGGCTAATAGCAGAGGGGTGGTCTAGCCTGGCATCCGCACAGATGCGCTATGTGGGCGATATATCAGGACCGGAGATAACCAGACGTGTCGCTGATTTCGTCATGCGGGCATCTTTCCTGTCGCCGTTTACCCAGGCCGGCCGCTGGGCTTTCGGTATGGAGTTTCTGGGCACACTCGCAGATAACGTTGGCAAAACATTTGACGAGCTGGACGCGCCGCTGCGGACGACTATGGAACGCTACAACATCGGGGCGGACAAGTGGGACATCATGCGCTCTACAGAGCTGTACGACCACGAAGGCGCTACGTTCCTGCGGGCAGAGGACATCGAGGCCAGGACAGACATTGATCCTACAATGGCCAGAGATCTAGCTACCAGGATGATGGAAATGGTCGAGGCGGAGACAAATTTTGCTGTCCCATCTTCGAGCTTGCGCGGCCGCACTGCCCTGACTGGGGACACCAGGCCAGGCACAATAGCCGGTGAAATGACTCGCAGCTTTGCCATGTACAAAAACTTTGGCGTTACCCTGGTCAATACGCATTTGATGCGAGGCGTCACACAAGAGGGGGCCAAGCGCAAAGGCCGCTATATGGCTGACTTAATCATCAGCACAACCATCATGGGCGCCCTGGCGTTGCAGCTCAAAGAAATGAGTAAGGGCCGTGATCCGCGTCCTATGGATGACAATGCGTTCTGGTTGGCTGCTTTCTTCCAGGGCGGTGGCCTGGGCATTTTTGGCGACTTTATATACAGCACCGAAAACAGATTCGGCGGTGGCTTGGAAACAACAGTTGCTGGACCCGTTGTCGGATTCATCGATGACCTGGGCAAACTTACCCTGGGCAACTTGATGGAAGCAGCCAAGGGCGAGGACACAAACGCGGCCAGGGAAACAATACGGTTTGCGTCCAGGTACACACCTGGCAGCTCTTTGTGGTATTCGCGGCTGGCAACTGAGCGACTGATCGTAGACCAGCTACAGCTCTGGGCTGACCCAAAGGCCAGGTCAAACATGAGGCGTATGGAAACCCGATATCGCAGAGAGTTTGGCCAAAGGTATTGGTGGCGTCCTGGTCGGACAGAGCCGGCGCGGGCACCAGATCTGGACAATATAATAGGCAGATAATGCTAAATATGGTATTTATGAGCATCGGGTATAGGAGACATTAGATGGCCGATATCGCAATCAATCCTGTAGACCGCCGCGTCCAGTTTACGGGGAACACTGGAACAGGGCCGTTTGCCTTTACCTTTAATATCCTGGCTGATGCAGACATCGTTGCGTACAAAAATACAACGCTTCTGACTCTGACGACAGACTACACGGTCACGACAAACGCCAACGGCACTGGGTCCATCACGCTGACAGGCAGTAACAACGGCACTGCATTAGTTGCGTCTGATGTTTTGACAATCATTGGCGGCCGCGAGTTGTCCAGGACAACTGACTTTGTGACAGCCGGCGATCTGCTGGCATCCAGCCTTAACGAGCAGCTCGATAGCCAGGTCATCATGGCTCAGCAGCTCGATGAGAAGAACACCAGGGCGCTCAAGGTGAATCCTGGTGATGAGTTTACAGATCTCGAGCTGCCGCTCAAAGACTCCCGCAAAGGTAAATACCTGGCCTTTAATGCGACAACGGGAGATCCAGAGGCCGGCGCCTCGTCGGATGACGTCGCCACGTTGGCTGCTGTTACTGACGACATTGCCACCCTGGCTGACATCGAGGACGGCACAGACGCGACAGACGCTATCCAGACTGTTGCTGGTATCTCAGCAAACGTTACGACGGTTGCTGGCATAAGCAGCAATGTGACGACAGTGGCTGGTATTTCGTCCAATGTTACTACGGTGGCTGGAGACGCAACAGACATTGGCACCGTCGCCACCAACATTGCCAACGTAAACACTGTAGCTGGCATTGATAGCAACGTGACAACTGTTGCTGGCATATCCGCCAATGTGACAACGGTGGCCGGTGATTCTGCTGACATCCAGGCTGTGGCTGCTGACGCTACAGATATTGGCACAGTGGCAACGAATATTGCTGATGTGAACACAGCGGCTACCAATATTACCGACATCCAGAACGCATCTACAAATGCCGCAACGGCGACCACAAAAGCATCTGAAGCATCGACCAGCGCCACCAATGCGGCGACATCAGCCACCAATGCCGCGACATCTGCCACGGCTGCGGCTGCTTCACAGACTGCTGCGGCGGCTAGTGCTGCGTCTGCTGCGTCTGCGTTCGATAACTTTGATGACACATATCTCGGCAGCAAGACCAGCGACCCGACCACAGATAATGATGGCGATGCGCTGACATCAGGCGATTTGTATTTCAACAGCACCGCCAATGAGATGCGGGTTTATGACGGCGCAAACTGGATTGCCGCCACCTCGGCTGGCAATGTCAGCCTGATCCTGTACGAGTACACAGCAACCGCAGGGCAGACCACCTTCAGCGGCTCTGACGACAACAGCGCCACGCTGTCCTATACCGTAGACAATTTGCAAGTGGTTAAGAACGGTATCGTCCTCGACCCATCCGACTTTACAGCTACCAACGGCACCAGTGTTGTGCTGGCCTCTGGCGCTACACTCAATGACCTTGTGAACATCTATGCGTTCAAGTCATTCACCACCGCTGACATGGTTTCCAAGACTAATGGTGGCACATTTGCTGGTGCGGTGACTGTGCCGCAACTTAATGCAGACAACATCCGCATCGACGGCAACACGATCAGCAGCACCGATACAAACGGCGACATCACCCTCGACCCTAATGGGACGGGCGATGTGATTGTTGCATCAGGCGAGGTTGGTGTAGGCACAACTACGCCAGCCACATACACAGATTATGTAAGCGGAAGTAATGCACCATCCGTCGTGGTCGCCGGTTCACAGCCAAGCTATGTGCTGGCTGACACGGATATTGCCGGTAATGATGGGACGCTGGGCATCACAAAAGCTGGTGAAGATACTGTAATAAACAACTTGGGTGCGGGTAATGTGCGCATCTCAAACAACGGCTCAGAACGTATGCGTATCGATAGTAGCGGCCTCGTCAGTATTGGCAACGCCATAGCAAGTTCTTTTAACTCAAACGCTAACAATCTTGTCGTTGGTACTGGTTCTGGCTCAGAAGGCATTACAATTTATGGCGGAAATGAAAGTAATATATTCTTCGCTGACGGAACGGATACTGCTGACAATCTAAGGGGCAGGATTGAATACTCACACCTTTCAGAAGGAATGTTGTTTTATGTAAACAACACATACGCGGCTCGATTTGACAGCAACACAAATCTTCTTGTAGGCCGTTCATCTGACGCTCTTGCTAATTTTGGTATGACCATTAACCCTGCTGGTCACATAGAAATTACTCGTGATAACGCACATCTACTAACGCTAAACCGCAGAAATGGTGACGGCAGCTTAATTATCTTTGCACAAGATAACTCTACAGAAGGCAATATTACTGTTGCTGGCAGTACAGTTAGCCTGACAGGTGGACATCTTGCACGTTGGTCACGCTTAACAAGTGGCGATAGAGATGCAGCTTTAGTAAAAGGCACAGTGATGACTAACCTCGACCAAATGGTGGTTTGGCATCACGAAGCGCAAGAAGCGACTTACTATGAGGCTGGCGACGACCTTATGATTGCACCCGACATTTCCTACAAAGAGGGTGACACAATACCGGACGGAAAAAAGGTAGGCGATATAAAAACTGCCGCTGTATATGCAAGCATAGGAGACGAAAAAGCTCCTGCGGTAGAAGCATACGACGAAGACAATGAGCAGCTTAACTGTACAGCCATTTCGTCTGTCGAGGGTGATGCAAACGTAGCTGGCGTGTTTGTATGTTGGGATGAAGATGATGATTTCAACGACATGCACATTGCTCAGACCGGCGATATGGTCATCCGCATTGCCAGTGGCACGACAGTAGCACGAGGCGATTTGCTGATGTCGGCAGGTGACGGCACAGCCAAGCCGCAGGGCGATGACATTGTTCGCAGCAAGACGATTGCGAAGGTCACATCGACCAATGTTTCACACACTTATGACGACGGTTCGTATCTTGTGCCATGCGTACTAATGGCCTGTTAAGGAGTAAGCAATGAGCAGAGCAAGAGATATTTCTGACGGCAAGTTTGCCAATGACCTGACCGTTGACACCAACACGCTGCATGTCGATTCAGCCAACAACAAGGTGGGCATCGGCACCACATCACCGACTTATCAAGCAACAGTGTTTGGCAGTAGTCAAAGCACTTTGGAAATTGAATCCGGTTCTGACACTGGTGAAAGCCGGTTGTATTTTACTGACCCTACTACAACAGGCGTAGGTACAGTTGAATACCACCATAACGGCAACACAATGCGTTTTCAGGTCAATAGTGCTGAACGTATGCGCCTTACTGCCGATGGCCTGACCTTCAACGGCGACACGGCGGCGGCAAATGCGCTGGATGATTATGAGGAGGGTACGTTTACCCCTCAGTTATTAGGCGGAACAAGCAACCCCTCTTCTACAGTAAGTGGCTCTGGTGAATACATAAAAGTAGGCAAGCTTGTTTTTATTTACATCAAGTTTCATAACGTCAATACAACCGGCGCATCGGGCTACATTCGGATAACTGGCCAGCCTTTTAGCCCCAGTCAAACAAATGGCCCACTATCCATGTCGGCCTATGACTTCGATTTCAACGGCAGAACCAGTCTTACGGCTGAAATTAATAACGGTGAGATAAACGGAATTACCAGTGGAGATGACACTGGCTGGGGATTACTTAATTTTGGCGCAGGAACGGCCAGATACATTTTTATTGCTGGAACGTACCGCATAGCATAACCCCACCAGACGGTAGGGGTCGGACAGGTCGCAGCCAGCGACGGTAAACAGAGGAGTGAACAATGGCACTGACAAAAGAGTTTGAATACGACTGTGAGGTGCGTGGGCCGTACAAAAACGTACAGGTTCGCAAGGCAACCATCGTAAAGGATGATGGCGTAGAGATTAGCCGTACATATCACCGGCACGTCTTGCAATGCCGCACCAAGACAGACGGCACTTGGGGTGACACCGACATCAGCGGTGAGGACGCATCTGTACAGGCAGTGTGCAACGCCGTGTGGACTGACAGTATTAAGTCTGCCTACGAGACGTTTGCAGATAGCCAGAGTGTTTGATGACCAAGCCCACCGTCACATCGGTCAAAGCCGAGCTGGACACCCATGAGGCGGTGTGCGCTGAACGCTGGAAAGAAACTATCCTGCGTATCAAGCGCATCGAGACCATCATGATTGGCACTGCTGGCACAACAATCCTGTTACTCATAGGGATTATTGTTAATGAATGATCCATGTGTTCTTGCTGTTTGTGTATGTAGGGATTGGTGAGGATAAGCGGCTCACTAGCAATGATATGTATTTCCGCAGTGTTGATGACTGCGTGTACTTTGCACAACGACTGCACAAACAAGGCAACAACATCACTGCTTATTGTCTGCCGAAGTTGGTAGATAAAGATGTGAGGACATACTGATGCTTGCCGAACTCGCCGCAGCCAATGCCGCCTTTGCAGTTATCAAGCAAGCTGTATCCAACGGCAAAGAGATTGCCGCTGCTGGCAATGCCATCGCACAGTTTGTAGGTGCGAAAGAAAAGCTAGAACGCAAAGCCCAACAGAAGGGCGGCGGCTCTGATCTCGAAGAATTTTTAGCCCTAGAAAAAATCAAAGAACAAGAGAAGCAGCTCAAAGAGCTGATGATCTACACTGGCCGTCCTGGTCTGTGGAATGACTGGCAGCGGTTCCAAGCAAAAGCTAGGGTATCAAGGCGAGAGGCAGAGGTAGCCGCCGCACGAAAGCGAAAGAAGATCGTTGAAGGTACGATCATCGCTATGTTTGTGCTGTGCTGCCTGGCTGTACTAGGCGCATTGATTATGTTGATATTGCACCATCAAGGGAGGCTGTGATGGAAGTAACAATGGAGCGATTCCTGGCGTGGAAGATCCTGCCAAGGCTTATGATGTTTGTGATGACCTTTATGTATATCCGTGTCATTGAGTGGTTTATGTCGCTGCCGCCAGAAGCGATGACATCACAGGCTACAGCGCTGACAGCCACGGTGACCGGCGCAATGACTGGCGCTTTTGCTGTGTGGTTAGGATCTGAAAAGTGAAAACGGTTTGGGTGGTCATACTGGTGACTGCTGTATCGCCGTTCAATTACAACGTCGCGCCACTGACTGACGCTGACACTTTAGAAGAGTGCCACCAGAGAGCTGTCTACATCGAGCATGATATCCAACGCGGCGACAACCAAGAGATGATGTGCATAAGGGTGGATTACGAATGATACAGGCACTGATACCAGCGATAGCAGAGCTGGCCGGCGGCTGGCTCAAGGGCAAGGCAGAGGAAAAGGCCGCGCAGTCCAGGGTCAAGGTCGCCAAGGCAGAGGCCGAGGCAGAGGTAATGAAAGTTGCTGCAACGCATGAGGCCGGCTGGGAAAAGATTATGGCCGAGGCCAGCAAAGATTCCTGGAAGGACGAAGCCTGGACGATCTTGTTTATTGCGATCATCGCCATGTGCTTTATCCCGCCGTTGCAGCCATACGTTGAGCGCGGCTTCGATGCGTTGAGTCGACTACACCGGACTGGTTCCAGTGGGCCATGTACGCATAGTATAGCTGCATCATTTGGTCTTCGCGGAATCAAAGGATTGAAAAAGTAATGGCTCGTAAGTTTCCAAAAGTGCCCAAGGATAAAAAGTCTGGGATCCCGAAAAAATATGTGTCGGGATCTGGCGACCCCGAGGCGACCAGGAAAGAGATCCTACGAACCAGGGCACTGTACCGGATGGGGCGCCTGACNCCAGCGCAGATGGATAGAATCAGTAGAGAAAGGTCGAAGCGATGAAACTGCCAGCGGATCTAGTTAAAAAAGTCGGCGGNATGGAAAAGGCCAGGAAGATCTACAAACGCGGATTGGGGGCCTACTATTCGGCTGGTAGTAGACCCAAGGTATCAGCCCACCAGTGGGCGATGGGCCGGCTCAAGTCGGCTGCAACGGGCAGAGGCGGTGCAAGGAAAGCCGATGCCGACATTTTGAAAGGATAAGCTCATGCCAATGGGTAAAGGTACATACGGCTCGAANGTTGGCCGGCCATCTGAGAAAGACAAGAAAGACCCCAAGCTCAAGCGCCTGGCCATGCTGCGGATGAAGCAAAAGAAAAATGCAAAGTAACTTTGATCAATGCCTGGAATGGCTCTTGGCTCACGAAGGCGGGTTCGTGAATCATCCTCGAAGATCCAGGCGGCATCACGAACAAAGGTATCACTGCTCGAGTCTACGGCGATTGGTTGTCGGAAACGATGGACGTTGACGCGCCCATCAATGAAGACACCATGCGGCAGATACCAGACAGCCATGTAGAGCAGATCTACCGTGAGCTGTACTGGAATCGTGTCCAGGGTGACCGGCTGCCGGCTGGCCTGGACTGGGCCGTCTTTGACTGGGCTGTAAACTCTGGGCCTGGCAGATCCGCCAGGGCGATTCAGAAAATCATCCAGGTAAAAGCTGACGGCAGCATTGGGCCAAAAACATTGGCCGCAATCGCTGAACACGATGCGGCCGTTTTGATCGATGATTTGTATCACCGACGCCAGGCGTTCTACGAGCGGTTAAAAACCTTTGAACACTTTGGCGCCGGTTGGACTCGACGCAATGACGAAACCAGGGAACAGGCGCACAGCCTAGTCTAATATCGTCATCGCGCCCTTGAGTCCTCTTGAGCGCTGCACCCAGCCTCGACGTTCCATCGCCATGAGGTGCTTGGCGATTGTCGATTGGGCAACCCCAAACTTTGCGGACATTTCCGATTGTAGCGGCATCACACCCGTAGCCAAGTGGTGTGCCTTGATATAATCCAACAGCTCTTTTTGCCGCTCGGTGAGGCTGAACTTTTGTTTAGCTTCCATTGTTTGTCTCCGCTCCTAGTCTGCTGAGGCTCTTCTTGTACAGCTCCGTGATGTAGCCCTGGTATTCTTCGCTGAGCGAATCCAGGGTTGCCTGGTTTGCTTCGCGCAGCTCACGCAACATCGTCATTTTTTCTCGGGGCGAAACTTCCCTGCCGTTCTTGTCCTTGTCTGCCTTGGCGTAGCGCTTAATCAGATTCATGAAGGCATTGGTAAACTCGTCATGCCCTGGGAAAGATTCCATCACCGTGCCCTTGTGAGTCTTCATGTCCAGCATCACTACTGCCTCAACCGGCTCTGGTTCGCTCTGTGCTGGCTCAGGGGCGGCCTCGATCACTTCGCCTGTGTCTTGATCCACTGTCTCTGCCGGCGGCTCTGACGGGCCTTCTATGGCGTCCAGGGGGTTGGGCGGTGGCGTGACATTGCGTGGCTTGGTCGCGTCTTCGGGATAGTCCTGGGCTTCCTCTGCCGTGATCAATCCTTTGAGCGCATCTGGAAAGGCGTCCCTGGTTGCAAAGCCCCTGGCTCTCATGGCCAGCATCCGGTCAGGATACTGTGACCATGGACCCTGCCGGCCCCACAGCTTGGCACGTTTCGCATCAGCTACAGAAAATGTCCTGGTGGTTTCTTCTGTCTCGTCACCGTATGCCCGCTTGATCGTGCAAACAGCCTGGCGTTGGTCGCCCTGGCCCTGGACCGTCTCGGAAACACCGCGACAGTGCGGGTGGTTTTTGACCAGGGCAAGCGCAGCATCTCCGTAAACGCTGGGCTTGCCGTTGATAACCGCTATGTTTTGCAACGCTTGCAGCGGCTGCAATCCCATTTCATAGCCCCACTGCACGGCCACCAGGACGTCCTGGGGTTTGTTCTTGTAGTTGTTTGGCACCATGCCAGAGCCGGCGACCATCTTTGAAAACTCGATGGCCTCGCCCATGGTTTGAGGCGCCAGGGTTGGTAGCTTGTTCATTATGAAGCCCTCCAGACTCTGTAAACGATTGCCGGATCTTCCAGGTCAGCGCCTGGCTCTTGCCTGGTAACTATCTTGATGCCCAGTTTTGTTGCGGCACCTGTGATGCCTGTCCGCTCTCGCCGAGTCGTGACCAGAACGCTGTCCCCTTTTTTCATCCTGCCGAGCAGCTCCTGATATTTGCCAGGCTTTTTTGGAATCGGGATCCCCTTGTCTATTTTGTATTTCATTTCTTTACCTTCCTTACGGTTACAGTTTTTTGCCGTGCCTCGGACTCGGGCGCAGCGGGCTTGATCTCGTGGTTACATGACGGGCAATGCTCGGCGGGCTTGGCTTTCGTTTTGCGGAAAGGCCAGCTCACCGTGTACTCAACGCCCGTTTTGGGATCGGACACTCTGCCTTTGCTGTGGTTGCCCATGGCTGCCATCAGCGCCTGGCTGTGGTTGTCCTTCAACGCCTGGCTGTCCTTGATCGCCTGGTTGGCGTCGTCAATCGTCAGGGCTGAATCTATCAGGTCATGATCTAGCTCGATCTCTGACTCTGCTTCTTCGCTAAAGTGCTGCACCATTTCGTCAACGGTCACGGGGTCAGGCCAGGTGCCGTCGCTCATGTGCTGCTCGAACCGGCCCACCTCTTCTGTGATCCGCTCTACGGTTTTGTCATGCAGCTCGAAGATATGCGCCGTGAGCTGCCGGCCAAAGTAACAGGTAAACAGGATCCCGTATTTTGCTTGGTGGCACATCATGCCGGCCTGTAACTGGATCGGCCCACGGTACAGCGGCGGATCGTCAGGCTTCTTTGACATGGCCGTAAATTTAGATTCCAGGATTACCAGCCCGTCCAGCTCAACCTGGCCGGCCTGGTTCATAACGTAGATCCCCTGGGATTCATTGCTGTAGATCGTGACCGGCTGCTCAACCTGGTAGAGTCCGTCGTCAGAATAATAAAGCTCCAGGTCTTTGTGTTTCTTGGCGGCAAGCTGCCCGTCCTGGTGATAGTTGGTCATGCGGTCAGGATCCAGGCCCAGCAGCCGCAGCCCGTGCGCCAGGATCACCGGCTCGGCTGCCGTGCCTACATCTGCGGGCAGGCTATCCAGCGGCGCCGGCTCGATGCCCTGGGCTGCATTGCGGGCATTGTCGATAACCTCATAAGCGGTTTGCCATTTGCTTAGGCCCATCCATGGCGCCAGGACACTGCCGCTCAAATGGTTGTGGGGTGATAGTTTAGCCATCGAGCAGCTCCCGTCCCTTTTGTGTGATGACCCAAACGATCTCACGACGTTTCCGGCTGTTCATCACGCGCCGGCCCGAGTCTTCAACCAGGCCATACCTGGAAAGCTCCGTGATCCTGGGCTTGACGCTGTAGATCCATTCGCCCAGGATATTAGTGATTTCCTCCCCTGTTGCGCCTTGTCCGCCGGCATCGCGCAACGCACTCAGCGCCTTGAGCCGCAGCCCTGTGACTCGAGGCGCTATTTTTTCGGCAGCCTCAACCTCTGTATCCGGCGCGTTCCGGTGGTGCATTGTTCTAATATCTATTTCCATTTCTTTTCCTTCCTTGGTTTCTCTACGTCTTCCCAAACTTTTTTGTGCAGCCGCTTGTTCATCAGCTCTATGGCGTCCTGGATTGGCAGCCGCTCTTCGACGACGCGCCAGGACCAGGCCAGGCCGCCCTTGTTCTGCGAATAGTTAGCGCGGCGGACCAGCACAGCGTAACCGCCATCCGATGCCGGCTTGCCTTTAAAATCAGAGTGGCGACCAAAAGCGTAAACCAGCTTATGGTACCCGTCAGATTTTCTGGCTGTTTTTTCGTAGACAATGTTTCCGAAGTACATGCTTTCCCCTACTGCCCGAAGTGGTAGATCAGCGCCCACCAGGTAAAGCTGCGGCTTGCCTCGACTCCGAAGATCCACAGCCAATCGATCCAGCCCAGGGTAAACAGCAAAAGCAAAACCCCGCCGATGATATCGTCTGCTTGCATTTTCATGATCAGCCCTCCAACCATACAATGTCTTTACGCTTGACTCCAAAGTGGTAACGGCTTGGCGCGTCCCCTTTGTTTACTAACAGCCGTTTCCGATTCACTTTGTCCGTGTATTCGCCGTGGACATAGACGCGCATTGGCATGTACTTCTTGACACCGCCGAACCACAGCGCGTGTCGAAAGTTACAATTTGAAATTTTGCCATGTTTCATTTTAACTGCTCCCTCTGTATCACCATTGCATAGCCGGCTTGCCGCCGTCAATGCGCCCTCGCTTCACGCTCGAGCTTGTCCGTCAGGGTGGCCAGATCCATTGCGTACTGCATGATCTTTTTGTCGTCGAACTCAAGCGCCAACCGGAATAGTTGCTGGGCTATTTCATAAAGTTTGCGTGTCTTGGTCATTTGTTCTCCTCAGTGACCCCAGCCGGCTGCGGTTTCGTAGACCGGCTTGCCTTCATACTTGCTGGCGGCGTGGCCGTCGGCCGTGAACCCCCAGGCATTGATCCGCGCGGTCTTCTCATTCTCGCCAACGCGGGCCTTGTCCGGCGCCACAAAGTCACACGCGGCGCCGTCGTTGTGATCCAGGGCCTTGCCGACCCGCACATACTTGACGGTCTTGGCTGTCCGATCTGTCACCATGTAAAAGTCAACGTTGGTCTGGTCGTAACCCCAGCTCGTGTAGAAGATGTCCCCGATCTTGATGTCCGCGCACTGGGCTTTGGCCTCGGCTTTCTTCTTGGCCTTGTAGGCTTCGACGTCCTGGACGTCCTTGAAGTATTGCTTGATCCACCGCTCAGCAGCCTTTGGTCCCTGGGGGAACCGGTAGTTGTGATCGGGCTTTTGCCGCTTGGCCTGGAAGGCAACAACGTAGGTTGTCTGGTTGCCGTTCTTGTCCGTGAACCCGTGAGTGTCCGTGTGGACGTAGACGACTGCGGTACTGTGTTTGTCCGCAACTTTCACGGCGTTGGGCCGGATGTAATACTCGCGCTTGTGTGTGAACCTACCCATGATCAAGCCTCCTGCTTTGTGTAAATTGTTTCGTGCGCCCACTGACAGACGCGGCGGTGAACCTCGCGGCAGTCTGCCGCCCGCTGGGCGCCGGCCTCGTCGTCGTCTTCTTGTCCAGGTGTTCAGCCCGAACAGTGCCTGGCCCAGCTCACCGGCCATCTTGTATGCCTGGGCGAAGTCTGCTTTCTCGCCCGTCATGGCCTGGCGAACCTGGAAGGCGCTGGCCATTGCGATTTCAATCACCCGCGCCATGCCGGCCAGGTCGGCCTCGTGCTTCCGCTTGTTGAACTCTTCGATGTCCCGCATTATTCAGTCCCCTTCTGTTTGCCGGTGTGGTCGTATGGGCAGGCTTCCCAAGTGAAGGTCGCTGTGTCCATCTCGTACTTGATCTCTTCCAGGACCTGGGCCTTGGTCATGTCCTGGTCGAAGGGCTGGCACACATAACAGGTGGTCCCGTGGACCGTTGTCATGGGCAGCTTGAAAAGGATGTCGATGGTCCCGCACTCAAAGCTGTAGTCCTGGACCCAGGCCCACCGTTTTTTGCCCAGGGCTTTTTTCATCGCGGCTTCTGTGTACATGGTCACTCTCCGTACAGTTGACATTCAAGGCATTTGGTCCCGAAGATCTCGCACTCTTCGCAACCCTCAGTGGGCGCGTCCTTGGCCTCGGCAACGTGCAGCTCCAAGTCTGTCTGCCGGCCGCCAACCAGGCCCCGCGCCGCTTCTGTGTCGAACAAGTCAGTCATCTGATACCCTTTCAATAGCCAATCAACACCCTGTACATTAATACCGATATCGCATAAGTCAATAGGGATATCGCATTTTTTTGGATTTTTTTTCACGGGAGATGACATGGCCAGGAAACGGCAGAAATCCGAGGATTTGGTGGGGTTTTACCTACGGGTTCCGGCGCAGCTCAAAGCGCAGATTGATGATCTGGCGCAAAAAAAATCATGCAGCCAGGCCCAGGTGGTGGTTGAGCTGGTGACCCAGGCCCTCGAGGGACCGGCGCCGGCCAAAAGCAATGTCAGCGACTGGTTGTCCAGGCAATGAGTGACGCGCTGCATATTGTCGTGCCTGGTCAGCCGGTGGGTAAGGGCCGGCCCAGGTTCACGCGCCAGGGCAGGGCGTACACTCCAGCCAAGACAAAAGTTTACGAGCAGCTCATTGGCAACTTTGCCAGGCGTGAGATGGAAACAGCAGCCTGGGAAACGACACCGCTGCCGGTCAAGCTGCACATCCTGGCACAGTTTGAGATCCCGAAGTCCTGGACGAAGAAAAAGAAACACCAGGCAGTATTGGGTGAGCTGGTGCCAGGCCGGCCGGATATCGACAACATCGCCAAGGCTGTCCTGGACGCATTGAACGGGATCGTTTACCAGGATGACGCCCAGGTCAAAGAGCTTTCGGTAAAAAAGGTTTACGGGCAGCCGCTGCTGGTTGCTAGTGTCGAGCTGGTCTGATGGCGGACAAGTATGAGATTCACGCAGACTGGGTTATCCGCGATTGCATGAAGGATGGCTGGGGGGTCAACCGGATCGCGCGGGTGTTATTAGAACAGGAAGGGACAGCATGGACAGAGGGTCGATTACGCAGATCGCTGGCGCAACGGTGGCGCGATGAAGATAGATACAATCAGGAACAAGGATCTGAGGAAGTACAGCATCCTGCCAATACGCGCCGTCCAGGACCCAGAGATAAACCGCACCGCAGCTCTCGCCGTCCTCGCCGTAATATGCAGCTACACAGACGAGCTAGGCCGCACATTCGTCAGCCAGGCAAGAATCGCAAAAGACCTGGGGATATCCAGGCCGGCAGTTAACCGGCAGATTAAACGCCTGTTTGACCACGGCTACCTGGTCTACGCCAGGAAACAATACAAAGACCAGAAGACCAACACCGTCAAAGTGATCTATGACGACGAAGCAAAGGCAGAAGACGATGCCAGGTCAAACCTGTCAGCCCGTGAGCAAATGGAGCTGGCAGAGCGTGAGGCAGGGCTGGCAGGTGTAACATCTGGTGTTACAGGTGAATCAGTAGCAGGTGTAACATCTGAGGTTACACCCAGGTGTAACACTAGGGTTAACACACGTGTAACATCTGAGGTTACACAGAACGAGACACTAACGAGTAATATTAACGATATTAAAGGGGATGCTAGAAAGTTGTGTGTTTTGTTTTTGAGATTTGCAGATAGCTTTGGGACACCGAGGAATTACCAGGAGCGTGATGAAATGGTCATGGAGTCCTGGATCCGGCAGGGGCTGGACCAGGATGCCTGGACGCAGATCCTAGAAAACCACCTGGCATACTGTCGCCAGGAACGCAGGGACTTCGCCAGGGGCATAGGATACTTCCAGAAGCCCGTACAGCGCGCACTGAGCAGCTCGAAGGACAAAAGGGTAGCTGACGTACTCCGAAAGACTGCGGCCGCTGTACGGCGCTTGTAGGGGCCAGCAGCAGCCTGGGCAGATCTGCATTTAGCCTGGGAAAATCCTGTCCTGGACGCGACATAAAACAGGACCGGATCGAGACTATGGGCTAAGTCATTGAAATGTAACGGGCCAGGGTCTTCCATAATGAACGTTATGCGACAAACGGGGCCTAGTTAACGCGATTCTGGTTGACAGGCCACCCCCTGGCCCCCCACCCCCGCCGCGTGTATATGGGGGCCGCAAAAAACTATTTTCCCATTTTTCGTGAATGGGCTACGATATCGCAAAGGAAGGGAGACAAGATATGTCTAAGAAGAGATACAACGTTGTCCAGGCTAAGGAGATCCCTGGTCGTGACAAGCCGATCTGGTTGAAGTGTGGGATGGTGTTTGCTGATGAGAGCGGGATGGTTGAGAAGGCCCGCATGAAGTTGGAGCTTTTGCCGGTTCCTGATGCTGAGGGGAATATCTGGCTGAATTTTTTTGAGGCTGACAACAACCAGGGGCAGCAGAGCAATGAGGGTTTCAAGCCGAGTGGATATGACGAAGCGGGCGGTGGTTCGGAGCCGCAGGGCAGTATCGACGACGACATCCCGTTCTAGCTGTGGGTATGTGGATTCTCTTGGTGGGTGCCGTGAGGGTTGGATTCGTGAATCAGATGGTCAGGGATGTGTACAATGGGCGTTATGCCCAGAGTGTGGCTACGACGTCGGCGGACAAGATGACGGTTGAGCAGTTTGCTCGTGAGCTGGAATCGTTGCGGGCTGCTGCGTTGTATGTGCCGCGTCATGGTTGGTATTCTGACAAGAAATGCACACGGGCGTTTTTCTTGCCCAGGTGGGTTTGATGAGTGACAAGCGGCCACCACTGGGTCGGTTTGGCGGTGTGCGTATGGTGCAGCGCCGGATTGGCCGGTCTGAGACATTGTACCAGCACAAGGAGGCTGTTGCGTCTGAGCTGATTGCTTTGGGCACGGCGAATATCACCGACATTGTGAATCTGGACGGGACGATCAAGGATTTTGATGATATCCCCGAACATGCGTTGCGGGCGATAAAGAAGATCTCTGTACGGGGCGAGGACGTCACGATAGAGATGCACGACAAGGTTTCGGTCCTGCGGGTGCTGGCGAAGGCGTCTGGGATGCTGGATGCGGAGCAGAACGAGGATAAGCCCAGCATTGTTGGTATTAACATCAAGGGGCCGGATGAGCCGTTAACGACGACGTATGAGGAGAAGGACGATGGCGAAAGTCAAAGTGCCGTTTCGCAAAGAGGGGATCGAGCTGACGCACAAGATGATCCAGGCGAAGCTGAGTCCCAGGGAAATGGCCCAGAAGACGGGGCGTCCTGAGTCCAGCATCAAGGCTATGATGGCCGGCAAGGTCAAGCCGCCCAGGCATTACTACACAATGATGGAGCCGTATATTTCCAATGGTAGATAATGTACCGTCGTTAAATCTGGATTTTAGCAACAGCCCTACGGTCTACAGGTTTTTGAACGATGACAGCTTCGTTAGAGGACTTATGGGGCCTGTCGGATCAGGAAAAAGCTACGGCTGCGCTGCGGAGATTATGCTTCGAGCTGTTAGACAGCGGCCTTCCCCCAGAGATGGTATCCGATATAGCCGATTTGTGGTTGTTAGAAATACATACCCCGAGCTGCGAACCACCACTATCAAGACTTGGCAGGAGCTGTTTCCAGAATCCACCTGGGGAGGCATGAGATGGCAGCCGCCAATCTCGCATCATTTGAAGCTGCCAAGCCGTGGCGATGCTGCCGGCATCGATTGTGAAGTGATCTTTATGGCGCTTTCGTCCCCCCAGGACGTCAGGAAACTGCTTTCACTTGAGCTGACTGGCGCCTGGGTAAACGAGGCAAGAGAGTTGCCCAAGGCTGTGATCGATGGCCTGACCCACCGTGTCGGGCGATACCCAACCAAAGCGGACGGCGGGCCTACCTGGTACGGAATCTGGATGGATACAAACCCGCCAGACAACGATCACTGGTGGCATGATCTGTCTGAGAAAAACCCGATCAAGGGCGCGTATCCCTGGACGTTCTTCCGTCAGCCTGGTGGTGTTTTGATGGCAGGGCCTGATGAAGTGCCGGAACACCACCCAGAAAGCCAGGGCTTTGTGCATAGCGGCGGCAAGTGGTGGCAAGTTAATCCACAGGCCGAGAACAGAAACAACCTACCACCAGGGTATTATCAACAGCTCCTGGGCGGCAAGAACGCTGACTGGATCCGATGTTACGCCGAGGGCAAGTTTACCTTTGTCCAGGAAGGCCGGCCAGTGTGGCCAGAGTACGACGATGAGCTGATGTCAGGCGACGTCGAGGTTGACCCGTACTACCCCGTCCAGATCGGCATCGACTTTGGTTTGACGCCGGCCGCGATCTTTGGGCAGCGCAGCGCTGGGGGTGCCTGGCGTATTGTCGATGAGCTGGTGACTTTCGATATGGGCCTGGAAAGATTCGGCCAGGAATTGTTAGCCAGGATCTCGGAACGCTACAACAAACACGAAATCATGATCTGGGGCGACCCTGCCGGCAACAAACGTGACGAGATCTACGAAGTCACAGCCTTCGACCATCTGCGTAGTCTGGGCTTCAAAGCGCAGCCAACAGATAGCAATGCTTTCCAGGTACGGCGCGAGGCTGGGGCATCGCCGATGTCCAGGCTTATCCAGGGCAAACCAGGACTGCTTGTTGATAAAAAATGCCTGAGACTGCGGAAAAGTTTGTCAGGCGGGTACTTTTTTAAGCGGCAAAGCCTGGGCGCCGGCCAGGAAAGATTTAAAGATTCGCCAGTTAAAAACGAACACTCACACTGCGGGGATGCGTTTGGCTACCTGATGCTGGGCGGCGGTGAACAGCGCCGGCTGCGGCGGGGCACATATCAATCAAGCGGCGGTACTTATATCGCTAATAGTGATTTCGAGGTGATGTGATGCTCAAGTTGGCCACAGTTGCGATATCGCCAGACAAGCAGATCGTACCATTTCAGCCCAGCCACCTGGACAGGATTGAGCTGAAAGGCTTTGAGCTGGATTATGTAAGGACGATCCCCGACTACAAGGATTATATTCTGTTCAATTCAGAGCATGATCTGACCTGGACAGGCATATCCAGGGGCAAAGTCATCCTGATATTCGGGATCCGGCCGCTCTGGCCACGGGTTGCCGAAGCCTGGATGATGCCAGGCAAAGGGATCGAAGATAATACGATATCGGTTGTCAGGGGCGCCAGGCAAGTATTGTCGAATGTGATGGAAGATTACGACATGATGCGCCTTCATATAGCCGTCCGATGCCAGAATGAGACAGCTTACAAGTTTGCAAAAGCCCTGTACTTTGAAGAAGAGGCCGTGATGAAGCGGTACGGGCCAGAGATGGCGGATTATTACTTAATGGCGAGGTTTCGTGATGGCGGGTTTATTCGGGGGCGGGGGCAAGAGATCAGCGACTCCAACGGCTGATGCGCGCAAAAAGAAACAACAGGCTGCAAAGCCGATTCTGAATACCAGGCGGGAAGATCCGTCAGACGGTAGAGGTATGAGCGCGGCGCAGCGGGCGGCTATGAAGCCGACAGAATATGTCCAAACTGGCAGCGGGTTTACTAAAAGATCAAGCGTAGACGCTGCCAACACAGTTATGGAAAACCTGAAATTGAAATAAGGAGCCGGTCATGGGTGGAATATTCTCAGCGCCGAAAGCGCCGCCGCCTTCCCCAAAGGTAACCGAAGCCCAGGAAAAGGCTGAGGCTCGGGCTGTCGCGGCTGAAACCAGAGAAGCCACGGCAGCACAAGCTCGTCGCCGAGTGCGGCGCACCGGAGGGCTGCGTCTGCTCATGTCCCCCGCCCGCCAGGATCAGGGCGGACAAACAAAACTAGGGCCAGGATCATGACACAAATCAAATCGGATCACCGCGTATATCGTAAAGTTCCTCTACCGCAGACTGCTCCCGCTACCCCTGCGGTAGAGGAGCCTGTAAAGGAAAAGGCTGATGCCAAAAAAGCTGCACCGAAAGCTGCTGCTAAGAGCAGAAAAGCTAAAGCTAAAGGGTAAGCGCAAATCGGCTTACGTTTTCGGCACCATGCGGAGGATCGAAGGTGACACTAAAACGCCATCAAAATCCTAAAGGCGGGCTGAACGCAGCCGGCAGAGCTTTTTTCAGACGCAAAGAAGGGGCGAAATTGAAGCCCCCAGTTCGCAGCGGAGATAACCCCCGTCGCGCTTCCTTCCTAGCGCGGATGGCAGGGAACCCTGGGCCGGAACGTGATGCGAAAGGGCGACCCACCCGTTTGCTTTTGTCACTCCGCGCCTGGGGCGCCTCATCGAAGGCAGACGCCAAGAAAAAGGCTGCTGCCATAAGCAAAAGAAATGAGTCACGAAATGCCTAAGCTATCAACAAAAGAGCTGATCAACAGAGAGGCCAAGGCCCAGGCAAAGAAAGACGAATGGCGCTCTATCTACGAGCGGTGTTACGAATATGCCCTGCCACAGCGAAATCTGTACTCGGGTTATTACGAGGGCAAAGTCGCGGGCAAATCCAAGATGGCTCGTGTATTCGACTCTACAGCTATCCACGCCACGCAAAGATTTGCTAATCGCCTACAGGCCGGCCTGTTCCCGCCATACAAAACCTGGTGCCGTCTCGAGCCTGGCACATCGGTCCCCCAGGAAAGCAAGATCCAGGCCCAAGAGGTGCTGGATAAATTTAACGTTAGGATGTTTGACACGCTGCGTCAGACAAATTTTGACCTGGCGATGGGAGAGTTTTTGCTAGACCTGGCTGTCGGTACTGGCGTCATGATGATTACGCCAGGTGATGAGGTAACTCCAATCCGGTTCACGGCGGTCCCACAATACTTGGTGGCTATCGAAGAGGGCAGCTACGGCAAAGTAGACAACGTTTACCGGAAGCTGCGTGTCAAGGCGGAGGCGATTCAGCGCGAGTTCCCAGATATCCAGGTGACCGCTGAGCTGCAAGAGGCGATTGATCGAAAGCCCGAAGAAGATCTCGATCTGTTTGATGCGGTGATATTTGATCAGCAGACTGGCCGGTATCATTACCACGTTGTATGGCTGGCTAAAAAGCAAGAGCTGGTTTACCGAGAGATGCGGTCAAGCCCGTTTATCGTTGCCAGGTATATGAAGGTTGCCGGCGAGGTGTACGGCAGAGGCCCGCTGGTTACAGCCATTTCAGATATTATGACGTTGAATAAGACCGTCGAGCTGGTTCTGAAAAATGCCAGCCTGGCGATCAGCGGGGTGTACACTGCTGCTGACGATGGCGTTTTGAATCCGCAAAACATCAGGATCCAACCAGGCGCAGTTATTGCTGTGGCCAGGAACGGTGGCCCACAGGGGGCATCTTTGGCGCCGCTGCCCAAATCTGGCGATTTCAATACCAGCCAGATTGTCATGCAGGATCTCCGCATGAACATCAAAAAGATAATGATGGACGATACCTTGCCGCCTGATAATATGTCGGCTCGGTCAGCCACGGAGATCGCCGAGCGCACCCGTGAGCTGGCCACGAATTTGGGCAGCGCTTTCGGCCGGCTTATCACAGAAACCATGGTGCCAATAGTTGCCAGGACGCTGTATGTCCTGGATCAACAGGGCCTGGTTGATCTGCCGTTGAAGGTAAACGGTGTAGAGGTAAAGGTCACACCGATCTCTCCGCTGGCCCAGGCGCAAAAACTCCAAGAGATAAACGATCTGGTCCAATACATGCAGATAGCTAACAGCATGGGTCCGCAGGGCCAGGCCACTATTGCGGTTCCAAAAGTGCTTGAGTTTATTGCAGAGCGGCTGGGCATTACCCAGGACGTTCTAAACAGCCAGGAAGAGCAGCAGATGATCATGCAGCAAATGGCGCAGATGCAACAACAGATGGCGGAGCCTCAGCCGGCAGATGACGGCGGCGCAATGGCGGAGGCAATGCAGTGAGTGACGTAGACGGCTGGGAGGGCCTCGAGCCGGCCTTCGCGGAACAGCCCCAGGCTGATGACCTGGATATTTGTTACGGCCGAGTCTTCAAGTCAGAAGAAGGCCAAAAGGTTCTGCATCATTTGAGGCAGATCACAATCGAGCAGCCGACCTGGAATCCTGGGGAGGATGCGTCATACGGTTATGTCAGGACAGGCATGGCCGAGATTGTAAGACTTATCGAGAAAAGGGTTGAGAGGAGCAGTAATGGATAACCAACAAGCAGCAGACGCACAGGCGCCCGTAGACAACGATGCGCCCCTTCTGAATACACAAGCGCCCGCCGAGGCGCCAGAGGCCGCCCAGGAGGCCCCTATACCCCTTCACGACGATTCTGAGCAGGAACAACAGCAGTTCACAACAGATGTGGACGATGAGCCGCTAGAACGTCCAGATTTTTACCCTGAGAAATTTTGGGATGAGGACGGGCCTGATGTTGAAAAACTGGCAAGATCTTATGCTGAGCTGGAGAAGCAATTTAAAGCTGGCGATCACAAAGCCCCAGAAGGCGATTACGACGTTGCGAATCTCGTGGATAAGGGCCTTGATCTGGAAGACCCGACAGTCGTTACTTTTCAAGAGTGGTCTAAAGAATACGGTATATCCCAGGCTGCGTTTGATGACCTGGCGTCCCGCGTCCTATCCATTTCACAAAGCGATGCAGAAAACATGGAGATGGATCGCCAGGCAGAAATGAACAAACTAGGTGAGCGCGCCCAGGAAAAAATCGCTATGGCTGAGCGCCTGTTGATCAAAGCCCCTCTGAACGAGGACGAGCGTGACGCAATCTCCTACAGCTTGAACAACGCTGATGCTATCAATGCGTTTCTTAAGTATCACGCTTCGATCACGAATGAAGGCATCCCCGTCAATGCAGCAGTGGCGACATCGAGCATGAGCCGAGCTGACCTGGAAGCAGCTATTGCCGACCCCAGGTGGACAACAGATCCTTCGTTCAGAACAAAAATCGAGCAGCAGTGGATGGAAAGCAACAACTAGATATAGTTGATTCATCACTGTTTTGGGTGTAAATATGGTATTTGAAGGCTAACCGCTTGCGGCCCTTCTAGGCGGTGAACCCGCTGGTGGGCATGACCATTTCATGCAAGCAACCGCCCGACATATCGGCTAACGGTTTGCGTTTAGTGAAACCTTGTTAGGAGGATTCTGCTATGGCGCAGAGTGTAACTAATGCCTTTGTAACCCTCTTTGAGTCAGAGGTAAAACAGGCATACCAAGCCGAAGCCCTGCTTCGCGGCACCATGCGGGCGCGTACAGGCGTCCAGGGTAACACCGTCAAATTTCCGAAAATCGGTAAGGGCGTTGCTACTGTTCGTGTGCCACAAACTGACGTAACCCCGCTCAATGTTACCTACTCACAGGTAACAGCAACGATGTCTGACTTCATCGCTGCTGAGTATTCGGATATTTTCCACCAGTCACACATCAACTTTGATGAGCGGCGTGAGCTGGTTGAGGTGGTATCCAAGTCTATCGCACGGCGCATGGACCAGCTTTGCATCGACGCGCTCGATGCGGCCTCGTCGCCTTCAACCGTCGCTACCACTGTTGGCGGCTCCGGCACTAACATGAACATCGAAAAGCTCCGCGCTGCTGCGAAAGCTCTGAATGAGAAAAACGTCCCATCTGAGGGCCGTTATCTTCTCATGCACGCTTCTCAGCTCGATGCTCTGCTCGGTGAAACAGAGGTAACATCGAGCGATTTTGCCGTTGTTCGCGCTCTTTCTCGGGGTGAGGTAAATTCGTTCATGGGCTTCACCATCCTGACGATGGGTGACCGTGACGAAGGTGGCATCCCTAAGCCGTCAACCCGTACTTGCTTTGCCTGGCATCGTGATTCGATGGGCTATGCTGAGTCTATGGCGCAAAAGACAGAAGTGAATTACGTCCCAGAAAAGACGTCGTTCCTTGTCTCGTCCATGTTCTCTGCTGGTGCCGTCGCAATCGACGACGAAGGCATCGTCAAGATTTCCTGTACCGAATAAGGAGGCTGACTGATGGCTTATAGTTCAACTGGTTTTGCAACCATCGGAGCATCGAAGCGGGGTAACGCCCCATCCATCTATTCGTATTCGACGGCGGATACGATTGCGACTGTGAACACTGAGGGTTACTTTAATGACCTTTCAGACACGCTTGCAGTTGGCGATGTGATCTTTGTCCGGTCATCCACTGGCGGTACCCAGGTGCTGACCATCGTGTATGTTCTGTCAAATGCCTCTGGTGTTGTGGATGTCAACGACGGCACAACCTTGGCGAATACTGACGGCGACTAAACGGGCGGGGCAGCTTCGGCTGCCCCTTCCTTAACAAGCGGAGAGTCGCATGGCTGCTGGCGATACAGATCTGTCAATTTGTTCTGATGCACTTATCATGCTGGGCGCTTCGCCCATATCATCGTTTACAGAAGGCACCGATGCCGCCCAGGCTTGTGACCGGCTGTATCCAGATCTCAGAGATAGCTTGATTGCCAGGTACCCCTGGTCCTGGTCTTACAAAAAGACACAGTTATCCAGGCTAACCACTGTCCCAACAAATGAATGGCTGTATGCTTATCAGTTGCCAGGCGATATTCTTTCTGGCGTCAGGGCGCTATTTGCAAGCTCAGGCACTAATGAAGAGCCTTTACGATACGGCTGGGAAATCTACGGCGACCAGGTTTATACGAACCTCACTAGTGTTTATATCGATTACCAAACGACAGTGACTGAAAGTAAGATGCCAAATTATTTTGTGCATTTTATTCGGACTGCCATGGCGGCAGAGCTGGCCATGGTGATCACTGACCAAATCAGCAAATCAGATTATTATCGCGGCCTGGCGTTTGGTTCCCCAGGCGAACAGGGGCGCGGTGGTCTGTTCCGCGAAGCGATGAATATCGACAGTCGGGGTAACCCACCACAAATAATCGAGGATTATTCACTGATTGATGTAAAGGCCTGACATGGCAAGGATCGTTCAGTTCCAAACTAATTTCAGTGTCGGAGAGCTGGATCCGCTGCTTCGCGCCAGGACGGATCTACAGCAATATAAAAACGCTTTGGATACCGCGCAGAACGTCATCGTTCAGCCGCAGGGTGGCATCAGGCGCCGCCCTGGCACAGAGTTTATTTACGACTTTGGATCTAGCTTTACTGCTTTCAAGATCATCCCGTTTGAGTTCAGTGTTGACGACAATTACACGCTGGTTTTTGTTGCGGCTCGGATCTACGTTTTCAAAGCTGGTGTGTTGCAGACAAACATAAACAGCAGCGGCAATGACTACATCACAGCGACGGGCATCACAGCGGCGATGCTGGATGAGCTGAATTTTACACAGGCTGTGGACACGCTCATTTTGTGTCACGAAGATTTGCAAACAAAACGACTTGTTAGAAACAGCGATACAAGCTGGACGTTTGAGAATCTACCAGTCACAAACATACCCAAATTCGCTTTCAGCATCACGACGACAACAGGCAGTTCTTATAATACTGGTGTCGCGCATGACCACCTCGAGCCAAGTGGTACAGACGGGAATATCAGCCTCACGGCTAAGCATAGCGGCTCGGATGCCAATATTTTTACTGCTTCTGCCAGCTCATACGTCGGTCAGTATATTAACGTGACGCCGTTTGGCCGGCTGCGGATTGTCAGAAAAGTTAGCGCCGCCAAGTTGGAGGTGTATTGCGAGGTCCCTCTATTTGATACCAGCGACATCGATGACGCTGACTGGGAATATGAAGAAGGCTATGAGGATACCTGGTCAAACACTCGCGGGTGGCCCAGGTCGGCTGCGTTCCATGAGGGCCGACTATATTTTGGCGGCAGCAAAACCAGGCCGAATACTATCTGGGGAAGCCGTGTCGTAGACTATTTTAATTTCGATGTTGGCACCGGCCTGGATGATGAGGGCGTTGAGTCTACTATCAACACCAATCAGCTCAATGTGATTACTCATATTAACGCAGGGCCTGATCTGCAAATATTCACGACAGGCGGCGAGTTTGTGGTTGTACAAGGCAGCACGGACCCTATCACCCCGTCCAGCTTCCTGGTCAAACCGCAAAGCCGGATCGGTGGCAAGCCTGGCGTACCTATCGAAGATCTGCAAGGCGCAACGGTTTTTGTGCAGCGCCAGGGCAAATCTATCATCAGCTTCCAGTTTACAGACACGACTGCAAGCTATGGATCTCAGCCGCTTTCTGTTCTCAGCTCACACTTGTTAAACGATCCAGTGGATCTATCTGTCCGGCGGGCAACATCGACTGATGAAACTGACAGGTTGTTCCTGGTAAATAGCGACGGCTCGATGGCCGTGTATTCCATACTACAGTCGCAGAACATCATAGCGCCGTCCAAGTTTGTTACAGACGGTGACTACATTGCTATCGCCAACGAACAGGCCGAAACGTACTGCATTGTAAAGCGCAACGTTAACAGCACTGATAAATATTACCTGGAGCGCTTTGACGACGATATCACCCTGGACAGCGCTAAATCGGGCGCTGCGGCCTCTAGCGTGACGATGGGGCATCTACAGGGCAAAACTGTAGAGATTGTGCGTGATGGCGTCGTAGAGCCTTCTCAGACCGTTGGCGCATCGCCGCACACAGTCACCTTTGCTACAGCGGCTACGTCATCACACCAGGTCGGGCAAAACTACACAGTTACCGTCAAGACTATGCCGGCAGAGCCGCAACTTGCCCAGGGCACTGTCCAGGCAAAGAAGAAAAGAATCATCCAGGTGGACGCGATTGTTCACGAAACGCAAAACATGACAATCAATGATAAGCTGGTTTCATTCCGAAACTTTGGCGAAGACGTCCTGGATTCGGCGGTGGAAGAGTTTACGGGCACCAAGACCATGCACGGGATCTTAGGGTTCAGTGGCACGGGCCAGATAACTATCAGTCAGACAGTCCCACTGAAAATGACTGTCTTAGGTATCGAGTATCACATGAGCGTGGGGAATTGACATGCAGTTTGCAGCAGCAGCAGTATCAGCATACGGGAGCATTTACAGCGCCCGCGCACAGCAGAGCATGTACAATGCTCAGGCGGCCCAGGAAAAAATCGCCGGTAGATCCAGAGCCATTGGGTACAAGCAGCAAGCGGCGGATGCCCTGGCAAACATGAATCAAACGCTGGCTGCGGTAGTAGCTCGAGCTGCGGTGGGTGGCGACCCGACAAGCGGATCCCCGCTGGCGGTACAAAAGTATGCGCTGCGAGAGGGCGTCACAGAATACCATACCGCCAAAGACAACGCTGTTCTGGCTGTAGAAAACGCAAACTACCAGGCAAATCTGTATCGGCAAGCCGGCCGGACAGCGATGGTCAGTGGTTACATCAATGCGGCGGGCAGCCTGGCAATGGGCGCCGCGCAACAAAACCAGGTCGGATGGCCAAAGTGGACAAGTTCCCAACAGGTAGCCCCCGCTATGGGTGGCACAATGCAAGTGAGTTAACAAGCCATGGCTAAGTTACCCCGATATCAAAGGCTCGGCGTTGAGCCGGCAAAGCCACCGCAGTTTGATTATGCAAATCTGCGTGAAGGTGTGCGCCTGGGGCAAACGATTAGCCAACAAGTAGACCGCATGAGCAGCTTCCTGTATCGCCAGGAGGCCGCAGAAGCAGAGCGTAGAGGCATTGCCAGGGTAGATGAGGCCGGCGCAGAGCAGACGCTGGCACAGCTTGCTGCCGCTGGTGGCCCCACCAACATCGAGGAACGGGCTGCGTTTGATGCAGCTAATAAGGTTTTTGAAACGCAACTGCGGACAGAGACAGAAATAGCTCTGGACCGGATCTACAACGATGGGCTGCGTAATAATACGCCAGTCGCAGAGGTTGAGCTGCAAGTACAAAATCTTGTATCGAGCCTGTCAGAAAGAGCTAAGGGGCTGCGTTTGAACGAGCGTACAGCTCTGCAATCCAGGATCCAGACTTTCGTAGCTAACGAAAGCCAGAAGTATCAAAACAGCGCTTTGAACACCAGCAACAGGATACTTGGTGCAGAGATAGAAACGGAAGCCAAGCTAGAGGTTGCCAGGATTATTAGCGCTGCTGAGGTAAACAAGACACCTTTCAGCGAAGTACAGGAGCAGTTGCAAGACGTCGTTGACGGGTTTCCCGCCGCTCTTTCCGAGCTTGACCCCGCGACTGCCGGCATACTGCGGACCAGACTCGGCGGCATAGCCTCAGAAGCAGAGATCCGGTATGGAGCTTTCTGGACAAAGTACAGCGGCAACCAGCTACAGGGCCGGATGCTGGAAACCATGGCTGTGGACAGCGCAGATATCCGGCAACATGCCCAGGATGAAAACGCCACGCCAGAATCGGTTGAAGCCAAAATCCAAGCGACAGCGCAAAAAATGCGCGACTTGCAATTTGGCGAAGATGAAATCAGCCGGTTCATCATTGGGATTCGGGAAAAAGCTGTCAAAGACGGGACGATTGCAGAGTTCCAAAGGCTGACAACTTTAGATGAAAAACAAGATTTCATACAAAATCTGCGCGACAACCCGATTGATGTTCTCGGCAAGACAGGCACAGACACTCTCATCCGGTCTTTGCAGACTGAGGTAAACAACGAGATTAATGTAAACACCAGGACTGCTACAGCGCTCGAAGGCGACATCAAAGCGGCGCGTAAAATCATGACCGCTGGCGGCGATCCAGGCGAAGAGGCGCTGTTGAAGCTAGAGGCCAGGGCGCAATCGCTGGGCGAATATGGGGCTGGCGCCGGTCAAATGATGGCAAACCTCCGCGTCGAGCGGGACGTCCTGTTACAATTCCGCAGGATGGCGCCAGGTGAGCTGCAAAATACTTTGAACAGTATGGCCAACGGCATGGAAGGTATCGGTGGCGAGGGCATAGATACTCAGCTCGAGGCTGACATCTTAAATTCTGGTCGGGCGTTGCTGCGGACCATGAATGAGCGGACACAAAGCGACCCGTTGTCGTTTGCTGCACAAGCTGGCCACATCAGATTTACGCCATTGGACATCATGTCTGGGGATGCAAACGCGGCTGCGTCTATCGCAGAGCGGCGCGACCAGGCCAGGACAGCGGCCGCGATCTATGGCGTCGAGCCAAAGTTTTTGACAAATGAAGAAGCTAGTGTGTTTGCCAATCTGCTGAAAACGTCAGACCGCTTGGCAAGGATGCAGTTTCTCACCAGTGTCGCGCAGCACTTTGGGAATGATGCGCCGGACGTCCTGGCGCAAGTAGCGCCGAAAAACCCTGAGCTGGGCCATATCGGCGGGCTGTTGCTATTGGGGCGGACAGAGGCGGCGAATGAAGCCCTGGAAGGTATGGACCTGATCAAGCAAGGCAACAAGGCTGTCAACTTTACCCCTACCAATACACAGCCAGTCTTTAGTACAGCCGTCGGGTCAGCCCTTGTGTATCAGTCAGAAGCGCGGGCCGCTGCTTTCGCAGTCGCCGAAGCGATATATACGTCACGATCCTTTGACAAAGGGCTAGATGATTTTGACGAAGGCTTGTATCTGGACTCGATAAACCTGGCGTTTGGCTACAACGCGCAGACAGGCAAGGGTGGTTTGCAAAGTGTGCGCGATTACACCGTCCTGGCGCCGAGTCAGTTAGACGGCGAAGATCTGAACGACATGCTCGAGGCATTTACGCCAGAATCATTAGCAGCGAACACGGGCCAGGACATCAATCCGGCCCTGGCACAAAGCATTGCAGAAAATGAAAGGTTTTACCTGGCAGTAGTTGAAGAGGGTAAATACTACATTGTTGCNGGCGAACCAGGATCAGATCAGTTTCGTTACGTCACAGACACATCTGGCAATGCAATCATAGTAGATGCGTTGAAATACTACGGGTACAGAGAATGACGTTTCTCTATGGCAAACAAGACCGATTAGATCTGCGGCCAGACCAGGGCCTCAATCAGCCGCTCGGCACNGCCGGNGANAATCTGCTTGCNGCCTATGAGGCGATGCGGGCTACAGACCAGTCAACCAGTGAGGGGCTGCTTCTGGGGGATCAGTGGCAGCCGATCATCGATGAGGTCAACGAGGTTACCGGCAGTAACTTTTTTAACCCAGCAAACCATTTGAGATCTGGCATACTGTCAGCGCCGGCCACACCAGGTCATAATGAAAACAGGTATCGCTATACCACTGAAAAAATCTTTGAGCATATCGCAGCTAACGCTGAGCTGCTGCCTGATCTGCAAAACATCACTCACGAGATGTTGCTAGACCAGGCAAAGGCGCAAGCCAAGGATGCCAAGGACACCTATCTCGAGCTGACTAACAGGTCGCCTGGCTTTGTAAACATGCTGGCTAGGTTTACCGGCAGCATGGGCGGGATAGCTACAGATCCGGTTGTCTATGAAAGCCTGGGTGTGGGCGGTGTAGCAAAAACACTGTACGGCGCCATGTTCCGCGAGGCTGCTATCGGGGCCGGCGTCGAAGCCATTGCCCAGTCCGGCGTCAAGGACTGGTATGAAACGCTAGGTTACGAATATACCTACGAGCAATTTTGGCAAGCCGTTGCCTTCGGTGGCGTTGTTGGCGGTGCCACTCCACTTGCCTTCAAAGTAGGCGGCAAAACAATCACCATGACTGGTGAGCAAGCAAAGCGCGGGTACAAAGCCCTGGTTGATAGCGGCGCTGCTAAAGAGACACCACTGTCCAGGACGGCCGAAACAGCGGCAGAAGGCGCTGATGACGCGGCTGCGGCAAACCCGTTTGATGATAGCGCTAATCCCCTGGTAGAGATCGAGCATGACGCCCGCCTGGCAGACGCTGACAGAGCCATAGAGAACGGGCAGGCCCCAACCATACCTGACGAGCCTACGGTCCCTGTACGGGCGCCAGACAGCGCCTACGGGGCAGATAACCTGGACGGCTTGATATTTAGATTTGACCCAGATGACATTGGCGTTGATGCCGAGACATTCCAGTTTAAGGCCGGCGGCGACGAGTTTGGGGTCACTGACCGGCTGCAAGGCATCACAACCTGGGATCCGATCAAAGCAGGGCAGATCAGTGTCTACGAGTTTGCAGATGGCCGTAGGTTCATAGCCGACGGGCACCAGCGACTCGGCCTGGCTAAACGCATCAAGTCGCAGGATCCGACACAGGATGTGCAGCTATACGGTCATTTGTTGCGAGAGGTGGACGGCATCACGCCAGAAATGGCCAGGGTGATTGCGGCCGTCAAAAACATTGCAGAGGGCACAGGCACTGCAATCGATGCCGCCAAAGTGTTGCGCGATGCGCCTGCCAGGTTCGGTGAGCTGCCGCCCAGGTCAGCCCTGGTCCGCCAGGCACAGGGCCTGGTACAGCTATCTGATGAGGCATTTGGTGTTGTCATTAACGGCGTAGTGCCGGCAAACTATGCAGCGCTGGTAGGCCGATTGATCCCAGAGGACGAAGGCTTGCAATCTAATGCGCTGGCCGTTCTAAGCAAAACAGACCCAGCTAACGAGTTCCAGGCAGAAGCAATCGTGCGCCAGGTGCGTGACGCTGGCTCAGAGCAAGTGACACAGATTGGCCTGTTTGGCGAAGAGGTCATTACTGAAAGTTTCTTTGCCGAGAGGGCAAAGATCCTGGACAGGGCACAGAAAGCACTACGCCAGGACAAAAATGCTTTTAGAAGCCTGGTGCAAAACGCTGAGCGACTAGAGGCAGAAGGTAACCAGCTTGCAAAGCAAGCCAACCAAAAGAGGGCAGACAATGACGCGCAAGCAATCGCGCTCCTCCAGGCGCTTGCAAACAGGAAAGGCGGACTCTCAGACGCGCTCACAGCAGCCGCCAGGGAAGCCAGGGAAACGGGCAGCTATACCAACCCTACTAGAAACTTCGTCGATGCTATCAGACGATCAGTTGAATCAGGCGATTTCGACAGGTTATCAACTGGCGATGTTGGACAGCCTGTCAATGTTGCAGCGAAAAGCCGCGAGGCTGCGAAAGAGCCAGAGCCAGCAGTAGATGAGTTTGATCAGCCAGGCGGTGCAGGGGCACAACGTCAGGCAGACCAGCTCGAGCAGGATAACTTGCCGCCGCGTCGTGAGGGTATGCAGGAAGACGAGCTGCTGCTCGATGATCTGCGGCAGTTGCTCGAGCGTGGCGCAGATGAAACAGAAGTAGACGCGCACCCAGCCGTCACAAAAGCTATCGATGACGCGAAGGCAATCCCAGAAACACAGTTTATGGATGGCTATCTTTCGCCACAATGGTTGCAGTCCAGGCAGTTCAAGTTTGGCGAAGAGACCGTTACGGGGTATGTTGAGGCTGTACAGAGGCTATATGTAGGCGCTAGTAAGCTGGCATGGGGCGATAAGCCTGTGCCGGCCAACCCAACCAGGTTTGAGCGCCAGGCTGTTATTGTATTAGGGCCGCCGGCCGCCGGCAAAAGCACGATTGCAGATCCGATTGCTAGAAAGCAGGGTGCTGTCATTGTGGACTCTGACGAGGCAAAAAAGGTTTTGCCGGAGTATGGTGGCGGTATTGGCGCCAGCGCCGTCCACGAAGAGAGCAGCTTTATAGCCAACCTCATCGAGCAAATCGCCATGGCCAAAGGCGCAAACATGGTGATCCCTAAAGTCGGCGGCAGCCCTGGCAGCATCAAAAAGATCATTACCAGGCTCAAGGATGCTGGTTATGAAATCAATGTAGTCGATATGAAGGTTGGCTACGCAGAAGCGCGGAGTCGCATGTTTATGCGGTTCGTCAATACTGGCCGGCTGATCGATCCCGACTATGTGCGGGCTGTGGGTGATAACCCATCTAAGACATATGACACACTAAAGCAGGAAGGAGTAGCAGATGGCTACGCGAGAATCGACAACAACGGACCAAGAGATGCAGAAAAGCCCCTCCTCGAAGACACAACAAACCTTTTGGAAGGGACGGACCTACGACTATCAGAAGGCAGAGGAGAGGGCGGAGATCTCGGCGCAAGGGCCAGAAGCGAAGAAATTAGTAGACCAAGTGCTGAAGATGATGAGCTGATCAGTTTCCTCGAGGACGTCAATGCGTTTCGCGCCGGCCGCGAGGAAGAGTTACAGATCCCTGTTGCAGAGCGGGTCAACGAAGAAGGCGAGGTCGTTGCGGAAACTATGAGTCTGCGCGACATTCGTAACGAGATCGATCAAGATCAAAAGATGTTAGACCGCCTGGAAGGATGCGTGACATGAGTTTGCGTGACTGTATTAACAACGCTGAGGCCGAAGGCACTATCACACAGCAACAGGCCAACCAGGCACGGACGCTGTTTGACGAGCTGGAAACCGAATACCAGGGCAAAATGGCACCTGGCGCAGCTCAGTCCCAGGCTGCACGGGATACCTTCGATGCGTTGCAAAAGATCGCCACAGAAAACAAACGTCGGCGCGGGCTGCAAATCCAAAACTGGAAACAGATCACTGCGAATCTAAACGAGTACCGAGATCTACGCGGCAACATAAATTACGGCAAGGCTGCCGAGGCTTTGTTTGATGCTGACCAGTTGTCCAGGTATTCGAGTGTCGTGCAGCGTGAGGCGGCCGTAGAACGGGCAGCAACGCGCAAGCTGTATGACGTCCTGGCGACGTTCCGGCGGAATCTGATCGGCCAGACCAGGAACAAAGCCAAGCTCAAAAACATGGTGCGTGAGGTCTTTAACGAAGATACTGGCGATGCTAGTGCAAGGGAAATGGCACAAGCCTGGCGCGAGGCGTCAGAATATCTGCGTAAGCGCTTCAACGCTGCCGGCGGCCAGATCGCGTCCAGGGTCGATTGGGGTATGCCCCAGATGCACAATACCCTGGCTGTACGCAAAGCGACGTTCAATGAATGGCGCGAGTTTATCTTGCCCAGGCTAGATCCCGAGAAAATGGTTGATGAGCAGACAGGTCTGCGTATGACACCAGAAAAGCTCGAGCTGGCTTTGCGGGATGTGTATGAGACAATACGCACTGACGGCATGAATAAAGTGATACCGAGCGCCACAGGCCAGGGCAAATCGCTGTCCAAGCGGCGCACAGATCATAGATTCCTGGTATTTAAAAACGCGGATAGCTGGCTCGAGTACCAGGGCAAGTTTGGTAACGATAACCCATTTGATACGATGTTTGGCCATATCAAGAATATGTCTAAGGACATTGCCTTGATGGAGATCCTGGGGCCAAACCCCAAGGCAACGGTCAACTTTCTGAAGCAGACAATCCAGAAACAGGCATCTGTTGCGGCTGATGAGGCAATGGAAAACGCAGCCAGGCGGTCATCGGCAAAGCTAGATACATTCTACCTGGCGGTGACCGGCGCTAATAACGCGCCCATCGATAGCCGTGTGATGGCCACATTTGCTGGGTTGCGTCAGATCCTGCAATCAGCACAGCTAGGGGCCGCCGCTATTTCAGCGCTGACTGATATGAATTTCCAGCGCATGGCTCGAGGCTTCGTCGGGCTGCCACAGGCAAAGATTGTCAGCGACTATCTAAAGCTGCTGATGCCCATAGGCGCGACAGAGCGAGGCAAGACAGCTATCCGCCTGGGGCTAATAGCAGAGGGGTGGTCTAGCCTGGCATCCGCACAGATGCGCTATGTGGGCGATATATCAGGACCGGAGATAACCAGACGTGTCGCTGATTTCGTCATGCGGGCATCTTTCCTGTCGCCGTTTACCCAGGCCGGCCGCTGGGCTTTCGGTATGGAGTTTCTGGGCACACTCGCAGATAACGTTGGCAAAACATTTGACGAGCTGGACGCGCCGCTGCGGACGACTATGGAACGCTACAACATCGGGGCGGACAAGTGGGACATCATGCGCTCTACAGAGCTGTACGACCACGAAGGCGCTACGTTCCTGCGGGCAGAGGACATCGAGGCCAGGACAGACATTGATCCTACAATGGCCAGAGATCTAGCTACCAGGATGATGGAAATGGTCGAGGCGGAGACAAATTTTGCTGTCCCATCTTCGAGCTTGCGCGGCCGCACTGCCCTGACTGGGGACACCAGGCCAGGCACAATAGCCGGTGAAATGACTCGCAGCTTTGCCATGTACAAAAACTTTGGCGTTACCCTGGTCAATACGCATTTGATGCGAGGCGTCACACAAGAGGGGGCCAAGCGCAAAGGCCGCTATATGGCTGACTTAATCATCAGCACAACCATCATGGGCGCCCTGGCGTTGCAGCTCAAAGAAATGAGTAAGGGCCGTGATCCGCGTCCTATGGATGACAATGCGTTCTGGTTGGCTGCTTTCTTCCAGGGCGGTGGCCTGGGCATTTTTGGCGACTTTATATACAGCACCGAAAACAGATTCGGCGGTGGCTTGGAAACAACAGTTGCTGGACCCGTTGTCGGATTCATCGATGACCTGGGCAAACTTACCCTGGGCAACTTGATGGAAGCAGCCAAGGGCGAGGACACAAACGCGGCCAGGGAAACAATACGGTTTGCGTCCAGGTACACACCTGGCAGCTCTTTGTGGTATTCGCGGCTGGCAACTGAGCGACTGATCGTAGACCAGCTACAGCTCTGGGCTGACCCAAAGGCCAGGTCAAACATGAGGCGTATGGAAACCCGATATCGCAGAGAGTTTGGCCAAAGGTATTGGTGGCGTCCTGGTCGGACAGAGCCGGCGCGGGCACCAGATCTGGACAATATAATAGGCAGATAATGCTAAATATGGTATTTATGAGCATCGGGTATAGGAGACATTAGATGGCCGATATCGCAATCAATCCTGTAGACCGCCGCGTCCAGTTTACGGGGAACACTGGAACAGGGCCGTTTGCCTTTACCTTTAATATCCTGGCTGATGCAGACATCGTTGCGTACAAAAATACAACGCTTCTGACTCTGACGACAGACTACACGGTCACGACAAACGCCAACGGCACTGGGTCCATCACGCTGACAGGCAGTAACAACGGCACTGCATTAGTTGCGTCTGATGTTTTGACAATCATTGGCGGCCGCGAGTTGTCCAGGACAACTGACTTTGTGACAGCCGGCGATCTGCTGGCATCCAGCCTTAACGAGCAGCTCGATAGCCAGGTCATCATGGCTCAGCAGCTCGATGAGAAGAACACCAGGGCGCTCAAGGTGAATCCTGGTGATGAGTTTACAGATCTCGAGCTGCCGCTCAAAGACTCCCGCAAAGGTAAATACCTGGCCTTTAATGCGACAACGGGAGATCCAGAGGCCGGCGCCTCGTCGGATGACGTCGCCACGTTGGCTGCTGTTACTGACGACATTGCCACCCTGGCTGACATCGAGGACGGCACAGACGCGACAGACGCTATCCAGACTGTTGCTGGTATCTCAGCAAACGTTACGACGGTTGCTGGCATAAGCAGCAATGTGACGACAGTGGCTGGTATTTCGTCCAATGTTACTACGGTGGCTGGAGACGCAACAGACATTGGCACCGTCGCCACCAACATTGCCAACGTAAACACTGTAGCTGGCATTGATAGCAACGTGACAACTGTTGCTGGCATATCCGCCAATGTGACAACGGTGGCCGGTGATTCTGCTGACATCCAGGCTGTGGCTGCTGACGCTACAGATATTGGCACAGTGGCAACGAATATTGCTGATGTGAACACAGCGGCTACCAATATTACCGACATCCAGAACGCATCTACAAATGCCGCAACGGCGACCACAAAAGCATCTGAAGCATCGACCAGCGCCACCAATGCGGCGACATCAGCCACCAATGCCGCGACATCTGCCACGGCTGCGGCTGCTTCACAGACTGCTGCGGCGGCTAGTGCTGCGTCTGCTGCGTCTGCGTTCGATAACTTTGATGACACATATCTCGGCAGCAAGACCAGCGACCCGACCACAGATAATGATGGCGATGCGCTGACATCAGGCGATTTGTATTTCAACAGCACCGCCAATGAGATGCGGGTTTATGACGGCGCAAACTGGATTGCCGCCACCTCGGCTGGCAATGTCAGCCTGATCCTGTACGAGTACACAGCAACCGCAGGGCAGACCACCTTCAGCGGCTCTGACGACAACAGCGCCACGCTGTCCTATACCGTAGACAATTTGCAAGTGGTTAAGAACGGTATCGTCCTCGACCCATCCGACTTTACAGCTACCAACGGCACCAGTGTTGTGCTGGCCTCTGGCGCTACACTCAATGACCTTGTGAACATCTATGCGTTCAAGTCATTCACCACCGCTGACATGGTTTCCAAGACTAATGGTGGCACATTTGCTGGTGCGGTGACTGTGCCGCAACTTAATGCAGACAACATCCGCATCGACGGCAACACGATCAGCAGCACCGATACAAACGGCGACATCACCCTCGACCCTAATGGGACGGGCGATGTGATTGTTGCATCAGGCGAGGTTGGTGTAGGCACAACTACGCCAGCCACATACACAGATTATGTAAGCGGAAGTAATGCACCATCCGTCGTGGTCGCCGGTTCACAGCCAAGCTATGTGCTGGCTGACACGGATATTGCCGGTAATGATGGGACGCTGGGCATCACAAAAGCTGGTGAAGATACTGTAATAAACAACTTGGGTGCGGGTAATGTGCGCATCTCAAACAACGGCTCAGAACGTATGCGTATCGATAGTAGCGGCCTCGTCAGTATTGGCAACGCCATAGCAAGTTCTTTTAACTCAAACGCTAACAATCTTGTCGTTGGTACTGGTTCTGGCTCAGAAGGCATTACAATTTATGGCGGAAATGAAAGTAATATATTCTTCGCTGACGGAACGGATACTGCTGACAATCTAAGGGGCAGGATTGAATACTCACACCTTTCAGAAGGAATGTTGTTTTATGTAAACAACACATACGCGGCTCGATTTGACAGCAACACAAATCTTCTTGTAGGCCGTTCATCTGACGCTCTTGCTAATTTTGGTATGACCATTAACCCTGCTGGTCACATAGAAATTACTCGTGATAACGCACATCTACTAACGCTAAACCGCAGAAATGGTGACGGCAGCTTAATTATCTTTGCACAAGATAACTCTACAGAAGGCAATATTACTGTTGCTGGCAGTACAGTTAGCCTGACAGGTGGACATCTTGCACGTTGGTCACGCTTAACAAGTGGCGATAGAGATGCAGCTTTAGTAAAAGGCACAGTGATGACTAACCTCGACCAAATGGTGGTTTGGCATCACGAAGCGCAAGAAGCGACTTACTATGAGGCTGGCGACGACCTTATGATTGCACCCGACATTTCCTACAAAGAGGGTGACACAATACCGGACGGAAAAAAGGTAGGCGATATAAAAACTGCCGCTGTATATGCAAGCATAGGAGACGAAAAAGCTCCTGCGGTAGAAGCATACGACGAAGACAATGAGCAGCTTAACTGTACAGCCATTTCGTCTGTCGAGGGTGATGCAAACGTAGCTGGCGTGTTTGTATGTTGGGATGAAGATGATGATTTCAACGACATGCACATTGCTCAGACCGGCGATATGGTCATCCGCATTGCCAGTGGCACGACAGTAGCACGAGGCGATTTGCTGATGTCGGCAGGTGACGGCACAGCCAAGCCGCAGGGCGATGACATTGTTCGCAGCAAGACGATTGCGAAGGTCACATCGACCAATGTTTCACACACTTATGACGACGGTTCGTATCTTGTGCCATGCGTACTAATGGCCTGTTAAGGAGTAAGCAATGAGCAGAGCAAGAGATATTTCTGACGGCAAGTTTGCCAATGACCTGACCGTTGACACCAACACGCTGCATGTCGATTCAGCCAACAACAAGGTGGGCATCGGCACCACATCACCGACTTATCAAGCAACAGTGTTTGGCAGTAGTCAAAGCACTTTGGAAATTGAATCCGGTTCTGACACTGGTGAAAGCCGGTTGTATTTTACTGACCCTACTACAACAGGCGTAGGTACAGTTGAATACCACCATAACGGCAACACAATGCGTTTTCAGGTCAATAGTGCTGAACGTATGCGCCTTACTGCCGATGGCCTGACCTTCAACGGCGACACGGCGGCGGCAAATGCGCTGGATGATTATGAGGAGGGTACGTTTACCCCTCAGTTATTAGGCGGAACAAGCAACCCCTCTTCTACAGTAAGTGGCTCTGGTGAATACATAAAAGTAGGCAAGCTTGTTTTTATTTACATCAAGTTTCATAACGTCAATACAACCGGCGCATCGGGCTACATTCGGATAACTGGCCAGCCTTTTAGCCCCAGTCAAACAAATGGCCCACTATCCATGTCGGCCTATGACTTCGATTTCAACGGCAGAACCAGTCTTACGGCTGAAATTAATAACGGTGAGATAAACGGAATTACCAGTGGAGATGACACTGGCTGGGGATTACTTAATTTTGGCGCAGGAACGGCCAGATACATTTTTATTGCTGGAACGTACCGCATAGCATAACCCCACCAGACGGTAGGGGTCGGACAGGTCGCAGCCAGCGACGGTAAACAGAGGAGTGAACAATGGCACTGACAAAAGAGTTTGAATACGACTGTGAGGTGCGTGGGCCGTACAAAAACGTACAGGTTCGCAAGGCAACCATCGTAAAGGATGATGGCGTAGAGATTAGCCGTACATATCACCGGCACGTCTTGCAATGCCGCACCAAGACAGACGGCACTTGGGGTGACACCGACATCAGCGGTGAGGACGCATCTGTACAGGCAGTGTGCAACGCCGTGTGGACTGACAGTATTAAGTCTGCCTACGAGACGTTTGCAGATAGCCAGAGTGTTTGATGACCAAGCCCACCGTCACATCGGTCAAAGCCGAGCTGGACACCCATGAGGCGGTGTGCGCTGAACGCTGGAAAGAAACTATCCTGCGTATCAAGCGCATCGAGACCATCATGATTGGCACTGCTGGCACAACAATCCTGTTACTCATAGGGATTATTGTTAATGAATGATCCATGTGTTCTTGCTGTTTGTGTATGTAGGGATTGGTGAGGATAAGCGGCTCACTAGCAATGATATGTATTTCCGCAGTGTTGATGACTGCGTGTACTTTGCACAACGACTGCACAAACAAGGCAACAACATCACTGCTTATTGTCTGCCGAAGTTGGTAGATAAAGATGTGAGGACATACTGATGCTTGCCGAACTCGCCGCAGCCAATGCCGCCTTTGCAGTTATCAAGCAAGCTGTATCCAACGGCAAAGAGATTGCCGCTGCTGGCAATGCCATCGCACAGTTTGTAGGTGCGAAAGAAAAGCTAGAACGCAAAGCCCAACAGAAGGGCGGCGGCTCTGATCTCGAAGAATTTTTAGCCCTAGAAAAAATCAAAGAACAAGAGAAGCAGCTCAAAGAGCTGATGATCTACACTGGCCGTCCTGGTCTGTGGAATGACTGGCAGCGGTTCCAAGCAAAAGCTAGGGTATCAAGGCGAGAGGCAGAGGTAGCCGCCGCACGAAAGCGAAAGAAGATCGTTGAAGGTACGATCATCGCTATGTTTGTGCTGTGCTGCCTGGCTGTACTAGGCGCATTGATTATGTTGATATTGCACCATCAAGGGAGGCTGTGATGGAAGTAACAATGGAGCGATTCCTGGCGTGGAAGATCCTGCCAAGGCTTATGATGTTTGTGATGACCTTTATGTATATCCGTGTCATTGAGTGGTTTATGTCGCTGCCGCCAGAAGCGATGACATCACAGGCTACAGCGCTGACAGCCACGGTGACCGGCGCAATGACTGGCGCTTTTGCTGTGTGGTTAGGATCTGAAAAGTGAAAACGGTTTGGGTGGTCATACTGGTGACTGCTGTATCGCCGTTCAATTACAACGTCGCGCCACTGACTGACGCTGACACTTTAGAAGAGTGCCACCAGAGAGCTGTCTACATCGAGCATGATATCCAACGCGGCGACAACCAAGAGATGATGTGCATAAGGGTGGATTACGAATGATACAGGCACTGATACCAGCGATAGCAGAGCTGGCCGGCGGCTGGCTCAAGGGCAAGGCAGAGGAAAAGGCCGCGCAGTCCAGGGTCAAGGTCGCCAAGGCAGAGGCCGAGGCAGAGGTAATGAAAGTTGCTGCAACGCATGAGGCCGGCTGGGAAAAGATTATGGCCGAGGCCAGCAAAGATTCCTGGAAGGACGAAGCCTGGACGATCTTGTTTATTGCGATCATCGCCATGTGCTTNATCCCGCCGTTGCAGCCATACGTTGAGCGCGGCTTCGATGCGTTGAGTCGTACACCGGACTGGTTCCAGTGGGCCATGTACGCTAGTATAGCTGCATCATTTGGTCTTCGCGGAATCAAAGGATTGAAAAAGTAATGGCTCGTAAGTTTCCAAAAGTGCCCAAGGATAAAAAGTCTGGGATCCCGAAAAAATATGTGTCGGGATCTGGCGACCCCGAGGCGACCAGGAAAGAGATCCTACGAACCAGGGCACTGTACCGGATGGGGCGCCTGACTCCAGCGCAGATGGATAGAATCAGTAGAGAAAGGTCGAAGCGATGAAACTGCCAGCGGATCTAGTTAAAAAAGTCGGCGGCATGGAAAAGGCCAGGAAGATCTACAAACGCGGATTGGGGGCCTACTATTCGGCTGGTAGTAGACCCAAGGTATCAGCCCACCAGTGGGCGATGGGCCGGCTCAAGTCGGCTGCAACGGGCAGAGGCGGTGCAAGGAAAGCCGATGCCGACATTTTGAAAGGATAAGCTCATGCCAATGGGTAAAGGTACATACGGCTCGAAAGTTGGCCGGCCATCTGAGAAAGACAAGAAAGACCCCAAGCTCAAGCGCCTGGCCATGCTGCGGATGAAGCAAAAGAAAAATGCAAAGTAACTTTGATCAATGCCTGGAATGGCTCTTGGCTCACGAAGGCGGATTCGTAAACGATCCTCGTTATAGCGGGGGGATCA
>FUFK010037915.1_pt1 | contig 44678 bp, 83 predicted proteins | sample 1021851 | NCBI WGS metagenome assembly FUFK01 (sample SAMEA51879418, study PRJEB19060) | metagenome
TAGATGATATGATTAGAAGGGCAGCCGAGAAGTGACAACTGTTTTTCTACTGGTATTGTATCTTGGCCGAGTACAACAAGAAAGCAGTATGATGTTTGCTGATATAAATAGATGTAAATACTTTGCAGCTAGAGTTATGAAGCAGCCGGCAAATCCACAAACAAAACAAAGATATACAGCAATATGTAGGCCTGTGGAAGTAGATTTAAGTAATCCAAAGGTTAGAGTTTACAGATGAAAGGGTAAGAACATGGAAGGTATGACAGGTGGTTTAAGTTCTTTATTGGGTAGAGCTAAAAGTTTTATTCAAGGTGCAGTTCAACAGCAAAGAGATTTAACTAAAGCAAAAAGAGCACAAACAAGACANGAAAGAAAACAAGANCAACAAGAACCACAAGAGCCNCAAGAGTTATCTATNTANNATAGATTAAATACTCCTGTTAGCAANGAGCAAGGTGAGAGACTAACTAATGAGAGTATTGCTAAATCAATGGAGTTAGTTAATTCTCTTNANAATNNATCAGGAATAGCATATGGTAAATTACCTAGTATTATAAAACATACTGCAATGGAAGAATCAGGATATGGTACAAANCCATTAACATATGAAAAAAGAGAAATAACTTACACTGATAATCAAGGAGTAGAAAGAACAGGAACAGTTGGTCATGGAGGAATTGGTCAAGTTACATANGGAAGAACAAAGCAATTATTAACAGGTGGAGGAAAAAAAGATAAAAGAGCTAGAGATGTAAAAGAATTAGTTAAAAAATTTGAAGAACAGACTGGACAAAAAGTTAGTGACATAGTTAAAGATAAAGAATCAATGGATGCATTTTTAGAAGTTCCATTTAATAGTATTTTTTTATCAACTTTACAATATATAGATGCACTAGGTAATGAACCATTAGCTAGAGAGGCACTAAGAAAAGGAGTTCCTGACTCTGTATTAAGAGATGTTTTTTACTCAGGAAGAACAAGTAGAAAGGCATTAGAAGAACAACTAAATAAAATAAAAGAGGTGGCATCAAAAAATCAAGGAGGAATGGTAGACAGAGACCCTTACAAAAGACAACCACGTTTTATATAACAAAAATTAAGAGGCAAAATGGACCCAGTTACAGCATTTGGTGTGGCTACAACTGCATACAAAACTATTGTGGCAGGATTCAAAGTAGGTAAGCAAGTAGAAAACATGTCTAAAGATTTAGGCAGGTGGATGGGTGCTATACAAGCAGTCAAAGAAGGTCATAATAAAAAGAAAAATAGAATCTTTGGCTCTGTAGAAGAAGAGGCACTAGAAACATTTGCTATGAAGAAGAAAGCTATAGCAATGGAGAATGAACTACGAACATTTGTAAACTATAACTATGGCCCTAATGCTTGGAATGAAGTTATACAAATACAAGCACAAATACGAAAAGAAAAAAAAGAAGCACAGATAGAAGCACAACGAAGGCAACGTCAAATNGTAGAGAATACTATTATAGGTGGCCTAGTTTTGATGTTTATTTTCTTCGTTGTCTACGTTGTCTACCTTGTTATGACTGTCTAAAAAACCGGCTTGCTGTCCTATCTTAATATAAAAATCTTTACCCATTATTTTAGCTGAATCTACTAGGTCTTGTTCTAATTTTACAGGGTCAGTAGTATCTTCTTTTTCATCTTGTGTACCTCTAATTCTAGAGAGTAACTCCAGTGCTTTTATCGCACTATTCGTATGGCCATTTGCATTGGCATATTCATACTGCTTTTCTATTTCAGATATAACATCTACATCAGTAGTTAGGTTTTGTTCGAGTTCAGTAATCCTTTCGAGAACTTCTTCGCTTTGTAATAACCTGTGCCCTTGTCGTGCTGCATGGTCTTTTGAATACCCAGCAGCTCTCGCAGCTTCTGAAGCATTCCTGTGTAAAACATACGATTGACAAAATCTTTCTTGTTGCTCATTNAGTGCCATTACCTATAGTTACCCATNTCATANTTTTCNTAAACCTTTTCTTCTGTTTCTTCTATAACAGGTTCAGGTATTTCTATTGATAGTTCTGGTTCNTTATTAGGATTTAAACTACTTAAAAANACTGCAAATATTATAGCAAGTATTATAGTTAGTATTATTATATTAGCTTCTTTAGTCATTTTATCTCCTTTTATTTTGTAACTTTTTTATACTTTTCGAAAGTCCTAAGTCCCCCAAGACCCAACATGCCCATTAACACAGTCATTAAACTACCCATGTCAAACTCTGGTAGCGGTGGTAATGTAGCACCAAATAAAGCTGCAAAGAAAATAATAAACGGAGCTGCGATAAAGTGCCATACCAAGGCAACCCCACACGACCAACCAATGAAGGGCCGCCATCCGGCAATAAATAAATTACCAGACTTTGCTTCTTCTTTGTTTATAGCTAGTTGTCCTTTAGCTAATTCTTGTGCATGCTTCTCTGCCATTGTAGCTATCTCGTGAGCAAGTTTATTCTTTGCATCTTTATCTTCTATAAACTTACCTAATAACTTTGTAGCAGGCCCTATTAAANTTAGTANTGCCATGTTACTTCCTTTCTATTNNTTTNNANTCTGTTANTGATNNTGGNTTTTCTGCATTCTCATCTTCTAATACATCTAAACTATAATGTATATTTAAGTGTGGGTGTCTATCATGTAACTTTAATAATTTATCTGTCCAATGTTCCGGTGTTTTTATATTTACATGCACGTTTCTACCATCTTTAAATGTCTTCAATGCTTTATAACAAGCTATAGTTAAGAATACAAACTTTCTAGCATAAGAAAATATTTCTTCTAGTATCCAATCAACATCTTTTTCATCTATATGCTCTATAACATCTGTGCATAATACTGCATCATATCTACCTTTAGGTAACTTACTATGTTTAGGGTAAGCAGGGTCATATAAAGCATGATAATCAAGTTGCCATATCTTATGTAAAGGTTTAGGCAATGTCTGTCCTTTTTTATTTAGTCGCATTGATTTGTATTTTTCATCATCATACAATAATGCTTTACCACAACCATAATCTAAAATACTTTTAGCACCTTCTTCCATTATAATATTTGATACTGTATTTAAATGTGTTATTAAACAAATACCATTAAAGTATTTAGGGTCTTTATGTAGTTCTTTATATTCTGCTAATAAATCTACATAATCCTGTGAGGGTTCGGCTCTGCTATGCATTTAACATTTCCTTATAATTAGGTAGTGTTTCTTTACTTTGAGCACCTTTCCATATCTCTGATACTAACGTATTATTACCATAAAAATAGTAATTAATACCCATAGTTTTATCAGCAAAAGTTTTCTCACAATCTTGTGCCATTGCTAATAACTCACCGGTAGTCCAGAATGGTTTATCACCAACAGATACTTGAAAATACTTTGGTCTTTTAGGTTCATCATCAGCACCAGTAGTTTCTTTTTTCATATCATCTGTAGGTTCTTTTTCTAATGAACACTCAAAGCCAAATAAGTGCATGTTTCTAAAACCCATAGTATGTAACATACCTATAGCTCTCATAGCCGCACATGTACCACCAGTAATTAGTGTAGCACCTACAGGTAAACCTATATCTTCTCTTATCTTTACTTGATTATTTTTTATTGCATGTTTTCTATCTTCTTCATCTCTTAGTGATTCTGTAAATGCATGCCAACCCCATATATCTGCTTTCTTTTCCATGAGGTAATTAGTAACAGAAGGGTCTGTCATAGATGCAACAAGAAACTTAGTATCTTTATCTAAATCTTTTAACAAATCTTTTCTTTTAACACCATGTGTACTTTCACCTTCTATAGAACGTGGGTCTAATAATATACATGCATCTGGTTTAATGTCATTAGCAATAAGACCAGGATATGCATGCTTTACACACATAACTAAAGCCTTTGGGTGATTATCTAAAACACTTCGTAACTCTTTATAATCTATGTTAGGACCACCAGACACAATAATGGCATGGTCGTTATGTGTTCTACACTTTTGTATAAATTTATCTTTTGGTATTAATTTCATGTTATCTTTGATATTGTTACGTATGTAGTCTTTAGGTACACAATCTCTAGGATTAACAACAATAGGAACTCTTTGTAAATCTGCTGGTATATTAGGTAAATTTTTNTCACTTAACACNATCATAAAATGTGTAAATCCACCATCTTTTACTCTATCACCAGANGGTAANACATGNTTACGAATATNTTTNTTACCTTTTANTTTTTCCCATACTTTATTAACACCACAATANGCATCATTAGGTGCCATNTTATCATCATCTTCTCTAAAATAATGGTCAAGCATTACAATAGGTGTTTGCTTTACACAATCNTAATCATGAGCTACAGTTTTAATACTATTACCACCACCAATAAGTGCCATATCAAACCAGGCACTTTGGTCTTTTAATACATCTCTTGTGTTACCTTTGTGTAATTCAAATAGAAAAGTTTTATTTTTATTTTCTTTCATATGCTCTGCAAATTCTTTTAATCTTTGTTGAACTGCAGACATTTTATTATGTGCCTTTGCATTAAACTCTTCATGGTCTGTTTCAATAGTAGCATCTTCAAATAAATCATAACCATNATAAGTAAANGTATCAGTNTAATCAAANGCAGTTAGTGCCATTTCTATAGCTCTACCACCATTCCATGTNCCAGTTTCTATCACAGTTNTAGGTTTNTATTNTTTCATTATCTGTGATATCTGTTGATATCTATTAGGTTTAATATCAGGAGCAACATTATCTGATAAAGGAAAAGCTCTTTCACCATTACCTTTTCTTATAGCAACTTTAGAAAAGTCTGGTCTACCTGCAAAGTGGTAAAAGAAATCATTCATAGCATTTATCTGTTCTACTTTCATACCATGTGCTTGATAGATAGTTAGTAGTCTGGATAAAATATAATAATCATGCCACTCTCTATACTTAGTCATTTCACCTAGTATATATGCACCACGTAAATCTGCAAGTATATCCACAGTAGGTTGTTTATCTAAATTAAAAGCCATAAAGAAAGGCTCATCAGGATTATAAACCATATCTGCTTTATCATTTAACATGGCTAACATATCCTGCTTTGTTAATCTTTTTTTTAAATAAGAATCAGCATCTATCCATATTAACCAACCAGGATTTTTACTTTTCTCAGCTAAGTCAAATGCCATCTCTGTCAAGGCAAATACTTTATGTGACCATTTTAATGCATCTAACTTTTCATTGTATGGTATCTTACCTTCCTCTGTACCATCATGCTCCGCATATCTTTTTAAAAAATCTTCATGGTCTTTTATATCATGTAAACTTTTATAAGTATAGTCTGGTAAAGAATATGCCTCTATCTTACAATCGTGATGATAGGCAGTAAAATTAATACTTGTATCTAAATTTTCTTTTGTTGAATTTAATAAATGTACTGCGGTATCTTTTAATATTGTTTCACTAAAACATGTAACAATATTAATTTGCTTCTCTGTAGACTCCAAAATTTTTCTCCAATGTTTCTAATGCTTCTTCAGCTTCTGCTAATTGTTTAATTAATACAATACAATCTTCTACTATCTTAGGATGTTCACCGATTGCGACAGGTTTTTGAAATGCTAAATCAAGTTGATATAATGCTCTATTTATTTCACCTTTATAATGACATTTCAAGGACTTATATAGTGTGCTTGTTAGTTCTCTCATTGTATTAAATAATCCTTTTCTCTTGGTATTATACCTTTCATCTGTAACCATCTAGCATCTTCACACCACTTAACAGCATACCTACCTTCAGTTACTCCTCTAGGTTTCCACTTAGCAAACCAAGGACCACCTGTTGTGAAATGAACAATCTTTGGTTTCATATCTTCTGGTGAATGACCATCAAGCCAGTTCCATTCTTCAGGTATTTGACCTATGTCTGCCTCTTCATCAGGTAACCATTTAAATGTATGCAACCATCTACCTTTTTCTGTATTAATAGCATCAATACTTAGTTTATCTAAATAATGATGTTCATTATTAAACATCATAAGACTAGACCAATTCTTCATGTTATAGGGTTCTTGTGCTTGACCATCCATTTTTACACCTTTTTCTGGTGCATATTTATGATGCACTGCCCACACAGGATAGTAACTATCTCTACACATATCAAATAATTCTGTGATATCTCCGTAACAATACATATCACAATCCATATACAAGGATAAACCAGTATATAAACTTAAATGTGGTACAAGAAATCTAGTAAAACTAAAATCAGTAGAAAAAGGTCTACCATCTATCTCATCATACTGTTGATTACCTATCTTATTTGACCTTCTTCTAAACATACCATTTTTAATTAATGCATCTTTTTTAAGAGGCACTATTCTTACAGGGTTCTTGGCACGTATCTCTATAGAGAACTTTAATACTTCGTAGGCTGCATGCTCTCTTGGGTCATAGCCAATATACACTGTGTCCATATCGTTTCTAATCTTCATATTCATTTACCTTGTCCTTTATATTTTTTATAGTTTCTTCTTTTATGTTTATTTTTAGGTCTAGTCCTATTGGACTTACCTATAGAAGTAATCTTTTTAAAAAAACTTCTTAGTCTTTTTCCTGCTCCTACTACTGCTCTTGCCATATAAACATTATAACATAATTAAAAAAATAATGCAACAAAAAAATTATATAGCATTTAGTGCATTAACTATTAATAATAAACATATCACTATAACAATAAAGTCAAGCATATATTAAATATCCACTAACTCACATGAACCTGCAGTGCATGCCAACTCCTGTGAGCCTCTAGTGTTGTCTTCTTTTTCAAAGTCTTGTAGTTTAGACCAATCTATTTTCTCAGGCATCTTAGATTGTAAAGATTCAAACTGTTCTTTATCTATATCTTGATAGGGTGCTTGTTGATAAGTATGGTCTGAGAAAGGTAAGAAAGATACACCAGAAAGATAATCAAAATTATCCCAACACCAGTTACCCACATTTACCCATTCACTTTCTTTTACTGATATAGTTACAGAAGGTTTATGTTCACACCAATGTTGTGCGTAACACTTCCATATTTCTAACTGTTCAATAGCTGACATATCATTTCTATATATAGCAGTATCAGAACAACTCATAGGAAAAGAAAATACTGTAGTGTGGTCTGGTTTCATTACATCTGGTTCATTTGGTATACCTTGCTCTTTCATAAACTCTGTTAGTGGGTCTTTGTTATCTCCTCTAACTGTACGAATATAGTAAGGATTATGTCTTGCATGAATACCACTAGCACTGTCAACTAATTGACTAACTGTGCCGGAAGGTTTGACACATGTAATAGCTGTTGATTGTGGTATGCCTAATTTATCTGACCACTCTTTATTTGTTACAACAGCTTTATTTCTCATACTTTGTAGTATCTCTGGTAGTCTTTCTCTTCTTCTATTTATAATAGAGTTATCCATAATACCTGTAAGAGATACACCTAATAATCTTTCTTCCTCTGTATTAGTTTGCCATCTCTTTCTTAGATAACCAAAGTCTGTAAGTGTAGCTTGTATTGTTCCTAGTATAGTGGCAACTTCTATCTTATCATGTAGTGTGGCCTCAGTATCCATAGGTCTTACAACTACCTCTGTAAGATTACAAAACTGATTAGGTCTTAATATAATTTCACTACAAGGATTAGTACCAAAATCATAATCACCATTACGTCTACCATTTTCTCTAGCTTTTTCTTGTGCTGAAACTCTGTTGAATATACCTCTTTCACCAGACTTACTTTCATATAAGGCCAACCACTCCTTCATAAAAATACCTGCATCCGGTTTTTCAGTATAAACAACAGAGTTATTTGCCAGTGCTCTTTCAGGGTTTGTGTCCCACCATGCACCGGATTTGGCAACTCTTAATCTTTGGTCCGAGAGATTACTCAAAGATATTAGAGCTGACCTACGTACACCACCAACAACCACTACTTCACCAGTCTTGCACGCAATATCGTGACACTCCATAGTATTTAATTTTCTACCTCTAGCACCTTTAAACTTTTCAATAACAAAATCAAAAAGATTAACTAAAGGCTGTGGGCCACTTGCTCTACCACCAAATGTTTTTAATCTTTCTCCTGCTGGTCTTACTTTGCTAACATTTATCTTCGGTATTCTACAAGTATAAAGATAAGATATTAAATCTTTAAATCCTCTGGCCCAACCTTCTTTTGAGTCTGCAACAGAAACAACATCATCTGTTTTCTCAAACTCTCTGTCTGGAATAGTAGGTAACTTATCTACATACTGTCTTTCAACAGAAAAACCTACACCTGTGCCATTCATTAATATATAAAGTATTTCATCAAATGCTTTTGGATTATCAATAGGGATATAAGAACAATTATAACCGGCAATGTTTTCTCTCTCTAATGCTGTGCCGGCAGTCATCAATGCTCTCATAGAAGGCATAACAGAAAGACCAATAATATAATCTTCTATCTTTCTCCATGTCTCACTGTCTATTTCTAAACCTAAATTTTTCTTTAAATGTATCTGCATAAAATTACTTAACCTGGATACTGTTTCAATCCATGTCTCTCTTCTTCCCTCATCAGGCAACCATCTAGAATATCTAGACAGATGTATAAAACTTTGATATTCGGTTGGTAAATAGTTATTCATCCTTGTACTCCATTTCTAAAATCATTTCTGCGTAGTGTATTACTTTCTCTATGTCTTTCCTTCCTTCTCCTTTTCTTCTATGTCTTGTAACATATTTTATTATATTACCTTCAAGAAAAGTTAAATCATTGCCTACAATATATTCAACTGGTTGTATCTTACAATCTTTATAATGACTACCACCCACTTGTTTTAGTGTAGCTTTTAATGCTTGTTTCTTTAAATCTGTTTTTACAAAACCTTTGTCTTTTATAGTTTCTTTAATGGCTTCATCCATCATACCCATGTTTGCTTGCTCCTCATAATTTATCATATCTTGATATAGTTTATCAAAATGTTGTTCATATGTCAAATCTTTTTTTGTTTTCATCTTCGCCTCTTAAAACGTTTCTTATTCTTTTTCTTAAAAAATTTTTATTACTTGCATTCATAACCTTGTACGCAAATGACCTAGCTTTATTCGGCTGCACCCCTGCCATTTGACAAACTGAATGAAAGTTTCTACACGTTACTCCAACACTTGTAAAAAACCAAGACTCTGCTCTAGCTTTATTTACTTTATCTTGTGGTGTAATAACATTCTTTGATACATCTAATAGTGCTTGAAGTATTACAGACAAAAATAGTTTTCTTTCAGAGCTTTGTGGTTCTGAATAAAAAATATTTTCTATCTGTATTATATCAGGTTCGTCTTTCACTTTACTTCTTCTACATTCGGCTCTTTCTCAATGTGTGTGAGATATCTTTGCCCAGTTGAATACTTAAAAACACGAAGTCCTTTACCATCATTAGCATCACTCCAACAATCATGCTTATAATTGCAATAAACACAACCAGTATCGAGCCTATAGTTACCAGACTTTCCATCAGGAATTGCTTGATAACATTTGTCTGGTGGTACATCTGACTTAACAACTTTTTTAATCTTTCGTATTCTATCTTTTGCATTTATCATCTCCAATGAATGTACTCTTGTATAACATAACTCACCTGTAGATTTATTGATAACTAAAAAGCCGGCCTCTTCTACACCATTTCCTTCAGCATATGCAGATATCTGTGGTATGTAACCAAATGGGTCATCTTTTAACAAGTTATTATTTTTAAACTTATTATAACCTCTACCAGAAGCACTCTTACAATCTACTAAAACTCCATCAATAAAACAATCTTGATGTCCTTTCACTCCTTCTACTACAACTTGTTTTTGTTGCTGTGTTACCTTATGGCCAGATATTGAAGCCATCATAATTAATAGCTCTTCTAATATGTAGCCATAAAGAAATTTAATTCTAGTGCTAGGTGCTAAAGGTTTATTATGTGGTTTTTTAAAATCATACCACAACTGTCTATCAGGTCTACCTATTGTTGATAATCGTAACCTAGGTTTATCTTGCGGCATTTGTTTTAAGAAATCTTTTACATGTATCTTAACAGTTTTAGCGAATGTGTCTATACATTTATCTACTTCTTTTTCAGTAAGTGCCTCATTCTTTTTTTCGAATAAATTATATATGTCTTCTACTAATGTATCTATTTTTTTCATAGTGTTTCGTGAGAGCTCTGCGTGTGTAAGACAAAGCTCTCACTATTCCTTATTAAGAGGCAAAAGGAATTTTTTCATCACCTGATTTATCAGATGAATAACCATCAGGGACAACATCAAAGTCATCCTCTTTATTGTAAGGTATGAGCTCAATAACCTGAACTTTTTTAAGGTCTGCTGACCTACCTGTTCCAAAAGTATTCTTCCAAGTATAAGGCTGATATAAAACATTTACTTTAGAACCATTTGCAACTAAGTCAGTCATAGGTTTTTTTTGTGCATCAACTACTTCAGGTTTTTCATTATCCACTGTAATCTTTGGGCCATTAGGCTCATCTGGATTTTCAAGAACTTTCTTTGTAGTTTTCCTTTCAATAGTAACAAAGTCACCTTTCTCGTCACCTTTATTTTTAACAGTTAAACCATCTTTTTCTGCGATAGCTTTGTTTTCAGCATCAAGGTTACCCACATTTATACTCCATCTGTGAGGTTCAAACTTTGTGTTAGGGCTTTGTATGCTAGCCCAATAAGCAGTTCCACTAATTACACTCATGCGTGTATTCTCCTTTTTTGGTTAATAAAATTATATTATATCACAGTTTATTATTTATTGTCAACACTTTTTTTAATTATAGTTTGAGAAAAAAGATTCTGTATATTTATTAAATACATTTTAGATGCATTGTGGTCTCCACCAGATACACTCCTAACTTGATTAGCATTAATAGATGCATTAATAATCTTCTTTAACATCTTAGTTTCAAACACTAATGTGCCAAACACTTCATCTCCTACACATAAATTATGAAACCAGTAATCCGAATCAGTAGCATTAATACCACTAGGTTTACCATAGCTTTCATATTCGATAGCTATGTTACCTGTCTTTAACCACATACCTCTTTCAGATTTTACTTCTATCTTTTTATCTTGTAGCATATCAGCCACAATCTTTTCTCTTACCTGACCATATTGTAAATCTATGTCAAACTTTTTTCTATCTTCTGTCTTTGGCTCTAATGAGTTTCTGCCCATGTTGTACCTACCTTGTAATCGTTATCTAAAGGACATCTTAATTTTAATAAGTTCTCCGTTTCTTTTATAGCTATCTTTGTAATACTACAAAACTCTCCTACATCTCTGTTGGCCACTTCAAACTGGTATTCATCATGCACAGAGGCTACAAGTTTTACATCTAACTTTTTATTATATACTCTGTGAATAATACGTAGTAACCAATGCTTACAAATAATAGCACCAGCTCCTTGTAGTAAAGTGTTTAATGCTGAATGTGGGCTGCGAACTTTTAAGTATCTACCATCAATAGCTTTTATTCTTCCTTTGAAGCCAGCATTCTCTACCTGACTTCGTAGTCTTTTTAGTGAAGGTAAGTTAGACAAGAACCTATTAATTAAAATGTTACCTTGTTGCTTTCCAGCTCCTACTATCTTACCTATCTTTTCTGCACCAGCACCATAAAGAAAAGCATAAATAAATGTTTTTGCTTGGTCTCTATCTTTTATACCGGCCAACTCCATATTCTTTGTATGTATGTCTCCATTCAATATCTCATCTGTATAATTTGTATCGTTAAGATAATGTGCAAGACAACGTAACTCCAAACCACTAGCATCAGTTCCTACCAATTTATATTTAGTAGTGTCTGATACAGTCCAGAGACTTCTGCATTCTTTTCCATATGGTGAATATGTGGCCGGAACTTGTGCCATGTTTGGTGAGTTATGTGCCATGCGACCTGTAATAGTACGAAGTGTCATAACCCTACCATGTACTTTATTACTGTCATCACATGCCTCTATCCAGGATTCTACCATTACTGCTCTCTTCTGCAATAAAAAATATTTAGCAAATCTTTCTGCAGTTAGTTTCAACTCCGGCTCTTTGATTGTTTTCAAAACAGTTTCATTGACTATTATATTTTCTTTATCAGTAAACTGTTTAGGTTTCCAACCTCTCTTCATCAGCCTATCTGCTATCTGCTGACGAGAACCTATGTTAAATGGTATCTCCTTTGTCTTCGTCTTCATCTCCACAATCGTAGGTTCAAACTCCTCCAACGACCATTGTTCTAAATCATAGATATCATCTTTTAATCTTGCTAATAATTCTTGTGCTTTCTGTATATTAAAAGCAAAACCATTCTTTTCTTGTTGGTCTACAATCAATCTAATATCATGCTCCAAGTCTATAGATTCTTTTGAGAAACCTTTACTTTCTTTTAGTAACTCCTTGTAAACAGCATGTGTAATCTCTACGTCTTGTTTACAATAGTCTAGCATAGCTTGATTATACTTTGAAAAGTTTACTCCTTCACCACCTTTTAGCATGTTTAGTTTTTCTCCCCATGCTTTCAGGCTATGACCTTTTTCTCTGATAGGATTAAACAACTGAGATAGTATTAAAGTATCTACAATATTACCTGGTAGTATCTCTGCATCTAATAATCTATTTAATACTGGTGCGTCAAAAGATAAACCATTGTGCATAATAAATGTATCTACACCCTTTGCCCAGTTTTTAAAACCATACATGTTACCTGAGTCCCATATAGTTACAGTATTGGTATTTATATCTTTAGCTACAATACAATGTATTTTACTAGGATTAAATCCATCTGTTTCAATATCAAGAACTACTTTCATTTGCTCCACACCAACTACAATCTTCTCCTTTTCCTATCGCCATCTCTGATTTTTCTTCTGGACAATAATGATTCCACATTTCTGATTCTTTAAATAGCTCTTGTTGTTTACTTTCTTCTTCTCCTTTATGTCCCCAGTAAACTAAATGAAAAGCTCCACAGTTAGGACAAGATAGATTNGTAACTATAGCATGNTCCTCATCATCTTCACAGTCGTGGTCACCACCCCATATTAATTCTGTTCCACANTTATAACACTTCATTTTATTCTACTCTCTCTATAAGAACTCTTACATTTGGACTATACCAATTATAAGTTTCTTTCAGCCAAGCACGTTTCTCTCGTGCTTCTTCTAGTGTGTATGTGCCTTCTANNTCTACTGTTCGTTTTACNTCAGGACTTTTATCTTTGTATATTAATTTAAATAACATTTACATTACTCCTTGTGCTTGATTAAATTCATCCTCGAAAGGATTATCTATTTGTGACATTCTACCAGATTTTTTATCATAATGCAAGTACGTACATACTCCTGTCTCTCCAGTATACCTATTTTTAAGAATACGAACAGTCGTTGTGTTTGCAGTTACCTCATCATCAGCTTGTTGATTTCTTTCCAAAGCAATAATACAATCAGATAAATGTGCAATGCTAGCACTACCTCTTAGATGAGATAGAGTAACTTCTTTTCCATTCTCGTGACCCATATCACCTGAAGGCCTACGAAGATGTGATACTAATAATAAACCAACTCCAGTTTCCTCAACTAAAGAACGCAACTTAGTCATAAGTATATCAATAGATTTTCTTTCATCTCCTTCTTCTTGNCCACTAACTAAGATAGATAGGTGGTCAATAAAAACCCATTTACAATCCATACTTGATATCATAAATCTAACTGTAGCTAGTATCTCATCATTTCCTAAAGAACCAAAATGGTCAAACACTATAAATCTACCTTTACCTTTTTCTAATCCTATAGTATCTTCTTGCCATTTCAATAATTGTTCTTGAGAAAACTTTTCTCTTATTTCTTTTATGTATAATCTTTGATTGGCCTCCACTGACATAATGTTAAAGGCAGTATTCCTTGTGCTTTCTTCTAAGGCTAGCACTCCTACTTTATCTTTTGAGTTTTTAAAAATGTGATGCATTAACTCTCTCATCACAGATGACTTACCCATACCAGCACCAGAAGTAAACGTAACCAACTCCCCTGTCCTCATGCCATAAGTTTTATCATTCATCTTACTCCAAGGATAAGGTATTGTTTCACAATATTCCTCATCCCATAACGATAAACCTAAATCAGATAAGTTTATAATCCCAGCCGGTGTATATGGTTTGGCATTCCACCACTCATTTACAAATTCATTTGACTTACCCATTTTATGATATTCATTTGGGTCTTTGTATTCTAAATTTACAATCTTACATTTGTTAGGCTCAAATAATCTAGCAACTTTTTGTGAAGCCTCAATACCAGGTTTATCATTATCAAAACATATAACTACATTTTCAAAACTGTTTAAATATCTTAAATGTTGTTTACAATTTTGTACTGCACTTTGAACTCCATTCTTAATTGATACTACTGCCCACTTGCTGCCCAACATCTCGTAAGTAGACATGGCATCTATCTCACCTTCAGTGATGGTAATATACTTACCACCTGACTTAAATAAATTTTGGCCAAACAATAAGGCATCTCCTATGTCACCTTGTGACCATATTTTTTTACCTTCAACCTGACGAATCTTCGTGGCCACATGGCTACTATCAGCATTAAAATATTCATAGTAATGATGACTAACTATTGAGCCATTAGTTTTTATTTTTGTCTTGTATTTTTTAGCTGTTCTTTCTGATATTCTTCTATCAGGTATAGCTTTATACTCACCACTTACACTGGTGTTTTCTTGTATGTTAATTACTTTGCTCTCCATTTTTGCCTCTCCTATATTATTAAATCTTTTGTTACAAGAGAAGCAGAAGGCATGCCCATCAGCATGAATATTATATCCTCTACTTGATTCACCACAAGGGCATTCTCCTCTGCTTATCCACTTGCTTTCCATTACATCATACCTACTGCATTAGTTAAACCTATGACAGTGTATATGACTGTGTACCATAATAAAAATTCTAACAATTTACATTCCTTTCTTTTATTTATTTATTTAAAAGTATAATAAAACATCATAATTAAAACATATAAAATCCATAAAGAAGTTAATAAAATAAATATATTAATTATTATATTAATTATTATATTAAAATAATTATATATTATACCTATGTATTTTTTTATGTCAATCAAAATCTTCTAGCTTTGCTTTATAAACTTTCTCTGCTGAAAAAATATCAAGATTTATGCTATTTTTACAATCGTTTTCTGCATATCTCTTGGCCTCTTCATTAGAGCAACCCTCTCTTTTGTACTCCTTAAATAATTTTCGATACATTCTCTTTGCATCTTTATCCCAAAGATTACTCATATTCAACTCCTAGTAATTATAAATTAAAAAAAATAAACTAATTAACAATAGAGCCGGAAAGATATTATTAATCCACAAGTTTTTAGGTTTTGTTGTTTTCTTAAACCATTTACCGGTGGCCTTTAATCTTCTTTCTCTTGCTCTATTCATCTTTTAAATGTTCTGCATCAGGCATCTCAGCATCTCCTAACCATACTCCATCTGAAGAATTAGTTACTTGTTCTCCATTATCTTTTTCAACTCCTAATGCTCTTCTTAATTTATAATTCTCTTCGTTTAATTGTTTAATTCTTGCGTAAGAGTTTCTTAATTGTTCTTGTAAATCTCTTACATTTTTTTCTAACATTTGTATTACTACTGGGTCGTACATTTTGCCTCCTATCTAGCTAAAATATATGCTATTAAAACTATGAACATTCCTAAAACTATACCTCCTAAAAGGTAATATAACATAAACACTTCACACATTAATTTATACCTTCTATTGTTACACCTTGTTCAAGAGCAATGCTCACATTAACTCCCCAAGATTTTAAAGTATCCATTGCCTCTTCTTTTGTTTCAAATTTTAATAACTTGTTATCATCATCAACCAACTGGTCGACTGGAAAGTGTTCAGTCCAAGGACAATCTTTTAAAAATTTATTGGACTTAAATAAATGGTGTGATATCACATACATTTTTATCTCTCTTTCTGTTATACTTCTTTTTGCTTTTGACAATCCTCTGCCTATATCTTGTGTCAAGTAAATTTTTTGCCACAATATTTGGTATTCTTACTATAGGTTTTATTTTTGTCATATAAGTATCTACGTTCATTATATCATATATAATCATTCTGTGCAATACTAATCCTCTTTATCTTTTTCGTCTTTGTTTTCTAATTTATCTAATAACTTTCTACCTTGCACTATTGCTCTTTTTTCTGCAAAGGATATTACTTTTTTATCTCCTGATATTGCTCCTATTTTCGGCAGCTCCGGTTTATCCACGAGCTTTATATCCGGTTTAAATGATATCTCTTCTCCAAAGAAGTAGTCCTCTAGTTCGTGGAATCCTCCTATGTGTAGAAAGATTTGTGGCACAGTTTTATGACCGGCATTTTTAAATCTTCTAACCTTCTCTGCTGTATCTAATACTCTCTCTTCGTATACTTCCTCCATATCATCTAGCAATGACTTGGCCTCTGCACAATATACGCAGTTCTTTTGCGTGTATATAATATATTTAATCATCTTTATTCTCCTCTATCGTTATTTCAGTTTGTCCATCAGCCTCTATAACAGTTTCTAGTTTACAATTATTTAAATTATAATTGTCTAAAAAATAAAACTGTATAGGACTGTCTGGGTCACAAAGTTCTAATTGTTTTATAAACTCTTTAACCTTCATCTTCATTCTCCTCTGTGCTAGTGTGATAAAATTCTTCACCGATAGGAATACAATTCTTTTCTGATTCTCTCTTGCCTCCTATTCGGTCTGCGGTTTTTATATCTCTCGCAGATATTGTCTTGCGAAAGTATAAAACTTTTTTAAAATATAATGTAAATTTAGGCATCTCTATCTGCCTCGCTATACATTCCAAACTTTGCTATGAAGTTACAAAAATCATCTAGTATATCTATAAATATATCTTGGCCTTCTTCAGTATAGTTTGTATTACCTTCGCTATCCTCTTCAATATAATTTTTGTAGTTATCTCCTAGTTTTAGTTTCATAACTTTATCTGCTATACCACAAGTATATTCATTGTATACTTCCATACTAAAATAAGTATTTTTATTTTTCATAACTATCTCTTGATTCATACCTAACAAACTTCAACACAATCCTATCATCATCATCTCTTACAGACATATTAAAGTGTTCCCATACTTCATTCATCTCATCTCCATAGATATAAATTAATCTATCTTTAGGTTTCTTTTTTATTTTAATTGGTTTCTTTGGCATTTCTTTTCTCCTCTTTCCATTTTATAAAGTCATTTAATTCTTGAAAGTGTGTTACTAACAAATCAAGTGATTCACACGCACCATTATATTTAAGCATTCCTTCTTTGCTAGGAGTATCATTCATTCCGTCATACCATTCTGACTTAATATCTTTTACTGCATTCTTTAATCTTTGTAAAGTTATATTCATATTTTTTTCTCCTTTAAATATCCTAATGAGTTTCCTAAATAAATACTTCCTAATGTTGATGAGTAAGAATAATACCTATCACTATTTCTATCAACATACACAATAGTATCTTTGTGTTTTTGTTTTAATTCCATATCACAACCTAGCATTCTCCATAGGCCTTGATTTAATTCCCAATGTTCTTCTATTGTTAAATTGTTAATCATCTATAACCTCCACCTCTGATTTTTTAAAACATAATTCATTGTCCTCTGTTGGTAAATCTTTATCTGCTATTACCACTTCAGTAGGGTGTTCACGAATTACCTTACCATATATCTCTTGTCCTATTACTTTAACTCTTTTGTTAATCATCTATCTTACCTCCTAAATAAAAGCTGCCGAATCCTAGCACTATCATAACTGCTCCAAAGAATAAACTTTTATCATCAGTCGTGCTTGATAGTACACTAACACCGGATATAAATAATACACCGGCCAAGAAATAAAAACAGTAATTCATTTCTTTAACTCCTTTCTTTACAAAATAAATTTACTGATAATACATCAACCATATAAGAAAGATTCTGTAGGTCTTTACCTAAATCAAAGGTAATATAATCTTGTTGTTCCATTTCTTCTATCTTTCTTTCAAGGTCTAATACAGTTTGTTTTACTTTATCTATTTGTTCTTTTGTTAACTTCACTTCTTTAACTCCTTTCTTGCCATATCAATTAAACGAAGTAACTTAAATAAATCTTTATTTAAATCATAGTCTTCTGTGTTTAACTGATACTCCTCTGTCTGCATCTCCTCTAACTTCTCCTCTATATCATCTAATATAGATATCAATTTATTCTTAACAGTTTGTTCTGGTCTTAACTTCATGCACTCTCCTTCTCTATATCTGCTTGCTGTTGCCAGTAGCGGTCTTCTTCTTCTATCTCTTGTATTTCTTTATCCATTAACTTTTGTAGTGCTTGACTAATCTTCTCTAGTTCTGCTCTTAATTTAATAACACTACTTGTTATCTTCTTTAACTCTTCTGCTCTTCTTATATTATTCTGTATCATATTTATTATCCATTCATTATTTTATCTAGTGATTCATATTTGTGGTGTTTCTTTATGGCCTTTACTATATATTCTTCTAGAGTTACTAATCCTACACCTACAAACCCATTTACTTTTATAATAACGTCTATAATCTCTGCCATATCTACGTCATTATCTTTTATAAAGTCAAGTATTAATTGTTCTTTATCAGTTAATTTTTCTATCTGCATTAGCAACCTCTCACGTAATATTTTGACCAATATTCATTCCAGTCTTCAGATACTATATCATGTATATGTACTTTTTCAAACTCATATTTAGGTTTTAATTTATTTATAACAAAGTCTACAGTTTCTGAAAGAGATTCTGATTCAGATATTTTTTCTTCATATCCTTCTATCTCATTTATTCTGTCTTCCCACTCCATTAAATAATCTTTATATCTACTCATAGTGATTCTCCTTTCGTATCTGTTGTCCAAGAAGTGCAACCTATCCATAGGTCATGCCATTCTTCTTTCATTTTATCTATTAATTCATACCAATTATTACAATCTTTAGGTAATGCTATCACTCCTTGTATCATAAGTCTATCAACTTTTTTTATAGCATCACTTAATGATTCACTTTCTTTCATAGTATCTTCTATAATATTCCAAGTCTTATCATTTTTATTCACCTTTGGCCTCCACTTCTACTTCCATTCTTAATCTATGGTTAATGATATCTAACAACATACTTGCTGCAACTGTGTTGCTTGGTGCAGTATCAAAGGCTAAGTCTGTCACTAATAATTGTGTAGCAATAATAGTGTTAGGTATAGTTACCTTTTCTTGTATCTCATCAAATAAATCTAGCATTTTATCTCTAACTAGCATAACTTGGTCGTCATCACTCAATGGCCTTTTATCATCTAACTTTACTACATTTAATTTTGGTTTACTCTTTTTCATTTTTTGCCTCCTTGTAATTATATTTTTCTGGACTGTGTAAGTCTTCCCAAATATCATAGACTATATTAAATTTTTTTAAAACTTTTAATTCTTCATCTGTAATGCTTGATATAAAATGCACTTTAAATATTCTTTGGCCATAATCATCTTCCCAATAATTATATTCTTTATTGTATAAACCATTGGGAGCATATACTTCCTCCAGTAAATCCTCATCAGTCCAGTCATTATCTTTTAATGATACATACTCATAAAACTCTTGTTCTCCTTGTACTACTTTAAAAGTTACCAATATCCTTTTCATTCTTTATCTCCTTTAATAAGTAGTAATGCCTCTTCTTTACTTTGTGTTGGTCTATATACTTTCCAATTATCTTTATCATAAGGCATTGTTTCTATTACATATTCTCCTTTAGTATTATGCCTGAAGATATCCATATATAGTTCCTCTACAATCTTTATAAACTCCTTCTGTGTATATTTTTTTATTGATATCTCTTGCACTAGTAATGCAAAGTGTTCTGTATTTATTTTATTAAATCTACTCATAGTTTGCCTCTCATTTTATGTAGGCAGTTTTATAACATACCTAGGTTATATTAATTAATCGAATAATCTAGTATCTAATACCGCCAGGTTTTTAAACCCACTCCTGGCCTTCTTCTTTAGTAACTTCCACCAGTCTTTAGTTTCAAATCTACCAGTAACAGTATTTCTATTTACATTCTGGTATTGTGTTCTGTAATGTTTGTTACTGATAGGGTTACCATATCTATTTATTTTTTCTATATTACTACTATTCATTTTATATTATCCTCTTAATTGTAGCCATATTAAAACTAGCTATGGCCTTGCTAGTAAGTATCATATTAATACTTATAGTAGGGCTAGATATAATTAAGGGAGAAAAAAGAACTAGCCCTATTATAAATACTAATATGATAAGAATAATAAATGTAAATATCTTTATAGGTGTTTTTATAAATATCCTTATAAGTGTTTTTATTTTATTATTCTTTATCATATTTAAACTCTATCAAATTATTATTATTGTGTCTACCTATATTTATTATAATAATATCCTATAACTAATCTATCCAAACTTCTAGCGGTCTACCTAACCATTTTTGGCCAAAGTACCACACCTCGCCTTCTTTAGTATGAAAATGAAAAGCATCTGTATCTATTTCTTCTAGCCAATTATCTTTATCTTTTAAATATAAAGAATCTAATCTATTCAATAAATCTTTTTTATTTAGTCTTATATATTCTCCTTCTAATCCTTCTTTAGTTATTCTTAAATATCCATATATTCTTTTAGCTTGATATATAAAAGTTCTAAACTGTATAAATGTATTTTCATATTTGTTAGTCATTTTTATTTACTCCTTTTTAAAAACAATTAAATTTCATTTTTCTAAATGCATCTGACATCATTTCAACTTTATGTTGAAAAGAACTTATAGCATTGTCTTCCTCTTGCATATGCATATGTTTATCTATGGTGAACTCATCTCTAAACTTTTGCATCTCTTCTGCAAACTCATCACACTTATTTTGGAAGTGTTCAAATTTAGCTTGCATCTCTTTGCTATGGTCTGCTCTACTCATTTTATGTACTCCTTTCTTTTTTTTTTATTAATTTTTTTATAGCACTTACATGGGGAGTAAAGGATTCGAACCTATCTTTAGGAAGTTACAGTTCCTACCTAGACACCTTGGCTGTAACTCCAAGGGATTATCTTTTATTACTCTAGGAACGGCCTATGCTGTTTCACTCTATAGGATATCACTCCTATAAATCACACAACCCACAATAGACACTCCCCATGTAAAGGCTACTTTCTAGCCTCTTTTCTCATTGCTCTTACGAAGTGTACAAAGTCCATATCTTCAACTGCTTTGCCTTTTCTTACTTCTTTGAAAAATTCCTGAACATCTCTAGGAACTTTTTTATTATGAGCAACTTCAACAAATTTTTTTATGTCTTTTACTTTCATTTTGTTTTTTCCTTTCTTTTTTGTTTTTTATTATTCATACTTTTATATTACATTATTTTTATAATTATTATACCTATATCTATTATAAGTTTTTCTTATATTAATTGCTGCAATTATATCGCCTTTCTAGTAACTGTTATCTTTGGTAAACTCTTCGGCCTTCCGTTAGTCTTTACCGCCTCTATTATTGTGTTATCATTGCTTTTAATGTAACATCTTCTGCATGTTATACATTGTTGACCGGTGCAATTCTGTCTTTCTTTTAATGTGTCTTTGTCTACATTGTTAAAGACTTTATCAAAATATTCTGGCTTGTCTTTGGCCTCTATAACTTTATTTATTAAAGGGTTACTGTATACCAGTATTAAATTATCAGGCTTTTTATTGCTATCAAAATATTTTTTAATAACGTTCTTTCTTTTAGTCCATAACGCGAACGTAGTCCACTTATTAGCGGTAACTATGGCCATTAAATTATTTAAGTGTAATTCATTGATTAAATCGCCATGACTTTGTAACCTAAAAATATTATCATTGAACATATAATTCTGATATATTTCTCTTTCTGATAATTCTTTATTAGCTAATATATTGCTATTTCTTTGCAATGCTTTCACTTGATTAGGGAAACGTGCCATTTCTAGACCCTCATAACTGTAGCAATGACCACATATTATTAGNNTGTTTTTACTAGCATGCATTTTCTTACAAAATTCATTTGTTAATGTATTAGTAGAAATAGAACGTATATTTTCCATTTTACCCATTCCTTTTGATATACATAATAAATTTTCTTTTTTCATTTTATACCTCTTTCATAGTTATTAATTATACTTTGTAATTTAATAATTTGTAAAAAGTTCTTGCGGTCTAGTTCTTCTAAATAATCTATTTTTTTATTTAGCCTTTTAATTTCTTTCTTATATATTTCTATATCTTTTTTATAAAGTGTTTCCATTGTTTGCCTCTTTGGTTATGTTAATAAATCTTATCATAGGCCTATATAATTTGCAATAGGCCTACAATAAAATTTATACTAGTAACTGGTTATAATTATATCCATAGCTTGCTTTTCATTATAGCCTTTTTGTTTATTTAATTCGGCCGCCATTTTATCAATAGTATCGCTATTGCCATAATATCCATTATCTATTTTAAAATAGCCTTTTATATTTTTACTTACTACTACTAACTCTTTTTCATTGTCTTTGTTAGTTTCTACAGTATGAAAAACACATTTATTTATTAGCATATAATTTCTAAATTTTTCATAATCTTTTACCATAGTCTAAACCTCTTCTTTCATATAAGATATATTATAAGTGCCTTCAAATTTATCTATGGCTTGTTGTGTTTCGTGTTGTAATCCTTCGGCCTGAAACTTTAAATTATCTATGTAATCTTCGTAGAATGTTTCTAACTCTTCTTTTAATTTATCATCTATTCTACTTTCAACATCATAATAAAACTCTTCGGCCTCTTCTATTACTTGAGTAAAACCTGACCAAGTATCCTCTAGTCTTTGCTTTAATTTTTTTAGTAATTCTTCTTTATTTTTATTTATTGTATTCATAGTCTTAAATCCTTTTTTTTAAATTAATCATTAATTAAATTAGAACATAAAGCATCATAAAAATATACCTATATCTATTATAAGATTATCCTATAATGCTTTATGTTTTTCGGCCGCAATTATAAACCTAGTTTTTTATTCATTAATGAAACTAACTTTTTTCTTAATAGTTTCTGGCCTTCTTCAGGTATATGCTTTGCTACCTCTTCTTCAGTTAAACTAGCAATTATAATACTTGTTAAAAAATCTAAGTCTTCTTTATCTTGTTTTTTTTCGGCCGCACTTATTGCCTCTAAAAACTTTTTTAAATATGCCTCATCTTTTCTTTTCTTATAATCTTCATGATATTTGTTTTTATAATTTTTCATAAATCACCTTGTTAATTGTTAATAATATTTGCCTTCATATATATAGACAACTGAAGAGCCAAAAAGTTCCCTGATAATTGCCTATAAGTATTATAATAAAAACNTATAGACATTTTATTGACATTGCCGCTCTTATTTATAGGTTTTTTGGCTGCAGCGGTTTGGCTGCAATGACTATGTAAATATTGCTAAACCATTGATAAACTGGCCTTTATAAGTATTTTATAACACGTGCAAGGCAATCTACACAGACTATATAGACTTTTTTATCGCTAGGCAGATATAACTATAGTTTTTTTGACTAGAAAAGAGGCATAAGACACACACAGCAGGCCTAGGCACGTCGCACGCGTGTATATATCTATATATATATGACCCTGAGACATATTTACAAAAATACTCGGCCTTATAGACAGGTGGCCGGGCCTATATAATTATATATAAATTATAAATAACTATTATTTATATTATTTTTTATTTGACATATAGTAATTTATATGTTATATATATAATTATATATATAATTACTTATATAATTATATATAGGCCAACTTTTAGTTGCCTTTTTGACAAAAATGTGCTATAATTAAGTTATGGAAGAGGTAATTAATTTTAAAAAATGCTGGGATAGCAACATAAGGCACCACTCTAAGCATGATTTTCTTACATTTGTGCGTAGATTTGCTCCAACAATCATATCAGATTGGAAAATGGGCAAACATATTCAGGTGATATCTAAAAAATTAAAACAATTAGAGTCNGGAGANATAAAAAGACTCATGGTTTTTTTGCCTCCACGTAGTTCTAAGTCAGTAATNTGCTCAAAACTGTTNCCAGCATGGTATATAGGAAGGAATCCAGAACATGAGATACTTACAGTCAGCCATAGCGACCAGCTTTCTAGCGATTTCGGTAGGTCTGTTAGAGATATTGTATCAACTAAAAGTTTTCAAGACATATTTACAGGTGTTTCTCTTAGGACAGACGTTAGAGCAGCAGGAAAATGGAAAACAAACAAAGGAGGCAGCTACTACGCAGCCGGAGTCAAGAGTCAAATCGCAGGAAGAGGAGCACATATAGCAATNCTTGATGATGTGATGTCTGAAGAAGACTCATANTCAGAGGCAGGAAGGCGATATGTNAAAGANTGGTACCCAGCCGGTCTTCGAACTCGTATTATGCCTAACGGAAGCATATTAATAATTAANACCAGGTATCATTATGATGATTTATGTGGGTGGTTATTAAAACAAGAGTCAGAGTTCTCTACTATTCTACCTTGGGAAGTAATAAGAATACCTGCATGGTTAGATGAAGCAAGTGCTGAGTTATTAGAGTTACCTGTTGGTTCCTCTTATTTTCCAGAATGGAAAACAGATGAATCTTTAAAGATTGATGAACAAGAAATACGTGCTTCTAATGGAGCAAGATATTGGAATGCATTATATATGCAGGACCCAACACCTGATGAAGGTGGTTTAATAAAAAAGAAATGGTTACAGTGGTGGGAATATGATGAGCCGCCAGCTTGTGATTTTATTATTCAAACATATGATACTGCCTTTTCTACAAAAACTACAGCAGACTATAGTGTAATTCAAACTTGGGGTATCTTCTCAAGGTTTGAACANAANGANCATGGNTATGAAGACTTNATACCTAATTTAATTTTATTAGGAAACATGAAAGGCAGNTTTGANTATCCAGAGCTACGAAGAATAGCACAGATGCTCTATGATGAATTTAGACCTGATGTTTGTATTATTGAAAAGAAAGCATCTGGACAGTCTCTACTACAAGATATGCGTAGAGCTGGATTGCCTGTGCAAGATTATATTCCAGACAAAGATAAAGTAGCTAGAGTACATGCTGCCTCACCAATGATAGAAGCAGGCAGAGTCTGGTTACCTAAAAATAAAAAATGGTCTGATGATTTATACACAGAGATTTTACAGTTTCCAAACTCAGCTCATGATGACCAAGTTGATGCTATGACAATGGCAATACACTACATGAAAGANTCNTGGAGACTNACACATCCTGATGACCCATATATGGATGAAGAAATAAATAATAAAAAAAGGGTTGCATATTGGNGAGTTTAGTGGTATAATANATGTAAGAGGTAATTATGGAAAAAGACAAAAAGAAAAAGCAACCTAAATCAAAACTAATTATTAAACCAAAAGCTAATATTAATGTAAGTAAAACAAAAGCTAAAATTGATTTAAAACTTGGTGATAAACTAAATGCACAGATACAAGGATATGGTAAAACAAAAAGTCTTATCAAAGGTGATAATAAATTAAAAGGTGCTGGAGTAAAAGGTAGAATAGAAGTATCAAAGAGGAAGACATGCTATAGAAGGCAAAGGTGAATATAGACCAGACAGACAAGAAGGTAGTGCAGGATTAACATATAAATTTAAATTTCAAGAAGGTACAAAAAATAAAACGATTGGTGGTAAATTAAAAGAGATGTTAAAGAAAACACCAAAGAATAGAAATCTTAAAAATGCCATAGCTGCTTTTGAATCTGGTGTAGATTATAAAGGATTTTTAACTGCAAAAGAAAAACAAAAACTAGGCATTAAATAAATGATACAAATAATAAAAAAATTTTTTAATAAAAAAGTAAATGCTTCTGATTTAAATAATTATAGAAGAAGCTGTAATGCACATTATGATGATGTGTGTATGTAGGTAACTATGAATCCAGTAGAATTATATACACAACTAGCAACACAGGCACCTAAACGTGAAACACCTGTTGTTGAACCTGAGTTTGAAATGCCTGAGTTAAATAATGCTGAAAAACAAAATTTAGCAGATTTTGCAGAGAGTGTATATAAACAATATGAAGATTTACCTATGGCACAACAATTAGGTTTAGCAGTAGCTCCTGGAACTGGTGAAGCTATATCAGCATATGAAACTAAAAAATTTGCTGAAGAAACAAAAGAAGCATTTGAAGAAGGTAATTATGGTGAGACAGCATTAAAAGCTGGGCTTACAACATTAGCAGCTTTAGGTTCTATTCCTTTATTTGGTTTTGCAGCCAGAGGCACAAAAGCAGGTGCTAAATTATTATCAAAAAATATTGATGATATAATTAATAAAACTGCTTCAACTAGTGTAGATGAAACAGCACATGTTATTGATGATGTTGCTGAAGCAGTTCAAAAAACTACATTAGATAAAGTAACACCTAAAAATAGTGTAAAGGCATATAAATTATTTAAAGTAAAAAATAAAAAATTATTTCCTTTATTTGTAAAAATGAAAGGTAATAAGGATTTACCTGTTGGCAAGTGGATTAAATCTGAAGCAGGTGAATTAGCAAAGTCAGGCAAAGTAAAATCTTCTATAGGAGAGTTAGCATATAGACCTGGATTTCATGCTGGAGAGTTTCCAATAGCTACACATATAGGTGGAAAGGTAGACCCTGCAACAGGTAAAAGAGTTACAGATAGAAAATTTCAACCTAATGTAAGAGANGATAATCAAGTATGGGCAGAAGTAGAATTACCTGCAGATAAAGATTATCAATCTATTGCTAATAAAAATGCTAGAATAAAAAAAGATGGCACAATAGACGCAAGGACTGCACATATCACAGATAGAATACCATCAGGAGGATTTTATAAATATAATACAAATCCTAAAGTAAAAGAAACAAGTTGGTTAATTGGTGGAGAAATGAAAATAAATCGTGTATTAGGAGATGATGAAGTTAAAGCTATTAATCAAAGTGCAGGATTAAAAGATTTACCAAGAAGAAAAGAATTATTAGGAGAGGATAAATAATGGCAGTAGAAAAAAATCCATTTGAGAAAAAAGAAGAAACAACAAATGTAGTATCTATTAACGCACCTCAAGAAGATGCCGGTGTATCTTTTGAAGTTGATACTGATGGTGGAGTTACAGTAAACTTTGGTGAAGAAAATATAGAAGAAGAAGTAACAGCAAAGGAATACTATACTAATCTAGCAACAGATATGGATGAAGAAGTATTAAAAGATGTTGCACACACAGTTTTAGAAAACTTTCAAGCTGATAAAGATTCTAGGTCTGAGTGGGACTCTATGTTTGAAAGAGGTTTTGATTTATTAGGATTAAAACTAGAAGATGCTACAGAACCTTTTGAAGGTGCTTGTACTGCAGTGCATCCACTATTAATAGAGTCTGCAGTAAAGTTTCAATCTAAAGCATCACAAGAATTATTTCCTGTAGGTGGGCCAGTGAAGGCACAAATATTAGGAACACAATCTGTAGAAAAACAAGAACAGGCAAATAGAGTTCAAAACTTTATGAACTATCAGTTGACTGAACAAATGCCAGAATACTTTGATGAGTTTGAAAGAATGCTTTTTCATTTACCATTAATAGGTTCTGCTATTAAAAAAGTTTACTATGATGCTGGTTTAGAAAGACCAGTATCTGAGTTTGTGCCTATTGACCAATTTTATGTGTCATACTATGCAAGTAATTTAAGAAAAGCAGATAGGTACACACACGTTATATATCGTAATCCTGTAGATATGCAAAAGGATATTGAAGCTGGTATTTATTCTGATATAGAATTACCAGAAGCAACATATCCTAATCAAAGTAATCTATCAGAAAAATTAAATACTATTATGGGTATCTCACCAACTGCAGAACATGACCCACAATATGTATTATTAGAACAACATTTACATCTTGATATTCCTGACCCAGAGTGTCAAGAAGGTGAGTTTGCTCCATATATTGTTACAGTGGAGCAAGAGTCTCGTCAAATATTAAGTATTCGTAGAAACTATAGAGCCGGTGATACAAATAAAGAAAAAAGAATGCACTTTGTTCATTACAAATTTGTTCCTGGATTTAGTTTTTATGGGTTAGGCCTTATACATTTCTTAGGTAATTTAACCATGACAGCGACTGCAGCTATGAGGAGTCTTGTAGATGCTGGACAGTTCGCTAATTTACCAGGAGGATTTAAGGCAAAAGGAGTAAGAATGGTGGGCGATAACGAACCTATTGCTCCTGGTGAGTTCAAGGAGGTCGAAGCAACAGGTATAGATTTACAAAAGGCGATTGTTCCTCTCCCATATAAAGAGCCTTCCTCAGTGCTATACAACATGCTTGGATTTGTAACTGCTGCTGGTCAGAAGTTTGCAGACAGTACAGAACAAATAGTTTCTGATGCTGCCTCCTCTGGACCTGTGGGTACTACTATGGCTTTATTAGAAGCATCTAGTAAATTCTTTTCTGGTATCCATAAACGATTACATAAATCACAAAGAGATGAATTTAAAATTATTGCAGAAATAGATTATGATTATCTACCTGTAGAATATCCTTATGATGTTCCTAATGCAAGTAGAGAAATATTTAAAAAAGATTTTGATGGTGCAGTAGATGTTGTACCTGTTAGTGACCCAAATATTCCTAGTAATGCACATAGAATGATGTTAGCAAATATGGCATTACAAATGGCACAGCAATCACCACCAGGTATGTTTAATTTAGAAGCATTAAATAGAACAATATTAAATGCTGCTAATATGCCAAACATAGAAGANATANTACCNCAAGCACCAAAGCCNCAACCTTTAGACCCAGTATCAGATATTGCTGCNGCTACAAAAGGTTTTCCTATAGCTGCATTTATGGGACAAAATCATGATGCACATATTCAGGTAAAGATGGCATATTTACAAGACCCTGCAAATGGAGCAAGTCCTATTATGATTAGAGTAAAACCAATCTTAGAAGCAAACATACAAGAGCATTCTATTATGAAATATCAAGAACAGATTAATGGAACAACACAAGCTATGTTAGAGCAGATACCAGAGGCACAAAGAAACCCAACAGCTATTGAAGCTGTAATGGCTGCTGCAGCACAAGATGTATTAAATGCAAATAAACAAGGGCCAGCTATGTCACCAGAACAACAACTGGTTGCATTAGAGCAGGCAAAAGTAGAATTAGAAAAAGAAAAACTAAAACTAGATGCTGCAAAAGAAAATGCAAAGATATCTATAGAGGCACAAGAGTTAGATATTAAACGTCAAGCACAAATATTAGATGCACAACACAAAGGTATTAGTACCTCACTTAAATCACAAAAAGCTGTTGATGATAGAACTAGCAGAGAGGCCTTGAAACAATTAGACATAATGACTAAATTATCTATAGAGGAAGAAAAATTACAATTAGAACAACAAAAGCTATTATTTGATTCTGCAAAGAAACAAGTAGATGTAGAACAAAAAGAAGATAAAGAAGCATTAAAGTTTTTGAAAGATATTAATAAATAGTTTTCTAGGATTATTAATTTTTACTGACTGACCTAGCAGACAAGCCAAGACAGTAAAATAACAAAGGAGAAGAAAAATGGCAAACACAACTTTTAATGGACCAGTTAGGTCTACCAAAGGTTTTCAAATAGCAACAAGAGATGCAAGTTCAGATGTTGAAACAACAAGAATGAGTTCAGGTATGCCTGACTTAACTGGTTTAACACTTACTGATACAGGCACTGCTACAAATATTACTTTAGTTAATAACTCATTAAATGTAGTTGATTACACTGGTGGAGCAGCTTGTGCAGCAGCTTTACCTGCAGCAACACAAGGTTCTGTATGTGTTTATGTACAAGCAAAAGATACAACTGGTGGAACAAATACTTTAACATTTAATGCAGCAGGTGATGATGTTTGGGCAACTGGTTCAGTTATTGAATCAAGAGGAAGCTCTGAAGTAACATTTGATATTTCTGCAGCAGGTGAAACTCAATTAGTTTTTACTCCTGCTAATGCAGCCACTAATCTTTTTACAACTGGAAGCATGATAGCTTTTATTTGTTATGAAAAAGGTACATGGCATATAGCATCTAAGATGGGTGGAGCAGCAGATGCTACCACAGGTGCTTTCGCATTCGCAGCATAATGTATGGAAATATTTGACGAAGTATTAAAAGCCTATAGTGAGGAATCTAGAAATCTAAAAGAAACATTAGGTAATGGTTCTGCAGAAGACTACCCTCACTATAGGCAATTAGTTGGTTCTATTGCAAGTATAGAATGGGCCACACAAACATTAAAAACAATTTTAAAACGTAGAATGGAGAACGATTAATGCAGCAAGTTGCTTTAGGAAGTGCAATGAAAAATAGTTCTTGGATATCTGATGATAATAAAGTAGACCCAGATATATTACCAGAACTACCAGGTTATCATGTTTTAGTTAGACCTATAAGTATTAAAGAGAAAACTAAAGGTGGTATATTATTACCAGATGCAGTTAAAGATGATATGGCATATCTAACTACAGTTGGTAGAGTATTAAAGATAGGAGACTTAGCTTATCAAGATATAGATAAGTTTCCAAATGGTCCTTGGTGTCAAGTAGATGATTATATTTGCTATGGAAAACATGCAGGACAAAAGTTATTTTATAAAGGTGTTAAACTATTATTATTATTTGATGACCAGATAATAATGAAAGTTGGAGACCCAACACATTTAGACCCTACATTTAATTTAACAAAAATGTAAATAATAGTTGCATTTTAATATAAAATGTGCTATAATAATAATAAGAAGCACGTAATGCGTTTGTTTCGTGCACAACGGAGGATAATATGGAAGACAATTGGAGTGAGGTAGATACCTCTAAGAAGACAGAAGAAAATAAAGTAGAATACGAAGTAGAAAAAGAACCAGAAAAAATTGAGGCAAAGCCTGAACCGGTTCAAGAAAAGAAAGAAGAACCTAAAAAAGAAGAACCAAAAGAATTAGATGGTATTCAAACAAAAGGTGCAGAAAAAAGAATTAGACAGTTAATACGTCAAAGAAAAGAAAGAGACGAACAGATAGCTCAACTAATTCAACAAAATGAAAAATTAAAAAAATCATACAGCACAAAAGAAACAGAGTTTAATAAAGTTAGTAAATTAAACTTAGATGCAACAGAAAAACAATTAAAAGATAAATTAGATTTAGCAAGAAGTGCATATGCTGATGCTTTTGAAGCACAAGATAAAGAAAAGTTATTAAAAGCACAAGAGGCATTAAATGAAGCACAGACAGATTTAAAAAATGTTGCAGTAACAAAAAGTAAATTTACTGAGCAACCAGAACAAAAAGAACAGGTACAACAGCAACCAGCACAACAACCTGTTCAACCAGACCCAAGAGCTGTAGATTGGCAAGCAAATAATGAATGGTTTGGTAAAGATAATATTATGACTGCTTCAGCTTTAGCAATAGATGCTGAATTAAAAAATGAAGGTTACAGTCCTAATGATGAAGATTTCTATGATGAAATAGATAAAAGAATGCGTGCAGCTTTTCCTAATAAATTTACACAAATGGAAGAGCCAGTAACAACAGAACGAAATGATGGTTCGTCATCACCATCTCAAGTAGTTGCAGGAGGGTCACGTTCCTCTCCTAACCCAAAGAAAGTTAAACTATCTCAAGAAGATGTTAGATTAGCTAACAAATGGGGAATACCACTTGAACAGTATGCTGCCGAAAAGATGAAGGTAACTAAATCTGAAGGTGACTATACAACAATAAATATGCAACGTGGAGGTAAATAATGACACGAGTAAATACACGTAGTTCTCAAGTAAGGGAAGCTAACGAAAGAGCACAAACAGAGTATGTATTTGAAGAACCTAATCAAACTCAAATACCAAAAGAGATTGAAGAGAAGTTCAAAAATTCAGGCATGACCTTGGGATGGCTTCGTATTGATTTAAAAGGTAATGAAGATTATCAAAATATCGGTAGGAAACAACAACAAGGCTGGGAGTTTGTAACTCCGGAGGAGGCACCAGAGATGGGAGCAACTTCAGTCGTGAGGAAGGAAGGTCGCTATTCAGGAGTAATCTGTCGTGGAGATTTAGCACTAGGTAAGATACCTACGTTCAAACTGGAAGCGAAAAAAGCACATTACTTAAACAAGTCAAAGGAAATGATAGGAGCTGTTAATCAACAATTAATGGGCGAAAATAATCCTTTACCTGTAAGTAATACAAGTAAAAGTTCTGTAACGAAGGGAAGAGCACCTAAGTTTCAGGATTAATTTTTTAACAACTTTTTTTCTTTAAGGAGAATTATTATGGCTACAAGTCTTAATCCATTTGGTTTTCTCCCTGCTCGAAAAAGAGATGGTCAGCCAAACACTGAAGGTTATGGACAGATAGTACAACCTGTTTCAAATTCAGCTATTGGTATCGTATCACTTCTTCCAAATGACATTTATGCTGGAGATTTGATTGTTATTGATACTGCTGGAACTATTACACCTTTGGCCTCAACTTCATTGAAGCCTTCTGGTGTTTTCCAAGGATGTCAATATGTAGAAAATGGAGAACCAAAATTTTCTAGATATTTTCCTGGTGGAACATGTGTTACTGATGTTAAACTTCATGTCATTACAGACCCTGCACAAACTTATTTTGTTCAAGCAGATTCTACCTTATCTGATGGTGAGATTGGTATTGTAAACAGTTATACTGCAACTGTGTCAGCCGCTGATGCTGGCAGCAGAATTACTGGTCAATCAAACTACAGATTAGTAGGTGCTCCAGTTGGAGTTGCTGTTGAAATAGGTGCACATGCAAGAATTGTTGGTAGAAAAGATATTGATGGCGATTCTGTAAACGGAAACGTAAGTGACACTGACCAGTATCCAATCGTTGAAGTATACTTGAGTGGACACAGAAGTAATTTTGTAAAAGCACAAGTTTCAACATCTGTATAATAACTAGGAAAGGAAAATAACACATGGCAATAAATAGAGCTGCTATTAGCAAAGAACTCCTTCCTGGATTGAATGCAGTCTTTGGAATGGAGTATGGAGAAGTTAATAACGAACATGAGCCTCTATATGATATAGAGAACTCAGACAGGTCTTTTGAAGAGGAAGTCCTTTTCACAGGATTTGGTACCGCACCAACTAAATTAGAAGGTGCCGCTGTATCTTTTGATAACGCAAGTGAAAGTTATGTCGCAAGATATAACAACGAAACTATCGCATTAGCTTTTGCTATTACTGAAGAAGCAATGGAGGATAACCTCTATGACACTTTTTCAAAGTTAAGAGCAAGAGGTTTAGCTAGAGCAATGGCAAATACAAAGCAACAGAAAGCTGCTGCAGTTTTCAATAATGCTTTTAACACCGGTGCTGATGCTATTGGTGATGGTCAAGCATTCATTAGTACAGCTCACCCAACAGTTGTTGGTGGAACTCAAAGCAATAAAGCTAACAATGGTACAAATGCTGACTTATCTCAAACTACACTTGAAACATCTTTAATTCAGATTCAAAAAACTAAAGATGATAGAGGTATTTTGATTGGAGCAGGAGCAGTATCATTACACATCCCTAACGATTTAATCTTCGTTGCTGATGTTATTTTAAACACCCCAGGTACAACTGGAAGTGCAGACAATGACATCAACAGTCTAAGAAACATGGGCATGGTGCCTAATGGTTTCTTTGTGAACAGAAGATTTAATGACCCAGATGCGTACTTTATTAAAACTGACGTTCCTAATGGTACTAAGATGTTCGTTAGAACACCTTTACAAACAAAAATGGAACCTGATTTCGATACCGGAAACATCAGATTTAAAGCAAGAGAAAGATATTCTTTTGGTGTATCTGACTGGAGAGGGTACTACGGAAACCCAGGAGTCTAATAGTAAATTATGGGAAGGTATGAGTTACTCTGCCTTCCTATACTAATATCAAGGAAATAATATGACAACAAACATTACATCAAAATTTATACAAGGTACTGGTGTAGCAGTAACTACAGAAGGCGATACTCGTATTTTAGCAATACATGCTTTCTCTACTGTTAATGGTACATTTGATATTGAAGACTCTAAAGGTAGTAAAATTAAGTTTCAAGTTCCTGCAAGTGGTCAAGCAGATATTTATATAGGAGAACTAGGTATTAGGTGTAGAGGCACAGTAAGTGTATCATCTCCTGGTGCTAATGGTGGTGTAACTTTAATAGTAGGATAACACATGCCTTCATTTTCATTTTTAAAAACAGATTTAATTAATACTACTGAAAATGATTCTTCTGAATATGAAAGTCAGATACCTAATATTGTAGAAAGAGCAGAAGGTAGATTAATGAAAGAACTAGATGATTCTGGTTTAGATAATTATTCTACATTTACTTTTACTGCAGGCAACCCAATAGTTTCTGTTCCTGATGGAACATTAGTTGTTCGTAATGTAAATTACAAAACAAGTGTCTCTTCTAATATCACAACATTATTACAGAGACCATATGAATATGCAATAGATTATTTTCCACATGCAAGTGCATCTACAGGAACACCAAGATACTATGCAAGGAAAAATAACACAGAGATTTATGTTGTACCTACACCATCTTCAGCACTTAGTGGTGAGATACAAGTTACAAAAAGACCTTTAGCATTAGCTAGTGCTACAGGCACAAGTGCTACAACATCAAACTATTTTAGCGAGTTTTGTTATAATGCTTTGTTTGATGCATGCATGGTAGAGTCCATGATATTTATGAAGAACTATTCTTTAGTTCCTGCTATGGAACAAAAGTATCAAGGTTCTATTAATGCATTAAGAAATCAAGCTAGAAGAACTAGAAGAGATGATATGGAAACACCATCTAATCAATTAGGTGGCCCAACACCAATAGTTAAGAATGCAGACTAATGGCTATTAATAGAAGTAATATAAAACTACAAGTAACAAGAGGCAATAAAATGAAACAATTAAAAGATGTACCTGAAGGTAATAAAGGAAAAGGATTATCTAAACTACCCACAGCAGTAAGAAATAAAATGGGATTTAAAAAACAAGGTGGTAGTTTAACAGACGATATAAAAAAGATTAAAAAAAGAAAAGGTGGAGGTATGGTATATCAACTATATGGTGGTAGCACTAAAGANTTTTCNGATGGTAATAAATTTATACAATCTTTTTATGACAAGGAATAAATAATGCCACAGTCATTAGAAGATTTAGTTGAACAGTTTAGAGAAGAAGGATTATCTGAAGAGGAAGCTATTAAAGCTGCAAAGAAAAGATTTTTAAAAGAGACAAAAAGAAGAACAAATACTAAAGTAAGAAAAGCTAAATTTGGTGGAGTCGTTAAAACAAATAACATGGGTGACTCTCTTGTTGCAAGTTTTTATAAAGGAGATAAATAATGGGACAGTTTATAGGTAAAACAATTATAGAAGGTGGTCAAGGTAGAACCATCAAGAAGTATGATTTAAATGATATTGTAGGTAGACCAACTGGACAAGGTTATGGTAAAGCAAGAACTGGGCCACAAACTAAAGGACCAATCGAAGCTGTATCAGATGTTGAATATCCACAAGGTGAACCTTTTAATATAGAAAAGTAAATGCCAAAAGAAAAAAGAAAGAAGCCCAAAGGAAAAGGCATGAAGGGCATGACCATTAAAGGTGGTCACAAAAGACCTACGAAGCAAGGTGCAGGTCTAACCCAAAAGGGTGTAGAAAAATATAGGAGGCAAAATCCAGGAAGCAAGCTTCAGACTGCTGTTACTGAAAAGAATCCAAGAAGTAAGAGTAGAGCTGCAAGAAGAAAAAGTTTTTGTGCAAGGTCAGCAGGACAAATGAAAAAGTTCCCAAAGGCAGCCAAAGACCCTAATTCACGATTAAGACAAGCGAGAAGAAGATGGAGATGCTAAATTTCATATTTAATAAGTAATATACCACATTTCAAATGTTGGGTGAGAAAAGAGTTTACACACAATCACGAAATGTATCATGGTGAGTATTTACATGGACTAGCGATTGCGGTCAATACTATACCAGACAGATGTTTAAGTTTCCAGGTAGTTTTTACTGGAGTTAATGAAGAAGAAAACGTAACCGGTGGTGCAATGTGGGCACGAATGCCAATCACAAGTTTGGTGGCAGATGAACCACTAGAAGAGATGCCAGAAAGAATGGACACTCATTTAGCACAACCTTGGGACTGTTCCTCTAGAGGTCATTCCATAATAGTGATGGATAGAATAAGTTCTAGTCCTTGGTACTGTAAAATAGGTGGTGAGTTTTACAAAGGTCGTTATATGTTTACTGTTGATTATACTGATAGTTATATAAGTGATGACCCAGCTCAACACAAACAAAGTCACGTGCTGCAGTTAATAGATGCAGACAAATGGACAGGTAATATCGTGGCATTACCTAATAACAGAGTTAGAGTAACTAATCCTGCTTTATGGGTGACAGGTGAAGGTCCACCAGACTTTATACCAAGTCAATATATTCATTCTGCAGAGATACATGATAGTTACACAGATGCTCACATAACTTTTGATAACTTATATAAACAGGAGAAGAAACGTGAAAANAAGTAAATACAGAGCTAAAGGTGGTATGGTAAAACGTATGGCCGGTGGTAAAACATCTAAATACAGAGCTAAAGGTGGTAAAGTAAGTAAAATGGGTGGAGGTATGATAGGTTTTAAAAAGACCTCTAAGTACAAAGCCAAAGGTGGTATTGTTAAAAAAATGGCTGGAGGTAAAACTTCAAAGTATAGAGCCAAAGGCGGAAGAGTTAAATAATGGCTGCTAAAAAGAAAACTAAAAAAAGTGGTTCTAAACCTACTAACCCTGCTCTATATAATAGAGTAAAGGCAGAGGCTAAAAGAAAGTTTGATGTTTACCCAAGTGCATATGCTAATGCTTGGTTAGTTCGTACCTATAANAAACGTGGTGGTGGATATAGGAGTGCATAATGGCTAAACCTAGAGGTGGACTTACAGAATGGTTTGGCAAAGGACCTAAAGGTGACTGGGTAGATATTGGTGCACCTAAAAAGAAAGGTAAGTTTCAATCTTGTGGTAGAAGTAAATTAGCTAAAGATAAGAAAAGAAAATATCCTAAATGTGTACCAAGAGCCACAGCTAATAGGATGACTAAATCACAGATAACCAGTGCAGTAAAAAGAAAAAGAGCAAAGGCACAAGGTGTAGGTGGTAAACCAACAAACGTAAGAACATTTGTAAAAAAGAAGAAAAAAAGAAATGGTCGCAAAACTTGAGACAATAAGAAAAAAAATTAAACAAGGTAAGAAACTAGGTTTTAGTGAAAGAGCAAGAGCAGTAAACAAAGGTTTATTACCTAGCAAAGCAAAGAAGAAAACAAATGGTAAAAACTCTAAAAAAAGTATCTAAACAATTACAAAAGGCTTCTAAATTACATAAGAGGCAATCGGAGATTGTAAAAAAATATGTCAAGAAAACAGAAAACAAGAGACCCAAAAGTAGGAACAGGAAAAAAACCTAAAGGTTCTGGTCGTAGATTATACACAGATGAAAACCCAAAAGATACAGTAAGTATTAAATATGCTACTGTAGCAGATGCAAAAAAGACTATAGCAAAAGTAAAAAGAATTAAAAAACCATATGCTAGAAAGATACAGATACTAACTGTATTAGAACAACGAGCAAAGTTTGGTGGTAAGCCAGAGCAGTCAAGATTAGCAAAGGCAGCTAAGAAACAATTAAAACAAGCGAGAAAAGTATAATGGCACAATCCGGCACATTTAATTTTAATTTAGATATTGATGAAGTAATACAAGAAGCAATGGAAATGATTGGTGGTGAACAAACACTAGGTCATGAACCACAATCAGCTAGACGTTCTATTAACTTAATGTTAAATGATTGGCAAAATAGAGGTGTATTACTTTGGTCTACATTTACAACTGCAGTCACTGTGGCTACTAGCACCACAACATATGCATTAGATAGCTCAGTTAATGATGCTTTATTTGTTACATACAAGGAGACATCACCTGCAGTTGAAACAAAATTAGAAAGAATATCTTTTGAAGAATATCATGTCATACCTAATAAAGACCAAAAAGGTAGGCCAACACAATATGCTGTAAAAAAAGATATTAATAATCCAACCATACATCTTTATCCTATACCAGATAATTCTACTGGTGTTCTAGGAATAGAGGCAATCAGACAAGTTCAAGATGTTGATAAATCATTTCAACAAAATGCAGATGCTCCAGTAAGATTTTTACCTTGTCTTACTGCAGGTCTTGCATATTATATGGGACTAAAAAGACCTAATATACCTGGTGAAAGATTAGGATTATTAAAACAAAACTATGAAGAATTATTAATGAGAGCTATGGAAGATAATAAAGACAGAGCAAGTCTCATGGTAAAACCTAGATTGAGATATATTTAATGGCAACAAATAAAAGAGCATTAGCTATTTGTGATAGTTGTGGAATGAGATATCCACATAGAGTAATGAGAAAAAGCAGTTACAATACTCTTAGATGCCCTGAATGTTTTGATGCTAATTTTGATTTAAAAAATCATCCACAAAATAGAGTTGCAGATGTAAGAGATGACCCTACTATTAAAGACCCAAGACCTGATGATGGTGGTAGAAATGCAATATGGAATACAACAGCAATAACTTGGAATGATGATTCAACAGATACTGTTAGAAAGTGGAATACAATATGAGCAATACACTAACTGGAAGATTAATTAGCAATACATATAAACAACTATTAAAAATAGATGTTTCTACTAATACAGGTATTTCTACTGCACTTACTACTATTGTAGATGGTGATGGAAGTGCTACAGCTTTACAGGTAGCTACAAGTGCTGCAAAAATAGATGGTACATTATTTGTAGGACAAACTTTTGGGGTATCAGGTGATGCTTCTGTAGCAGGTAATTTAGCTATATCTAATAAAGTTTGTGCTAGTGCNTTTCATGGTGATGGTTCTAATTTAACAGGATTAGTATTTACCGGTGATGTATCTGTATCAAGTTTAATAGTTACTAATAATGTGACTGTGGGTGGTAATGTTACTATCGGTGGTAATATTATGGTATCTGGTGGTGAGATACAAGTTAAAAATACAGGCACACAATCTAATATAAAACTATATTGTGAATCTGCTAACGCACATTATGTGGCTTTACAAGCTCCACCACATGCTTCTTTTAGTGGTAATATAACAATCACATTACCAACAAGTACAGCAACATTAGTTGGTACATCTACTACTGATACATTAACTAATAAAACATTTGGAGATGCAGTAACATTTGATGATGATATATCTGTTAGTGGTAATACTAANTTAGGTGGTACTGTAACAGTNGCAGGAGCAGCTTCATTAGCATCTACNTTNTCNGTNGGTGGTGCTGTCAATATGTTAAGNACAGCAACTGTATCAGGNACNGCAGGATTTTTGGGAGCTGTTAGAGTTTCAGGCAATGCCTCTATAGGTGGCACATTAGATGTTGGAGGTAATGTAAGTCTTGGAGGTAACGTAACTGTAAAAGGTGATGTGCATGTTAGCTCTAAAGTTTGTGCTTCTGCATTTTATGGTGATGGTACAAATATTACAGGTATACCTATTACAGGTAACATATCAGTTTCAAATGCACAAGTTGGTGGCACGTTAAATGTATCTTCAACTGCAACAATACAAGGTGCTACACATTTACAAAGCACATTAAGTGTAAATGGAGCAGCAGGATTTAATTCAACTGTAACAGTAGTTGGAGCAGGAACATTTAAAGATGATGTATCTGTATCAGGTAATGTTAATATAGGTGGTACAACTACAATTGCAGGTAATGCAAGTATTGGTGGTACACTTGATGTAGGAGGTAACGTATCATTAGGTGGTAATGTTACAGTTAAAGGAGATGTGCATGTAAGTTCTAAAGTATGTGCTTCAGCATTCTTTGGAGATGGTTCTAATTTAAGTAATATTACTGCTGTTGTTCAAGGTAATATATCAGTTTCAAATGCTACCATAGGTGGTAATTTATATGTAAGTGGAACTACTACAGTTGTAGGTGCTGCACATTTACAAAGTACAGTTAGTGTAAATGGTGCTGCAAACTTTAATTCTACAGTTACGATTAAAGGTGATGTATCAGTATCTGGTGATATGAATATTGGAGGTCATACCACAATAGCTGGAGCAGTATCATTAGGTAGTACATTAGATGTAAATGGTAATACTTCTATAGGAGGCACATTTTTAGCAACAGGTAAAGCAGAATTTGAAGATGATGTTTCTGTAAGTGGTAGTGCTACTATTAAAGGGACTGTAAGTGTTGGTGGTGGTATTATTGATTTAAAAAATACAGGTTCACAATCAGAACTTAGAATGTATTGTGAATCAGCAAACGCACATTATGCAGCATTAAAAGCACCTGCCCATGCTGATTTTTCTGGTAATATAGATTTAGTAATGCCTGCATCTGCAGATACATTAGCAGGTATAGCAGCAACACAAACATTTACTAATAAAACTTTTGGTGATAAAGTAGAGTTTGATAATGATGTTTGTATATCAGGTAATGCTTTTGTAGGAGGCACAGCTACTATAGCAGGTAATGCATCTATAGGAGGAACATTAACNGTNGGNGGTAAAGCTGANTTTGATGGTGCTGTTTGTGTNTCNGGTAATGCTGCAATCGTTGGTAATGTTTCAATNGGTGGNACATCTAATATAACAGGCAAAGCAGAGTTTGANGATGATGTATCAGTAAGTGGTAATGTTGNCATAGGTGGAACNACAACAATAACAGGTGCAGTATCTCTTGGTAGTACNTTAGATGTAGCAGGTAATGTTTCTGTTAGTGGTGATTTAAATATAGGTGGGCATGCAACTGTAGCAGGAGCAATGTCTATTGGAGGAGCAGTATCAGTAGGTGGTGCTGTTAATTTATTATCAACAGCAACAGTAAGTGGTGCAGCAGGTTTCTTAGGTACAGTAAGAGTATCAGGTAATACAAGTTTAGAAGGCCAACTACAATTAACTAAAAGTGCAGCAGCAGTTGTTTGTGCAACAGCTATTAATGGTGTAGCTTCAGTGTCATTAAATTTTGGTAATGCACAAAACTTTAGTACAACAGTTACAGCAGCACATACATTAGCTAAACCTACAGGATGTAGAACAGGACAAACAGGAAGTATTTTCTTGACACAAAGTGGAGGAAGTGGTACAATGGCATATAATGCAGATTTTAAATTTATAGGTGGCACAGACCCAACCTTGTCAACAGATAATGGTGCAGTAGATAGATTAGATTATATTGTAGTATCAGCATCTAGTGATGGAGTTGGAGGAGATATTCATATGGTAATTTCACAGGCATACGCATAATGGGAGTCTTTCAAAATAATTTATTAGCAGGAGCTGCAGCAGCAGCAAGTGCAGGTGGAGCAGGATTTTATTCTTATCAAATAGAGCAAAGTTGTAGGTTTACATCAGCTAGTAGTGATAGTTTAAGTAGAACTTTTGGTACTTCTAGTGATTTAACAAAATTTACATTTTCATGTTGGGTTAAAAGAAGTTTAACCTATGCAGATGGTGGTAATACAAGTTGGCAACAGATTATTAGTAGAGGAACTGGAGTAAATGGTGGAGGTGCAGCTTTTGGTTTTGAATCTGGTGGTGGTACTTCAGGTGGTTTAGATAATAGAGATAGGATTACTTCGTATGGATTAAGAGGAAGTTCTGGAGGTTCAAATGGTGGAGATGATAGAATAGCAGGATATTACAGAGATACAACTGCATGGATGCACATAGTATTAAGATATGATACAAATCAATCATCAGGTGATAAAGTTAGATATTATGTAAATGGAGATGGCCCAAAAACAAGAACAACAACAAATGAACCATCAGGAGATAGCAATAGATTTAACACAAATGGAGATGTTCATTCTATTGGTGCAGGAACAGATGGTGCTTATGATTTAGATGCCTATTTAGCAGAAGTAATATTTGCAGATGGACAATCTTATGCACCTACACAGTTTGGTGAAACAAAGAATGGAGTGTGGATACCTAAAGACCCAAGTGGTACAACCTTTGGTAATAATGGTTTTCATCTTAAATTTGAAAATGCAAGTGACCTTGGAAATGATTCAAGTGGAAATAATAATGATTTTTCAGTAGCGGCAGGACTTGGTACAGACCATCAAGTTCTTGATAGTCCGACATTTGGGAGTTAATTAATATGGCAAGTAGTGGAAATTTTTGTACTTTAAATCCTTTAACACAGCCTAATTCAGGTACATTTAGTGAGGGTAATCTTTTATTTACTCATACAGCAAGTGCTTGGCGAACAACAGCAGGAACACATGGTATGACTTCAGGTAAATGGTATTGGGAAGCATATCAATATGAAGATTTAGGTGGTAATGGGTTTCCTTGTGGTATATATGATACAGATAGTGGTAAGTTTGTAAAACAACAGGCTGGAGATTATCCAGGTCAATCAACTAGCACTTATGGAGCCTCTTACGTTTGTTATACAAACACTGGAACATATTCTCAAAAAAGACATAATGGCTCAACTTCTGATTTGACATTAAGTGATGGTGATTCAGGAGATATTTGGCAATGTGCTTTAGATTTAGATAATGGTAAAATATGGTTTGGCAAAAATAATAGCTGGGATAACAGTGCAAACCCAGCTTTAGGTTCTAATGAAAGTTATTCAAGTATTCCTTCTTCAACTTGGGTTCCTATAACTTGTTCTTATAATGATAGTAATAGTGAAAATTATCCACAGAACTTTGGACAAGATAGCACATTTTCAGGAAGAATAAGTGCAGGTGGTAATGCAGATGAAAATGGTTTTGGTGATTTTAAGTATGCACCACCAACAGGATTCTTAGCTTTATGTTCAGCTAATTTACCCATATCAGCAGACATAGACCCAGCACAGACTGATGATGATTTTCCTGGTAAACAATTTAATGCAATTACTTATACAGGTACTGGTAGCACTAATGCCATAACTGGTCTTGGATTTCAACCAGACTTAATATGGATTAAAAGAACAAATTCATCTGCAACTTATTCAAATGGTTTAGTAGATTCTTCAAGAGGTCGTGCTAAAGTTCTTATTAGTAATTTAACTACTTCAGAATACACAAGTGGTTCTACTCAAGATGTAGTTTCAATAGATTCAGATGGTTTTACTTTAGGTACAAATAGCAATATAAGTTGTAATGCAAGTTCAGACACTCATGTAGCTTGGTGTTGGAGAGCTAATGGAGGAACAACATCTAGTAATTCAGATGGTACAATAACAACAACACTACAAGTAGGAAAAGGTTTTAGTATAGGTACTTATACTGGTACTGGTTCAAATGCAACAGTAGGACATGGTTTAGGTGCTGTTCCTGATTTTACTATATTTCGTGAAAGAAGCAGTTCTGGTAATTGGGTAGTTACATCTCAAAAGAATATGTCTAGTAATGACCATAATTTATATTTACAACTTGATAATGCTCAATCAGATGGAAATTATTTTCAAAATACTGCTATGACTTCTTCTGTTATATCTATAGGAACTCATGCAGATATTAATGGAAGCTCTAATACCTATGTTATGTATAATTGGATTAATGTAGAAGGTTATCAACGATTTGATAAATATACAGGAAATGGCAGTACAGATGGACCATTTATCTACACAGGATTTAGACCTAGAATGTTATTTATNAANNNANNAGATNNTGCAGGTGATTGGTGGATACAAGATACTGCTAGAAGTACATTTAATCCAGCAAGTAAATATATTGCTTGGAATAGAGCTGATGGAGAAGCAACTGGTATTGATGTTGATTTTTTAAGTAATGGTTTTAAAATTCGTACTTCAAGTGGTGATTTTAATAGTAATGGTGCTGAGATTCTTTATGGAGCATGGGGTGATGTGCCATTTAAATATAACAATACTTTTTAGGAGGTGAAATAATATGTGGGCTTATATAAAGGATAATAAAATAGAACAAATCTATCAGAGACCAAAATCTTTGGTACTAGGTGAAGTTCGTTATCCATCTAATATGTTTACAAAATATACAGATGCTGAGAAAGCTGCTATAGGAATATATCCTGTAGAAGATAGTGGCACAAAAGGAAATGATAAATTTGAAAATACTTCAGGTCCTACATATACTTGGAGTGCTTCTGATAAAAAAGTAACAACATCTTATACAATAACAGAAAAGTCTTTAGTGGATGTAGAAGCTAAAGATGAAGATGGTAATAATATATTAGATGAAAAAGGTAATAAAACTTATAACTATGGTTTAAAAACATTAGCTAAAAATAAAGCTAAACTTTCAGCAAATAAATTTATAGCTAGATTT
>FUFK010044095.1_pt1 | contig 44674 bp, 31 predicted proteins | sample 1021851 | NCBI WGS metagenome assembly FUFK01 (sample SAMEA51879418, study PRJEB19060) | metagenome
TGGGAGTTCCTCGACGTGGTGTACCACNNAGACNTCGANGGCAANCCCGACTGGGTCTCAGGTCCNNANGANNACCCNGTGCTGGGNACCTTCGACTTTNAGTGGTCNTCCTACAGTCCGCTCGACGACATCGAGTTCCCCATCGACATCATCGTCGAAGGCACGAACCGAGCCCCGGAAATGGAGCTTCNNGTTGTTCCCGTGAAGATGGAGCGCTCCCGTGACCCGCGGTGGGTCAAGTACGTCTGCGGACGACGTGGCCGTCACAACCTTCAAACCGGCGTCAAAGTCTGGCGCTACGCAATCACCGTTGAAGTCCACAACGGCCTTTCTCTCTGAGGAGTCAACCATGGAAACGTTTGTTCTGTCTTTTGAAGTGACCACCGACTGCGATCCCTCTCAGTTGCTGGACATCTTGATCGAACTGGGTGTCGATCTGGAGGAAGCAGTGGAGTCCTACGGCTTCACCTTGCTGAACTTTGAACCAGAGGAGACCGCCTGCGTCGCCTACGTCACCGAAGGANAAGAGTGATGCGCTACCGAGTCATCATCGAGAACGGCACCGACAGCATGCGGGAGTGCTCGCAGGTCATCGTGCAGGACATGCCGCTTGATGACCATGAGCTTGCTCAGGTTGTCAGCGAGGTCCTCTCGCGCCGCACCCACATCGTCCGAGACAGCATCGTCTCTGACGTGGACGAACTGCCGCCCAGCTACCGGGACGACCGGACCCCCTGGGTGGCCATCAACCTCTACGTCCAGGTCGAAGAACTCGGCCTGGACNNNTGACCCCACGGCACATTGCATCACACCAAGGAGCAACCATGCCTTCCAACCTCACCGCGATGCTGGACAGCATCGACCCCAAGGCCGACATTCGTGCCGGCTTTCGCAAGCTGATGCTCAAGTACCGCCACGCCTGTTTCCAGACGGGCAAGTACCGCAACGACCTGCACGGCAACCCTGACCAGAAGGCGTTCTTCAAGGCGCTGAAGGTACGCAGCCCTCGGGGTGCGCGCCACTGGTCATGGCTCAGCCTTGCCAAGCCGCGCATCGGCTACGCCTACTGCGACGCCGGCAAGANGTACCTCACGTCGGGCAACTGGCTCGTGGCAGATGACCCCTGCGTGGGGTCGGACCCGAGCAACGACCAGCACTGGGTGCATGAGAAGATCGGACCCAACGCGACCGGAGTCATCGTCAAACCACACAACCTGAAGCCCATCAAACGGTGGTGTCTCCGCTACTTCGACAGCGACAACAAGGAGNTNCGNACCGACCGGCTCTCGACTGTGACCCGGCACATCGCAGCCATCCGCGACGGCGAGCGCGACGGAATGTGGACCTCGCTGGTGGGGCTGGCTGACGACTTCGAGGTCCACCTCAACCCGGTCTTTGCCACCGCCGTCTTCGGCGGCATCAAGGACATTCAGTTGTCCGCCGCCGGCCCACTGGAGCCGGTCTTCGCCAACACCCCCGAGTCTCGCATGCTGATGCCCATGCGCGACGAGTCACCCTCTTCGTTCTACAGAACTGGAGACCGCAAGTGAGCAACCCACAACCCCAACCGCTGTTCGTTGTCACCCACTCGACGCTGGGAGCCAATGCCTTCTGGAAAGACACACCCCTGGTCAAGCTGAAGCGTCCCATCCAGGTCTGCTGGGACGCAGCGGTGCCGCGAAAAGAAGAGGGCACTCGCTTTCGTCTCTACGACGACGATGACAACCTCTACTTCGAGGGCATGATGTACGGCAGCACGTCCAGCTTCGCTCCGCTGGACTGGTCTTCGCTTGGGTACGGATGCACTCGCCTCGACTACTTCGAGAACGGCAANTCGNNCTNACGGGCGCNCTGAGGTCACTCGCTGNTCGTNCCNGCNCGTACGGTGATGCGGTGCAGCCGGTCGCTGAACTCCTTGTCNATNGACGAGAGTTCAATGACCGCGCCTGCCTGTTGCTTGGAAGCCTTCTTGTCGGGCTTCTCGTACAACCCGGTGCGATCGAGAATGTCCTGGGCTGCCTTCAAACGAACCGACCCATCAATGTCTGGGTCGTGGGCGAGGCTGACGATGACATTGAGCATGTCGTCAGCCCTCGATGCCAACTGTTCCTTCCGCCGCTTCAGGTTGAGGTCGTCACCAGCGTCCAATGCCTTGAGCGTGTCGGGGTTGCTGGCCACCATGCGCCACGCCACCGACGAGGGGAGGCTCAGGGTCTCGGCTGCTTTGCTGACTGAGATCCCTGCGCGCAGCATCTCCCGCAGCGCGCTCGCCTTCTCTTCGTCTTGGAGCATGAGGTCTTGCTTCGCAAGCCGAGCAAGCACCTCGTTCTTGGTGGGCTGTTCATCAGACACGGTTGCTCTCTTGTTTGACAAGTGTGTTTCGACTACCTAATGTGTCGCAGGAGTTGACGTGAAGAAGCATAAGAAACCACCGCTGTGGTCTTGGGAGATCAAACGTGATGTCCCAGCGACAAAAGACCGACCTCGGTTCACAGAAACAATCACATACCACCGGGGGAAACCACATTCACAGAACCGTCAATACATTCTACCGCCGGGTAGCGACTGGGATCGCTCTCGGTGGCGCACCCAAGGCAAGTTTTTGGACGAGCCGACACCACTGTTTGAGGTCGTGATGGTGGGAATCATCGTGACTTTCTGGTTCGTCCTTCATGTTCTGACAGAGGCATAAAATGCAAACACCACAGTACACCTACTGCAAGCAAGACCCCAATGAGGTGCTTGCGCGCATTGAAACTTTTCGGTCCAACGTCTCCGTGCTTCCAAGTGTGGGACTCAGTGAGATCACAGGCAACGAGTTGTTCAACGACCTGTGGGAAGAGCACGTTCCTGAACGGCGTCGTTGGTACGAGTTGGCAGCGATTTTGAGGGCTGCGGGGTGGGAGCGCAAGCGAGCACGCTCGTTGTTCTACATTGAAGGCGAATACCGAACCAAAGTCGGTTCTCGCTGGTTTCCTCCCACCCACACTCAGGACTGATCATGCCCCGTTCCCGCAAGTACATTGACATGCTGACCCACGGCATGGTTCTCAATGGTGTTCTCGAAGTGTTGGAGAAGGCAAGGGTCAGCGACTACGACCCTGACCAAGCCATCGAGGAGTTGGCCTTCGGACTGGCTGTGCTTTGCCAGATGACACAGGTTCCTGTGACTGACGGCATGCGCGTGCTGCAGCGCTGCGCTGATGTGCAAGACGCTACGCACCACTTCATCCACGACCACGACACCGCAGAAGCATGACCTGGACGGTCAGCTTGTTCGACAACCTCTACCGAACGGATGCTGACCAGCGCTGCTTGTCCGGGGCAGAGTTGGTCGACCTGCTGACCACCCCAGGCGAAGAGTTTCAGTTGACCAACAAGGCGCTCTTGCCGATGTGGTCGGCTGCAACCTTCCTGCCTCGGCGGCGCAAGAAGGCCCATGTGCAGAGCTTGTCGTGTCTTGTCCTTGACTACGACGAGAGCACGACGCTCGCTGCGGGGTTGGACCGCTGGTCAGATTGGTATCGAATCCTGCACACCTCCTGGTCGCACAAGCCAGAGGGGCATCGCTTCCGGGTGGTGCTTCCGCTGAGCCGCGACGTAGACCCTGACGAGTACACAAGGCTTTGGGCTTGGGCGAACCTGTACTCAGACTACGAGATTGACCGCGCCTGCAAGGACGTGAGTCGAGCATGGGCCCTTCCGGCGGTGGAGTTGGCTGACCCCACCCACCAAGCGAGGTTCTACGCGACGGTGGAAGGCGGCCCGCTGCTCACACCCGACGAGGTCATGCTCCCGCCCGAGCCCAAGTTTGAGCCACCACCTCGACCGGCTGAAGATTTCAGGCTGGACCCAAGCCTCTACACCGTCCACCTGGACGCGAAGATGCGCGCCGAACTGGGCCACCAACTCGGTGGCGTGGTGAGCGAAGACAGCGTCCGCATGGTTGAGTGCCCTCGCTGCTACCGGACCTCGGTCTGGTGGTGGATTGAACCAGGGCGGCAACTCAACGCGGTCTGCAACCACAAGCGAAGCTGCGGCTGGCGAGGCCCTGTCGCTGCGCTCGTCAACGAAGAAACCGACTGGAGCACACTGGAACAATGAGCGATTACTTCACCCCGCTGCGTGACCAACCGCACGCAGTCTACCGATTCGATGTTCAAGTCGCCGAGGAGTTGGCTCGGCTGGAGGGGATGCTCCCCGGCATTCTTGTCTACGGTCACCAAGGCTACTCTCGGCAGTGGCACCGGCTGACCAAGATGCAGGAGGAGCACCAAGACATCACGATCTTCGATTACTACAAAGCCTTCGTTCCACTCAACTGTGACTGGCTCTTCTGGTACATGTTGGAGGACATGGCTGGCGACACGGTCCCTGGGTACGCCGAGCACGAGGTGCGACAGAACACCCCGCTGTCCTGGCCGTCCTACAAGGAGAGCCTTGACACCATGGCGGACAACGGACTGAAGCACGTTCAGTCCATGGTCGAGACCGGTGAGGTCCGTGACTTCGTGCCCACCATGATGTCCAGCTACCAGCGCCGTGGAGTGTGTTGGGCGGCCACCAGACCCGCCGCAAAGTTCGTCTACCCCTGCGGTGCGGGCAAGACCCTGACGGCCATCCTGAGCGCTCTGACGCGCTCTGGTCCGGTGGTCGTCATTGCACCCGCCAAGGCCCGTCGTGTCTGGTGGGACCAAGTGCAGGAGTACACCCACATCAAACCCCTCCGGGTAATCCCAAAGGGTCAGATGCGGAGAGGCGATCAGACTCTGGAGGGCTACCTCGAAGAGTGTCGAGAGAACAAGCAGCGCCCGTTCGTCATCTTCGGCGCGCAGTCTCTGCCTGACTACCTTGACGAGGTCCGCAGGGTTCGACCCGAGGTGCTTATCTTCGACGAGCTTCACACCTTCGGGCAGTCGAAGCGGTGGAAGCCTGTGTTCGACAGCGACGGCAACATCGACTTCGAGCGGCGGCGCACCGCTACCGACACCCGAGAGACCCGTGCGGTTGCAGCCATGGACGTGAGCCGCCTGCCGTCTCTGAAGCTGCGCATCGGATTGACCGCTACTCCGCTCGACGACGGCCGACCTCGTCGGCTGTGGAGCCAGTTGGACCTGCTCTCGCCGGGCACCTTCGGCATGGGCTACCGTCGCTTTGCCTACCGCTACTGTGCGGCCCACGAAGGTGACTACGGCGGGCTGGTCGACACCGGCAGCAGCAACATCGAGGAACTGAAAGCGCGTGCTTCCTTTTTGATTCAGGAGGTCACGCACACCGAGTCGCACGGTCAGTTGCCTGCGACCCGTGTCCAGGTCGTGTGGTTGGATCCGTCTGACCAGAACAGACCGGCTGCCATGAAGCGTGTCATCGCTGCTGCGGAGAAGCAGGCGCTGAAGACCCACAGCGAAGAAGACAAGATGCGCGCCCTCGAAGCCAACCTCATGGAGGCGTCCAGCCGCAAGCGCAAGTACGTCGTGGAGGAGGTGCTCGAAGGACTGCGAGGCAAGGGCAAGGTTGTGCTGTTCACGGCACGCCGTCAGGACTGTGAGGACTGGGCATCGCGCATCACCAAGGCGCTGCAGAAGGAGGTCAAGAGCGGCAACTTCCGCAACAAGATGCCCGATGTCTGGTGGGGNCACGGCGGCACCGACGACCGAGAGCGCGAAGAGATGGTGGTCTCGTTCCGCAAGTCGGACGGCCCGTGCCTGCTCATCGGCACGGGTCAGGCCTTCGGTGAGTCTGTCGACGGACTGCAGACTGCGGACCTCGCCATGTTCACCATGCTGCCGTGGCGGCCTGGAGACTTCGAGCAGTGGAAAGGACGCTTCGACCGACTTGGTGGGCGGCCCACTTTGCTGAAGGTGGTGCTCGCCAAGCGCACCTACGACGAGAAGATCTCAGGCATCCTGGCTGAGAAGATTGGACCCATCCGTCAGTTCCTTGCTGCCGAGCAGTACGAGGGCCTGGACGACAAGCTCATGGGCATTGACGACCGCGAAGCCATGCGGTCTTCGGTGCTCGACACACTCTTTGGGAGCAACGATGACTGAACCTGCCCTCCTTGATACCGGGCGCTCGACCAGCGGCTGGTCCTTCTGGGGGCCAGCCTTTGCTTGTGACCGGCTTTGGTACATCACCAATGTCCAGCAGAAGCGCTTCTTCAATGCCGACGCCCTGACCCAAGGGTCCATGGGCCACACGATTCTGGCCCATTACTACGCCCAGCTTGGCTGCACGCAGGGTGGGTTTGACCATGAGGGTGAGCATGTCACCGATCCCGATCACTTTCTGCCTCCAGAGGAAGCAGTGCGAGAGTGGGTCCGAAGACGAGAGGCACAAGGAGAAGACGGCAACGCCTTCCTCGCCAACACCTTCACGATGTTCCGGCAGTACAGGCAGCGCGAACCCTTCGTCCACGACCGGGTGGTGGGTGTGGAGTGTCTGGCGAAACTGACTCTCGGGTACAATGAACATGGCACCTTCGGGCTATGGACCGACGAGAACCTGGATGACCCAGCACTGCTTGACTGTCCTGGCCTGGAGGAGCCGCACCCCAACGTGCCTGCCCTGCAGCACGGCAAGCCGATCGTGGTCACCAAACGCTTCGACCTTGTCATGCAGCACAGGCAAGACGGCAAGGTCTACGTCTGGGACCACAAGGTGACGGGCGCTGGTGTGGGGAAGACCCGCGCACAGCAGTACGCCATGGACGGACAGTTCGCGGTCAACCGCATCGCTGGCGCGCAGATGTACGACAACTTCGGCGGGATGATTCTCAACCTCGTGCAAAGGCGATCACCCTGGACAGTGAGCCGACAGTTCGTGCCCCCCACCCCATGGCGCGACGCACAGTTGCCGAGGCAGATCTACCGCAAGGCACACTCTCTGGCAGCAGACCTCAGCGCCACACTGAACGGCGAGATGCGCGAGGGTGACTGGCAGATGACGCAGAGCGAGTTGCTTTGCTACCACCGCTACGGCAAGTGCGGTGCCTTCGACCTCTGTTCTTTCGGTTGATGATCCTTCACAGATTGCCCCGGTCTGTGTTACAAGGATGAGGCCTCGGCCTCGGCGGGGCAACACCACAACAACAAAATCATTGGAGGTGACCATGGGTTCTGCCCAGGTCATGGGGCTTGTCTTTGGACAGCCCAAGCGCACAAAGACCTCGATGGTCGCCAGCGCATTCCCGAACGCCCTGTGGGTTCCGGGCGAGGGTGCGAACGCGATCATGAGCGTCTGTCAGAACGAGTGGGGGTACGAGCCCACCATCTACGACCATCCCATCCGAACGCTGGACGGACTGCTGGAACTCCTCGCCATGGTCGAGGAGCACAACCTTGCAGAGGAGTACGGTGCTGTCTGCGTGGACGGCATGACGGCACTGTGTGAGTCCAGCCTTCGGCACTGGCANGACAACCCGAAGCTGACCAACAGCGGCAAGGTCGACAAGTTCTACCCGTACCAGCAGTTGAAAGACCGGCTGTTGCGGTTGGCTGAGCGTGCCCGGCACATCGGTGTGAACGTGTTCCTCGTGGCACACGAGCAGGCACCGGGCGCTGGCATGGACGGTTCCTTTGTTCCTGGCGGCCCTTCGCTGGGCAGCAAGGGGCAGGTGGTTCGTGTCCCGGCATGGTGCGACTTCAACGCCCGCGCTGTGGTCAACAAGGACTACCCAGACCCGTGGGTCAAGACCGGTCTGTACGTGGACCCCTTCGACTCCACCTGGGTGACGGGTGACCGCAACGGCGTGGCCTACGCTACGGCCCCGCCCAACGTGCGTGAACTGCTTCGTGCCAGCGCCGTGGACTACGGGCTGTCCAGGCTCAAGGGCTTGGAATGGCAAGACGAGGTTGCGGACAAGGTTGCTGAGCACATGGTTGAGGGTGACCTCGACGGTGCCATCAACATCGGCGCAACCATGGGNCAGAAGCTGGCGAAGAGNCAGGGTCGCCAAGGNCAGCTTCATGTTCGCTGGGCCATTCAGGATGGCATCGCACGCGGTGTCATCCAGAAGCACCGCATGACCAGCATGTTCGATCTCAAGCCGCCTGCTCCCAAGAAGAGCAAGAAGAAGGCTGCTCCACCTCCGTCCGAGTGACGGCTGTTCCGGCAGTGCAAACCGGATCTACAACAAACCCATCCGCAAGGATTCATCATGTTCTACATTCCCGCAGATACCTGCAAGTCCGTCGGCGCTGGCAACCTGCCCCCCGGCACTGGCTACTACGCCGTTGAGATCGTCCAGTTTGAGGACCGCGGTGTGCTCGACAAGCAGGGCAACTACTCGTACTTCATCCACATGAAGTTTGATAACGGTGCCACCATCCGGCAGATTGGATCGGTGCCGTTCGACAGCGACGGTGAACTCGCCCCGGCCCTCCGCGCCATGGACGAGGACACCCGCAACAAGAAGATCGGCGGCATGGTCGCCGCACTGAAGCGCGTGGCCATCTCCTCCGGCATCACCGAGGACTACATGGCTGAGAACGGACTGCCGACTGAGCACCTCGTGGGGCGCACGGCCTACATCGCGTACCTGGGTCGTCCCGCCGACACCCCTCGTGGCGTGAAGGCCTACGGTGACGTGCAGGACTTCTTGACCAAGGAGCGGTACGACAAGCTGGCTGAGAGCGGCGCGGTTCCCGAAGACACCCGCCAGTTCCACTGGCGCAAGAGCCAGGGCACCACTGCAGCGCAGGAGCGCAGCAACAAGATGCCTCCTCCCCCCACCTCTCGGGGCAAGCTGCCCCCACCGCCCACGCGCTGAATCATTCCGCGCTGCCTGACCAACCGCCCCCGGCAGCACCGCCTGTCGGGGGCTTTTTCGAGGAACCCATGCCTCCCCGCAAACAAGTCCGCCTTTTCGACCACATTCCGACCCACCTCGATCGCACAGCCCAGGTTGTTGTTGGCTCTGTGTGGATTCACCGCAACAGCAACGAGTACACGGTGCTTGCCGTTGCCAACAAGCATGCAAGCGATCACAAGCGCTACCCGCTGATGGTTGTCTATGTCGACAAGGAAAACCGCACCTGGGCCAAGCCTGTCGAGCGGTTTCTGGCTGGTATGACCCGCGTCTCACAACCTGCGGGCACGGTTGAAGAACCCATTGATGGCATCGAACTGTGGGCAACGACGACAGGTGCGGAGGTGCGAACTCGGCTTGGGCGCATTCTTCTGGTCTGTGAATCTTGGGATGCAGGAAGGACTGTCGCCCGCCGCATGAATGAATCCAACCTCATCTGGACACCCAGCACACCAACAAGCAGTGCTCACGAAGCTGTGCTTCGTCGCTGTCTTCAGGTGGACGGTGTGACCCCAGGCCGTGACCTGATTCGGTTCTGGGAAGGACGGTTGTCTTGATCCCCAAGCGCAACCTGACCAAGTCTGAGAGGCTGGTACTGGAACTGTTCGAGATTCACGAAAAGGCCTACGGCGGGCTGACCTGCAATGACCTGCAGAAGTTCACCGGCTACAGCCGCACCACTGTGGCTTCTGCCCTGTTGGGTCTGAAGGTCGAAGGTTTCATCGAAGTGACCACCCACCGTCGCACCACCAAAAACTCGGGACGCCCTGCTGCGGTCTACATGCGGAAGCAACCATGAGTCCTCCCACGACCCGTACGCTGGGCCTCGACGACTGGATGACCCCGCCTGAGGTGTTCGACAAGGTTCACGCCCTCGCAGCGTTTGACCTCGATGCGTGCGCCACCAACGAGCACTGCGCTCGTGTCCCTCGGTTCATCAGCCCCGAGGAAGACGCGCTCATCACCACCTGGGAAGGTGAGCGTGTCTGGTGCAACCCACCCTATGGTCGAGACATCAGCTACTGGATTCGGCGCGCCGCCACCGCACCCATTCAAGACAAATGCGAGCTTGTCTGTCTGCTCATCTACGCCAACACCGAGACCCGGTACTGGCGTGAGTGGGTGGTGAACTGGCCGTTCTCTCACGCCGTGGTCTTCCTGTCTCCGCGTGTCCGGTTCCTTCGTGCGGACGGTGAGAAGGCCACCAGTGCTCCGAAGGGCTCTGCCATCGTGGTCTACCAGAACCGTCGTCGCGACAGCGTCAGGCCGCGCCACGCTTACTGGGACTGGAAGACCGAAAGGTTTCCATGGGACGTTCTCGCGTAACTTTTCACCTGAGGTTCAACGATGTCGTTTGACTACAACGGATTGCACTTGATGATCGATGCCACGGTGAAGGACGCAAGCCGACTTGCTGTCCCAGAAGCTGGCATCGCAATGCTTGAGAGGATTGTCGAGAAGATCGACATGACGATGATTCTGCCGCCGGTCACAGTCAAGTTCCCACACGCAACCTGTGAGATGCAAAGGGTGTTGGAGGGGCTGGAGCAGGAGGGGCTGGGTCAGTCGTCAACAGCACTCGACTTGAGAAACAAACTCACAGAGCGAAAGAACGAGTCGTACGGCTACTCGACGTTCGTGATGATCGCAGAGTCTCACCTGACGATTCACACGTTCCCTGAGCTTCAGTACTTCTCGTTCGACTGCTACTCCTGCAAGGGCTTCGACGCGGGCGATGTGATTGAGGTCATTCACTCTTGCTTCGATGTTGAGCAGATCGACGTACACATGGCTTCGCGAAGAGTTCCTGTGTTGCGGCAACGTGTGACCGCATGAAGCAAGACCCGCGGCACCTGGGCGCACGATGTGATGTGTGCCCACTCGGCCCCCGAGGCTGCTTGCGAAACGACGAGCCGTGGGTTCCGACCCCGCCCGAAGAGCACGGCAGCGCTGTGGTGGCGTTGCTGGAAGCTCCAGCGAAAGAGGATTTCCTTAAGCACCGTCCGCTTGCAGGGCTGGATGGTGGTGAATGGCGACGGGCTCTGACCGCATCAGGGCTCAACCGGAAACAGATTGACCTGCACTTCCTGGTCTCGTGCATGCCGCCCGACGGGTGGAAGCGCATGGAAGCCAGCCTGAAGCGCAAGCGCAAGGCGGCAGAGACCCGGCTCCGCAAGAACGGAATGTCGCTTGCGGAGGCCAAGCACGCTGCTGCGCAAGAGCTTCCACACCCAGTGGATTGCTGCGCTCCGATGTGTCACAGCAGGCTCAACAACTACGACTACGTCTTGGCTCTGGGTGCGAGCCCGGCGCAATCGCTGCTCGATACCAAGCGCTCGATGTCTGACCTGGACGGAGACATGCGGTCGCTGCCTGCGAGCCGCGTCTTCCGTCACGGTGCGGACTGGTCCTTTGCTGAGGACCGGCTCATCAAGATTATGCCGACCTTCAGCCCGAGGCTGGTGCAGCACCGACCGGCGCTGCGTCCACAGTTGCACGCGGCCGTGAGCAAGGGGTTGCGGTGGTTCAACGATGCGCTGCACTGGCGGGAGCCTGAGACCCAGGAGTTCCCAACCGCTGTAGAGTTGCGCGAATGGCTCGACCATCCGGCTCCGTTCTGGGTCTTTGACTACGAGACCGACGGCATCAACACCCGAGACATCGGGGTGCGGTGCCTTGCCATCGCCACTCCTGACGTGGATGCAGACGGTCGCCCCACCCAGCCGTGGGAGATTCCAACCCAAAACGCACGGACCATCGGCATCCCGTTCCTTGGCACCGACAGCCCTGGTCGCAGGTTTTACTCGCCGAGCGAGGAAGCTGCCGTCAAGGACGTGCTGCGCGAGTTCTTCGCCGACGAGACCAAGGTCAAGGTCGGTCACAACGCTGGATACTTTGATCGCATGGTCACCGAGACGTGGCTGGGCGTGACACCGAAGCCCATCCACGACACGCTTTTCGACGCACGGTTCACCCACCCTGACCTGCCAAAAGGGCTGAAGCCGACTGGCCGCAGGCTCACGGACGTAGACAAGTGGGAAACCAACGAGAGCGGCGAGAAGAACAGTGGCAGCAAGGTGCTGGACCAGGAGCGCCTCGTGTACTGCGAGATGGATACGGTAGTGAACGCTCGCATTTTTGCGCCGCTGAAGTACAGCGCGGATGCGAACGGTGCCGACCAGCCGCTGCCCGACTGGGCCAAGCCTGTGAACTGGCCGAGCGCCCGACCGTGGGATCTACGGAACCTGGACCACGAGCGCCAAGAGATGTGCGTGCAGATGCACAAGAACGGCGTGTACGTCAACCAAGCACGGGTGGCTCTGCTCACCGACAAGTTCGAGGGTGTGGCCGCACGACTGCGCACCGACCTCGTGGACCTTGCCAAGAGCGTGGGCTTCAAGGCGAAGAAGGCATTCAACCCAGGCTCGACCGAACAGATTCGTGACCTGCTCTACCAGTCGTGGGACCTGGGCATCCCCTACGGCATGGAGGCGAGGGACTTCTACACCGAGACCGGGTTGCCCGGCACCGGTGATGCAGTGCTGCGGGCACACATGGCAGACCCGACCCTGGAGCCTGACAAAAGAAAGTTCCTACTCACTTTGCGGCAGTACCGCCGGGTCAGCACCAAGGTGCTTGGTACGCAGTTGTACTCGCTCCGTCCGCTGGCTGACGGCGGCGCACTCCACCCCGACGGTCGGGTGCGTTCTACGTGGAACAGTCACACAACCGCGCCAGGGCGTCTGTCCAGCAGCCGACCCAACATGCAGAACCAAAGCAGCCGCAAGGACCTCGGAGGTGTCCGCTCTGTCTACTGTGCAGCCCCTGGTCACGTGCTGGTGGGGTGCGACCTCAGTTCCGCACACTTGGTCATCACCGCCAACTACTGGAAGATTCAGCGTCTGCTGGACTGCTTTGACCAGAACCTCGACCCGCACTGCTTCCTTGCCTACGACCTGTTCAAGGACGACTTCAAGAACGCAGACGGATGGAAGAAGGGGTTCAGCCTCAAGGTCTCGCACAAGCCCAGCAAGAAGGGGCGGGCAGGGCAGATGCGGGAGTTGACGAAGACGTATCGCTACGCCTCCATCTACTGGGCCTCGGCGCAGACCAAGCACAGCGTGATTCGATCGACCGAGATGACCAAGCTGCTGGAGGACGACACCCTGAAGACTGAACTGCCCTACTTGGGCTTCGAGCTTCGACAGGTGCAGTTCTTCGACCGGGTCTGGCACGAGGCCGAGCCCGACTGGATGGTGGCGTGGAACGACATGCTCGCGCTGTATGAGCGCCAGGGGTACATGGAAGACCCGCTCTTCAAGCGCCGGTCTGGTGGTTTGATGAACGGCAAGAAGAACGAAGTGGTCAACTTCCCCGTTCTGTCTTGCGAGTCAGCGGTCATGTCGATCGCAGAGCAGCGTGTTCTGCAGTCGTTTCCGTTCGAGAAGTGGGGCCCTGGCACAGGGCTGACCGCACAGGTTCACGACTCATTGGTGGTCGAAGTGCCTGAAAACATGGCCGAATGGGCCAAGGCGGAGATGGAAAAGTGCATGACCATCACGGTGCCGGGCTGGCCGGTGCCGTTCACATGCGAAGCAGATGTTGGCCTGACGTGGTCGGAAGTGTGATACATACGTGTTACAACCCCACGGCACGGCTTACTACGATGTCAACCAAAAGGAGAGTGTGGTGAACCCCAACTTGTGGATTGAAGAAAAGCTCGACGACTCCTATGGAATGCGCTTCAGGGTGACCGAGGTGCTCTTCACCGGGAAGAGCAAGTTTCAAGAGGTGGACGTGGTTCGCACCGCGGGTCACGGCGTCATGCTGCTCAATGATGGGTACATCATGCTCACCGAACGCGACGAGTTCGCCTACCACGACATGATCGCCCACGTTCCGCTCTTCGTACACCCGAACCCAAAGCGGGTGCTCATCATCGGCGGAGGAGATGGAGGCACCGCAAGAGAGGTGTTGCGGCACCCTTCGGTAGAGGAGTGCGTCGTGGTTGAGATTGACAGCATGGTCGTGCAGGCCTGCCGAGACCACATTCCACAAACGTCTGTCTCTTTCGACGACGACAAGGTTGAACTCATCATCGGCGACGGTGTTGCCTACGTGGCGGAGACCAACCGAACCTTCGACGTGGTGNTGGTGGANTCCACTGACCCCATCGGTCCNGCNCAGCCGCTCTTNGGCGAGGCATTCTACCGCAACGTCCACCGGGTGCTGGCGCCTGACGGCATCGTGGTTTCCCANGGTGAGACGCCTTGGTACCGACAGAATGTCCAGCGCGAACTGTCAGGCATCCTCCACACGGTCTTTGCCCGCAACCACGTCTACAACTTCTCGAACCTCAGCTACCCAGGAGGGCTCTGGTCTTTCACCTTCGCCTCCAAGGGACTGCACCCATTGAGAGACGTTGATGCCAATCGCGCTCAGCAACAGTGCTTCCACTACTACAACAANGATGTTCACTGGGCTGCGTTTGCGCTTCCGACCTTCCAGCAGCGCAGTGTGAACGGCGTGGTCAGTTCACTGTGATGCCTACGATGTCTTCATTTCTTCAGGCCACACACTCACCAATGGTCGTGCCTGGGTCGGTAAACCTTCTGGGGTTTGCGTTTGACGGCACAGCCTGCTTTCGGAAGGGTGCTGTGGGCGGCCCCGCAGCAATCCGTGCAGCGAGCGAAAGCCTGGAAACCTACTCGCCGTACTTGGATCGCGACCTCGAAGACTCAGAGTTCTACGACCTGGGTGACCTTCCCGTGCAAACGCATTCGAGCAACCCGTCGTGGTCGAAGGGCACCGCCGCCTACAACGAACTGTTTTCGATGGACTTGGCAGAGACGAACACCAAGACCCTGGTGCTCGGAGGCGAGCACTCCGTGTCCTTCGCTCCGATTTGCAGAGCCCTTGACTGCTATCCAGACCTCGTGGTCGTTCAACTGGACGCACATGCAGACCTGCGCGACGGCTATCAAGGCTACCACTACTCGCATGCGGCCATCATTCGTCGTGTGATTGACTGCTTTGGGCCTGGACACAGGCTCATCCAAGCCGGCATTCGCTCTGGCACCCGCGAAGAGTTCGCATGGATGAGGGAGCACGACACCCTGTGCCCCAGCCACGCACACCTGCTGGGTCGCGTCCAAGCACTGGCCAACGACCGGCCGATCTACCTGACGGTGGACCTTGACTACTTTGACCCTGCATTCGTCCCTGGCACGGGGACACCCGAGCCCGGCGGAGAGAACTTTCAGAGCTTCGTCTCTTTGTGCGNGGTGCTGATGCGGAAGAACCTTGTGGGTGCCGACGTAGTCGAGCTTGCACCCAACATCGACCCCACCGGCAACAGCGATGTCTTCGCGGCCAAGGTGGTGCGAGAACTGCTTTTGATTCTTTCTTGATCACCCAAGGAGCAACAACATGGAAGACGAAGACCTTCGGTTCTTCCTGGCACACGACATTCGTGTGCCGGCGGAACAACTCAACGAGTGGCGAGATGCTTTGACCGAGCAGTTGAGCGACGGCTACCCCGACAAGATGGTGACTGTCGTGCTGGCTCGGGACGACTACGAAGCCAACTTCAAGGACGCTGGTGGCTGGCGTGGCTGGCCTCGGCGCGTAGCCACCGGCACGNTGTGGGANGGGACGCCCTGTTTCCACGGCATCATCCGGCCTTCCACCTTTCCCAAAGAAGCCTACTGCGGTCGAGCCACCTTCGACNTGATGGCTGGGTTTCTTCGGGAGCGCAAGCCGACGTGGCTTTGGAACCAGAACGACAGCAGCTTCCACATTGTGAGCGCGTGTGAGCGCGTTCCCGGCGACGACTACACCATGTGGGGACGGCTTGTCCCCAAGGAGCAACGATGACCAAGCGCAAGATTGAACGGGTGACGTTCAACATCAAGACAGGTGACGGCTCGACTCGGTCATACCAGATGTCGGGCAAGAACTTGATCGTGGGTCCGAACGGCAGCGGCAAGAGTGCTGTGCAGCAGGCTGTGGCCCTCGCCCTCACCGGAGCAGTAGACAACCTTTCCGGTCGCCCAGTCGTCTCTGACCCAAAGATGATTGCCCGCATGGGCTACCGAGGCGGAGCCGACAAGCGGCAGGTTTTCGCCGAGGTCGAACTCGACCAGGGAGAACGCTGTCGGTGGGACGTGATGCAGCACACCGAAGGCACCGGACTGCTGCGCCCATCACACGTCCGCCCCCGGTGGGTGGTGCCTCAGACCTCCAAGGACAACTCTCCGCACATGCCGATGCGGGACGTGACCAGTCTGCTGCGTGCCAGCCCCAAGAAGGCTCGTGAGCGCCTGTTGACCCTGGTGGGTGCTGCGCAAGATCCTACGCACCTGAAGGAGGTTTCGACACTGTCGGACGCAGACATGCTGCTGGTCGAGCAACTGACTCCCGCCATGGAGGACTGTGCCTTTGTTGACCGTCTGGCGAGCGCTGCCGTCCAGGCAGACAAGTTGATGCGGGAAGCCAACGCAGACGTGAAGGCAGCCAGCAACTTGATGGTGTCGCTGGCAGAGAAGACCGGCATGCGTGTGCGGCCTGAGACTGTGCTCGCCGCACGAGACAAGCTGCGCGAAGCTGAGTCGCTGTACGAAGACGCCGTCGCCAACTCCAATGGAGGCAACGAGGAGTCACGGAAACTGCTGGAGAACATGCTCGCTGAACTTCGCACCCAAGAGCAGAAGCTGGTCAAGAGGGAACGCGAAGCCTTCCAGAAGCAGCGAGAGTCCTCAGTCGACCTCGATGAGATTGATGGGGTGGACGGCGCGCTGAAGGCGCTGGAATGGTCGCTCAGCGAAGGCTTCGAGCAGTGTCCCATCTGCTCCAGCAACGTGGGACGCAAGCACCTGGAGACGTGCCAGACGTTCTACAGGGACCGTCAGCAGAGTCACGAAGAGGTGGCCAAGCTCAATGAGATCATGGCGCAGTGCGACCAGGAAGCGACACGGTTGCGCCGTGAGATCGAACGCTTGGCACAAGACCTTAACGACCTTCCGGTGGTCAGCCGCAAGACGCTGACGCAAGAAGATGTGGACGCCGCACGGGAAGTCATGGAGAAGATGCGCCAGCGCTACACCGACCTGACCGAGCGGGCTCAAGCGTGGGAATCCTACGAACATGCCGAGAAGCAGGTGGAGGATCGCACGTCGCGCGCCGCTGATATGCAGGCAGCCAAGCGTGTGTTCCAAAAGGCTGCCAAGAAGATTCTGTCCGCGCTGGTCGAGGACTTCGAGGATCGTGTGCGAACCTACCTGTCAGACGAATGGCTCTTTGGACTGTTCGTGGGTGATGATCGCAGCGATGCGTTCTACCCCGGTCTCTACGCGGCGGGGCACGACCGGGACTCGGAGTATCTGATGGAGTTGTCTGAGGGGCAGCGAGCGGCTGCGCTTGCCGCCATGGCGTCTGCGTTGCACAGCTACAACCCTGTCTCGCTGGCCTGCATCACGGTCGAAGACCGTGGGTACGATGTCGACACCTTGGGTCGGGTGCTGCAGAACCTCGTGGAAGCAGAGCCGACCGTCATCATGACCACGACCACGATGCCCCACGCACAAGACACCGAAGGCTGGAACGTCATCAACCTCTACGACGAGGAGCAGACAGGCACCGTGCGGTCTCGCACCCGCAACATGTTGCCGCCGCCTCCCACCCTCCAGGTGGAGGAACCTGAGCCGGAAGAAGACCCGCTGCCTGAGCTTCCCTCTCGTTTGGGTGAGGGGCCCGACGCCCCGAACACGGGTCGGGCGCGCGGTGGTCGCTTCCGTTCTGCGCGCAACTGCACCCGCAAGTTCCTCGCCGAGCACGGCGAGTTGGCAGTCTCTCGGCTCGCCATGGTCTTCCCAGAACTGGAGATCGAACTCGACGACGACGTAGACACCATCGCTGAAACGGTTGCTGGTTGGCTCACCCCCGTGGGCATTCGCTGAAGGAGCACACTGTGAACGAAGAAACGGACTTTGAGTCAGAGTTGAGCGACCTGCACGAGCAGATCGTAGCGGCCGAGAGTGGTGACAGAGCCGGCTTGTTCACTGCGTATTTCACCCTTGAACGAATGGAAGCTCTCGCAGCGCAGTGGGCAGACAACGAGTTTCGTCTCGAAGCAGTGCTCAACCGCATTGGTGCCGTGCGCGGCTTCGGTCGCCGGGTGGCGCAGCTTATCGCCAGCATCAAGCGCGCACAGCGGCGTGCTCAGACCCAACAGCAGCAAGACATTGTCGCGCAGGTCATGGCGCAGAACATGTTTCACACTGCGCTGCCTGAGTACCTCATCGGAGAGATGCCCAACTACCTGATTCCACAGGGATTCGATGTGGACCTGGGCGGCATCTATGCGTTGTCGGTAGGCAACGAAGGTGAGATGCTGCGGGAGAAAGTCTGCACCGCACCCATCATCTTGGCGCAGCGTGGTCGAGACACCGAGTCAGGCCACATGCAGGTCGAGGTGGCGTGGACCGAACCGCCTGGACCCGGTGGTGGTCGTCCTGCGTGGCGGTTCCACACGGTCGAGCGGGCTGTGCTGTTCGATAGCCGCAAGCTGGTGGGCCTCATCAGCTACGGAGCACCTGTGACCTCGGTCAACGTGACCGAAGTCATTCGGTGGCTGACCGCCTTCGAGGACGTGAACCAGCACAAGATCCCCCTGAACAACGGGTCCAATCGTCTTGGCTGGCAGCGCGATGGTTCCTTCCTCCTGCCAGACGCACACATTCGGATGGACAAGCACCAGCAGTTGAAGCTGTTTCCTGCGGAGGGAATGGACCCCATCATGAAGAGTCTTCGGGTGGGGGGCACCTGGGAAGGCTGGCTCAACGTGGTGGAAATGCTGCGCGCCCACCCACTGGCAATGCTGTCCATCTACGCTTCCGTGGCGGCTGTCCTGCAGCACATCACCAAGGGGTCGAACTTTGCTGTGGACTGGTCGAACGAGACCTCCAGCGGCAAGACCACCAGCCTCCGGGTGGCTGCGTCGGTGTGGGGATACCCGGCAGACGATGACGACGAAGGCTTCATCTACTCCTGGGATTCGACCAAGGTCTGGGTCGAACGCGCTGCTGGATTCCTTCACAGCCTTCCGGTCATCCTCGATGAGACCAAGCGCGTCAAGAACAAACAGCAAGTGGCCGACGTGTTGTACGACTTCTGCTCTGGCAAGGGGCGTGGTCGAGGCACACTCCAGGGCGTGGACAAGTCCAACACCTGGAACACCGTGCTGCTGTCAACGGGTGAGCAGCGGCTGACCAGTTTCACCAACGACGGAGGCGTCAGAGCGCGTGTGCTGGCGCTTCAGGGCGCACCCATCTCTGGACCTCCACAGATTGCTCGGGTGGTAGCAGACACCGTCAGAGGCCGCCTGTATGCACACCACGGTCACCTGGGCCGCAAGGTGGTGCAGTACCTCGTCTACCACAAGGATTCTTGGGACGACTTTCGCAAGGCCTTCGAGGACCGGCGTGATCGTTACGCCAGCGTGTCCAACACCGCAGTCGGTGGCCGTCTTGCTGCATACGTGGCGTCCTTGGACCTCGCACAGGCAGTCTGCGAAACCCTCGGCGTACCTGAACCGAAGAGCGACCCCATCGAGTTTCTGATTCAGGCTGTGCGTGACGGCGCAGACGACTCTGACCGGGCACGAGATGCCTTCATCGCAGTCACTGCTTGGGCCGCTAACAACCGGCATCGCTTCTTCGGGACGCGCATCGCAACCAGCAACGGACCTCCCAGCAATGGGTGGGCAGGCCGCTGGGATGAGACCGACCCCGACTGGCAGTTCCTGGCCTTCGACCAGAGCACCATCAGAGAGTTGCTTGATCGCTACAACTTCATCTACGACGAGGTTGTGCCTCGGTGGGGCGCACGCGAGTGGATCCTCAAGACGACCCGAGGGCTGACCCGCAACAAGCGGATCGAAGGCATGAGCATCCCGTGCGTCTGCCTACGTCGTGACATCTACGAGCAGTTGATCACCAACGAGCGTCCTGACATGGAGAAGACCGTGGTCATGGACACCCCGCTCGACATCATCGAGCAGAGCGTGACCTACGGCAGTTCTTCTTGGTCAGCCCAAGCTCAAGGCGACTAAGACCGCCAACTAAGGAACGCCGTCGCGTTTGCGGTGGAGGCGTCCACCTTGGCGATGACGTAGATGCTGTTGAACGCAGTCGGACCCACTGGCGAGGTGCTGTGGAAGTCAACCTCGATCTTCTGGCGCGCACCACCGGTGGCGGCGGCAGCACCCAGCGCCTTGATGATGTTCGTCGTGAAAATCTGCGTCAGCGGCTTCGTGCCCGCAGCATCCCGTGCCAAGTAGAAGCTAACCTGGGTCGGGGTGGCACCCGACGTAGCCATGCTGCTGAACTCGAACAGAATGTCGTAGATGTGCGCGTCGTCAGGGATTCCCTGCGACCGCTTGACCGAGGCATCCTGCTCAAGGATGAACTCGTCGTAGCTGGTGTCCAGGTCGATGCTGTCGTTGGCGGCAAAGCCAAAGTGACCCCACCCACCGTAGTTGTAATCAGACATAGGAGACTCCTGTCAAGGGTGAGTGTACCACTGTTATCGCGGGCGATCGATGGCTGCTGCGCGCTGCGGATTGCTGACCTCTACGCGCCCACCGATGAGCTTGGCGGCATCGGCAATCGTCTCCAGCATCCAGTTGGCCCAGGATTCCGAGTCTTCCATCGCTTCTTCGATGGGCGTATCTCCGAACCTCGTCTTGTAGGCGTTTTCGATTATGCCGAGCAGGCTGTACCGGTAGTTGATGGCGGAATAGCCCGTCAGGTATGGCCGATACGCCACAGAGTCGTCAGACTCAAGTGCGTATTCTGCTTGTTCAGCAAGAGAGCGATCGGGAGCTACAACCTTTCGCTCTGCTGTGCTCAGGTCGAATCCTTCGTCCCCTGAACGACGACCCTCTGCGTCTTCAACCACGACTTCAACACGACGGCTGTACATCGAGGGACGGATGCCCCCAGCTTCCTTCTCAAACGTCTTCACGTCAGGCAGGCCAAAAGACATCAGCGCGCTCGCGCCGTAGCCAAACGGGTTGCGGCTGCGGTCACCTTCATGCGGAAGCGGTGCCCCAATCGAACCTTCGATCAGTCTGGCGGCCCACGGAGAAATGTACGTCTTCTTCGTGAACGAATCTTCTGTCGCCTGCATAAAATACTCGTAGCCGAGCTTTCCGATGGGACTGCCCATACCCTTCACGTCAAAGACCGGTTCGATAGCGTTGAGCAGCATCCGCGAACGAACCTTCGCAGTAGTGCCTGCATCTTGGCCTCTGGCCAAATCCGCGACACCGCCGAGGAGCACTGCTGAAGTAGCGAACATCGCCCCTGCGTGCTCGATTCCAGCCTGGATAAAGTTGTCGGGGAAGATGAAGTAGAGCGAATCGCCCACCACGTCAGCGGGACTGGCACCCTTGGCAACAGCATCTGCCTGCCGAGACAACAGTTCCTTGATGGTCTCGTCCAAAACAGGGATTGGAACCTGAACATGAACACGCCGTGCGGCCCATGCAGGAATGCCGTAGTCGCCAGCAGACGCACGAGCAGCCATCGTTGCGCCTTCGTTGATGTACATATTGCGAATCTTCGCAGACGTGATGTACTCGTTGAGCACCTTGACATCACCACCCGTGCGGATGCCTGCGTCTTTTCTCGCGGCGATCAACGCCCGCATGGCCACGCGGGCAGCTTCAGGGACATTCCGGTAGCCCCCGTAGCCGTTGCGAATGGTCCATCCGTCGAAGTCATAGTCCATCAACTGTTCGTCGCTGATTCCTGCATCTTCTTTTGGCAGGATGGCACGGAACGGCTCAAGCTCAGATGCTTGCGGGTCATCACCCAAGCCGTACTCCAAAAACAGCCGCGTCGCGTAGAAGTTGTTCCGAATGTAAATCGGCATGGCGCTGATGTTGATGTCGTACGGCTGAAGCAAGTTTTCATAGAGAACTTCGGTGAACCCTTCGGCACCAAACCGCAGCGCCTTGAAGAAGGCTGTCGTGCGGAAGGCACCTTCAGGAGACGCAAAGAGGTTGGTCGCCTGAGCCATTGCGTTCTTGCGGAAGGCGAAGAACGGCATCAAAACCCTGCGCACCAAGTGTTGGTCCGTGCGTGACATCGAACCACGGTAGTCGTACACTGCGTCGACAACAATCTTCGCAGCGTCCGATGGGGTGTAGCCCATCTCCATCAGTGTCACGGCTCCGCCGGTGCGCTCCAGGTCAGACCATGCGTCTGCACTTTCCAGACCATGCTCAAAAGTAGAACTGCTGAATCTACGCGCAGCGTTTCCACTGTCTTCGTACATGTCCTGCACAGCTTCCTTCGCACTGGCCAAGAACTTGCGGTTTGGCTCAGAAAGACCTTCAGATGCTTCTTCCGCCTGCGCAAGCCGAGCTTCCGGTGTACGACCGTCCAGTCGGTGTTTGGCGCTGTATGCGTCTTTCATGTCCTTGTAGGCGTTGCTGTACATTCCCGCACGGGTAAACGTGCGGCGCAGGTCAGATGCGCGGTAGATGCGACCTCCGATGGCGTACAGTTGGTCAGTGTTCTCCATGATGGGAAGCACCTCGACCCGGTACTTCGCAACACCGAAGAACCGCGAGATTGCGTTTCCGAGTTCGTCACCTTTCTGAATGGCCGCGCGACGTGCCTTGGCCTTCAACGCACCAGGGTCGCCGAGCTTTGACGCGATTGACTCCGGGGCGACCTTGCGACCAAGCCGAATCGCAGCATCAGCAGTATCGGCAATCCGCTCGCCTTCGATCGCAGTGAGCGCCGTCAAAGCCGAGACACGAGCAGCAGCCGCAACGCCCGCGGGGCCACCAGCGATAAGGCCCAACTGCGTGCCGAGATCGATCGTCGACATGTACTTGAACTGCTGGCGCTGGACCACACCGCCGAAGATCAACGTCTGCATGACGTAACCGTAGATCGACAGGAACAACTCTGCTGCGCGGTTGCGCTCACCTACCAGCCCTGCTTGACGAGCACCCAGCATCAGTGTGCTGGTCAAGCTCTGTTTTGTGGCCACGGGAATGTACATCTTCTTGTCTGCCGTAGGCGCAAGCGTAAACTTCGTGAACCCAAAGCGGCGTTCAATGGCTTTGGCGCGTTCAATCTGGTCAGGGCGAAGAAGATCTGCGTTGCCCGAGATGTACTGCATGTACGAGCGGTAGTCGCTGGCTGTGATGCCGAAACCGATCTTCCGCATGTCATCGTAGACACCAGCGACGTAGCCAGACTGAGCCATCATCAAGATGGTGGTCATCCGCTGCTTGTTGGTCAGATTCGCAAACGCATCCGGGTCCAGCAGTCCTGGCAGGGTTCGCGAAACCACAGACCCATCGTCCATGGTCCGCTCCAACACCGAACCAAACAGCAGCCCCTCAAACCCGCTGCCTGTGGACTTGTTCTTGATGTCTCTGACGTTGAGGTCAACTGCGACCGTGGTGCCATCGTTGAGCGTGTGCTGCACACGCATCGGAGCCGCGTCGCTGTGAAACATCATGAGCGCACCCAGCTTGCGCGCGTTTTCGCTCACAGGGCGGCCCTTCGGAACATCACGGCTTGTCAGTGCCTTATAGACGTTCTTCAAGAAGTAATCGCTGACGTCATTTGCTTGCTGACGTTGACGCCGCAGCGTGCTCTTCGTGGTCTCCGCGACGGTCGCGTCCAGCGACTCTGTGATTTCGTCAGACAACAAAAGCGAACCTTCAGCGGTCTTGGCCTTCTCCTTGCCGCGCCGGAAGACAAACTGCTGCCAAAACCCTGAGAGCGCTCCCTTCTGCTGTGACCCATAAACAACGTCTACGTCAGAACGGTTGCTCAGGCGCGCGAGTTCGTAAATCACATCATCTTCAAGGATTTCTTGGCTGTCGCTTGCGAGCTTGTTGACCCGGTCAAGCAAGTGGTTGAAGATCGCTTCTTCTGTGTTGACAAAGTTCTGCCGCGCANCCTGACCTCGNTGAGCCCCCGTAAGCAACTCTGTTTTGTTTCCACGGAGATACTGCATCAAGTTTCGCACAGCGGCTTCACGATCCTTCGGAGCCGCCCGCGCTGCGTCGATGACACGCATGGTCAGTTCAGACATGAACTCTTCGCTCTCTCGGCCGTAGCCGAGCATCTGACCTCGCATCTCAGGCGAGACCTGCCGGAAGAGACGCATGGGGTCTCCACCGTAGGTGATCGCAGACCCCAGCGTTCCAAAGGCAAAAGACCCAATCTGAACGGTGAGCATGTCCAGAGCTTTCAAGGCCTGGGCTGAACGGGTCCCGTCGCTAAGCTCTGCAAGCTGCTGGTTGCTCAACAGTCTCCGCGTGACCGGCCCAAAGATCTCCTCAGACTCGATACCTGGACCCACCGTGCGGCCTGACGTACGAACGTCATCGACCTTTTCCAACTCGACTGCGTCAGCAAGAAACGCAGGGACAACGATCATGCCACGCGAACGGTAGTCCTGCAGCGAGCGTTGCCGCTGACGGATCGTGTCCATCGCACTGCGTGGCACATACTGCTGCTCCACGATGCGGCCGGCGACGTTGACGCGGGACATCGTCTCGCGCTGTGCATCCAGGTATCGCTGAATGTCGATGATGTCAGTGGCCTGCACCTCATCCGTTGCACCGAACACCTTGTCGAAGAAGGCATACATCTCAACGCTGATTTCAACGTCAATCTCAGACCCTGAGATAGACGTGTAGATGCGCCGAAGCAGGTCCTTCATCACCGAGAACGCCTGCTGCAAGGCGGTGTTGGGCGTCGAGCCTTCACGCATGTAGCGCTCAAACCCTCGTGCAAACAACTCCTCCGCCTCGACCACAGAGTCCAACTGACCGCTGGCCGTCGCGAACTTGTATGCGCCAGAGTCCTCAACCAACGTCACTTCTTCCAGACCACGGTCTTGCAACTGCTTGTTGATGACCGGAAGAATCGACTCGACGTCTTCCTGCGTCAACGCCCGTCGAAGAACGTGCGACATCTCATGCAGACCCGTCGAGATGTCAGCCTTCCTGAAGGCAAACAGAATGGCGGTCGAATCCAACAAGAACGTGACCATGCCCTTGGGCATCTTCTCAACTTCTGCATCCAGCGCGGTCTTCGCAGCCTTTCTGGCTTCTGCTGCGGCCTTTCGCACCTCAGTCAAGGTGCGTGACGGTGCGACGTTGGTTGCATCAACCGCGGCGTCGACCGTTGGTGCTTCAAGCCCCGCGTCTTCAGGCGTCGCCTTGACGACCAACTCTTCCAACGTCTTCAGCCGCGCTCTCGTCCTGTCGATGGCAGCCCGATGAACAGCAGCACGCTTCTCGTCGTCACCTGCACGTTCCAGCGCTCTCGTCAGCGCCTTCAGCTTTTTGGTGTCGTAGTCGATCTCCGACATCAGGTTGTCAACCCTTTCCAGGGTCGCACCTCTGCGAAGTCGCTCGAACTCCTTCGGGTCAATCTCTCGAAGGCTGTTGAGGAAAGCAACCTCGTCTTCCTGCATGCTGGTGGGGTCTGTCAGACCTTCAGCCAGTGCCTTCGATACACGCCTCGTCAGGTCCAACTGACCCGCGATGAAGTCGTCGTCGCTGAGAGAGCCGAAGATCTCACGCAAAGATTCACGCGCGGCCTCTGCTTCCTGTGCGGAAACCTGAACGTCTTCGCCGCGACGGCGAAGAATGCCCACCTCAAACAGCAACTCCTCAACCTTCTTGAGCGTCTCATCCGTCATCTTCTCGGGAGCAACGCTGCGAAGACCTGCGATGTCGGGTGTCACAGACTTAGACTGAAGGCCCACGAGGAACTTGCGGGTAACGTCTTGGACTTCAGGCTTGAGGTTGTCCACCACGTCGCGGTACTTCAGTCCCTCGACGTTCTTCTGGGTCGGAACCTTGCGCAAGTCTTCGGTGATGGCGCTCATCAATGCTTCAAACGAACCGAACTTCTTGTCCGTGACGTTTGAACTGAAGGTGTAGGCGTTCTTGCTGGCGATGGTGGGGCGCGTCAACCGCTCGATGGTGGCCTCTACCCGCTTCACTTGACCCGGCTCCATGCGGCTGCGACGAACCTCCAGCTTCTTCCGCATCTGCTTGACCAAGTCCGCCACCACGTCCATGGCAACGTCTTCCTGCTTTCGACCCCGCACCCTCTTGCGCATCTTCTTAACGGCCTCTTCGACCGCAGCCTTGCCCTCCTTGTCGCCCTTTTCGTAGATGAACTGTGCCGCGGAGCGGTACTGCTTCACCATGGTGTCAACACTCTTTGGCTCCTGTCGCTCAGCGGTGGGGACCGACAGCCGAATCACGTCGACCTGAACGGGCTGAGTCTTCAACAGAGGTTCTGAGAACAAGCTGTTCTCGTAGCGTCGCACCACAACGGCGTTGCCCGAAGTAACTGCACGACGCTTGGTTCCTGTAGGCGCTTCGATCTCAGGTGCCTGGAAGCTCTGCTCTGCTTCGTCAGCCAGCCGCTCTTTCAGCGCGGCCTTTCGTGCCGCTGTGCGTTCACGCCGAGGAGTCATGTCGTCGTCGATGAGTGCTGCGATACGCGCCCCGCGAAGCGAAACGTCTTCGGCAGCAGCGTCTGCTTCCAACTGCTCGGTCTTGATTCCTCGCTTGACCAACTCCTCGTCCAGCTTGTCGAGAGAGAAGTCCTTGTAGCGTTCGCCGATGAACGCGCGGCGGGTGTCTGCGTCGAGCGTGTACACGTCCTTCAAGGGCATGACGTACTCGACGTCGACCAACTCTGATGGTTGTTGACCGACACCGAAGCCAGCCGGCAACTTGCCGCGCAACAACACAGCGTCCTTGGACCTGCCGGCAACAAGCCCAGGAACACCAATGTCGTCAATGTCATCGCCTACCGCAACAACCCGAGCGGGACCAAAGAACACCGCTGCCACCTGACCTTCTTCAGAAGGAGGCATCACAAAAACCTGTACCGGTGTCTGCTTGGTCAACGTCGCAGGGTCGACAAGCTCCATGTTGTCGAGGGTGTAGAACAGTTCGTCGGCGCTCTCAACACCGAACCCTTCTCGCAACAACGGCTTGTTCTCGTCGATCGAGGACAGCCGGATGCCCGGGAACTGAAGGGGCCGCTCCTTCACAGCGTCAGCCGTCTTCTCGACTGTCTCGACGACAGCCTCAGACTTCACACCCTGGTCGCCCTCGCTGAGTGCTTCCTCGACTTCATCCAGATTCACCGCACGCGGTGCTTCTTCTGGAACCTCTTCGGCCTTCGGAGCGACAGGAGCCTTTGCGGCTTCAACGACTTCTTCTGCGGCCTCCTCGACAACCTCTGCAGCCTTGGGTGCCTCGGGTGCCTTGGCTGCTTCAGGTGCCTCGGAGGCTGCAAGCGCCTTCACCTGCTTGCGTACCGCACGACCTGTCGGGGTATTCTCCGCGAGGCCGGCAACGTCAGCAAAATGGTTCAACGTTTCTTTGAACGCCGGTCTACCCAAGTAGTCGCTCGTAACGTAGTTGCTGTCAGCCGCTTCAGCCAACATCGCGGGAAGGTTGTCGCGAAACAACTCTTTTCCGCCAAGATACGCGACAGTATCCAAAAACTGATCGCCGCTACGACGGAAGTCCGGCATGAAGGTCAATGGGACCGTTAGATGCCCTTCCGAGTCTGGGGAATACTCCTCGCTGTTGCGATAAAGAAGCTCGCCAAACGTCATGCTGGTCTGCTGGATCCTGTACGATTCGTCTGGCGCAACCTCGGAGATGTTATCTATCTTCCTCTGAAGCAGCCTAAACCCATCAGTATCACCGTCGGTGAACGCTTTCGTGAAGCCAAACAGCACCGCAGCCATGCGAGCTTGTACTTCTGTCTCGAAAGGTACAACAAACGTCACCTTGTCGTACTTGCGTCCGTGGTTGGTTACCGGCGCAGCCAGAGGAACAGTGATTTCGACAGTCGAGTAGCGCTTGCCGGCGTCAAGGTTGAAGTATTCGGCGCTTAGACCAAGGTCTTTGCTCACCTTCTCGATGTCCACAACGCCCGGCGTCAACCGACGGTCAACACCCCCTTCTGGGAAATACTCGTTGAACGAGGCCTTCACTTGCTTGTTCAACTGCCGCTGGTTGGGAGAGCCCCCAGGCAGCTTGATTGACCGAGGCAGCTTCGGCGACACCAGCTTCAGCGGCTCCGTTGCCAACTTGACCTTTGCTTCGTCTGCCGCAGCCTTGGCTGCGTCAGCCCGAAGCCGGGCCTGAAGTTGCGCGTTTCTCAGAGACTGGTACTCGTCGATAAACGCCTTCGCGGCTTCTGGTCCTACGTTCTGCGAAAGCGCGTCACGCACCTCATACGCCGCGTTTGGGCTCTTGCCCTTGTCAATCATCTCCCGCGCCTTCAGCACGTACTTGTTGTCGGTGGGCGGGCGGGCGGCGACCTCAGGAACCTCAGCGGCAGCTTCAACTTCTTCGACCTCTGCAGCCTTGGCAGCCTCGGCTGCGTCGTCTTGAAAGAATGTCACCCGCCCCCGGTCTTCGACAGGTACGCCTGCCTGCCGAGCCCGAGACAGCAAGTCTTCCATCTCCGCCTTGCTCTGCTTGAACAGCGCCAGGGCTTCCATGTCAGACATGACCGGAAGCATCTCTGCGGCCACATCAAACTGTGCGCGCAACAGAGCTTCTTCGATCTGACGCTGGTCCTTGGTCATGACGAACACGTCGTTCAACGCATAGCTCGTGTCGTCAGAGAGGAGCTTGTCGGCCTTCGTTGACGGTGTAACCAACACCTGCATGTTCTCTGGGTCTGTATCCACAACCAGAATGCGTCCGACAGAAACGCGCGTGCCGTCCGCACCTTCGACAAAGACAAGGTCGCCTTCGCGAAGATCAGCAGCATCATCTGTGCCCCGAACATACTTGTCGATGTCCAGCGCTTCAGCCACAGCTTCTTCGCTCATGCCCAGCAGTTCTTGGATCCGGTTGGCGGTCAAGGCCTGGAAAGTAGCGTGCTGGCTTTCGACAGAGTCAGAGATTTCCTTGCGGCTACCTACGCGACGAACTTGGCGCACGCGGTCAAAGAACGAACCCACCTTTGCGTTGACAGTGTCAGCAGAGTCGTTCTTGGTCACACCCGAGGCGTAGCGGGCAAGCTGGTCCAAAACCAACGCGACCGAATGGCGCTCCGTCTTGGACCGAAGTGCGCGCTTTCGGGTCCGAGACTTGCGAGAGAGCTTGGCAGCCTGCCGTTCCTCCTCACCAGCGAAGCCGAACGCCTTCAAGAACCCCGAGTCGTCCATGAACTTCTGGGTGGCGTTGCTGAGCGTGTACTCCGCGCGTCCACCACGCAGGGCTGCCACGTCAATCGTGGTTGGCAGCTTCAGCGGAGCCACCTCTTCGATGGGGGTTCCTGCTCTGAACTCTCGAACCATACGGTCGACCTCTTCGACCAAGGCGACACGAAAGTCTGGCGTGCTTGCCTCCGCCAGCGTGGCCTTCAACTCATCCAAGACCTCAGGACTTTCGCCGGTGTCGACACCCTCCTCGATGGCCTTGATGCGTGCTTCCAAGCTCCGCCGAATCCCCAGCACCGCCTGCATGACGAAACCTTCGAGATCACTGCCATCAGCAGCCATCTGACGACGCAACCCGTCTTCCACCGAAGCATACGCACGTCGGCTGTTCAGCCGTTCTGCATCTTCGGGGGCCAACCGCCGAAGGATGGGGTTGCCCAGGAAAGGTGTGTTGTGAACCAGATTGAGAAGGCCCTCTCGGGTGCCTGAAGCCATCGCAGACGTAANCCGCCGCAGGCGAGTTTCCTTGGGTGAAGTAAGAAACGCGCGNCGAGCAGCGTCCTGCGCTTCGGGNGACAGATCGTCACTGACAGANACCATGTCCAGGGCGATGCGCTGCTTGGCTTGGCCTCGTGCCATGCTCGTAGCGAGCACCGCAGACATGCCTCGGTCCAAGATCTGTCGGGGTGTCTCGGCTGCCTTGACCGTGTCGATCAACTCGAATGCTGCGAGAAGCGCCTTCTGGTAACGGTCACCGCGACCGGCAGGGCCCGGGTTGCGGTAAAGCTGCGGGAAGTCGAAGACCACTTCCATGTCCCGAGCTTCGCCACGAAGGCCAACACGCACCTGCTTGTCGAAGATGGTGCCATCCTCGAATGCTTCAACGACCTTGCGGTGGAACGCACGGAGCTTCGTGTGCTTGTCCGTACGCTCTCTCAGGCTCTGCTCCAAGCGGGCGATGTTCTTCCCGATGGCCTCTCGCTGCTTCGGAGTCTTGGCTTTCGCCAGACGGTCTTTCTGCTTCGACAACTGCTCCCGGGTCTTTGCCGTCAGCGTGTTGAACTCGGTGTCGTCGATGGGACCAAACAACTCGATTGCAGAGTCTGGCAGCACCTTGGCACCGTCATCGCTGTACGAAACGATCTTGATTTTTTCGGTGCCTTCGCCCAGCAGGTCAGAGACGTTGGTGCCCTTCAGAGACGTACGCTCAGTCGCGAGACGCTTGCGGATGATGGCCTGAAGAACTTCGGGAGCTTCGTCCGCGTCTCCAATCAACTCCATCGCCTGCGTCAGCACCAAAATCTTTTCGTACGTGTCGAAAGTCTTCGCGGCAGAAACCTCTTCTGGGCTGAGCTTGTCAATGGCTCCCGGCGACAACGTCAACCGGTCACCCAACTTGAGTTCTTTGACCCGAGCGTCCAACGCTGCGGCCTTTGCCTGCTGGTCAGCGTCTCCTGCCTTACCTCGCTTGATGGCTCTTTTAACCACGCTGACAACAAGCTCTGACAGCCGAGGATCCAGCGCGGCAGCCGCACCCATGGACTGGTTGCCCGCAGCAACCTCAAGGACCTCGTCGGTAGCGTCAACGACAGCTTCTTGTGCGGCGCTCGCCTTCGAGATGTTGACACCGGTTTCAGTGTCTACGCGACGGCCGATAAGGCTCGAACCTTTTCGGGTTGTTGCGTCCAGGTTGTCCAGTGCCTGGAGTGCTCTCAACTCCTGTGCCAGTTGCGCTGCAAGCGTGTCTATGTCGCCAGGGTCTCCCGCCTCGACAAGACGCGCCGCCTCAAACAGAGCCGCCACCTTCACGGTAGTGGCGGTGTTTTCTGCACCTTCTTCAAACAGTGTCTGGAGTCCTTTAGTGACCTCGATCCGCTCGTCACCGGCTCCCAGCAACTCAGCCCGGCGATCGGTCAAGCTGATCACATTGCCGTTCTTGTTCAACTGTACGGTAGGAATGGCAAACGGGTCGATGAGAGACATCTTGCCCACAGGAAGTCTGCGCAGCGCCCGAAACGCTGTGCGGCCACCCTTGATGGCGCTGGCACCGCCTCCGATCAAGTCAGGGTGAACGACCGCAGCGAACAACCCGACAGCCATCCCTGGAATGACCGCATAAGCACGCAGCTTGTCCTTGGCGGCGAGCACCTGTGCGTCAGGGTCTGTGATGCCCACAGGCACAGAAATGAGGTCTCGATTGAGTGCGAACCGTACGGCGTCTTCCCCCACGTCAGTGTCCAACGCTACGTCTGCCAAGAAAGCAGACATGCGCATTCCCACCTCAACGAGGTTGGCCTGCGTGGACACGCCTCGAATCCCACCTTCGTGAACGGCTTCAAGGAAGCCAAGGTTGCTGACAGTCGAGAGGTTGTCGGCCTGAGACGTGACTTCGTCGGTGTAGCGGCGCTTCGGCCCCATGACACCGAAGTACTCCAGAATGCCTTCGGCGGCTCCGATGTTCCACGACTGCCCGATGATGGGTGCCGAGTCAACCAGCGAGAACAACGTCATGCCGCCGCCTTCCTGGCGGAAAATGACCTCGTTGCCATTGCGGCCAATCACTTCGATCTTCGGAGACATCGCCTCAAACAGCCGAAAGAACTTCGGTGCTTCGTAGTCTTCACCCAGGGCGTCCAGCCGCGTCGTGTCGATGATGACAGGCATCGTCCACAGGCCCTTGACCTGATACGAACTGACGATGTTCATTGCCTCGATGAACGCCTCTGTCTCCACACGAGCGATGTCTTCCTTGCTCTCTGGGACGGTGCCGCTCTTTTCCAGTTCGTTGAGCCGCTCTTGTGTGAAGTCACGAACAACCGCCTCAAAGCCCTGACCCAAACCCTCGTTCTGGAAAGATAGGATGCGCTGAGCGCGCTCAGGCGCATCAAGAGAAAGTCGATCGGCGGCTGCCGTGGCAACCACATACGAGACCGTGCCCGCGGCAGGCGCGTACGGAGTGTCTGCAAACGCCCGAAAGTCGAAGGCTTCCTGAGGCACCTCAGTCAACGAGAAGTTGTCTTGTGCGTCCTCAAGCGCCTTCAAGCGCTGAACGTTTTCGGGGTCGCCACCCAGACCCACGCCGACAAGCTCTTGGAACAGGTCACCGCTGACAGCGGCAGAAAGGCCTTGACCAAAAGCAGAGAACGCACGGCCTCGAAGCAATCGACCCAGCGCGGTGTTGGCAAAGCGCGCGTCTTCTTCTTCCTCAGCAAACGTCGTCGGCGGAATGCTCTCACCCAGCGCTTCGATCTGCGCTTCGGCGTTCACGCGCTCTTCGGGGGGCACCTCAGGGTCGGGACCACGGTACTGCTTCCGGCCCTCTCTGAAGTTGACAATCCAACCTACCTGGATGGGCTTGCCGTTCTCGTCAAGAACAAGCTCACCCTTGTTGGGCCCTGACGTGTACTTCTTGTACTCTGGCTTGTCGCTGCCGTAGTACTCGCGTGCCAAGTCTTCTGCCGAGAAGTTGCCTGAGCGAACAAGGTTCAGCGCTCTGGGATTGTTGCGCCACCACCGAGCGTACAAAACCTCGCCAATCTCTTCAGGCTGGTCTTCAAACGCCATGAAGAACCGCTCTGCTGCTTCTGCGTCAGAAACGTCGTCGCCCATCAACCCCTTGGCAAACGACAGCGCACCGCCACTGCCCTCCATGCCCAAGACCTGGAAGCGACCGAACGCAGTGCCTCGAAGCGCCGCGACGGGGTCGACACTGCGCACCGCGTTCATGGCGTTGGTTGCGTTGCCTTGTGCGCCTTGCGAAGAGCGTGTGTTGTAGATGGGGCGGTCCTCACCCGCCACATACGGATCAATCCCCACCGCAGCCAGCTTCTCGTTGATGCGGTCAATGCTGCTCTGGGGAAGACCTGCGACTGCCTCATCCAGGTTGAACGCAATCGCCCTGGGGTTGTTGCCTTCCGCGGCGCGAATACCAGCGGTCACGTCTGCAGGAACGCCGCCCGTCGTCGCCGTGAAGTATTCGTTGGCGTTCCGCACCTCAGGGTCAATGTCTTCCGCAGCACGTTGCGTCAGCGTCAGCTTGGGCGGACGCACATCGTCGAAGCTCACCTGCTTGATTTTGTTGTTGTAGGTGCCATCGCGAATCAACGCAATGAACGCACTTGTTGCCGCCGCCTTGGGCAACTCTCTGTCTTCCAAAACCTTTGTCAGGCGGCGAGACACCCGCAAGGTAGGGTCAAAAAGCCCTGCGGCTCCCGAGGCGGCAGCGACTTGTTCAGCCGTCCCAAGTTTTGCGTCTTGAAGTGTTTTGAAGGCACCGGCTTGAGCCGCAGACTTCAACACGTTGAGTTTACCCTCCGACTTGCTCTGCAGTCGCTGGCCGTACAGGTTGGCCAAACTGCGCTCAGCGTCACGAATGGTAGGGTTTGGGAGATCCTTGGTGGCCAGACTGGTCGCTGCGAAGTTCTGCAGGTCTTTTCGGTAGTTGTCGGCTCCGACCTGTCGGATCTCACGAGTCGAGACCGCGTCGGCCTCACCATCAGGCTGAAGACGCCTTGCGGCTTCTTCTGCCTGCTTGATGTACCGGCTCTTGAGGGCGTCTGCGAACACGTCCGTAGCTACGTCGTCGTAGTTTCGGACTCGGTGTTGCTCGGACAAGACCTCACCGTACGTGCGGCCGTCTTTGGTCTTTTTGTTGCGTGCAGCCTCAGTCAGCGTTGCGGGGTCTACTGGAGGAGACGCAAGCAACTCTTGAAACTTTTGTTGATCGGCAGAACCAAACCCGAAGTCCTTGCCGTCCAAGTAGTTTCTGATCGTAGGAACAAGCTGAGTAATGGGCAGCCCGCCAAACGGATCCTTTGTAAGCTCCATGTGCTGTCGGTACGCTTTGATAGGCTCAGTTGCGCCCTGCAAAGCTGCATTTTTAACCAAGCCCTCAGCACTCAACGCACCCATGTTCTCAAACAAGCGGGGCAGTTCTGGCTCGGGGAAGCTCTCTTCAAACTCCCGCTTCTTTTCTTCGTAGGACTGGCGAGGAGTCTTGCGCGCCCTGGAAGGAGCACCCGCCGTCGGGGCAGGAGCCGTACCTACAGCGGGAGCTTCACCCACCGCAGGTACATCAACTTCTTCTACCGCTTCGACCTCCTCTTCGGGCATCCCCGGCTGGAAGGGTTCGTCGGCAATCTTCCGAAGGGTCTTCAAGTACGGCATGGACACTCACCCGTTGACGGAGGTGAGTGTAACATAGAGAGCGTTCGCACTTAGAGTAGAGAAGCGCCTCGTAAGGAACCCTTTAGCGCCCGGGAGATCTTGAGCGCGTTGGGGTCTTCGTCGGGCTCTGGCTCTGGTGTCTTTTTGTCGTCATCCTGCGTGACTTCTTTATCTGTGGTGACATCTGTTGCCTGCAGAGCTTTTGGCAGCGTTCCGCGATAATCTGGTCCAGGCTTATCTCCTGGGTCGAAAATCTCGGGCGGTGCTTCTTCGGGCAACTGCAACGGACTGCTGTCAAGACGCGCAAGCGCTTCAGGTGGTTGAAAAGTTTTAGCCGATGTCTGCCCGGCATCTTCCGTCGGAACCTGTGTCATCGACAGCACGGTGCCCTCGCCGAGAGAGATTGGCGGTCCTTGCACCGTGCCGCCCGCGCCCTCACTCACACCATCAGCACCAACATCTGCGTCCGCGCCACCAGCGCCACCCGCTTCTACACCACCGGTGCCGCGTCGCCCACCACCGGTGCCACCGGTGCCACCGGTAGCTGGAGGCGTTGTGGTNTCTGCCGGTGCGTCGGTCGTCGGTTCAGTCGGAGTTTNCGTAGGCTCNTCGGACACCTCTTCTTCAGTCTNCTCCACTNNNCTGAGCGCCTTCTGGAAGGGCATCGTTCCCTTCTTGGCNTCGACCTTTGCGCGACGCTCCCGACCCTTGAACACGTCGTTGAAGGCCACACGAAGTGGTCGGCGAAAGACCTTGCGGTACTCATCGTCACCGAAGGTCTGACTTTCCAAAATCTCAGCGCGCTGGGCTTCTGTGAGGTTTTCGTTGGCTGCCAGAGACTGTGCGAACTCCTGCTTGGCCTTCTCGTAGCCTTCACGACCACGCTTGGAAGTCGAGACAATGTCCTCCGCCGGGATGGTGATCATCCCCTCATCGCCCCGACCACGCTTTCCTCGGGTCATGACGTTGGCCACCATGCCCTGCCCAGGCACGTACACCAACTCGCCAGAGAGGGTCGTCATGGGAGCTTCGGACGTGTAGGCAAAGCCTGCGGGGACGTACGGCGAGAACTGGTTCGCCTGCGCGCCCTCGACCACGCCTGCCAAGCCGCCGCTCTCGACTGCGTTGTCAGACTCCATCTTGGAGAAGCCGCTGAGGTCACCCAGCACGTCGGCAACTTCGCTGTTGCTGCCCAGTGTGGTCAGTCGGTTCAGGTCTTCACCTTCAAGGCGCTGCGTCGCGAGGACAACACGGTTCTTGTCCAAAATGACCGTGTCGCCTGTAGTCTTGTCAAAGTAAACCTGTGCACCTTCAGACCGAAGAGCGTTTCGCATCTCGTCAGACGCAGTAGCCGCGATGGCCATGCCGACGGTGTTTCGCTTCTGCGTGTCGATGATGGGGTTGCCGTCTTTGTCNACGGACNTNCCNTCTGCGCCTTCACCNCGCANATCGAACATCACGACCGACGCATTACGCACAGCCGAATCAGCCTTCTCACCCACAACCTCGGGCCGCACAGGCGCACCATTCTCGTCGTAGAAGTAGATTGTACCTGCGTCAGTCTCCGCAGCACCCGTGCGGTCGCGGTAGCGAATCAACCGAATGTCGCCNGTGCGCTTCGTCGTAGGCCCAAACACCCCGCCGCGCTGGGCCCGCATGGCCTGCCGGTTGTACCGACGAAACTCGTTGAAGCTGGGCACTCCCTCGCCGGGAGAGCCTGTCTGCTGCCGCCACAGAAGGAAGTTGGGGTTGTTGACCGCGTCGGTTCGCGCATCTTCAAAGGCAAGCACCGCCTTTGCGACAGGGTCCTGCTTGCCCAGAAGAGAGCGTGCCGCTTCAGGGCTCGCACCAATCAGCTTCGCCAGCAGTTCTGTGTCGCTGCCCGCCAGGGATGATGCCGTGCCGAGGTCCAGACCTTCAGCGTCTTCCCCCGTAAGGCTCGGCATCTCTGGGTCAGGAAACCTACCCATCGCCAAGTTGACGTACTGAAGCGCAAACTCATCGGCATCCTCCAAGAGTTTAGCAGTCCACCCTCCCGCCGCACTTCCGATTCGATTGGGGTCTCCGCTTCCGAGNTCNNCGAGGTTGGCTGTCGCCTCATTCAAGTCCGATTCGTAGTACGTCTGCAGCGCCGCAAGCCGTGTGCTGTTGGCCATCTGCGTAGCCAGCGTATTCAAAACTTGCTGTTCGTTCTTGTTGAAAGTCGACGGTTTGATCTCTTGGATTCGTCGCATAATCTCCTGGCCATCGGCGTCTTGTGTCAGGTACCTACGGTACGCTTCTACCAGCTTCGGCGATTCTGCCGCTGCGTTTCTGACAAACGCTTCTCCTTGTTCGAGGGTCGAGTTGCCCCGAACAACTTGGTCGATTTCATCGTACAGAGTGTTGTCGCCAGCCATGTTGGCAAAAATCCGGTACGTTCCGTACTTTCCCACGGGAATAGGAACATTTCTGCCGTCAACTTGGAAAATACCCTTCAGAAAGCTATTGAAGTCATCACGAGTCGCACCCTCAATAAGTGAAAACTCAGTGTTGTTCAGCTTCATCTGCTTCTCAAGCTGATCCAGTTCGCTGCTGGCCTTGTTCCTCTGTTTCTTGTACCCACTCTGGGCCTTCTCAATCTGCTCGTTAAAGTCACCTGGGTCGTGTGCCGCCAGATACTTGTTGAGGGCGCTTGTGTACAGGTCTCTCTTTTTGCCCTGAGACTTAGCGGCAAGCGTAAAAAGCGAGAGCAGTTGCTTCTTTGCTGCAGTGGCCTTGGCGGTTTCGTTCTTGTCGAGTGAAATCAGGAGCCGCGTCAAGGTAGTTTTTTCTTTCAGGCTCAAGCCTTCAGCGAATCCTTCAATCTGAGATCTAAGGTCAGACATGGCTCAGTCTCCGCTACCGTACATCGCACGGATCGTTCCAAGTGCTTCGCTTGTTGACACACCGGTCTTTTTTGACAGATTCGCTGCGGCCCTGCCAAGGCCAAGTGCCTGAACTTGAGGCTTGACCACCTCCGTACCCAAACTTGCAAGCGGAGTTGCCACGCCGCTCACCACCTGCTGAACAGTGGAAGCCTGCACGGCACGCTTGGCCGCCTGCGGGTCAATGGCCTGCGCCTGTGACTGAGCCTGCAGTCCTTGAAGCTGAAGGTTCCTGCGCTCCAGGTCTTTCTGCCGCGCCAACTGGCTGCTGGTCGCATCCAGTGCCTGCTGCTGTCCGACTGCAGCGGACTGCTGCGCTTCAGCCAACATGCCCTCAAGCTCTGCCGATGGAACCCGGTCACCACGGGTTGCGGCTCTGCGAGCCTGCTGAGATTCCGCAGCGCGTTGGATGGCACCTGCTGCCTGCAGGCTCCGCATCCGTGCCGGAGACATGCCGCCTTGAATCTTGGAAGCCTGCTGCTGCAGTGCTCGGGCGTACCGAGTCATTGCCGCCTTTTGCGACTTCGCCTGACGTTCAGCCGCCTGTGCCGACATGCGTCCGCCGACGGCAGACCCGACAGCCCCGGCAAGAAGTGCTCCACCCAACAACAGCATGACCGACCTCCGAGTTCGAGAGTACCACGTTCAGCGAAATGCTACGACCCTGGCGTTCCGACAACCCACAGAGAACCGCTGAAAGATCTCGATGGTCTTCTCCGATGAACCTGACCCAGGTGAAGGCCGGTCGTACCTGATGTTGTTGTTGGTTACCACCGTAATATCACCCAACGGCTTGACGTAGAAGCCGACAAACACCTCATAGAAGCCTGAGGCGAGCCGCTCATCCGGTGAACCAGACGAAGCAGACGTGAGCACATGACTCAAGTTGATGTGTGTCGCTTGAGGGGCTTCTGTGGAATACGGCGCTGTCTGTGCTGTCGTTCGTGCCAAGTTGGGCTGTCGAAGGAAGTAAGTCAGCGGATACTCTCGGCGAAGCTGCGGAATCTCTTCAAGCTCGCCCGTCGTCGAACCTTCCTTGGGCGTTCGTATGAAAACCATGGTGGTGATGTTTTGCGCATCACTTCCATTCGCGGTGCTTGGGGCGTTGCTGTTAGCTCCAAAAAACCGAGCCACGCTGAAGAACCACGACACGTTCAACCGAATCGCAGCCGCATCAAAGGGCACGTAAAACCGAATGCCGCAACCTGGAAGAGCCTGCGTCTGGCCCAGTTCAAGCAGATTGGATTTTTGTGTGTCGTTAATCAAACCTGTGACGTTGCTGAAGTTGTCCAGGCTGAACCAGTCGCCAGCGAAACGAGACTTGACGACCTGCTCTGGTTGAAGATGCTCAACAGAAAGGTTGAAGTTGTCGCCGTTGCCGTTGGCCGTGGATTCGGTCAACGCCACGCCACCNTTGAACTCTGAGTACAGTCCTTGACCTATGAGACCTGCCGTTGGGTTGTACAGCGCCCGGTTCAACTCATCGGGGTCAAGCACCACGCCGTCTTCAAACGGTGTTGGGTCCAAAACAATCTTCATCGCAACCTCACGATCTGGTGACCACAGCGTTCACCGTGGCGTTCTTGACACGAATCAAAGTGTCATCTGGGTGCGTCGTTGAGGAACCGCTGACACTTGTCATGTACGCGCCCGAGCCCAAGATCGCGACCTCTGTGATGTCCTGCTTCAAAAGGTTCTCTGTGCTCTGGTCAAAAATCAAAGTTGCGGTGACCGGAATGTCGATGAAGTCGCGACCGTTTATGTCAGTGCCACCGTTTTCAGAGCCGTCGAACTGAGACGTGTAAAACAGGTTGCTGGAGTTGGTGTCGTAAATGAAGTAACTGTTGCTGTTGGCCCACCCAACGCTGGGCAAGTACATGTAGTAGTTCGCGTTCCCCGAAACCTTGAAGGCCACACAGAAAAACGCACCGCCCAAGTGCATCTGCTCCCTTGGAGCATCCGTGAGCAGCTTGTCGAGAAACACGTTGCCCTCGACAGTGACTGTCGCGTTGGTGCCTGCAGTGATCGTTCTTGAGAGCTTGGCCGAAACCACTTCAATCCAAGTGGCTGCACGAGGCAGTTCGATCGCTTGCGACAGTTCCAACAAACCTGTTGAACCGCCGGTTCGTACGTAAGGCTGCGCAGAAGCAAAGAAAGACAGCGAAGAGCCTGGAGACCGGTATCCGGTAGCCACAGCCAACACAGAGGAGTAGTCCACCAAGTGGTCTCCGTTGATCGCCCCGCGTGAGACTTGATAGTCTTTAAGCTGATTGCTGTCGGTCACGATAGAGTTCAGCCGCTCGTCGTACAGGTTTTTCTTGTCGACTACGTCCTCATCCTTGTACGCCGGCACAACCACGGCCTTGTCAAACAGCGCCGACGAGGCAGGCTCCAGGGGGCTTTCGGCCACGGTCAACATGCGGTTGTAGATCATCACTCGGTTGTCGGCGTCTGTCCCTGGCGATGTGGTGCCTGCCACGGGAGGCGGAACGAACCGAAAATCTTGCTTTTTGCCGCATGGCACCCGGCGCACAACCAACTCGATAATGTGGTCTCCCGCTTCGACCTCAACGGTAGCCGTCAACCGAACCGAGTGCATGGGTACGTTGACTGCGTCGGGTCGGTTGCCGAACCGCTTAAACGCAGCGCCCACAGGTTTGTTGGTGCTTGATGTTGAAATGCCGCGGACCCCCGACAGCGGAGACTGCCTCAACAACGGACGCAGCGCGCCCATCTCGTTGTCGTAGCGGCCTGTGATGGTCTCTGTGAGAACCGCCCCATCGACGCGAAAAGCATACTGAATCTGTGCGCCGAAATAGTTGACAAGAGGGCCGCTGTCATACGAATCCAAGTCTGAAAAGTCTTGGTTGGCCGTAATCGCGGCTGTTTCGTCTGAAGCCAACACGCCGGGGCTGACGACAGTTACTGTTGTAGGCGATGAACCTCCGTCTTCGCGAGTGATGTTCAAAACGATTTGAAACACCCCTGAGTGCGTCGTAGAGTTGACCGCCTCGAACAACAAAAACTCTCCGTCCGTAGACGCAAAGAACCCGCCGCCGTTCGAGTTTGGGATGAAGTACTGTGTGTTTTGAACAGTGCTCGCCACTGAACCGGGAATAATCGGAGTGCCCTCTGCGATATTCGCAGCCAGCTTCCGTCGAAACCCACCGCCCGGCGTAGGTGGCGTCACATCAACTGTGTACGATGCAGAAGAAGGCGCAGACCCTGGGGCGTTAAGATAAATCTCCGCTGAAATGCGAATCGCATTCACACTGTAGAATGCTGCGTAGTCGCTAATGTCCAAACCGATAGGCTTGACAGTAATCGGCCCATACCGAGTATCCTGTGATGAACCAGAGCCTCCTCCATATCCAGGCATCAAGAAGGCGTAGACCTCACGGACGGAACCGTCGTCATTATGGTAGCAATGCGACGCATGTGCGGTCAGCGTCAACGTGGCCCTGCCNGTCTCCANNTCCAACTGCATCTTGGTGTCGTCAGTTTTTCCGACGACATGCCAGGACGTGTTCTGGCGCACATCAAACGCGGTCCCTGGTCGAGGACCCCGAGACCGGTTGACCAAAGCAGGGTCTACGTCCACAGTGCGCGACAACGTGCGAAAGAACGTGCCGATGTTTGCTGACACTGTGTCTGAGATGGGCGCTCGAATGTTGTGCTGGTTGAGATGACCGTTCAACCGCTCACCGGCAGGATGAATCACCTCGTTGAGTTCATCGGTCTCCAGTGGCTCATCCTTACGGAACAACCGCTTCGGGAACAGGTAGTCTCCAGACATTACTCATCCTCTCCCAGAGGGATTCGACCAAGCTCGTCACCCATAGTGGCGAACGATGTCTGAAACGCAAACGCTGCGATGTGGAAGGGTTGCTTCGATTTGATCTCAAACGCCCAGGTGTTGACACTCTGCAACCCGACAGGGACGCGACGCCAAAAGAGTCGGCGCGTATGAACCTTGCTCGTGCCCACCTTGAAGTCACCCAAAAGATCTTCGACCTTGACACCCACAGCGCGCAGCTTGCGAGGACTGTCCTCGTCAGGAGCGTACGAACCATTCGAGAAGATGTTCACATCGATCAACTCGTTGACCTCATCGACCATGCCGATGTACAAGCTGTGAACGTGAATGGGCTTCAACGCTGCGTCATCGCCACGCAACCAAGCAGACTTGTATTCGTACGTGCGCTCAGGCTGTTCTTCAGCGACAGTCTCATGCGACATGACGTAAACGTCGTACACATCAACATTTCGCGTACTTTGCGAGCCCGGACTAAAGGTGTACTCGATGTTCACGGTTTCGTTGGTGACAGTGGGTGTCGCTGTAGACACACCCTCGTCTTGTGTCGTGATCGTGCGTGGCTGACCGCCAGCGAACAACACCAAGTAGCGCGGGTCATCAGTCACGCACATGTCGTTGATCTTGTAGCCAAGCTCAACCTGACGCCAACCCTCGCCGTCAAAACAGAGCAGAAGGGTGTTGTCGAACTCACCTGCCTTGGGCACCGCACACCGATACTCGCGGCTCTCTGGCTCGATGATTGAGACAGCGTTCCGCAACGACCCTGTTGCCAGTTCATTCTTGACCAGCCGGTGGATGGGATCGCTGATCTTCATCAGCCCCTTGTCCGCTCGCCATCCGTAGAACGCATCGCGACTCAGCCAGATCAAGGTGCCGTCAGGAAGCCCCTGCAGCGAACGTGGAGCCACGCAACCGATGCCTCGGGCCAGAACCCTGGGCGGTGCGTTGGGGTCGGTGATGTCCACCACAGAGCGTTCTGTGAACGCCAACAACTGGTTGTTGTGGCTTGCAACAGCGGTGACCGTTGCTCCATCCGGGTCGGGAGTCACCACCAAGTCGCTCGGGAACGAACCTGGGAACCCCACCTCGCTGCGCAACACCGTCGGGCCTGCACCAACCACCAGCGCACCTGCATGCGATGTCATGACATCGAAGACCGGCACAGGTACGTTCATCGTAGACGGCGCACCCAACCGGCTGTCAGGAACGTTGTCTGCGTACGTGAAGTTGGCTGCACCCGCAATGCGAACCACTGTCCGAAGCTGATTCGGAAGACGGTTGGTGTCTGGTGTGCGGTACAGACGACACGCGATTGCGTGCTCTGGAGCGTTGCCGCTCGACTTGACCGCGAACTGCCGGGGAAGCTCATCTACCGGCGTGGACAAGTCCACCTCCAGAGGTTTGCCCGTCCCTGTGGCTGAAGTGTTTTGCTGCGCGGGGAACACCGTGTAGTTGGCACGCTGCGTACGGATGGTCACATCAGAGCTACTCGGAGACAGCGCCGAGATGTTGCCGTGAATGTCTTCCCACGCCACGGCGTAGCGCCAACGACCATCAAGCACGGCCCCATCGTTGTTGTCTACGAAGTCACCGATGGTTCCGATTCGGCCGGGCCAAGAGTACCCGTCGCTGTTGGGATACTCGTCAGCGTTGACAGGCTGCAGCGGTCCCAAGACCTCTGGTGCCCCCGGAGTGCTACTGAAGCCCAACGGAACCACCATGCCGTCGTGTGTGATGCTCAACGGCTGGTCGATGCCGTTCGTCCACACAATCTGGTCGTTGACCACGGTGAACATGTCGGGGTAGCCCGCACGACCATCGTCGGTCAGACCCTCGTAGATGACCTTCCACGAACGACGCCACCCTGCATGCAGATAGAGCTTGGTGCCGGCCCTCACCACCAGTGTGGGTGCTCGACCTCGAAGCAAGCCTGCATGGTACAGACCGTAGATGGTCGGAGGCAGCCGCTCCCGAGAGTACATGACAAAACCGTCAGGTAGCTCCGAACGGCGAGGGATGCCTGAAGCTGAGACGTTCAGGTATTGATCCCCGCCGCGATCAGGCTCGTAGAGGCACGCACCACGCACAGCGCGAAGCGTCCTCTCCGGTGTCAACTCAAGGTTCTTGACCTTGTGTGCCAGATTCGTAGGCGCATACTGGACCTCCGCCTGTCCGCCGGAAATGCGGACCTGCACGACAGCGCGCTGCGTAGGTCCAGCCATGGACTACTCCTTGGACTTAAAGTCGTTCCACGCTTCGCCGAGCAACGTGTTGCCGTCGTCGGAGTCAAGCATCGGGAACTTGCGGCGACAACGAGCGCGCCACGTGGCGTGGTGCTCAGTGTCACGAGGCTTGGGCAGCGCGCTCTTGGGCGGCAACTGCTCTTCCGGCTCTTCCTCCACCTCGACTGCAGCAAACGTGTTCCACGCCTGAGCCTCAGGGTTCCACTTGACGTTGGGCGGAGCGAACAAGAAAGCGTTGGGATCCCACTTCCAGGTAATGGGTCGCCAGTCTCCATGATGAATGGACTGCGCGAACCGCGAAGAAGAGAGCGGGAAGAAGTTTTCGTTCGTCACCAGCATGGCGTCCCAGTGGCCGCCATCTCGGACGTTCCGAAAGACAACTACGGCTTCGTAGCGGCCCATGTGTTCGTCATCACGACAGAAAACGTCGCCGACCTTGGGAGGAGAAGAGGGGGGTGCGGTAGTCATGGTTGCTCCTTACGGGTTGGCCGAGCGTATCACACGTCAGCCTTCTTGGAAGGTTCCATAGCGGTAGCGAGGACGGAACTCACCAAACGCTCGGTTTTCTACGATGCCATTGTTGTCGCCGTGCTGCGACCGGAAGCGGCGCACCAACTGGCGGTACAGCGTACGGTGCTTGACCTCGCTGTTCTGGTCCACACCGTCCAACCGGCTCATGTAGGCCAGCGCCAACTCCATGTAGGCGCTGAACGCCTCTTGCTTGATGGGAAGCTGGTCGTTGTCGTTAACCAACTCCTTGGGCTGGCGAAGCAGCGACACATCGATGTCGTAGTCTTGATCGGGGATGGGCCACACGTTGTAGGCGTAGTAGCCGGTGGTCTTCCGCAACTGGCGGGTCGGGTCAGGTGCGATGTTGCTATCGTCGCCGGTGGGCGCACCCCGCCAGACAAACGTGCTGACCTTGTGGACAGGCTGAGTCATGCCATTGAGAATGCTATTCTGCTCAAGAGGCTCCAACTCCGCCAGAAGGTAGAACTTCTCGTCTGCCTCGACTCGATTCAATCGATGGTCCTTCTGGATAGAAGGAGGTGTCGCTGAATCCGTCGTGCCGGGTCCATGGGTCTCGTACGTTGCCAGACGACGCACGTACACACGAATCTTGATGCCGCTGCGTCCGTAGCGAAGCTCTGCGTCTGTGGGAAGTGACGTTGGAAAGTTGTAGCCGGGGGCCAACGTGATGCCCTTGGGGCTACCAACGAAGTCCAGCATCTCTTCCAGGCTGCGACACTCAATGACAATGGCCCTACCAATCTTGTCGCCCGAATCAGGATCAAACTCCACCGCATGGTCGAACGCTGTGCTGATCGGACTGGGGGCACTCTCAAACTGTGGGTCGCTGAATCCACCAGTGCTCTCACCCCATTCCCGCTCCTTGCGGCCCCAGGCATAGGTGTAACAAAACTCAAACTTGCCCTCTTGCACCGACCCCTTCCACGGCAAGAACGGCGATGCA